>Ga0163150_10008891_pt1 | contig 11268 bp, 9 predicted proteins | sample OliLakLV19P2IB_FD_148628 | JGI IMG/M metagenome (GOLD analysis project Ga0163150, IMG submission 148628) | Freshwater microbial mat bacterial communities from Lake Vanda, McMurdo Dry Valleys, Antarctica - Oligotrophic Lake LV.19.P2.IB | ecosystem: Environmental > Aquatic > Freshwater > Lake >...
CGCTGCGAACACCTGAGCTGCCCCTGCACGTGCTTCACGACCGTCCTCCGCCGTGAGGGGCTTGCGATTTTCCCAGGTAGTCGTTCGCCTCCTTCAGGATCGAGATGTCGAGCGCCTGGTTCGCGACCACGCGTTTGAGCCGCGCGTTCTCGATCTCCAGTTCCCGAACCTATTGGGGAGGCGCTTCGCCTCCTCGGACTTCATGCCGCCGAACTGGGTCCGCCAGCGGTGATACGTCTGCTCGCTGACGGTGAGGTGTTGGATGACCTGCGCCACGGTCTTGCCGCCGGCGAGCATGGCGTCAGCCTCGCGCGGCTTGTTGATGATTCGCTCAGGTGAGTGTCGTGTCCGTTTCATCGAGAGTCTCCGAAGCCCGGCCGGGGCTCATCGGGACTCTCATAGGAACTGGCTCAGATTTTGGGGAGCAGGTCACAAGCGGTTTGGCCATCGCGAACCGTGAGTCAGTTGCTGAAGCGCTCGGCGCATCGGCCGGCACGTTTCTGAGTTTCGTGACGCCAACTGGCTGCGGAACGCAAGACGATGCCGTGTACGACATCAACGACGCGGACGTAGCGGTAGGTGCAATCGTGAGCGGGAGCTGCTCGCCCAAGCCGGCGCGGTGGACCGGCTTGTTCAGCGGCGAGGTGCTGGATGTGCCGAGCGGCGCGACGATCGCTGTCGGCATCAACGCCGGTGGTGACATCTGCGGCAATGGCGTACCCGTCGCGGGCGGACCGAAGGCCGGCTGGGTGCTCGTCGATTCGAAGTTCACATGGATCACGGCGCCCAGTGGCGCCTTCGACCTCGAAGTCGTTGATCTCACCGACGATCGCACGGTGGCTGGCCACTACGCTCTCAAGAACACGGCGAATGCGCCGACCGCGCTCTTCGTGTGGAACGACGGTGTGTTCACCACCCTCACCCCGCCGCCGGAATTCAAGTCATTCCGCGCCGAGCACATTGCCGTCGTCAACGGCGCCACGACAGTGCTCGGCAGCGCGACCTTGACCAGCACTCAGAAGCGGCGGTTCTTCCTCTGGGAGCCCGGTGCCGCCATGCGGTTTCTGAACGACATCATTGATGCCGTGCCGGGCGGCGGCCTCTGGACGAACGCGCGGGCGCGGGTCAACGGCGCAGGCGCGATCGCGACGACCGTTCACAGTGACGGGATTCGCCGCGCGGTGCGCTTGAACCGGCGCGCCCCCGTCGCGGACCTCGACTGCAACGGTAGCGTGGACGGTGCCGATCTCGCGCTGGTGCTGGGGCGGTGGGGCGCGTGCCTGCAGAATGATGCGTGCACTGCAGATCTTGATGTAAACGGCGTCGTCGATGCGGCGGATCTTGCGATCGTGCTGGGGGAATGGGGAGCGCGGACGGCGCGGTAGCGACCCGCGGGTCAATACCTCGGCAGCATACGCCGCATGTAGAACGTGTAGAGCGTCACGACGCGCAGCAGCACTGCGTCGCGCCCGCGACCCTCGTTTCCGATGCGCGGTATCACACGCCCATGGAAGCCGCGAACACCGCACCGCCCATCGTTCGTCTCGTCGGCTTGATCGTCGGTCCTATCGCCGCTGTGCTCGTTTCCATTCTCAGCTACGAAACACTGGGCTACGAAGGTGCGCTCGTCGCCGGACTGCTTGTGTGGATGGCGACATGGTGGCTCACACTCGCGGTCGATCTGGCCGTGACCGCGCTGCTGCCGGTTCTGCTGCTGCCAATGCTGCGCGTGACATCGTTTGCGGAGGCCGCCGCGCCGTACGCGAATGATGTGATCTTTCTGTTCGGCTCGGGTTTCGTCATTGCTGCGGGCCTTGAGCGTGCAGGCCTCACGGGACGTTTCGCGGCGATCATGGTGCGGCTCGCAGGCACGCGCGCCACTGCAGTGGTCGCCGCGCTGATGCTCGCGACCGCCCTCACCTCAGCCTTCGTGTCAAACACCGCCACAGCCGCGGCGATGCTGCCCGTCGCGATAGCACTTGCGCTGACGGCGAAGGACGCGTCGGATGAGGTGCGTCGAAAGCTGCTGGGTGCGGCGACACTTGGCGTCGCGTATGCCGCCAATATCGGTGGAGCGATGACGCTGATCGGATCACCGCCGAACGCGATCGCCGCGCGCTATATCGAAGAGAAATCGGGCACCGCGGTCACGTTCGTCAGCTGGCTCGGATACGGACTGCCGATTGGCGTCGTGCTGCTGTTTGTCGCATGGTTCGTGCTTGTGCGCGTGGTGTTTCCCATTCATGGGGTTCGGCTCGCACATGTCGAGTCGGCGCCGTCACACGAGCGTGATCAGTATGCCGCCCGCGCGCCTTCGCGCGTGCTGACGATCTTTCTGCTCACGGTTGTCGCGTGGCTTACGCGGCCGCTGTGGGGCGGCTCTCTACCGGGGCTGAGCGACGCGGGCATCGCAATCGGCGGTGCTGTGCTGATGCTTACCGTGCCGCGCACGATGCGTCCCTACGCGCCGCTGCTTTCATGGCACGACCTCGCGAACCTGCCGTGGGGCGTGCTGGTTCTCTTCGGCGGCGGACTGAGCATCGCCGCCGCCGTCGACGCCACCGGTGTCGCGGCAGCGATCGCGCAGGGAATGTCGCCGATCGCCGCGTGGCCGATCGCGCTGACGGTGCTGGTCATCGTCACCGTTGCATGTTTCGGCTCGGAGCTGGTCTCGAACACGGCGCTGGCCGCGACCTCTATGCCGCTTGTCGGCGGGATCGCGATGTCGAGCGGCGCGCCGCTTGAGCCGCTCGCAATCGCTGCGGCACTCGGCTGCGGCCTGGCGTTCATGCTGCCCGTCGGTACGCCGCCCAACGCAATGGCATACGCCGCGGGCCACGTGCGCCCGGGGGAAATGATGAAGGCGGGGATTCTGTTGAACGTGGTCGCCGTGACGCTGATCACGGTGATGATCGTTGCGCGCATGGCGCTGCGCGCCGGCGCCGGGTGAGCACTCGCTGGCACATCTGCGACCGGTTCGCGCGAAGTATCAATTCACTGGATATTGAGAAACGTGTGCGATCCTCGGCGCTGGTTTCTCACACAACACACACATGCCTTCCATCAACCATGTCTTCGCACTCTCCATCACAGGCAGACTCATCACTGGTGGACAGGCCGCGCTCACCGGCGCTCCCGATGTCATGTCGCTGCCGTTCGTGGAGGTGCGAACCGGAAACGATCTTGGACCGATGTGGTCAGGGTTCGATGACCGTTTCGTGGCAGCCTTGGCGAGAACACCGCGACCATGATGGAGTCGGTCGTCGAGCGGGCGAGCGTTCAGCCTGAGAAGAGCGTGATGGCGACAATCATCGGCATCAGCACGCTCATCGTCGGTGCCTTGGGCGTGTTCGGTCAGCTCAAGACCGCGCTCAACACAATCTGGGATGTCATGCCGCTACCGGGCCGCGGGTGGCGCGGATTCATCCGCGACCGCGTGCTGTCGTTTGCGATGGTGCTCTGCATCGCGTTCCTCTTGCTCATTTCCTTGGCGATCAGTGGGATCATCGCGGTAGCGGGGACGTGGTTTGGGAATGCAGTTCCGATCGGTCTCTATCTTGGGAAGGCCACGATCGTCGGCATTTACGGTGCCGCGGGATCGCTCGTCATGTTGCTCGCCTGGGTGTACTACTCAGCGATCATCTTTTTGCTCGGTGCCGAGTTCACGCAGGTCTACGCACGCCGACGCGGTGCGAGCATCAAGCCGAGCGCCCGCGCCCAGTTGATCCCGCACGGCCCGGGCACCTGAATCTGACGTGCGAGCCGCTGTAGACTCTCGCCGATGTGGTTGCTGCGTCCCGTCGAGACCATCTGGCGGGCCACGAGGAGTTTGGGTCTCGCGGGACTGGTCGGCACCGCGGCGGGCGCGATTGGCGGTCTGCTCATTGCGCATTTCAATCCCGAGTATTACCTGCGGATCTTCGAACTCGCCGACGGCGCGGAGTTCTCGGTGATGCGGATCGGACTCGCGCTCGGCGCACTGCAGGGATCGCTCGCGGGCGCCGCGCTTGGAGTCGTGATCTTTGCCATTGCGTCGTTCTATGGCGCACGACACGCGCGCCAGGAGTGGGCACCGCACGACCAGCCGTGGTGTCATCCATGGCGGGCCGCGGCGCTCGTGCTCGCTGCGGGCGTGCTCGTTGGAGGTCCGGTGGGCCTCTACGTCGCCAGCACGGTGCTGAATGATCGCGGCTCGCTCACGCTCGCCCGTACATATGCTGAGAGATTGCAGCTGCTCGACGACGCGGCCGAAGCGAGCACCGATCCCGAGATCCGCGAGCATCAGTTCCCGTCGGGCGAGCGCATTACGCACGTCAGTCGCGACAGTCACGGCGCGCCGTTCCTCGACGGTGGCACCGTGGTTGTACGCGACAGCAACGGTACGTCGAGGGCGTTCTACGGACACGGGTGCGGCGGTTGGTATGTGTCCGACTCTGCGATGGCGCGGCCTCGCTGAGCGAGTTCAGCGACCTTTGACCAATCGCGATCTGCTGAGCTGGACGCAGGCCGCGCGATCGCCGCGCGCCACCGAGAGACGCGCGCCGCTGAGCACGGGTTCTCCGCGAAACGACTTGTGCAGATCTGCGACGACGATTTCCCGCGGGGGGGTCGACGGCATGCGGCGAGCGTATAGGGCGGAGACCGCTCGCTGTTGCTGGCGGCGACGTCCGCATTCGGACTACGCACGGGCTGTTAACAGCCTGTCGAGACCCAGTCGTACGCGGACTTCAAGGGCGTCCTCCCAATTGCATTTCGCACTGCATCTCACATTCGATCGGATCCGCCTGCCCTCCTTTGCGCTCTCCACTCAAGGAGGCGCTGTCGCGCCTGACGCGCCGCCCCCCAGACTTCCAAAGGGCCAAGAGGAGACTTCTGTGTACCGATCCACCCGACCTGTTGTTGCCGCCATGCTCGCCCTCACACTTGCCGCTCCGGCGTTCGTGTGCTCCGGGCCGCTCTTTTCGGCCCCGCTCTTCAGCGGGAGCCCCACCGGTTCAGCGATCACCTATCAAGGACAGCTTCGTCAGAACGGATCGCCATTTACCGGCGAGGTGGGCACGCTGCAGTTTCGGCTGTTCGACGGCAGCGAGCCTGCTGCGTTACCGGTCGGCAGTCCGATCGTGCTGCTCGATGTCGCGGTGATCGACGGCTTCGTGACCGTCGATCTCGACTTCGGCGTTCTCGCGTTCAGCGGTGACGACCGGTGGCTCGAGATCACCGTCGATGGCAACACGCTGACCCCGCGCCAGCGGCTCGCCGCAGCGCCGTACGCGCTGTTCGCGCTGAACGGCAATGAAGGTCCGATTGGACCGGTCGGACCGACCGGCGCGACGGGTCCGCAAGGTCCCGCCGGCGCGCAAGGTGCGCAGGGTGCTGCGGGTCCGCAGGGAACTCCGGGTGCACAGGGTACGACGGGTCCGCAGGGTACGACGGGTCCGCAGGGTACGACGGGTCCGCAGGGCGCGACAGGTCCGCAGGGAGCAGCAGGCCCGCAGGGACCCGCCGGAAGCAATTCGCTGTGGACGATCAACGGCGTAGCGATGAACTACACCGGCGGCAACGTCTCTGTCGGCACGACGCTGCAGAACGCGCGAGTGACCATCTACCCGGCGGCGGGCGACAGCGGTATGCAGACTGGTCTGTACGTGCGGAACACGCATCCGTCGTTTCAGACGACCGCGGGCCACTTCCTCAGCGACAGTGGAAACGGAACCGCGCTCATCGCGTCGGCGCTCGCGACATCCGGCCCGTCCCGAGCCGTCGTTGGACTGAACAGCAGTACGGGCGGGACGGCCGTCTATGGATCGGCCATCGCGACGACCGGCGTGAACTACGCGGTGTTCGGCAAGACATCGAGTCCGAGCGGCTACGGCGGCTACTTTGAAGGCAAGGGCTACTTCAGCGACACGACGCTCATCGGACGCACGAACACGATCGGCTCGGAAGTCTTCGGCATTCGTCATCCGACGACGACAGGGTACGGCGGCATGTATGTCGAGACTGCCGGCGCCAACGCTCTGCCGTTCTACGGCTACGCGGCGGGCGGCGGTACGCTCGGTTGGACCTACATGGACGGTGCGACGGACAAGTGGCACGTCTACAACAACGGCGCGCGGCTCACCGTCGAGAACAACGGTCGAACCGGCATTGGAACAACAGCACCCGCAGCGCGTCTGCATGTCGACGGCGGCAGCGATGCGAGTCCGACTGGCGGCGGATACATCATCTCCGGCGCGACATCCGGCCTCAACGTCGTCATCGACAACAACGAAATCATGGGCCGCAACAACGGCGCCGTGGCGGAGCTTTCACTCAACCACAATGGCGGCGATGTGCGCATCGGCCAAGGAAGCGGCGGCACCGGCCGGCTCGTCACGCCAGTGCTGCAGATCACCGGCGGTTCAGATCTCGCGGAAGGATTCGATGTGGCTTCGTTCGGCGATGCGGAGCCTGCACCGGGCATGCTCGTGTGCATCGATCCCGCACATCCCGGCAAGCTCATCTTGAGCAGTCGTTCGAACGATCGCACTGTCGCTGGCGTGATCAGCGGCGCGAACGGCATCAAGACCGGCATGGTGATGGGGCAGGAAAATTCAGTAGCAGATGGTCGCTACCCGGTGGCGCTCACCGGCCGCGTGTATGTGCATGTCGACACTTCGGTCGGCGCGATCGAGCCGGGCGACCTGCTCACGACCTCCGACGTCCCTGGCCACGCGATGAAAGTGACCGATGGGGCGCAGTGCCACGGCGCAATCATCGGCAAAGCCATGACGGCGCTCGGCGCCGGCGAACGCGGCATGGTGCTCGTCCTCGTCAATCTGCACTGAGATGGCGCGATGAACTCGCTTCATAGAAAGCCTCATACCATGACTCGATCAAGAACCATCATGTGCAGCCTTGCCGGCGCAGCGCTGAGCCTCTCGTTTGCCGTGGCCGCGAGCGGTCAGACATCGTCGCTGATGCGCTTTGAAGCGCAGCCGCACCGAGCTGCTTCTGGCGTCCACACAGGCGATGTCGCCGTCATGCCGGACGAGCGCGACGCGCCTCCAGAAGGCAGCGAAGGCGCACAGGAGATCGCTCCGCGCTACTGGACCGTTGTGAAGTCTTCCGACGCCCACCTGATCCGTGTGCATTTCGGACAGTTTGATCTCGGCCGCGCGAGCGAGATTCATCTGACATCGATCGCAGACGGCGCGATACAGCGATTCACGCACGACATGCTCGAAGCGTGGGACGGCTGGAGCGCGATTTTCAACGGCGATGCGGTGCTCGTGCAGCTGCTGGTTGCGCCCGGGGAATCGGCGTCGTTCGAGATCGACGAGATGTCGACGAACAATCCCATCATCGAGTTCGGTGACGGCGGCATCGCCACGCTGTGCGGCGCGGACGGCCGATCGGCATCCACTGACTCGCGCGTCGGTCGCCTCTCCGGTCCCAACTGCGGCGGCGGCGGCGGTTGCGGCGGCTGCACGGCATGGCTCTCGTCCGTCGGTTCGGCGCTCACTGCCGGCCACTGCGGCACCGCGTCGGGTGGACTCATTGAGTTCAATGTGCCGAACTCAAACGGGGCCGGACTTCCGGTCGCCTCGAATCCGAACGATCAGTATCCGGTCGGCACGACGTACTACGCGTTCCAGGATGGCGACGTGGGATTCGACTGGGCCATCATGAGCGTCGGTCCGAACGCAAACACCGGACTGCGGGCGCACTGGGTGCAAGGGTACTTCCATCTCACGCCGCTCCTGCCCAGCGACGGCACGACGCTTCGCATCACCGGCTGCGGCATCGACAACTCGCCGAGCGGAAGTCAGCCGGGAACGTGCTGCGGCTGGGACAGCAACGGCAACTGCACGCACTTCGGATGCAACTCGACATCGCTGACGGTGCAGACGTCGACGGGTGACAAGACAGACGACACGACCAACGCGGTGTTCTACGCCGTCGACACCGAGCCTGCGAACTCAGGCAGTCCGGTCATTCGCAACAGCAACGGCTACGCGATCGGCGTGCACACGAACGGCGGCTGTACATCGAGCGGCGGTGAGAACAAGGGAACGCGGCTCACACAGGCCGTGCTCTCGGAGTATCTCGACCTCTTCCTCGGCGCCGACACGGTCTTCGTCGATCACGAGAATGTGTCGACGATCGATTTCGGCAGCGCGCTTTTCCCCGTGGGCACGTTGCCGCTCGGTGTCGCGCTGGCGGGGAGCGGTGATGTGGTCGCGCTCGCGGGCGGAAGCTACACCGCGGCGAGCGGCAATACTGGCGTGTTCACCAAAGCAGTCACGCTCCGCGCGGTCTCCGGCAACGTCACGATTGGCAATTGACGCGCTGCGGCGCGGTTCGGAGTTTCTCCATGCACATGAAGACTTTCACACTCATCGCGCTCGTGGCCGTCGCCGCACCCGTTGGTGCCGACGACGCAGGCGTGGCGTTCGACCTCAGCTGGCACACCGTCGACGGCGGAGGCGGCACATCGTCCGGGGGCACGTTCAGCATGTCCGGCACGATCGGCCAGTGCGATGCCGGCGACATCATGATCGGCGGCACGTTCGAGTTCGAAGGCGGCTTTTGGGCCGTCACCGTCGAACCATCGACATGCCCCGCGGACTTCGATGGCAACGGCCAAGTCGGCGCGTCCGATCTCGCTGTGCTGCTCGGCGGATGGGGCACGGCAGTCGGCGATCTGGACGGCAGCGGCGTGACGGGGGCGCCGGATCTCGCGCTGATGCTCGGAGCGTGGGGGCCGTGTCCGGGCGAGTGAGTGAAGTCGTGTCCGGGCAGACGCTCGCGCGCAGTTCAGCCGTTGCGCTGGGCGCACGCGATCTGCGCGATCTCGAATGTAGTTGGTCAGCCGCGCGCTCGACGCTTCCTCTGCCCCTGCCGGGGCAGTATCGAAATGAGCTTCGCTTTCCACGGGTTGCGCTGCGCTTCACCCGTGGCTACTGGCCGCGGCCCCGTCGGGGCCGGGGCGCGTCGTCCGGCGCGGCGCGCAGGAGGTCGCACGAGTCGAAGTGAAGGCGGCCATGTCCGTGAACGTCGCTGACTTTCGCGGTCCGCGGCAGGTCCAAGCGGCCGCGGGCAGCCGATTCACGAGCTGCGCCGGATTCTCGACGCAAGGAATCGATCAGCCATAGCCGGGCTTGCACTCAGCACAGCGGCCCCGCATCGCTCGCCACCAGCGAACGAAGGACCGCGCCGAAAGCAGCGCAAAAAACGGAAGTCCAAGCAGCACAAGGTAGTACAGGCAGTGGAAAGGCCAACCGGCTGCGACGAGAAATCGCGTTCGATCAACGAGCACCCCGTTGCAGAACCGGTGTTTTGAAGCACTCAGAGCGAGCGAGCCCGAATCCGACTGAGACGCCCAGATTCGGTGCCTCACGATCTGGAGCCCGCACGTCGACGACTCCGTTCGCGGCTGCGGCGCCTGCCGGAGCGCTCCATCGAGGCGCGAGAGAAGAACGGCAGGATGCGAACCACGCGACTGCAACTGAGGTGGCAACTCCTGCAAGCAGCGAGGCCGTGACTCGGACCGTCGTGCGCATCCACCTCGGCCTGACTCGGCCGCCGATCACCCCTTCACCGTCATCGGCAGCAGCGTCCGCACATCCTTGCACTCGTCAAGCTTCATGATGGTCTCCGCCAATCTCGTGCATCGCTCGCGGCCAATCACTTCATCACCCAGCGCGTGAAACTTCACACCGCTCTCCGCTTCCGTCATCGGATCGCGCGGGTCGCCCTTCGGCACGTCGACGCGCTTGGAGAAGCTCTTGCCGTCCGTCGTCGTGATCGTCACGCGGCTCGGCTGGAACTTCGGAAAGAGTGCCTCGAACTCCTCGTTCGCCACAACCTTCACCTTGTCGATCACCGGGTGCAGTGTGGTGTCCATCACCCGCTCTTCACGGAACTGCAGCGGCGTCACCATGCCGTCGACGAGCCCCGCAGCCATGCAGTACGGCAGCGAGTGATCCGCCGTTTCTTTCGAGTTCGGCCGATATTTCGCGGGGTCGCCCAGGATGTCCGCGGCCCGCGCGATCACTTCGACTTTGATTTCTGCGACGTCCTTCGCCTTGATGCCGTTCTCCTGCACGCACTTCAGCATCGCGGTCAGCGGCGCATGACTCAGCGCCTCGACCGGGAAGCTCTTCATGCCGCAGTCATTGATGCGATACCGATCCGTCGAGGTTTTCGGCAGCTTGTCGAGCAGCATCGTTGTATCGAACTTCGCCGGCGCGCCCTTGTACTGCACGTGACCGAACACCGCGAAGAGACCTTCCTTGCCGTCGAACATGTGCTCGGGTCCCGTGTAGCCGCGCGCCGCGAGCAGCGCCGATTCGACGCCCATGCGCGTCGCCCATGGGTCGACGGTGTTCTTCATGTTCGTGAGCTTGCCGGCCGTGACGGCGCCGGGCGAAAACGTGCGTGCCGCCGAGATGCCGATCGCCTGCACCATCTGGTCGACCGTCAGACCGATTACGCGCCCCGCCGCGATCGGCGCGGCAAACGCCGTCAGCGTCGCGTGATGCCAGCCGTACTCGCGCACGCCGGGCACGCCGAATTCACACAGCCGCTGCTCGATTTCGTACGCGATGATCGTGGCGAGAATCAGATCCTTGCCCGACGCGCCACGCGCTTCGCACAGCGCGAGCGGACCGCAGATGATGTCGGACGGGTGGCATGGGTCCGCCTTCCAGTAGATGTCGTTGTAGTCCATCGCCCGCACCATGTGCGAGTTCAGGAACGCGGCGTCGACCGGGTTCGTGCGCAGGCCCGACACGAAGCATGTGCATGGGCCCGCGCCGACGCCGCTGGGCACGCCTTGCATTTCGCGCTGATGCGCCAGCAGGATGTGCGCATCTTCCTGCTGACTCCCGCCGAGACCGCAGCCGATCGAGTCGAACCAAAAGAGCTTCGCGGCGCTGATCGCGTCGGGACTCAGATGTTCGTAGCGAAGACCGCACGCCCATTCGGAGAGCGTGTGCGAGAGCCAGATTTTGTTGGAAGGTGTTGAGGCGTGAGCCATGGGGAGAATCCGTATGCGGAGGAGAATTCAACACAGAGAGACACAGAGGATCGGTCAGAGGCCACAGAGCGGAGATAAAGCAAGCTGATCGGAAAATGGCCAGGAATCACCCTCCGAACCCTTTCCTTTCATTGCCGCGCACGAACGGAGAAGTCTCCTTGCCGTCTCTGCGTCCTCTGTGCCTCTCTGTGTTCTTCCGGCAGGGCCGCGATCACGCCGCGTATGCCGCGATTGCCTTTGCGACG
>Ga0163150_10008892_pt1 | contig 11268 bp, 9 predicted proteins | sample OliLakLV19P2IB_FD_148628 | JGI IMG/M metagenome (GOLD analysis project Ga0163150, IMG submission 148628) | Freshwater microbial mat bacterial communities from Lake Vanda, McMurdo Dry Valleys, Antarctica - Oligotrophic Lake LV.19.P2.IB | ecosystem: Environmental > Aquatic > Freshwater > Lake >...
GGCAACGCACGAGCATGAGGCCTGCTCGTCGATACACAGCACTTCCACCGGGAGGATCTGGTTCTCTGGTCGCCCGACGAGGCGGGCAGCGTCGCCGGAAGACTCTCACAGCTGCTAGACCAGTTTTCGGGGAGATGCACCACCGCTCGCCGCCGCCGCGCTCAGAAACTTCCCTTCCACACCTCCTGCTTCCTGCTGCGGCTCGTAGGATCGGTGGTTGCCGGCATAGACGCCCGACATTGGACGACGCGGGGAGTCTCCGTGAGCGCGCAACGATTCGCGACTGTCGCCCCCCACGCCGTCTCGGCGGAAGAGGCCGTCCGGGCCCTCGGTACGGACGCCCATGATGGGCTCACCACCGCCGCTGCCGGGGAAAGACTCGCCCGCCACGGGCGAAACGAGCTGGCTCAGGCCCCGCCGAGGCCCTGGTGGCGGCGGCTTGCACGGCAGTTCGCCGATCTTCTCATCTGGATCCTCATCGCTGCCGCCGGGATCTCGGGCCTTCTCGGGGAGTGGCTGGACGCATGTGCCATTCTCGCCATCGTGGTCCTGAACGGCGTCCTGGGCTTCCTGCACGAAGGTCGAGCCGAGCAGGCCCTTGCGGCCCTTCGGAAGAGCTCGTCCCCCACGGCCAAGACCGTGCGAGACGGCCACGCACACAACCTCCCGGCCGCGGAGCTCGTGCCCGGCGACCGCGTCGACCTTGAGCCCGGCGACCGCGTGCCCGCCGACGTGCGGCTCGTCGGCAGCGCCGGCTTGCGCATGCAAGAGGCCGCCCTCACGGGGGAGTCCGTCCCTTCGGACAAGGATCACCGCGCCACGCTCGACGAAGAGGCGCCGCTCGGGGACCGCGTGAACATGGCGTACATGGGCACGACCGTCGCTGCCGGGACCGCTGTCGCCGTCGTCGTTGCCACGGGGATGGGGACCGAGATCGGCCGCATCGCCGGGATGCTCGAGCGCCAGTCGAACGAGCCCACTCCCCTGCAGCGAAAGCTGGCCGAGCTGGGCCGCACGCTGGTGTTCCTGGTTCTTGCGGTCGTCGGCGCCATCTTCGCCGTGCAACTTCTGCGGGGCGGCGAGCTCCTCGACACATTCATGCTCTCGGTGAGCCTCGCGGTGGCTGCCGTCCCCGAAGGCTTGGCGGCGGTCGTGACGGTGACCCTGGCTCTCGGACTCCAGCGCATGGCCCGGCGCAACGCGCTCATTCGGCGGCTGCCCAGCGTGGAGACGCTGGGTGCGGTGACGGTGATCTGCTCGGACAAGACCGGCACTCTCACCCGCAACGAGATGACCGTCCGCGAGATCGAGGCCGGCGGGCAGAGGTACGAAGTCACCGGCATTGGCTACGGACCGGAGGGCGACTTCCGAAAGCGGCCGCCGCTCCCAGCGGCGAAAGCCGTCGCGGATCGGAAGGCGGCGGCAGTCGATGCGCAGCAAGAGCCGGGCTTGCTTCAGGCGCTTACGGTTGGGGCCTGGTGCGGCCACGCGCAGGTCACGCAACGCGGGGGCGCGGGCAGGTGGGAGTTGGTCGGAGACCCGACGGAGGGGGCGCTCGTCGCCGCGGCGATGAAGGCCGGCCTGCGTGTCGCGGACCGGGAGCGGCGGATCGTCCAGGAGATCCCCTTCAGTTCGGACCGGAAGGCGATGTCGGTGGTCGTCCGTGAGGATGACCGCTTGGTCATGTACACGAAGGGCGCTCCCGAGGTGGTGCTCGGAAAGTGCACACGAGAGCGTCGCGCCGACGAAGTCCATCCGCTCGGCGAGGGGCGACGGCGGGAGATCCTCGAGGCCGCCCGCGACATGGCCGAACGTGCGTTGCGAGTGCTCGGCCTCGCGTATCGCGAAGGGGTCGCAGGACAGGAGCTCGGCGAAAGTGACCTCGTGTTCGCCGGCCTCGTGGGGATGATGGATCCGCCACGCGACGAAGCGCGCGAAGCCGTGGCGCGCTGCACATCGGCCGGCATCCGCGCCGTGATGATCACCGGCGACCATCCGGACACCGCCAAGGCCATCGCGCAGAACCTCGGAATGTTGCGAGAGGGTCAGCGGGTGGTCGTCGGCAAGGAGCTGGACCAGATCGGCGACGAAGAGCTCACGGTGAGCGTGGAGCACATCGGTGTGTACGCTCGAGTCACGGCCGCGCACAAGCTGCGGATCGTCAAGGCCTGGCGCGAGCGCGGCGACATCGTCGCGATGACGGGGGACGGCGTGAACGACGCGCCGGCGATCAAAGCGGCCGACGTCGGCGTCGCCATGGGCATCACCGGCACGGATGTGACGAAGGAGGCGTCGGACATGGTGCTGACCGACGACAACTTCGCGTCGATCGTCAACGCCGTGGAGGAAGGGCGCACGATCTACGACAACATCCGTAAGTTCGTCCACTACCTGCTTGCGACGAACGCTGGCGAGGTGGTGTTGATGCTCTTCGCGACGCTTGCCGGGTGGCCCATGCCTCTGTTTGCGATCCAGATTCTCTGGATCAACCTGATCACCGATGCGTTGCCCGCGCTGGGGCTCGGCGTCGAGCCGCCGGAGCCGGACGCGATGGACCGTCCGCCCCGGCCGCCGCAGGAACGCTTGATCAACCGCGGTCGTGCGCTGCGGATCCTGTTCTACGGCTCCATGAACGCGGCCGTCGCGGCCGTTGCCTTCCTGGTGGTACGGGGTGGAAGCGAAGCGAACCTCCCGGCCGCCCGCACCGCGGCCTTCTGCACGCTCGCCTTTGCACAACTCCTCTTCTCCCTCGGCTGCCGCAGCGAGCGGTACACGCTGCCGCAGCTCCGCGTCCTGTCCAACCCATGGCTCCTCGGCGCGATCGCCGTGTCGGTGCTGGCTCAGCTGGCCATCATGACCGTCCCCTTTCTCCAGCCCCTCTTCAAGGTGGTTCCGGTGGCATTCGGCTGGGAGTGGCCGATGATGGCCGCGCTTGCCTTGACGCCCGTGACCGTCATCGAGGTGGCAAAACTCGTGCGGGAGCGCATCCGCAAGCGTGGCGCCAAACGCGGGGCGTAGCGTGGTGCCAGAGACGTACGAACACCACCAGCGATCCTGCCCTCTCGCGGGGCCGGCCCCGAAACCTGAGGTCAAGAGCGCCAGATGATTCTGAACGGTCGTGGTATCAGCAAAGCAAGTCTGCCCGATTTCAGGAGACACGTGCCATGCGCAACATGAAGGCTGCGGTCTTCGTCGCACCGGGACGCATCGTTCTCGACGACAAACCCGTGCCGGCCGTCGGGTCGGGAGAGGCCTTGATCCGCATTACAACGACGACCATCTGCGGCACCGATGTTCATATCCTGAAGGGCGAGTATCCCGTGGCGTCGGGCCGCATCGTCGGACATGAGCCGGTCGGTGTAATCGACACTCTGGGACCGGGCGTCGCCGGCTACACCGTCGGGCAGCGAGTCATCGTCGGCGCGATCACGCCTTGCGGACAGTGCCATACCTGTCTGGACGGCCACCACTCCCAATGCGGCGGCCGAGCGATGGGCGGCTGGCGCTTCGGCAATACCATTGATGGCTCACAAGCGGAGTACCTGTTGGTGCCGCATGCCGCGGCGAACCTATCCCCTGTGCCCGCCGGCCTCACCGACGAACAAGTGCTGCTGTGCCCCGACATCATGAGCACGGGTTTCGGCGGGGCGGAACGAGGCGAGGTCGAGATCGGCGACACGGTGGCGGTATTCGCTCAAGGTCCGATCGGTCTGTGCGCGACGGCAGGGGCGAAGCTCAGGGGCGCCACCCGCATCATCGGCGTGGACGGCATTCCGGAACGCCTGTTGATGGCCAAGCGAATGGGCGCGGACATCACGATCAACTTCAGAAGCGTCGACCCAGTCGTTGAGATCATGCGGCTCACAGGAGGTCGCGGCGTGGACGTCGCGATAGAAGCGCTGGGCACCCAGCAGACCTTTGAAAGTTGCCTGCGCGTCCTCAAGCCTGGCGGTGTGCTTTCCAGTCTGGGCGTGTACGCGGGGAAACTGACTTTGCCCGTAGATGCGTTCGCCGCGGGGCTCGGCGACCACAGGATCGTGACGACACTTTGCCCCGGCGGCAAGGAACGGATGCGACGGCTGATGAATGCCGTAGCGTCCGGGCGTGTCGATCTGGGATCGCTGGTCACGCACCGCTTCAAGCTGGACCAGATCGTGGAAGCCTACGAACTGTTCGCCAACCAGCGCGATGGCGTGCTCAAAGTCGCCATCACACCGTAGCCAAGGGCGGTTCAACGGAGACGATCCCTGCGAAAGCGGCTAGGTCCGAGCCCGTTGGACGACCGAGAAGCGGTCGTCGATCCCAAGGCGGGGAGGCGGAGGGAGGCGGAACCGTCGCAGCTGCCGCCGTTGCGCGTTGATGTGGCCGCCGCCGTCAAGGGCTGAGCTGGCGGGGCGACGCGAAGCGACGAGCGTCGCCGATCTCGGCGACGAGCGTGGCGACGGCACATCACGCCGGCGAGCAAGGCGTCCTGAGGCAACGAAGTCCGGATCAACACGGTGGGAGTACCGGGCGCCACCGCATGTCCGGTGGGTTTGTCCGGACGTTCGGACAAGATTGCCTCGAGGATCCGCGGCTGGGGAGGACCTACACGCACGCAACCGGCACGCGACCGCCCGGGACGATTCCCGGCGGAACTTCAGCGACTGGCGCGCACGTAGGCGAGGCGCAGGTCGGCGAGGATGGCGCTGAGGAGCCGGGCCTCCTCGGGCGTGAGGTTGCCCTTCGTCTTCTCCTCGAGCGCGCCCAGCATGTCGATGGACTGACGCGCCAAGGGCAGGTTCTTCTCGGTCTTGCTGGTGATGGGGTCGGGCCGCAAGCCCAGGCCGATCTGCGCCTGCGCCGCGAGACCCGCGAGCAGCAGGTCGAACGGCCCGTGGTCGTGCTTGGCGTCAGGTCCGGTGGAGGACGGCATCTTCGCTCCCTATCCGCGACTCCGCGGCGCCGTGCCGCGGAATCGCGTCAGACGCGCTCTTGGGAGCGGTCCTCGACGAGAGGCAGGGAGGGCTGCGCGGGGTCGGGGGGCGGGACGTCGTCCTGGTGGCGCAGCGCGGCGACCACGAAGTCGCGGAACAGCGGGTGCGGGCGTGTGGGCTTGCTCTTGAACTCGGGATGGAACTGCACGCCCAGCATGAAGGGGTGGTTGCGCAGCTCGCAGATCTCGACCAGGTCGCGCTCGGGGTTCACACCCGCCACCACGAGGCCCGCCTTCTCGAGGCGCTCGCGCAGCCCGTTGTTGAGCTCGTAGCGGTGACGGTGGCGCTCGCTGATCATCTCGTCGGCGTAGGCGATGCGCGCCAGCGTGCCCGCCCGCAGCGCGCAGCGGTAGGCGCCCAGGCGCATCGTGCCGCCCAGACCCAGCCCGCGCTGATCGGGCATGAGGTCGATCACGGGGAACGGCGTCTGGGCATCGAACTCGGTGGAGTTGGCGCCCTCCATCCCGGCCACGTGCCGAGCGAACTCGATCACCATCACCTGCATGCCCAGGCATAGGCCCAGGAAGGGGATGCCGCGCTCCCGTGCATAGCGCACGGTCTCGATCTTGCCTTCGATGCCGCGACCCCCGAAGCCCCCGGGGACGACGATGCCGTGCACGCCGCGCAGCAGCTCGGCCGCGTTTGCCGCCGTGACGCTCTCGGAGAGGATGCGGCGCACGCGCACCTTGGCCTCGGCCGCAAAGCCGCCGTGTGCGATGCTCTCGTAGACGCTCTTGTAGGCGTCGGTGAGCTCGATGTACTTCCCCACCAGCGCGATCTCGACCTGCTGCTTGGGGTTGCGGATGCGTTGCAGCAGGGCGTAGTAGCGGTCGATCTTCAGGTCGGTGACCGGCAGGCTCAGGCGCTGCAGGATCTGCTTGTCGAGGCCCTGCTCGGCCAGCATCTGCGGCAGCTCGTAGATGCTGGTGGGGACGTCTTGCTCCTCCACCACCTGCTCGCGGCCCACGTTGCAGAACAGCGAGAGCTTGGCCTTGAGCTCCTCGGGCAGCGGCCGCTCCGTGCGGCAGATGAGGATGTCGGGCTGGACGCCGATCTCGCGCAGCTTCTGAACCGAGTGCTGGCTGGGCTTGCTCTTGAGCTCGCCGCTCGTGCGCAGATAGGGCACGTAGGTGAGGTGCACCACCATGGCGTCCTGGCGGCCGACGTCGAGGATGTGCTGGCGGATGGCCTCGAGGAAGGGTAGCCCCTCGATGTCGCCGGCCGTGCCGCCCAGCTCGCAGATGAGCACGTCGGCGCCGCCGACCCCGCGCTTGATGGCCCCTCGGATCTCGTCGGTGACGTGCGGGATGACCTGCACTGTCTTGCCGAGGTAGTCGCCGCGGCGCTCCTTGGCGATGACCGACGAGTAGATCTTGCCGGTGGTGTAGTTGCTGTCGCGCGTGAGCACGGCGCCCTCGGTGAAGCGCTCGTAGTGGCCCAGGTCGAGGTCGGTCTCGGCGCCGTCGTCGGTGACGTAGACCTCACCGTGCTGGTAGGGCGACATGGTGCCCGGATCGACGTTGAGGTAGGGGTCGAGCTTCTGGTGCTGGACCTTGTAGCCGTGGCCCTCGAGCAGGAGCCCGATCGAGGCGCTCGTGAGGCCCTTCCCCAGGCTCGAAACTACGCCGCCGGTCACGAAGATGTATTTGGGCACGTCCGCGCTCCGCTCCGCGTACGTCCCGCCGCCGAGCGCGTCGGGACACTCGATCCTACAGCCGCCTGCCGCGCCGCCTATGTACGTGTGGGAGGGGACGGCGGAGCCGAAGACGGGCGTCGCGCGACCGCCCGCGTCGGCTAACGCTCGAAGCCTCCGGGGACCAGGAGCGCCACCAGGCGCTCGTAGTCCTCGCGGGTGTCGATGCCGAAGCCGGGGCGTGCCGAGGTCAGCACCCGGACCTGCCAGCCGTTCTCGAGAGCGCGCAGCTGTTCGAGCCGTTCCGTGAGCTCCCGGGGGCTGGGGGGCAGGGCGGCGAACGCGGCCAGACGCTCGCGCCGGAAGGCGTAGACGCCCAGATGATGAAGCACCTCGAACCCGCGCCGCTCGGCCTGGGTCGGCACGCTGCGGCGGAAGTCGGCCGCCAGACCGTCCTTCTGGCGCAAGGCCTTCACGACCTGGGGCGGCACCATGTCCTGCTCGCGCGCGAAGGGGTGGGCGAGGGTCGCGAGGTCAGCGCCGTCGCCCGCCACGGCCTGGGCGAGGCGCAGCAGGTCGGCCGGCTCGATCAGCGGCTCGTCGCCTTGCAGGTTGACCACGATCGGCTCGGCGAGGCGTGCCGCGGCCTCGGCGCAGCGGTCCGTGCCCGAGGCGTGGTCGGCGCGCGTGCGCAGCACCTCGCCGCCATAGGAACGCACGGCAGCCTCCACCCGGACGTCGTCGGTGAGCACCACCACCCGCGGGCCGCCCGGGGCCGCCAGCGCACGCTCGTGAGTGTGCTGGACGAGGTACTTGCCCGTCTCACGCAGCAGCATCTTCCCCGGCAGGCGGGTGCTGCCGTAGCGGGCCGGGATCAGGATGACGTAGGGATGGGCCATGGGTCGCCCGCGATGGTGCGCCGCCCGAAGACGCGCGACCCGGAAAAACCCTCGGGGCCCCGGATCCTTACTTGCCCAGTCCCCAGTCGTCGTCCACGGGCTTGGGCGGCGCCTCCTCGCCCAGCACCTCGGCCGCCTCCTCGGGCGTGAGGGTGCGGCTCCTGCCCGTTCCCAGGCGCGCGCGCGGCTTGATCGGCTGGCCGCCGGTGGTCACCACGCTGAGCGCCGGCGTCTGGTTCCTGACCATGGCCACCGCCTGCTTGGCCTGGGAGTAGATGCGCGGGACATCGCGCGTGGACTCCTGGGTGCCCTGGCCGCGCAGGCTCAGGAGGGTGCGGCTCACGCCGTCCACCTCGATGGTGACGCGGCCGCGAGCTTCGGAGTCGTCGAAGTGCGGCTGCACGCCGTCGGTGGGACGCGCGACCTTGTAGAAGCCGGCCTCGCGCAGGCCCTTGACGAGCAGCTGCAGGTCCACGGCTCCCAGGACGGCCACCTGGCTGCCGTCCTGCTCGCGCGTGGAAGCACGGCCCTTCTGCCGACCGATGGCGGCCGGGTGGTCGTCGCTCACCAGCACGATCTTCGAGTCGGGCAGCACGCCCTGCTGCGGCTTGCGCCCCAGGCGGGGGTTGGCCACGAGATCACGCTCCACCGCCAAGGCCTCCCACGTGATGCGGATGCCGTGGCTCGCCACGGCTCCAGGCGCGAGCGAGGACAGTCGGCGGCGCTCCTCCGAGGTGAGCTCGCCGGGTCGGGAGGCGGCGGGTCGTGCGCCGATCGGTGCGCGCGGGTCGCTCGCGGGCGCGTCCGCCACCCGGCCCGCGTCTTCCTCGGCGGCGAACTCGTCGGCGGGGCCTTCGGCGCGCGCGCGCACGCGGCGACCGCCACCGAAGTCGAAGTCGCTACCCTGCGGAAGCCGATCACGCAGGCGCCCCGGCGTGGGAGCGAGCGCCACGGGCTCCTTCGGGGCGGCCTGGGCGGGTCCCTTCGCCGCACCCTTCTCGACGCCGCCGGCCTTCTCCCCGGTGGTCGCGGTGCAAGCGCACAACAGAGCGAGCAGGCCGCTGACCGCGAGCGGTGCGAGGGAAAGTTGAGCGCGAGGCATCGTCCAAGGCTCCAGGGCCCCCACCGTGCCTGCGGGAGGCGGGTCGGTCAAGGGCTGCCGGTAGTGGGTCAGTTTGGGCGTGACGCTAAGCCTCGCCGCCGACCGCGTGCTAGAGTCCGGGCATGCAAAAGCGCTCAAGGATGCCCTCCGACCCCAACCAGCTTGCCCACGCCCTCGGACAGATGGCGACCGGCGCATCCGAGCCGCAGAAGAACCCGGCCGCGGTCGCCCTGGGAAGGCTCGGGGGGCTCAAGGGCGGTGCCGCCAGGGCGCGGGCTCTGTCGAAAACCCAGCGGGCGCAGATTGCGCGCAAGGCGGCACAGGCGCGTTGGCGGGCCAAGAAATAAAACGGCCGGACCGAGGGGTACGACTTCCCGGTCCGGCCGTCGCTGTAGGTCTCGGACAAGTCCGCTGACTCAGCCAAGCAACAGCCCGCTGTCGGCTATATCGACGCCAGACGCGGGTCTGTCAAGGGATAAAAGTGCCCCCGGGTGGACTTGCACCACCGACCTACGGCTTAGCGGGCTGTTGCTCTATCTGTCTGAGCTACGGGGGCAGTCGGTTTCCCGACCGCGGCATACTAGCGACTCCCAGGCCCGAAGCAAGGAGCAGATATTTTTGGCGGTACGGCGGAGATCTTTTATGCCTGAGCGGTCTAGCATGGCGGGACATGCGCGAGCGTCAGAGTGTCTTCGCAATATTGGCCTGTATGTATACATTACAACTACTCTTCATAAGTATATTTACTGCAAGGTGTTACGATCTGTTCAAATATTTGCCGTGTAGCGGGCTGGCCATGCGCTCCGAACGTCCTCCGTCCATGGTACAGTCTCTCGCACAACGAGAGGCTACCAACCATGGAACACATCAAGCAGACGATCGACACCGCGCTCATCAAGTTGAAGGACTTGGAGCGTGATGTCGCGCAGACCCGCGATTTGATCAATCGGCTCCGCGCCTTCATAGGGGAGCCTCCTATGTTCGAGACGACGCAGACCGAGGGCTCGCCAGCGGCTTCCGGGCTCAAGGGCGACGAGTACGTGGGCAAGGTACAGCAGACGGCCATCCGCACGATCTTGGAGCGACGCAAGGGCCTGGGGCTCGCACCTTCGACGCTCGACGAGATCTATACCGACCTCAAGGCTGGCGGCTACGTGTTCGACACTCGCGACGACGAGATGGGCAAGCGCGGCGTCTACAACACGCTGGCTCGCAGCTCCGGCAACGCCTTCTTCCGCCTGAGCAACGGTAAGTGGGGACTCATGTCGTGGTACCCCGGCGTGAAAAAGAAGAAGGCGGCGGCCGACGAAAAGCCTGGCAGCACCGGCGGTCCCAACGAGCCGCAGGAGCCCGCAGAGGACTCTACCGAGCCCCAAGAGCCCGCGGAGGACGCCGAATGATCAGGAGGGTCTAGGGGACCCACCCGGCTGCCGGGTCCTGCGCAAAAACCCTGCGGATAGGGCGGCGAGGCGTGGAGAGGGCTACCAACCAAGACCACGCCCCGCCGGTAGGCCGGATCGCAACCAGCCGCGCAAGCGTCTGACCGCCGCCGTGCCTGGGGGGATTCTACCTCGGGCACGGCGGTTCCTCTCGAATCTCCCTTGACTATGCTTGACCGATCAAGCATACTGACGGCCATGAACACCCTCAAGTCCGATAAGCGCGCCGCCGTGGTTGCAGCCCTTTGCGAAGGCATGAGCATCCGCGCCACCGTCCGGCTGACCGGGGTCGCCAAGAACACCGTCGCCAAGTTGCTGCTCGACCTGGGCAGCGCGTGCGTGGAGTGGCTGGACCACTCGATGCGCAACCTGCCCTGCAAGCGCCTCCAGGCCGACGAAATCTGGGCTTTCTGCTACGCCAAGCAGCGCAACGTCCCCGAGGACAAGGAAGGGGTGTTCGGCTACGGCGACGTGTGGACCTTCACCGCCATCGACGCCGACACCAAGTTGATCCCTTCCTTCCTGATCGGTCGGCGTGACGGCGAGTGCGCCACCACGTTCATGAAGGATCTTGCCTCCCGGCTCAAGAACCGCGTCCAACTCACGACGGACGGCCACGCCATGTACATCGGCGCCGTCGAGGAAGGCTTCGGCGGGGATATCGACTTCGCGCAGCTGGTGAAGCACTACGACAACCCCACCGATGGCGGCCACCGCTACAGCCCGCCGGTCTGTGTGGGCTGCACGACGACGACGATCCAGGGCCAGCCCGACAAGGGGCACGTTTCGACCTCCTACGTCGAGCGGGCCAACCTGAGCATCCGTATGGGGCTCCGCCGCTACACCCGGCTCACCAACGGCTTCTCTAAGAAGGTCGAGAATCTGGCCGCCGCCTTCGCCATCTGGTGCGTCCACTACAACTTCGTTCGGGTCCACCAGACCCTTCGGATGCCCCCCGCCCTCAAGGCTGGCGTGTCCGACCGGGTATGGTCGGTGGCCGACATCGTGGCCCTGCTGGACGGGTCACCGGCAAACTGACCCACTACCGGGCTGCCCAACGCCTTGACCCTCCCTGCCTGCCATCCTAGGCTGTTGTCACCCAAGGAGTTGTGACGATTCCATGACGCAATCCACGCGCTCGCTTCTGGCCGGGATGTGTCTCGCGCTCGTCTTCCTGCCGGCCTGCGCGCTGTGGGCCGAGGATCCCAAGCCCTCCATC
>Ga0163150_10008893_pt1 | contig 11268 bp, 6 predicted proteins | sample OliLakLV19P2IB_FD_148628 | JGI IMG/M metagenome (GOLD analysis project Ga0163150, IMG submission 148628) | Freshwater microbial mat bacterial communities from Lake Vanda, McMurdo Dry Valleys, Antarctica - Oligotrophic Lake LV.19.P2.IB | ecosystem: Environmental > Aquatic > Freshwater > Lake >...
AGGAGGGGCACAGGTTGCGCGTGCGGCAGGAGAAGGCGAGAAGGTGCTCGTCGTGGCACGTGGGACAGCGAATGCGGGCGAAGCCGCCCATGAGCCGCCCGCACTCGAGGTAGCCGTGAACGCTTCCTCGGCCACGAGCCCGGGCTGTCCGAGCACTTGGCAAGCCGGCACGAGGTCGGTCGGATCCTCGCGGCATCCGGAGTCCCCGTCGTCGAGCTCCGCGCCTCGGTGATCGTGGGCGGCGGAAGCCTTCCCTTCGAGATGGCCCGGCGGCTCGTCGAGAAGCTGTCGGTCATGCTGACCCCGAGCTGGGTGAGGACGCTCGCGCAACCGATCGCCGTGGGCGACGTCGTCGCGTACCTCCTCGAGGCGATCGACACGCGGCTTCCGGAGGGCGGCATCTTCGAGATCGGCGGCGCCGACACGATCTCGTACGGGGGCCTCATGCGCGAGATCGCGCAGCAGCGTGGGCGCCGGCGGTGGATGATCCCGGTGCCCGTCCTCTCGCCGAGGCTCTCGAGCCGCTGGCTCTCGCTCTTCTCCCCGCGGGAGGCCCGCGTGGGAAAGGCCATGATCGAGGGCGTCCGCAACGAGACGATCGTCAAGGATCGATCCGCCGAGACCGCGTTCCGGGTCCGCCCCGTCGGGATCCGTGAAGCGGTACGACGGGCCCTCGCCGAGACGGTGCGGCCGGGCCCGGCGCTCTCAGGACGCCGCTCCCTTCTCGCCGCCGCGACGACGATCGGGGTGTGCCTCGCGGTCGGCGCCGTGGGGAGCCTCGCGAACGCCGTGTCGCTCTCGTCGTGGTACCCGACGCTCTCGAAGCCCTCGTGGTGTCCGCCCGGCTGGGTGTTCGGCTCCGTGTGGACCGTGATGTACGTGCTGATGGGCGTCGCCGCGTGGCGCGTGTGGCGGAGGGACGGGATCCTCGAGGCGCGCCTACCCCTCGCGCTCTTCACGGTGCAGCTGGTGCTGAACGGGGCGTGGTCGTGGATCTTCTTCGGCGCGCGTGCGCCCGCCGCGGCCCTCGTCGAGATCGTCGCGTTGTGGCTCGCGGTGCTCGCGACGACCGTGTTCTTCTTCCCTCGGGACCGGGTCGCGGGGTGGATGATGGTCCCCTACCTCGCGTGGGCCTCCTTCGCGACGGCGCTCAACGCGGCCATCGTGGGACTCAATCCGTGACGAAGCCTGTCATCATCTTGAGCAGCTGCCTCGCCAACGAGCCGGTTCGCTACAACGGGCAGGCGATTCACGATCCCGTGGTGGCTGCGTTGAACGAGCACGTGTCGTTCCGCCGGGTGTGCCCCGAGATGAAGATCGGGCTTGGCGTCCCCCGCGAGCCCGTCCGCCTCGTCGCGAGCGGCGACGGCGGAGCGGCGGTCTCGATGATCCAGCCGTCCACGGGCCGTGACCTGACCGCCGAGATGAGCGGCTTCGCGTCTCGTTTCCTCGGCGACCTCGGCGTCGCGGACGGATTCCTCCTGAAGGGTCGGTCCCCGTCGTGCGGGATCTCGCAGACGAAGGTGCACGCGGCGAGCGGTCCGGTGCTCCGCCGCGGCCACGGACTCTTCGCGCAGGCGGTCATCGATCGCCATCCCGACCTCGCCGTCGAGGAGGAGGGGCGCCTCGGCGACTTCGTGATCCGCGATCACTTCTTGACGCGCGTGTTCGCGAGCGCTCGATTCCGCGCGGTGCGGTCGTCAGGGGCGCTCGTGCGCTTCCACGCCACGCACAAGTACCTGCTCCTCGGCCACGGCCAGGCCGGGATGCGGGAGCTCGGCCGCGTCGTCGCGAACGCCGAGCACAAGGCATGGGAAGAGGTCCGCGGCGCCTATGCCGCGGGGCTCATGAAGGTCCTCTCCCGTCCGGCGCGCAAGCCCGCTCGCATCAACGTCTTCCAGCATGCGTTTGGCTTCGTCTCGGATCGCCTCGGCGCGCGAGAGAAGCGTCACTTCGACTCGGTGCTGGACGCGTATCGCGACTCCCGCGTCCCCGTGGGCGCGGTCACCACGCTGCTTCAGTCGTGGGTCGAGCGCTTCGACGTCGCATACCTCGCCGATCAGGTCCTGTTCGAGCCCTACCCGGTCGCGCTCGTGTTGCTCCTCGACTCGGGGAAGGGCCGCATCGGGTGAACGGTGGGGCTGGGGCGCGACGCGAGCCCGGCGACGGTGCCGTCGGTCGACGCCCCAGCGGGTGGCCGAAGCGAGTCTCTAGGCGATGCTTGGTCGCACGCTGAGGCGGAGAGCCGTCGGGGACACAACCTCCGCCGGCGGCACGCTGCCCTTGGCCACAAGTCCCCCAACGAGTTCGAAGCGACCGCCGCACTGGCGACGCAGTCCCTCACTCCCTGACCCTCCTTCGAAACGGGGGATCCCCAGCGAGTGACCCTGTGGCACATGCGTCGGGGGCACGACACCCTTGCGCACGAACCCGCCCTGGACGAAGATCGCGGGCTCCACCCCTCCCGCGCCACATTCAGTACGAATCTCCCACCGAGATGGAAGCAGCGCCGAGTGTCCGATGTCGGATAGTCCCCTACCCGGATTCGAGGAGGCGCTCCAGGCGGGGCAGGCGGCATTCCCGTGCATCGACGGGGCGAGCCTCGCGTCGTCCCCGGTGTGGCGCCGCGCCTTGGAACGAGGGGGCGTTGCATTCCACGATCCCGAGCGCGCCGCCGACCTGTTCCTCTCGGCGGCCTGCGAGGCCGGGGTGGCAGGGGCGTGGGAGGCCTTCGGCCGCGCGTACGCGCCCCGGCTGCACGGACTCCTCCGCAAGCGGGGGGCCAGCGAGGCGGAGACGGCCGACGTGCTCGCCGACCTCCCCGGCTACCTTTGCGAACCGCCGGCTACGGGTGGCGCGCGAACGCGGATCGGCACGTACGACGGGACGGGTCGCCTATTCGCGTGGCTCGCGGTCCTGGCCCTGCGCACGGTGAACCAGCGGCGATCCGCGGGAGGGCCTCGGCCCTCTCCGATCGAGGCGGCGGCAGACGTTTCCTCCCGGCGAGGCGGCCCAGCCAGTTCCATGCTCTCCACGGAGACGGCCCGTCGGTTCCAGGCCGCGGTCGCGGCCGCATGGGACACCCTGACGCCCCGGGAACGGCTCGTCGTCCTCTGGAAGCATCGGGAAGGCCTGAAGGGAGGGGAGATCGCGCGATTGCTCCGCATCGGGGAGCCACGGGTGAGTCGGATCCTCGAGTCGGGCCTCTCGCGCCTCCGCGAGGCCGTGCGGCGCCAGATGCCCGATACCCCTCCCGGCACGAATCCCGAGGACGAGTCCGTCTGGAGGGCGCTCTCGGGTGTGCTCTCCCGACACCTGGCAAGATTATCGCTTCCGACCCACGACCCTGGTGGGTCTCCCGATGCCTGACGACATCCCCGACTTCGACGAGGCGAGTGCGCTCGACTTGCTCGCGTCGGGAGCGGACGTGCTCGGTACTCGCGCCGTGGGCCCCTGTCCCGATGCCAACGTCTTAGGGGCGATCTCGGACGGGAGCCTGGCACCCGAGATTCGGGTTGCCCTGGAAACCCACGTATCCCTGTGTCAGGGTTGCCGGGGGATCGCGGCCGCTCTCTCCGTGCTGGCGGGTCCGGAAGGCGGCCCGCTCCCCGGAGCCCTGTCGACGGTCGGCCTGCCCGAGGCTCCGCCTCACGCCGAAGAAGAGGCACCGCGCACCTTCGGGCCCTACCGCCTCCTGCGGCGCATCGGGTCGGGGGGCATGGGAGACGTATTCGAAGCCGTGCACGAGGACCGTGGGCGCCCCGAGGCGCTCAAGCAGGTGCGGGCCGGACTCGAGGCGAACCCACGCGCGGTCGATCGATTCCGCGCGGAAGTGCGCGCGCTGGCCACCCTCACCCACGAGCACGTCGTGCCGCTCTACGACGCGGGCGTCATCGACGGCATCCCCTACTACACCATGCCACTGCTTCCCGGCCCTTCGCTTCGGGATGTGCTCGAGGCGATCCGGGCGACCCCCGAGCCCTTCCCCGGCGCCCTCGCGCTCGCGGTCCTCGACCGGCATCGCGTGCCTGCCGCGGGAGTCCCTGGGGAGGGACCCGAGGCGACCTACGCGCGCCGGATGGCGGCCCTGCTGGCCGGCCCCGCGGCCGCACTCGGCGCGCTCCACGCGGCCGGGCTCGTCCACCGCGACGTCAAGCCCGGCAACCTCCTGATCGACGCTCGCGGACGCGCGGTGCTCACCGACTTCGGACTGGTGCGCGGCGAGTCGGCCCGCCTGACGCGGACGGGCGAGGCTCTCGGGACGCCCGCCTACATGGCGCCGGAGCAGCTCGAGCCCGGGGCCACCGTGGACGGCCGTGCAGACGTGCACGGGTTGTGCTCGACGCTATACGAGGCCGTCACGCGCCACCGCCCATTCGAGGGGTCGACCGCCGCCGAGACGGTTGGACGGATCCTGCGGGGCTCCGTGTCGCCTCCCCTCCGTCACAACCCGCACCTGCCCCCCGACCTCGTCGCGGTCCTCTCGCGGGGGCTCGAACGCCGGCCCACCGATCGCATCCCCGACGGCCGTGCGCTGGCGTCCGATCTGGAGGCGATCGCCCAGGGGCGATCGGTCTCGACCCGGCCCGTCCCCCGCGTCACGCGCACCGCGCGCGTACTGCGGCGTCGATGGAAGCCACTGGTGGCCGTCGGGAGTCTCCTGCTGGCGACGGGCACCTGGGCGTACCTGCGCCCGGGCCATCTGTCCGTGCGCACGACGCCGAGCGCACAAATCCTGCTCGATGGGGTCGATGTCGGAGTGAGTCCGCTGGAGGACCGCCCTCTGCACGCGGGGGAGCACCACGTCGAGGCCCGCCATCCGAAGTTCGCGCCCTTCGATCGCACGATTGCCGTGAGCCGGGGAGGGACCTACGCGCTGGATGCGGCCCTGCGCGCCCTCGACCCCGTCGACCCGGAGACCGTGCGCCTCTTGACCGAGGCCGAGGGCCTGCGCCGCCACGAGGTGGACGTCCGCCCGCTGCGAGAGCCGCAGCCGATGGCCTCCGTGCTGGTGCTCGGGCCGCGCGGCGCATTCCGGGAGGCGCCAGCCACCTTGGTCCTCTGGGCGGAGCGGTCGGCGAAGCAGGTCGTCGTCACGCTGCGCCGCCTAGACGCCGACGGCACCGCGACCGTGGTGTACGAGTCGCCTGCCGCGACGGTCTTCCGGCGCACGCAGGTCCCGATCCCCGAAGCAATCCACGCTCGTATCCTTCCCGGCACCGCATGGCGCGTGAGCGTCCGGGTGGGCGACGCGCCCCTAGACCCGCCGGCGGCGTTCCGGATGCTCGCGCCGGACGACGTGGAGCGGGTCGAGCGCCGATTGGCACTTCTCACGCGCGCTCGCGCGCCCGACGACCCCTCCTCCGACGTGCTGGCCGCAGAGCTACTCCTTGACGCGGGCCTGCTCGCCGACGCCGTAGACCGCGCGGGGGGGCTCCGGGAACGCCTGGGCGACCGCCGAGAGATCGCCCGATTGGCGCTGGCGGCCCTCGAAGAGGCAGGCTTGCGCGATTCAACCCCGTGGATCGAGTGGGCGACCGTGTACCTTCGGGCCACGAAATAGGGAGTCCTCGATGTCGATGCGGACGCTCATTCGCCTCCTCGCCGCCTGCGCTTGCGTGACGGGCGTCGCCCCCCTGCACGCGGGGGAGCCGCCCTCGAAGGCCGCGCCGACCGCCGAGGAGGCGGCAGAGGCGGCGAGGTCGGCGTTCACAGGGAAGGACCAGAAGGCGTTGACGGAAATTGCGACGTTGATCGATCCCGATGCATGGATCGTCGCCGACCTGCTCCTCTCTCAGGGATCGCCCGAGGTCGCCAAGGCCGTCGGGGCGCGGGCCCCCCACGTCTCCCGGGCCCCTCTGCTCGCCTACCTGTCCCGTCGAGCGGTGGGCCCGGACGAGCTTGCGCGAAAGGAGGCGCTCCGCGACGCGCTCGAGACCCTCCGATCGGGCCGCAACGAGGAGGCCGTTCGGCTCGCGGCCGCATTCCCTCCGACCCCCAGGGACGTCCCGTGGATCCGGGTCCGCCACGGACTCGGTTCGGCGCTGGAGAAGGTCGGGAAGTTCCCCGATGCCGCGAAGGCCTTCGCTGAGGCGGCGGACGTCGCCGAGCCCCTCGGTTGGATCGCGCGCGCAGCCACCCTCCGGTTCTCGTCGGGTCGCGCCGCATGGAAGGCGAAGGACGCCCCGACCGCAGAGCGGGCGTGGACGGCGGCGCTGGCGCTGCACGAGCGGGAGGGCAGCCTCCGTGGCCAAGCCACTTGCCTGCTCAACCTCGGCATGGTGCGGTTTCGGCGAAGCGACCTGGAGGGGGCGCGTCAGATGTGGACCGACGCCTTCGCGAAGGGCCGGTCCTCCAAGCACGCCGAGACGATCGCCTTGGCGAGCGGGAACCTCGCGAACCTACTGCAGGCCCTCGGCGAGGAGCTCGCCGCCGTCGGAGTCCGCGAGGCGAACGTCGAGGCTTGGCGCGCCGCAGAGAACTCGGTTCGCCTCGCCCAGGCACTGGCGGCGATGGCCAATCTTCGCGCGACGCTGGGCGACGGGACCGGCGCGCGCGCCGCCCTTGCCGAGGCCGACGCCGTGGCCGAGGGCGTCACGGACGCGCGAGCGCGGGCCGAGGTGGGCGCTCTGGGCGCGAAGGCCCTCCGCGGGCTCGGCGATCCCGACGCGGCCCTCGGCCGCCTGGATCGGGTACTGGAGTCCGCGGCAGCCATGGAGGACCCACGCTTCCTCGGGAACGTACGTGCGTACCGCGCAGGGGCGCTGCACGATCTGGATCGTGCCGCGGAGGCGCGGACCGAACTGGAGTCGGCCCTCCCCACCCTCCGGACCGCGGGAGAGGGCGGCGACCTCTGCGACGCGCTCCGCAACCTGGCCGTGATCCGTCTGACGCTCGGCGATGCGGCCGGGGCGCGCCCGCCCGTCGAGGAGGCGGTCTCCCTCGCGCAGAGCCTGCACCGGCGAAGCCTCGAGCTGCGCTGCCTGCGGACGCGAGCAAACGTCATGGCGCGGCAGGGCGAAGCCGAGGCAGCCATCCGAGACCTCGAGCGCGGGGTTCTGGAGCACTCCGCGGCAGGCCGCGACCTCGAGGCCGCGGTGAACTACGAGGTCCTCGCCGATGTGCGGGCTCGGATGGGAAAGACGAAGGAGGCCCTCGCGGACTGGGAACATGCCAAGGACGTTTACGCCGCGAGGAAGGCGCTGCTCGCGCTCGTCCGGGTCTGGAACTGGCGAGGGACGTTCCACGACCGTCAGCTGGAGACCGCGGCAGCGGTGGACGCCTACCAGCAGGCGGTCGAGGCCGCGCGAGCCGCCACGAACGGGCGGGAGCTTGCCCGGTCGTTGCTCAACCTCGGCTCGACGCAGCGAGACGCCGGCCGTCGCACCGCGGCCCGCCGAAGCCTCGAGGAAGCCGTGACTAGTGCCCACGCCGCGGGCTCCCCCTCGTTCGAGGGTTCGGCGCTGGCCGAGCTCGCCCTGCTCGAGCAGTACTCTCTCGGCCCCGAAGGCAGGACTCGTCTGCTGGAACGGGCGCTCGCGCTCGTGGAGAAGGGTACGGACCGGGCAGCCGAGGTGTCCATCCTCACCAACCTGGCTCCCACGCTCGTCCAGCTGGGCCGCGCACCTGAGGCGGTCGCGCACCTCGATCGAGCGCGCCACCTCCTCGACGCGCAGCCCGATCCCGACGACTTGGCGTGGGTCGAGCTCCGCCTCGCGCGGGTCCGACTGGCGACCGGCGCGCTCGACCCAGCGGCCCAGGGGGCGCAGGAGGCCCTCCGCCTGTGGGAGGGGCTGAAGGACGCCGCCGGCGTGGATCGTGCCTCGAAGACGATCGGCGACGTCTACCTGACACGGGGTGAGCTGAACGCGGCCCGGGCTGCCTACGCCCGCATCGCGACGACGGGTTCCATTCGCTCGGCGCGCAGCGGCATCGCGGCCGTCGAGCTGCGCGCGGGACATCCACGCGAAGCCATCGCCGCCGCGCGGGACGCCGTCCGGCTCTTCCCGACCGAGCTCGCAGGTATGTCCGACGAGGAGACCTCCGAAGCGCGGTCGATCGGGCAGGGCGCCATGGCCACGGGGCTGGACGCCGCCGTGGCGCTCGGGGACGCGAGTGAGGCGTGGTACTTCCTCGAGGCCGGACGGGCGGGTGCGCTCCTGATGTCTCTCTCCGCGGCCGATGCGGTTCGGGCGCAGATGTCGGGCGGACCAGCTCGGGGGGCGCTTGCCGCGGCGCGCGCACGGGAAGGATCGGCGGCACGCGCCGTTCGGGAAGCCACCATGCGGAGCGATCCGGAGGCCTTTGAACGGGCGCAGTCGGACTTCGCGGCGGCGAAGGAGGCTCGTCGTGCCCTGCTGCGCGACGTGGAGCACGACGCGCTCCTCGGGACGTCCCCCGATGCTGCGGCGCCAGCCTCCCTCGCCGAAGTGCAAGCGGCTCTCCGGCCCGACGAAGCCCTGCTCCTGCACGAACGACGCGAGCAGTCGCTCGTGACGCTCGTCGTGCGCCGAGCCGAGGCGCGCCTCGTCCTCTCCAAGCGGGTCCCGGACGCGGAAGTCGACGTCCGCGGCGACACGGAGCGACTGCGGGACTTCCTCGTCGCGCCCCTCGCGCTGCCCGACGACGTGCGCACGCTCCTGATCTCCCCCTGCGAGCAATGGAGCGACCTGCCCTACGGCCTCCTCTGGCCGGGGCGAGACGTCGCGCTCGTGCCCTCGGGCAGCGTGCTGCTGCGCCTGCGCCGACGGGGCACCCCGCGTGGGCAGGACGTTCTGGCCCTCGGAGACCCCCTGTACGGGGCGGCGCCAGAGGGCGCCCCCCTGGCGCGCCTGCGCTCGGAGGAGAGGCTCCTCCCGATTCCCGGGACGGGCATCGAGGCCAAGGCGGTCGCGCGGAAGCCCCTGCTCGGGATCGACGCCACGAAGGACCGCCTCAAGAAGTCGCTCGCCGAGCACCGCTGGCGGGTGCTTCACTTCGCCTGCCACGGGCTCCTCAACGCCCAGGGGGTCGATCGACCGGGTCTCGCCTTGACTGCCGTCGGGGACGACGACGGGATCCTGACGGTGGACGACGTCCTGGAGATGGGGTGCCCCGCGGATCTCGTCGTGCTCTCCGCATGCCGCTCCGCCCGGGGCCGGGTGGCAGCGCGCGAGGGCCTGCTCGGGCTGCCCCGCGCGTTCCTGCTCGCCGGGGCAAATTCCGTCGTCGCGAGCCAGGCTCCCGTGGACGACGAGAAGGTGCTCGCGCTGATGAAGGACTTCCACCGCCGCCTCGCCGTCGGCACGGGCCCTGCTCGGGCGCTGCGGGAAGCCCAAGAGGCCTTCGCAGCTGACGCAACAAAAGGCGCCCCGCGACTCGGAGCCGACTGGGTCCTCTGGGGGCTCCCGGAGTAGGGCGAGCTCGCGGGCTTGGGAAGTCGATTGGACGGCAATCTCGCGCCCCGACCTCCACTACCTCTCTGAGATGGCTCGGGTTCAAGTCGATCGCGGGACGCCGCGCGACCGCGAAGGGCGCGACGCCGGGTTGCCCGGGCCTTGGGGTGCAAGAACTCAAACCGGGAGGTGGATGTGAATCGCGCACACGCAGGAACGGGATGGTGGCGGGCGGCGGCCGTGGGACTCATGGTCACCGGCTCCGCAGTGGCCTGGGCCGCGGCAGGAGGGCTCGACCCGAGCTTCGGTACGGGAGGCGTCGTCGTCACCGACGCCGCGGGGGAGATGTGGGGCAGTTCCGTCCAGTCGGACGGACGGATCCTCGCGGTGGGGGCGCGCTCGAATCCCGCCGGCGGTACCTCGTCGTGGTGGATCCGCCGCTACAACTCGGACGGCACGGACGACGTGGGCTTCGGGACCGGCGGCCTCGTGACGCTCTTCGGTACCTACGGTCCCGACCTCGCTCGTCGGGTGGCGGTCGATCCCAGCGCGCGGATCGTGGTGGTGGGCACGAGCTCCACGTCGAGCGCCGGGAGGATTCCGACGATCGTCCGGTTGCACGGGAATGGAACCCTGGATGGGAGCTTCGGGACGGGAGGCATTGTCCAGTTGACCGTGCCCGGCTCGACGGCAACGTCGAACGGAAATGACAACGTGGTCCTGCTCCAGCCGGACGGCCGCATCGTCGTGGCCGGGCGTGCGTGGTTCTCCCTCACCAAGAAGAGCCAGCGGCTATACCCTTTCGTCGCGCGCTACAACGAGAATGGGACTTCCGACACGGCCTTCGGAGTCGGCGGGTTCGCCGTGGACAAGCGGCCGGGCGAGAACACGGGCATGATCTGGGCCGTTGCCCGGCAGTCGACGGGCGACCTCGTCCTGGCGCAGCGCAGGACCGTGAACTGGGTGATCACGCGCTTCCGCTCCACCGGTACCGTGGACACGTCGTTCCCCATCATTGCCACTGCGGACTGGATCGGGGGCCTGTCGGTGGACCGCTTCGATCGGATCGTCGGCAGCGGGCGGAACACCTACACGAGCGGAGACTACGACATCCTCGTGGTTCGATACCTTGCGGGCGGAACGCTCGACACGACCTTCGGAGTCGGGGGCCGAAAGGTGGTTCACGTCTACGCGAAGCAGAACGCCTTCTGCTCACCCGTCTTCCAGCCAGCCGATGACAAGATCGTGCTGGGAGCACTTCTGTTTCCGACGAGCAGCGGGGCCTACTCCGTGGCGACCACAGTTCGCCTGCTCGACGACGGGTCCATCGACGGGTCCTTCGGCTTCGGCGGCGTGGCCGAGGTCGTCGACGGGGGTGGGAGCGGATTGACGGCGCCTCGCGGCGTGGGGCTGTCGCCCGACGGAGGCATCGTGTTGGCGGGAACGGCACCCAATCTGGACTGGTTCGTGGCGCGGTACCTGCCCAACTGACTCCCGTGGGCGACGGGGCGCGGGGGAACGCTCCCGCGCCCCGTGCTCCTCAGCAGCCGCGCCCTACCCGGGAATCGAGGTCCGGGGCACGATCCCGCCGTTGCGCAGGGATGCGACCGACACCCCGATGAACGATGCCGACTCCAGGGACCGCGCAGCCGAGGTGCTCGCGGCCTGGAAGGACGCCCTGGGCCGCGGCGAGGCCCTCGAACCCGAGGAACTGGTCCGGCGTCATCCCGACAGCGCGAGCGCCCTACGCGAGAGACTCGCCCTGTCGAAGCTCCCCTCCGTGCCAACGACTGGTGAGACGGTTTCCTTCTTCGATTTAGTGGTGAGGGTGGGGAGAAGTAACCCGTGCGTACCCCCCCGAAGGTTCCGAAGTCCCCTGCCCCGACCGTGAGCC
>Ga0163150_10008895_pt1 | contig 11266 bp, 5 predicted proteins | sample OliLakLV19P2IB_FD_148628 | JGI IMG/M metagenome (GOLD analysis project Ga0163150, IMG submission 148628) | Freshwater microbial mat bacterial communities from Lake Vanda, McMurdo Dry Valleys, Antarctica - Oligotrophic Lake LV.19.P2.IB | ecosystem: Environmental > Aquatic > Freshwater > Lake >...
GAAGAAATTGCCCGCCGGCCGCTTTGCCGCTATTTCGGCAACCACAAAAAAACCGTCTTCGGCAACGGCGTAAACCATCTGACCCGGATCCCTCTTCCCAGGTCGAGCCGCCAGAACGGTTGCTTCAGGCAGTCGTTGCGCAGCGAACACCATTGACGGAAAGTCTGCCTTCTGCGATTTTTATCAGGTGTTGATTGATCTATCGCCGGAAGGAAAAACTGTTGTGGCAAATATCTACGTTGGCAATCTGCCATTTACCTGCACCGAAGACGAACTTCGCCAGGCATTTGAAAAGTTCGGGAAGGTGTCAGCGGTGAACCTGATCCAGGATCGCGAAACCGGCCGGCCCCGCGGATTTGCCTTTGTCGAAATGGCCGATACTAACGCGGCCAATCAGGCTATCGAAGCCCTGAACCTGTCCAACTTGAGTGGCCGCAATATTACGGTGAACGAAGCCAAACCCCGCGAAGAGCGTGGCGGCAGAGGCGGCCAGCGCCGCCAGTGGTAGCGGACAGCACGTAGCCGTTCACTCCGTGCACGTGCTCACTTCGCAACACTCTTCCGTCGCGGATCGGCCTCGATGCCCGCCGATAAAGTTCTTCCATCGGGTCCGTAATAGCCATCAGAAATTGCGGACGGCCGGGTTCACGGAGTGAACCGCCACGTAGCCGTTCACTCCGTGAACGTGCTCACTTCGCCACCCTCTTCCGTCGCGGATCGGCCTCGATAGTCTTCCGATAGAGCTCTTCCAGCCGGTCGGCAACCGCCGGAATATTGTAATTCGCCGCGAACAGCATCGCGTTTCGGCCCATCCGGCGGCGGCGTTTGGTTCGGGCCGCCATATTCAGCATCCGTCGGGCCATGTCCTGGTGATTGTCCGGCTCGAACAGCATCCCGTTGTGCTCGTGCGAAATCAGCTCGGGCAATCCCTTCGACGCTGCACCGACGACCGGCAATCCCAGTGCCATCGCTTCGAGAATACTCATCGGCTGGTTCTCCGATTTGCTGGCCGTCACAAAGGTGTCCCCCAGCAGTGGCAACCGGTCGGCAATCAGCCGGTCATGGTCGACATGCCCCAGAAAATCGACGCTCGATCCAAGCGACAAATCGTTGGCCATTTGTTTCAGGGACGGAAGCGAAGGCCCATCGCCGATGATAATCAACCGGCTTCGGCGGCGGCGATTCTGCACAATCTGAAAGGCCCTCAGCACTACATCGATCGATTTCTCCGGGCTCAGCCGGCCAACGTACACAAACGAGGGACCAAAGATATTGTATTTGCTCCGTTCCCGCTTGACAGCTTTCCAGTCGATCGGCGTCGGAACAGGAATCCCGTTCGGAATCACTATCGGCTCGCGCCGGATGCCGTGCTGCATTAACGACTGTTTGACTGCGTTCGACGGGCTCGTCACCGCGCCGCAGGAATTGAAAAAGAATACCGAGTACCGCCACATGATCGACTGCAGCCAGTTCGAAGTCGGCAGCCCGAACGATTTCAGATAACCCGGGTCAGCAAAAAATGTATGAAAAGTTCCGACAACCGGCTTGCGAAGCAGGCTGCTCGCGACCAGCCCTTCCCAGCCGCACCCCCACTCGGTATTCAAGTGGACGATATCGGGGTTAATCTTCCGCAGTCGAACCAGCGACGACACAAACGATGGCAGAGTCAATCGCAACTGCGGCACGCGCGGAACCGGAATCCCCAACGGCACGCCAAAGACCTGCACCCGTTCCGGCAATTCCGACTTTGCAATCTTCTTCGATGCCTTCGGACAAAAAATGGAAATCTCATGCCCCCGGCGGGCGAGCTCGGTAGCCTGATTCAGGACCGAAAACGTTACACCCGAAGTGAACGGCAGAAAACTGTCTGTAAAGATCGAGACTCGCATGGACACCGGTCTGCATTGGAAGTGGATCGCGCATCCCAAAAGGGGTCTGACCCTTTCTGCCTTTTTCAAGGGTCTGACCCCTTTGGGGAAAGGCAGCAATTGCATTGTGGCTGACAACCACCCATTTGTCCAAGCAAATACCACACCCACACCATCATTTCCCGGCGCGAACCGTCCACAACATGGCAATCCCGGCGGACTGCGCAGCTTAATCCGGCATTGAATAGGCAGGAATTCACGAACTGGCCAGTTCCACGCATATCCTTTGTGTTTTGGTAGGAGGATGCGCGGAAGTCGCGAACGAACCACCCTCTGTGGCCGCGACCTCCTGCCGACTCTCAAAAATCAACCCGGTTGCCTTCCCAGCATGCAACACCTGAACGACATCATGACTGACCTGAACGTGCTGTTCCGTTGCTTACGCAGTGGGACAGCGCTCGCAAGATCGTGTCAAGGACGAGGTCGAGTTGATGGGCGACATCGGTGGCCAGGAAGCGGAGGACGAAGTAGCCGTGCTCCTGGAGCAAGGCATCCTTGCGTCGATCGCGACGGTAAGCTTCCTCATTGCCCAGGTGTTGCCCGCCGTCGAGTTCTATCACCAGCTTCGACGCACTACACAACAAATCGACTTCCAGATTGCCCCAGCTGTCAAAAGGGATCGGGAGTTCGGAATTCAACTGAAAACGGCCCGACGTTTCCGGGAGCGTTTCGAGCCGTTGCCAGAAAAACGCTTCCGTCGCGCTACGCGCACGCTGGATTCCATCCGCTTCGGAGTCAAATTTCCTCGCCACATGGACAAACAGCCGGGCCAAAGGGGCTTCGACGCCGTCGCGGACCAGACGCCTTACGCTGGCGGCATACTGGTTCTTCCACTCCGATTCGACGGGTAACGGAACTTCAACCGGCCAGCCGGGAACGGCGCTGCCTGGCAACAGGATCGTGTAGCCAACGGATTCGTAGCTGGCGCAGCGGCGATCGAACATGCGGGCCAGCATCGGTACATTGAGATCGGCGTAGTCATACACGCGGACTTCCGTCTTGCCTTCACGCAGCCGGTGCAGCCGCCCCACATATTGTGAGATTGTCCCCCGCCAGGAAACAGGCAGGGTGACGAACAGCGTATCCAGACGCGGATCGTCAAACCCTTCGCCGACGTAACGTCCAGTCGCCAACAACACGCGATCGGCACCGGCCGGGATTTCAGACAGCCGACGGGCGGTGTCGCGGGTTTCCCTCAATCCCGTTCCTCCATGCATCACAACGACGTGCCGCACACGGGATTCCAGCAGGCTTGCCAGCGTATGCAGGTGTTCCTTGCGCTCCGTCAAAATCAGCGGCGAACGCCCTTCCCCTATACTTTGCAGGACGTCGTCGCAAATCATCCGGTTGCGAACCTCATCGACGACCAACTGGCCGTACAGTTGATGAAACTGCGTCCGCAAATCCGGATCGGCTTCACCAGTCGGCCGAAATGAAGTCGGTCGGACGTGAACGGTGTGGGTAAACGGTCGCGCGGTGGCTTCGGCCTTTGCATCGACGCGATGTCGAATCGGGCCACATTGCATGAAAACGACCGGATGATGCCCGTCCTTGCGCACGACGGTTGCGGAAAGCCCTGTTACAAATCTTGCCCTGATGCGACTCGCAACAAGTTCAAAACTCCGCGCCGACAAATGGTGACACTCGTCCACAATCAGGTGCCCATAATCCCGGATACAGTCATCGACGTCACCTTTTCGCACCAGACTTTGAATAATGGCAACATCGATTTTGCCGGTCGCTTTCCGGCGTCCGCCGCCGATCCGTCCAATTTCCCTGACGGGCAAGTTGAGAAAGGTCGATAACCGCTCGACCCATTGATCCAGCAACTGCCGTCGATGCACCAGCACCAGCGTGTTGACGCCGCGCCGGGCAATCAGCCACGCGGCGACAACCGTTTTGCCGAACGCAGTGGTCGCCGCCAAAACCCCGGTGTCATGCCCCAGCATCTTGCGGGCGGCGGTCAACTGTGCCGGTCGGAGTTCACCGTGGAAGCCGACGTCAAGCGGCTTGCCGGGGAATCGTTCGTCCCGGATTTCGAGGTCGATTCGCAGGTCGGCCAGCAACGACTGCACGTCTTCCAAACACCCGCGCGGGATCGCGATGTGTCGGGGATGTTCCTCCGCACAGCAGATGATTCGCGGCTTGCCGAAGGTCGGCAGGCGCATGGCCTGCGCCTTGTAGAATTCCGGGTTCTGAAACGCGGCGAGCCGAAGCAAACGGTTGCGAAGAGGCGGCATCAGAGACGCTTTATCAAAGTAAATTTGATCACCAATCGTTGCCTCGAGCTTGCCGGGTAACGGACCAGTGATCGCAGGCTCTTTTCGTCGCCGCGAGGGTGGCGCTGTCCATGGTTCGGGATCGTCTTCATCGATGTTCGCCAAACGCACCCCGACGATGCGGTCTTGCCGGGTCGCGTCATTCACAATTTTCTCGACTCTGGCGACCGGCATCCGGTCGAGCGACGACAGAAACGCCCATTGATCGGAGTACGGTTCGAAATGATCGTCAATAAACAGGCTGTTGCCGTTGTCGCGCGGCTTTCGTTGCAAAGGCAACGCGATCAGGTTTCCGAAACCACCGCTGGGCAACGTGTCCTGATTGGGAAAAAACCGGTCGTAGGAATCGAGTCCGATGTCTGGGCGCCGTTCCATGGCCTCGGTAAGCAGGTGCGCGCCGAGGCGTCGGGCGAGCGAAGCCGGAATCGCCGTATCAAAGAAGATCCAGAGATGCCCGCCGTTGCCTGATCTGGATCGTTCCAGGCAAGCCGACACACCGATTCGACGGCAAGTATCGAGCACCTCCAGCACGTCGTCCTGCCAATGTGATTTGTCGAAATCCATTGCCAGGAAGTAGCAGGTTTCGTCGATCAGCATCGGATAAACCCCTGCCACAAAATCGCCGCCCCGCTCGTCGATTCCGGATAGATGCCAGCGAATGACTTCGTCGGTCACCGGGAGAAACCGCCGGTGCGAGCAGACCGCACACTTGATTCGCGGCTTTTCGCAGACACCGCGAACCCATTCGTTTGAACAAGCCGGAGCGTAACCCGACTTGCCGGTCGTCCGGCTTTGGAACCGTCGCGGATAAACGTCCTCCCGCCCGCGAAACAGACAGCGGAACAACCTGATCTTGTCGTCCGGCGGCGACCGGCGATCGACTCCGGGCAATCGTGCTCCCATCTCGATCGAAGTACCCATCACATTTCTTCCCGTTTTAAAATTCGGCTACCCAGTATATCAAACCTGCGTAACTGCACTCCAGCATGGGAGATACCGGATCCTCTGTTGGTTCTGTTTGCTCCTGTTCAAAAAAGCAGTTCACTTTCCCCGAGTCCGACAATTTTTTACCAGATGCCCCTGGCATTGAGGCAGCGGTAGGGGGAATGCTGCTGACGGGAAAACAGCGGTAAACTATCGGCATTGAGGATTGGAAACCATCGTACAAGGTATTTGATCGTGAACAACGAAACCCGACTGGAGAAACTGCGGTGGGCGATTCATGGAGTCAAAGCTCCGTTTTCGTCTGCGGGGACCTTCGTCCCCGACAAACCGATCACTTTGGTTTTTCGGGACAAGTCGCGGTTCACGGTCAGCCGGGCCGAGAACAGTTCAAGGCAGGTTGAACCGCTACGACCCTTGATCGACCGTTGCAAACAGGCGACTTTCGGCGACAAACGACGAACCCGGGTGGACCGGAGTGTACGCGACGCCGTGCAACTGAAAGCCGAAAAAGGAGGATTTGCAATTGAACATTTCGACCCCGAATCGGCCGGCATCCTGGATTCGATCCGGCGTCAGATGCTACCTCGTGATTCGTCGCCGATCACTGCGGAATTGTACGCACTAAACGTCTACACTTCGGGCGGCCATTTTGCTCCGCACAAGGACACCCCGCGCGGCCAAGACATGTTCGGCACGCTGGTCGTGTGTTTACCGTCGCAGTTTCGGCACGGCGAATTCGTGTTGACCCATCGAGGGGTCGTGCAGCGTTTTGATTGGGCTGCGGAAATCGGCAAGCAACGGGATCCAAACCGGCTTCATTGGGCTGCGTTTTTCGGTGACGTGGATCATCAGATCGAAAAAGTTTATGGCGGGGCACGGGTGACGGTCAATTATCTGCTGCGCCGCGACGACAATTTGGAATCGTCGTGCACGGTCGCGGACGAAGATCTGGCCCCCACGATTCTGGAAGCATGGCGTGCATTGTTGGCAGATGCCAAGTTTATGCCCCAAGGTGGAATTGTCGGTTATCCCTGCTGTCACTTGTACCACCAGGACGCCCGCTTTCAAGTGAAACAGACACCGCTCGACCGGAAAGCTGCGAACATGCTCAAAGGACGGGATCAACTGGTTGCGGCAGCGGCACTGCAAGCCGGACTGAACCTAAATCTCACTCCGTACCTGTTCGAGAACTGTGTCGATGAAACGTGGCAACTTGACCGCTTTCCTACTCAAAAGGAAACATCGCGGATGAAACGGCAAATGGATTTGTCTGACCTTGAATCCGCGCTGCCAATCCACGGTGAGAGTTCGGAAAAGGGGGAAGACTTCGGCGTTACCTGGCTGGAGCCTCCGCCCTCGTCACGTGGCGGTGGGGTGTTGCATGACTCGAATAGCGGGAGCAGTTCGGAACTGCCGGCGGCAGAACGCCTGCACTCTTGTGAGTACTGCGAATGGGGCTACTTCGGGAATGAAGCTTCCGACGTGGACTTTTACATTTACGCTGCGTTACACATTCAAATACCCAAACCCGGTAAAGGGCCTCGAGCCAACGTTCAACCGTCAACGCGCGCGACGAAAAAGAAGGCGGGGAAAGGGAATCCTGAAGCACCGCTGGCCAGGAAGAAATCGAAAGCAGCAAAAAAGAAGTCGCCGGCGAAAACCAGCAAGAAAAAAGACCGCAGCTAACATGATGCCGCTGTGGGACATGCATCCTGCTTGTCGTCGCGGCAATCAAAGCAGTGGGACATGCATCCTGCTTGTCGTCGCGGCGTGTATTAGTGACATGTGACTTTGACAAGCAGGGATGCTTATCCCACTTTTGCAATGGCCTGATCGACCCAGGTTTGCGGGATTTTTTCCTGCTCCAGTCGGGAGTTTTGGCTGATGCACTGTTTGAATGCATCGACTTCACCCGGAGTCAAGTTGGAAGGAACGGACGGCGCAGTTCCATTGCCATCTACAACAAACTCGCGGTTGGATTGCAGCGTTTCCAGGTCCATCATCAAACTGGTTGTGTTCGGAAAAAGGTTGCGGAGGCGGGAGAGAATCGTGAATCCTTCGACGTCGATGTCGCCCCAATAATAAATCGGACAACTGGCCAGCCACGAAATTCGTTCCAGCCGATTGACGGCGTTCCCTTCGCCCCGAATCGCAATCCCGCGCGGAAAATCCGGTAGCGTCAAGAGGTTCAAACTGTTTTCGACAACGAACACTGTCACGCCGCTGACCGGTAGCGCCGCGATCAAACGGATGGGCAATGAAAATTCATCGAAGGGAAGGTGCAACTCGTCTTGCAACATCGGATCGAGAAGCCGGATGGCCCGGTGCGGTTGGCCGTCGCGCAGTCCGAATCGGCGGGCAAATGTCGTCTCGTTGACATCGATCGCCGATGGAGGAAGGAGAATGTCGAGCCATTGTCGTAGCGTCGCGCGATGCCGCTCGACAAACTTGGTATCGACCGGTACCGGAATCTGGCGGATGTAGCAGTCGGGCATGGGATTCTGCACAAAAAACCTTGCAACCTGAACCAATCCATCGATCGATGGTGCAAGTTTTGACAACGAAACAACATTTGCAACGACCCACGATTCCATTACCGGAAACTCCTGCCGAATCCGTTTTGCAACCAGATCGGTCACTGAAAATTCGTTTTCCATTTTTGCCAGCCGCAACAGATCTTCCAGCGTATCGATCGTGACCGATCGTGGCACGAGGTTGCTTCCCAAATCGCGCAGGCGGATTTGTTCGCGGTGAACGGTGTAGCCCCAACCCCGATGCTCTTTCGATTTGGCGACGAGCGTTTGGAAACTGTCGATAGTCGATTTGGGATCGCTGTTATTGACAGCCAATCGCGCCCTAACGCGATACGGAAAGAACAAATCGCCATTTCCCTGAACCCACTGTTTCAAAAACCGGGGCCAGGCCCGAACGGCTTTTGCAGTTATTTCGTCTGGTGAGATGATGGCCATGGGTTGTAGAAACGGTTGTCCTTGAGAACTTTCGACCATTAAGTGTCGTAGCCGGATTCGCCAAGAATTCGGATGGGTCAGAAAAGCCCGAAGTCCAGGCGACTCCGTCTACGGTGAAATCGGACAGTAATTTTTCGGGCGATGCTCAACCGTTCTGGGTGTGGGAGAATCTGTTTTCTAATCGATTGGGGGCAATCGATCTTTTCTAGCATAGTCAAGTACCTTTTGAGCAATTGAGGACAATTGCTCCTACTCCCTTTTTACGCCTGAGATTTTTTCGGCTACTTCCTGGTATTCCTGGGCGGTCATGCTGAAGAGTCTGGAGCGGCTGGTTTGGGAATCCTTGACTGTGTGCAGGTAGCGATCGACAAAGGGTTCGGTGATCCGTGCCTTGGCGTCCAGCGGAGCGACGATCAACAGTTGCAAACCGAACTGCCGGAATAGCTCCATCGCATATTTTGCGTTTTGGTCATCAACCTTGGAAAACATTTCATCGACAACAACGAACTGGAACCGGCCGGGAACGCTGGTTGTCGGGTTGACGTCGAACTGGTATGCCAGCGCCGCGACCAGAATCGTAAACGCCAACTTCGCCTTTTCGCCTCCAGACTGGCCTGAGCTGCCATCGTAACTGCTGAGCGTTGCACCGGATTCGAAATCGATTTCCTGTGCGGCAAAATCGAACCAGTTGCGGACATCGATCACCTTGTTTCGCCAGGTCGTTTTTTCCTTGTCACCCAAACGCTCGACCAGCGACTGGATTCGGACAAAGCGAGCCTCGTTCGCTTCATCGGACAATTCCAGCGATTCATCCATACACTCCCGCAGCGAACGGCGGAATTCATCAATCTCGCGATCATGAACGCGTCGCGGTTCCAGCCGCATCAACGTTCCGCGATTGTAATTGACATCGGCCAGCGCCTGATTCAACTGAGCGATTTTTTCTTCGATCTGTTTGCACTCCTGCCGCAATTCCGTATTGAGCAGCGCGATCTCCTGGGTGACCTGATCGTTCAGCCGGTCCTTGAACTGTTTTTCGTACTTCGGCAAATCCTCTCGCCGCAATACATCCAACCGCCCCAGAAAACTGTCCAGCGATTTGACGGTTGCATCGAGATCATCTCCCTCTTCGCGAAACTCTCTCAAAAACGCGGCCATGCGACTGACCAGTTTGTCGGCAAGGTCTTGCAACGGTTGTCGCAGTCGTTCGCGAAGGTCGCCGGTCTCCCGCAACCATTTGCTTTTTCTCGGCTCGATATCCTCAACGGCCAGCGGCGGTTCACCAAGCGAAGTGGTAATCGATTCAAACTCGCCGGCGAAATTTTCGTAGGTCCCCGATTTTTTTACGGACTGAATATCGTCGTTGGCCAGCCCAACCGTTTTTCGGGCCCGGTCGATTTCGCTCTGCAAACTGCCGCTCCGACTTTGTTCGCGGTCACGCCGTCCTTCCGCCTCTTTCTCGCTGGCTTCGGCACTGTTCAGCCGCTCGCGAAGAATTTTGATGGTGTCGTTCGCCTGTTCCAGCTCCAATTTTTCTGCTTCGAGTGCGCGGATTTCCAACTGATGCTTTTCGATGTCAATCGCGTCAAATGCAGCAACCGCCATAGCTCCCCGTGCGGCACTGTCGATCCCACGCCACCGCGCCGCATTGTCCTCGCACCTGGCGATGACGGCGGAAAGTCTGTCGCGTTCCGATTCCAGTTCGCGAATGTGCGCGGCGATGCGGTTCTTTTTCTCCGTGTTGTCCCAGCCCAAAACGTAACCCCGCGGGTCGGAGACCTTTTGCCGGTCGTCTTTCTGGTGTCGCTCGGAATTGAATTTGACATGACGGTTTTCGGTCATCGCCAGCCGCTGCACTTCGTTGAACTCTTCAACACTTTCGCAGCAGCGAAAATCAAAACGGTTGCCGATCTCGCCTCGAACCCAAGGCGTCAGATCGTGCCCTGGCTTGAATCGCAATTTGCCGAGAATCGACTGTGGATGAATCCGGTCACCTTCCTGCTCAGCCGACTTGCCGACGCGAATATAGTCCAGTCGCTGTCCCTGGCCGCTGCGATCCGTCATCCGGTTTCGCTCGACGTAACTGCGGACCCGCGCGTAATATCGTTCGGGAACCAGCAGCCCCAGCGCGAACGAGCGGAGTACCACTTCGATTGACGATTCCCAGCGACGATGCTCCGGCATCACTTCGATCAACTCGGCCGCAAAAGGAAGTGCATTTTCGTCCAGTTCCAACTCGTCACAAATCTGGCTGCGCATGGAAGAGAATCGGCCCGGCAAGTTTGTCTTGCGACTCTGCAAAACCTCCAGTTCGTCCTTCTCGTCGCGCAATTCTTTGTCGATGCTGGCCCGCTGTCCGATCGCCTCTTCTGATTTGTTGCGAATCGCCGCGAGTTCGGATTCGGTTGATGCGATTATCTCTTCCAGCTTCGTCCGCGTCACATCAAATGCGGCAGCGTCATCAACAGGCTCTTCCAGACCGCACGTTTTTAGTTGGTCGAGATAGCGAGTCCGCGACGATTGTTTGTGAACCAGTTGTGCCGTTTCAATTTTGATCAGGTCCGGGATCTTTCTCAGTCGCTGGCCCCCGGCTTCGTCGATTTCATTTTGCAACTGCCGCCTGGTTTCCTGAATCGCGTAAATTTCCTGCTTCAGTCGTTCGACCGTCGCCTGGATCTCGCCAAGCATCTGTTCCTGCCTGGCAATTTCCGGTTCGAACAGCCGAACCAGCTCGACCGCGAAAAACAACGGTGCCGCTCGCAACTGGCGCTCGAGCAACTCCATTTGCCCGGCCTGATGGCGGTACTTGAGTCCGATTTTTTCGACCGGTTCCAGCAGCGTTCGGGCGTTTCGGGCGCGAACCAGTTCCTGATGCGCCGTGCTCAAGTCGGCAAAATGGGTCAGCAGCCGCTGCACTTTTTCGCGCCAGTCGTGCGACTCCAGCATGTGTCGCCGGATGAAATCGTTCAGGCTTTGAATGTCCTTCACATGCACGGTCTGGTTGAACATGTCGATCGCCTTGCTGCGCATCGAAGTCCGGCTGGTGACCCAGCCCAGATACTCGGTGTAAGTTCGCGTCGTGCGGTAACCATGATGTTTCAGGTGGTCACGAATCCCGTCCGACTTGACCAGGCCAGCCAGTACT
>Ga0163150_10008896_pt1 | contig 11264 bp, 16 predicted proteins | sample OliLakLV19P2IB_FD_148628 | JGI IMG/M metagenome (GOLD analysis project Ga0163150, IMG submission 148628) | Freshwater microbial mat bacterial communities from Lake Vanda, McMurdo Dry Valleys, Antarctica - Oligotrophic Lake LV.19.P2.IB | ecosystem: Environmental > Aquatic > Freshwater > Lake >...
AGGCAAAACGATTCTGATCACCGGCCTCAAAGAACAGCCCTATCGCACGCTCCTGCAGGCAGGCGTCATTGACCACATCGGCGGCGAGAGCCATGTCTTTCCCAGACTCGGTGATGCCATCCGACACCTCGGCGGCACCTGGCCCGGCGAAACTGGATTTGCCCCCTCCGATGCCGCCCATTAGGTCACGATCACCTGCCGGCGTTTGGTGGGTATCAATGTCGCCCAGAGTAATCGATCAGCTTCAGTCCGTAAGGAGTACCATCCTGCCAAGTGGCAGACTTCGAAGTCGAGGGTCAAACCGATGAAAGCTACGCACTTGATCACGCTGCTACTCAGCATGGGACTGCTCGGCACGCTCGCGGGGTGCCAGGGGCAGGATGCCCCATCGCCGGAACCCCGGGAGATCACCCCAGGGACACCGGCGAATGCATCGCAGGCGGCTGCGCCCCCGGAGATTGAATTTTCGCCACTCCAGCGCGGTCCACGGCTCCTCGAGCAGGCCCCCGGCCCTGAGCTGCGCGCCGAACTCGCACCCCGCTTCCTCAGCATGAGTCTCATGACTGGACGGACCGCCGCGCGACTCGCCAGCGGTGCCCCAATCGATCAGCCCGCAGGCATCGCGCCCTTTACGTTTATCTGGCCGCTCGACGAGACGTCTGTTCCACTCGCCACCACCTGGCAGCCTCAAACAACCAACAACGCCACGACCCCTGGATGGACTGTGCGCACCAGCCCGACAGCCGACCCCCAGACAATTGTCCAGACTGGCCTGAGCGCTGACCAGCAGGCGCGGCTGGGACAACCGAAAGTCGATGAAGCGCGGGAACTCGTTTCTGCAGTGTTTGCAAACGGCAATGATGAGCGGTCTCGCATGAAACGCTGGCACGCGGTCGAGCGCAAGGGGACCGAGTTGCTCGGGCAGGAGCAGGCCCGTCGGCTGGTGTGTGGAGAACAACTCGGAAATGCCCTCTTTACACTGGTGCAGACCGCACATCATTTCCCGCAATCCGCCGCGGAACTGAGCGCTTACGGACTGGGCCTGATCAATGTCGTCGACGCGCCTGACGCTCAAGCCGCCGATGTCACACTGGCCTGGGATGGCGAGCAGGCCTACCTGATCACGATCCGGCTCAATCAAACCGCGAGCCATGAGCGCGTAGTCTATTTCGAGGCCCTCGGCATGGAGCCGGATCCCGAAGCCACGCCGCTTTCAATCGGGAATGACGGAGCCACGATGCTGCCCAGCGGCGACCGGAGCATCACGAGTCCGCGCTTCCTCTACGATGCTGCCGTGGGACGGACATTTCAGCCCCTCGGGGCCTGGAATCTAGTCCCGGAGGCCGCTGCCACGATTCCACTCAGCGAAGCCCCACCTGCCACCTGAGCTGCCTACCTGTGAGCGATCCCGGCGGAAGCAGAGCTAGTCGTTCTGCTTCAGGCTGGTCATCGACGCTTGCAGTTGCCCATCAGGGAGCTCATCGATCTGCTCCCGCAATTGGCGACAGATCACCATTACTTGCTCGATTTCATCCAGCGGCGCCGCAATTATGGGATCCCGCGACGGCGGCTCTTTGTCGAGTTGCGCGCCGATTTCGAGCATCTCATCCAGGCCGTCCGCAAACTCCAGCTCACGGATCCGGGTGGGATCCGCTGGCTAACCATTCCGCGTTTGCGAAATCCGCCGCCAGCTGGTGCGCCATCGGCACCACATCGGCTGGCGACGTCCCTTCCGGGAGCATCTCGCCTTCGGCTAACCGACGCGGCGCAATAATGATCGGCAGCACATTCCCCCGGATACCCGACGAGCGGCGCATAGACCAACTGGTCCGCTTCCTGGGGATCATTGCTCATGACTGCATTATCACAGCGATTCCTGACCCGGCTGGTCGTCTCAGCCCTTCAGGTTCTCGATGATTCTCTCGTTCGCTTCCGCAGCCTTCTTCTGGACCTTACTCGCGGCTTCCAACGCCTTCTGCACCATCTCCAGAGACTCCTGTAGCTTCCTCATCTTCATCGGATTGTCATAATTACCGAGTGAGTCGGACTCTTCTTCCAGCGACTCCTCGACTCCTCTTAGCTGGATGAGCAGATAGTTGCCCCACTCCATGAGCGGGTCGATCTCCAGTTGCTCGGCTCCCGAAATCTTGCCGAAGCTCGGCACTGCCTTCTTTTTCTTGAGCGCCGAGGCGCGGGCATCCCCGACTATGAGCAGTTTGCGCGCGACCGGAGCGGCCATCAGCTTGCTGAGCGCCTCCTGCTGTTTAGTCGACAGCGAATTGTTCTCCATGAGCTTCGCGATCGTCAGCTTCAATTCGCTCGCGACATCGCCAGCCTCTTCCATCAGCGTCACCGGCACCAGCACCTGCGGATGCTCTTTCGCCAGGGCAAGTCCGCTCACGAGCAGCAGGCATAGAATGCTGCACAGCAGGCAACTGAGGGAGAGCGATAACGAGCGGACCATGGGAGCCTCCAGCGAACGAGCAGATGCGATCTAACGCGAGCGGGGACAATTGTACGTTGCTCGGATACCCATTGAGCGACCCCTGGTGGCTCTTAGGCACCCTCCGGCAACGGATCGGTCGCGACAAGGGCCTGAAACAACGGCTCCGTGTCTCTGACTTCAAGTCCCGCAAGATCGAAGTCGACGGGATCACGCTGCTCGACCTTTCAGGAGGCCTTCAGGTTACCCGCGACCCCACTCTGCGACTCTGCCGCCGCCTTCATGACCTTACTGATCATCTGCTCCAGCTGCGCGATTTTATCCATCATCTGCTGGAGTTGGAGCATCTGTTCGTCGCTCATTTCCTTGAGGGAGTCTTCCTTATCCTCCAGGTTCTCGCGCAGCATCTCAAGCACCGCCAGACTCTCCTCCGACCACGCCACCATCTCATCGTTCGTACGCTCTTTGGCCACCGCAATCTTGGCGAACTCGGGGACCGGCTTCTTCTTCGCCAGGGCCTTCGCGCGGATGTCCCCCACCAGCACCAGATTCTCCGTGACAGGATTCCCCAGTAGATGTTGCAGCTGCTTCTGCTCCGATTTGTCGAGGAGCTTGCCGAACAGCGGATCGTCGGAGAATTGCTCCAGCAGCCCGCCGGCATCACTCGCCAGTTCCATCACGAAGTGCCCCGCGACATACGAACGATCCGTCGCGCCAGCAAACGCGGGAGCGCTCACCAGCAGCAGACAGAGGCAGGTGCACAGCAGGGCAGACAGGGATCGATTCAATTCGCGGTGCATGGATCTCTCCGGATGTCGGCCGGGATCGGTGAGGTACTTCGCGAAAAGGTACAGCGTTTGCGAGGTGCCATCGGACTGGCGGGGCTATTTCATGTTCCCGATGATCTGCGACTGCGTGTCCGACAGCTTCTTCATCAGGTTGCTGAGGGTCTTATGGATCTTCGCCACCCGATCCATGTAAATCTGCATCCTGAGTGACATCTCTTCGCTCAGATCGGAGTTCGAGTCGAGCTCGTCTTTCATCGACTCCTGGATCGCCTCAAGCTGATCCAGCGAGTTATCGCCCCACTCGATGACGTCTTCGATGTCGAGCTGTTCCGCGCCCGCGATCTTGCCGAACTTAGGCGCCGACTTGTTTTTCCGCAGGGCCGAGGCGCGGGCATCGCCCACGATCACCAGCTTGGTCCCGACTGGGCTGCTCATGAGCTTCTCGAGGCTCTCCAGCTGTTTTTGCGACTGCGAGCTATTTTCCATGAGCTTGGCGATCGTGAGCCTGAGCTCGGTCGCGACATCGCCGCTCTCTTCCATCAGTGACGGCGGCGTCAAAATGACCGGCTTCTCTTTCGCCAGCGCCGGTCCGCTCACCAGCAGCAGACAAAAAATGCTGCAGAGCAGGGCAACCAGGGATTGAGACAAGGAGCGGTTCATCGGGAGCCTCCAGAGTGGGTCGATCGGATGCAGTCTGTGTTGAGCAAGGTCATTGTACGCGGTGGATAACGAGGTCGACGCTCCGGCTCCCGGAAGTAGAGCCGAAGCGTCGACGCGAGTGTTACGGCGGGGCCATGCGGCCTACCACCACCACCAGCTGCTCCACCAGGAGGTGTAGGCCGCTGCCCAGCTGCCTCCATCGCTGATGCCATACGAGAGAGCCTCGAAAGTCGTGACGCCGGGATCGTGGGTGTTGTAGTCAGTCCAAGCCCAGGCCGGAGCGGCCAGTGTGAGCAGCAGCGCGGTGAGGGGGAGGATGAGCGTGAGACGTCGCATGGGTGGGGTTCTCCTGGGCGAATCTGACAGGGTGGTCCGGTACTGAGGACTCTTAAGACATTGCGTGTGCCATCCGCGAAATTCGAGGTCCGGCCTAGTTGATGTTCTTCTTCACGAATTTCTTGATGTCCGCATACTCGCCCTGGAGCTGCTTCATCTCAGCAGCCAGCTCTTCGCCGTCATCGACCGTCTGCCCGCACTCAGTCCAGACTTCATCATCGAACGTGCGATCTTCAGCGAAGGACTGCTTCATGAGGCCCACGTAGTTGGTGAGCAGCACGTGGTACGCGCCGGTCAACTCTTCGGTCTCCTCCAGCTCGCACATGGTCGCGCCTTTGATCTTGCCGAATGGGGGAGGAGTCTTGCCCGCCGCAATCGCCTTGGCACGGGCATGTCCGACCAGCAGCAACGCCAGGCCCGTCTCCGATTTCCTGAGCGATGCCAGCAGCTTGCGATCCGCCTTCGTCATCGTTTTTTCCACGCAATCCGCCGAGAAGAAAGCGTCACCTGCAGCCCAGACATCGCCGGTCCGCTCCATGAGGGCCTCGCCCAGCGGGATTGCTTCCGGTTTCGTCTCCTCGGCGATGACCGAGAGGCAGCAGATGAACACGAGGAACAGGCCGATCATCAGGATCGCATGACGGAGCATGGGAGCACCTCGTGTGTCGGAATGACGGCCCGTCGCCGTTTAGCAGACCCCCTAATACAGCCCCCGTGCCAGCCGCAGATTCAGGCCGCAAACCCGCTCTGAATCGGGCCCCAATCGTGGGCGCGGGGTTTCCGGCCGGTCTTTCCGTACGTGAGGCATTCCCGGACGGCGCAGCAAGCCACGCCGCTACTCCCCAACAATCAACGATGTAGCGGCGTGGCTTGCTGCGCCGGTTACCCCCCCATGAATCAACGCTGTCGCGGCGTGGCTTGGAGTCCGTCTCACAAGTCCTGATCCTAGCCCCAAGCGTGAGCGCGGGGTCTCTGGGAATGCTTCACGCAGGGAAAAATCACCGGAAACCCCGCGCTCACGCTTGGGGCTAGGATCAGGATCGGGGGTTATGAGACAGACTCCTTGCTGCGCCGCTACTCCCCAACAATCGACGATGTAGCGGCGTGGCTTGCTGCGCCGTTGTTACGGGAAATCTATCCCTCGCGCGCGTACGCGACCAATTTCAACAACACTATTCGGAGCTCCTCATCGACCTCCAACCGCCCAATCTCGGCATCCGACCACCGCGCCAACCCGAGCAGCTCGATCCCCTCCAGTACCCCCGTGACCGGGTGATACCGATACGTCGCGCCCGCATCAGACGTCGCGATCCGCTGCCCGGCATACGCTCGACACCACTCGATATGCAGGATGTCGGCCGGTTCGTCGTAGTGGAGGGAAGGTTTGGAGGTCATGGCTCCCCGTGATGTTAGCCGTTCGGGATGTCCATCATGGGGTTGACGCTCCTGATTGAACCGGAGATACTATGTCTGAGCGCCACTAGCTCCCGAAAACCGTACCAAGCCGTACGGGAACCCGCTTCGGGTCGCCCCCCCAAGGGCCTAGGGACTAGGGCGCTTTTTAGTACCAGTCGGTTGGTCAGCACAAGTGAGGCCTGCCATGCCCGCGAAGAGTGGAAATTCAAAGAGCGCCCCGCCGCCGCAGCATCGAAGTGCGGATACGGGGAAGTATGTTACAGAGAAGTTCGCCAAGGAACACCCGAAAACTACCGTCAAGGAAAGTTCGCCCAAGCCTAAAAAGTGACATCCAGCGACCTGGTAGCGCAGCTTGGGAATGTGATTAGTTACTCGCCCCGATTCTCAATAGCCTGAGCAACTTCTCCTATGCTCGAGGCTACGGATTCCAGTTTGGAGGCCACGAATTCTAGTGCGCCCATCCCCGGTACGCCTTCTTTTCCGATTTCCTTTGCACCAAATAGAATCGCGCTTTCAAGCTCCAACAGCGCATACGCAATTGCGAACTGGCCGTCTCCCTCCAGGGCTCGCTTCAGAAAGTCCTTCTTGGCGTTGCTCATGTTGTTCTCCTAGAAAGGCTGTTGACTGCACCAAACTATATGTCATCGCTCTGGAATCGCGAAATCTCCGTCCAGAGCGACCGTTAGCTTACGCATCCGACCACCGCGACAAACTCATGATCTCCACGCTCTCCACCGCCCCCGTGACCGGATTCCGCCGATACACGACCCCGTTCGCTTCCACGACCGACTCCTGCTCCCCATACGGTTCGCACCACCGGATGTACAGGAGGTCTCCGACTTCGTCGTATTCGAGGGTGAAGTGGGAGGGCATAATCGATTTCTTTGTGGAATCATGATCGAGTTGTGGGCGCACAATATTTAAACAGAAAGTGCGCGACTCCTAGCGATATAGTGATGAGGATAAAGCTGGTCTCAAACCATTCGGGCATAAATTCCGGCGTTCTTCCCCAGTACATGAGTAATAGGGAGAGCAAAATATATGTAACTCCGAAAAACTCCAAGCGTTCCGCGCGCCGAGCGCTTTTGAGCTGTTCGTGCATCAACTTGGCTTGTGTTGCCTGTAAAGTCGCCTGAGTGTTTTGAGCCTCCTTAATTGCTAATTGCAACTCTGTCTCACCCATCCAGATAAGCAATTCGCAATTCGATTTGACATTTATGATAAAAGCGTCCACTCTATCTATAAGAGATGTCCACGATGATTTTGCGGGAATGAGTTTCGACTTGCTTGCCATATTAGCCAGCACTACTTTTGTGGAATTTAATTCAAAGAGAAATGTGGATAATACTTCCATCCACATTGAAATTTTCACAGCTTGTTCTACGGGAGCGCTTCTTGAGATCTCGAGTCGCTTTTCGACATCCTTTTGGGCTTGGATAACCAATTCAAAAGCTAGGTCGAGGACGAAATCTAAAACCCTAGTTAGAAGTTCCTCCGCTGTATCAGACGCTTTTGCTATCGCAACATGGGTACCAGTGACTTGCTTTAGCAAATTAGGCCCTCCCTTGCTACAGGTAATCAAGACATTCTGATGCAAAATTGCCGAAATTGAGAATACACGTAGATCCCCCGTTGCACTGTCGGGATCGATTAAACTGAGCGAAAGTTGAATGAAATTCTCCTCGCCCATGGCATGCGTTACCATTGAACATACGGGATGCTTTTGGTACAAATTGTGCATTTCTTGTTTGAAGTACTTTTCTTTGAATCCATATAGTTCTAATCCAAATAAAGCCGCAAACTCGTCTTCGTTCGGGTCCTGTAAATCAATCCAGAGTAATGCTCCAGGGTTGGCCAGCGAGGGCTTAATGTTCTCCACTAGAGTGCGTAATTCAGTTGAATCACTAGAATGATTCATCCCCATCGCACCGACGCCGTAACGAGTCACTACTGAGAAGCTCACTCTTCCCTCCCTACTGCCCCAGACTGTACGTCATCGCTTCAGCGTCATGCAGACCCTGCTCCGGACGGCCGGCTTTTTCCCATTCGGCTTTCATGCGGATGATCTCCTCGACCAAGGAGTCGACCATCTCGGACTCGTTCATGCGCGCCACCTGGTCGCCGCCGCGGTAGATCATCCCGACATTCTTCCCCCCGAACAACGCGACATCGGCCTCGGCCGCTTCGCCCGGACCGTTCACGACACACCCCATGATCGACACCTTGAGCGGGAAATCGAGCGTCCCCACCCGCGCTTCCACCTCGGCGGCGATCTTCTCGACATCGATCTCGATCCGCCCGCATGTCGGGCAACTGATGATGGTCACTCCCGGCTTGCGCAGTCCCAGCGATCGTGTCGCCGATGCCATCCGCGAGCAGCGCCGCCATGCCGGCGGTCGAACGGATCGTCCCCGCCCACGGCGTGCCGGACTCGGTGACCCCGAGATGCAGCGGGTAATCGGTCGCATCGGCCATCGCGCGATAGGCGCGGATCATGGTCGGGACATCGGAGGCCTTCACCGCCACAATGATGTTCGTGAAGCCCTCTTCCTCCAGCATGCCGATGTGACGCATTGCGCCTTCCACCATCGCCGGAATCCGATGCCCGTTGTACTTCGCGAGCATGTCCTTGGGCACCGACCCGGAGTTGATGCCGACCCGCATTGCAATGCCGGCATCGCGCGCTTCCCGTGCGATCTGGCGGACATACTCCTCTTTCTCGATGTTGCCCGGATTGATCCGCAGCTTGTCGACTCCGGCCTCGATCGCCTTGAGCGCGATGCGATGCGCGAAGTGGACATCCGCAATAAACGGCACCGTCATCCCATTACTCTTCAGAAACTGCACGAGATCGACCGACCACTCAAAGGGCAGCGACACGCGGATCAGATCGACCCCGGCATCCTGCATCGCGAGCACTTCACCCAGCGTCCCCGCCTTGTCCGCCGGATCGCACTTGGTCATCGTCTGCACACTGATCGGCGCGCCATCGCCCACCGGCACATTGCCCACCATCACGCGACGTGTCTTCCGACGCAGTTGCTTAAACTCGCCTTCCCCCTGGATGCAGTCGAACGTCAGCGGCGGAAACGCATACTGCGGCGGCGGCCCCCCCTCTTCGGCAGGACGTCCCGTCGACGCATTAAACCCCCCCGGATGCGCCCCGACCTCCTCGCCCAGCAAATTGCGCTTGATCTCCGGTGCGTTCCCGTTCTCGTGTGCGTCACCCATGAGCGATCAGTCCCCACTTTGCGTCCGTACGTGCGTGCGATGTGCGGCTGTACCTAGAGTTCAGTATACGACCCCCCTACCACGATCCATCGGGGTTCAGACGGAGAACCAGGCCATGAGAGCCCTCGGAAGGTGGAGTCAGAAGGCGCTCCACGAGCCCGGGATCGATATCGAGGGGAGCGTCGCTAAAAGCCCCGCCCCAGCGGATGCTCTGATTCGATGGCGCTAGTGCCAGTGCATTGAGTCCTACAAATCCTGGCCAGGAACTCTGTACCCGTCGATGCGACAGGATCGCGCCGGTCTCCGCCTCGAGCGTCAGCAGGATGCTGTTCCGTTGCGCGAAGGTATCCTGAGTCCACACTCCGATCGTCGGGTCCAGGTCATCATAGCCATTGGTCCAGGTTATCGGAACCCAGAGCCGGTTCTGGGCATCGGAGATCATTTCGCCGGGCCAGGTGAAGCGGCCCACCTTCCCCGCCCATTTCAATGCGCCCTCGGCGGTCAGCGCAAGAAAGAACGGATCGGAGGCTTCCGCCCATTGAGACTGCAGTTCGAAGACCCCAGAGGATGGATCGCAATCCAGGGTGCCGGCAAATTTTCCGTGCAGCACGATTGCACCTGCAGGAGTCACCACCAGGTCGCTGATCGAAGCAATGTCACCCGGGCCAGTAAGGACGGACACCCAGTCGAATCGGCCGACACTATCCAGTGCGAGCACGAATTCATCCGCCGGCCATTGTGATGCTCCTACTGCAGTCCGCAACTCAATCCCCGGCCCCGGATTGAAATCGACACTCCTCGTGAAATCGCCAGCAACTACTATTTGTCCCGTTGACTTGACCTCGAGCTCGGCTGCAGAGCAGTAGCCATCATCCACAGGCTGCAACTGCGTGAACCAGCGGAAAGCGCCTAGCTGATCCAGGGCGAGTATCACCAGGCGCTGATAGACCGTCTGGACATTGACCGTGCCCGAGCCGGGATCCATATCGATGGTGCCATTGACTGAATTGATTGGCAGCAGCAAATCGTTGGTTGTCTCGCTGACCACCACATCGCTTAGCTGGCTGCTGGCTGGCGCGACCCACGCATGCCCCCACACATAGCTGCCGTCCGACGTCGAGAGAGTGGCGATCGCGGCAGTCTGTAAGGCATTCGCATTGGGTACGCGGATGTCCACCCCGGCACCCGGATTGAGATCACATGTCTCGTGGATACTCGAGACGCAAAAGAGCATTGATTCGTCGGTCGAGAGCGCTATCGAGCTTCCGAGTTGATGGTATGGCCATCGAACAATCCAGCGCGGTTGGCCAGCCGGCGAAAGCGAGAGAACAAAGGTGTCAACGTCGTCATCAATCGATGCAATGGTCCCCCCAGCCAGCTCCGGAGCAAAATTCACTTCCCCCCGAAAGTACCCCTGCACGTAGGTGTTGCCCGCCCCATCGACCAGCAAATGCTCTGGTGTCGCGTTGGGTTGGAAGCGGGAGAACCCGGCGTCAGATGAAACTGCGCCGCCCAGCTTCCGGACTGCATGTTGATCGCGCAGGCTTGGTATGTGATCGGGATCGGGAGACCCTGTGTTAGCGGATTAAGGTGGGCATCCAGTGCTTGCGTTGGAGGGGGCAGGTAGGCTGCTTCCGGATCCTTTACCCGGATCAATCCCGTGTAGCGCCCCGCTGAAGGACTCTGAGTATCCTCCAGTCCGATGCTGAAAAGATATTCGTGGCTGATGCTCCCGGAGGCTTGCTGCACACCAGCAGTCGGGCCTGATGTCACGCCGGGAACATCGAGCATCAATTCGGGCGATCCTGGGGCACTGGCGAGTACCAGGGATAGATCAGGCTCTTCCGCGAGAGAGATGGCGGACGATACTGCCGCGTCCGCGTCCCAGTCGAGCACTTCACACCGCATCGTGATCTCGTTATCCCTCCCACCAGTCAGCGGACCCGACGGTACACCCACGATGCACCTCGACACATCCAAAGCCCCGTGCGGCATGCGATACGCGAAAGTGCGGAAGTCGGCGGGTTTGGCGGGGAGTCGGTTCGCTTGTTTTTCAGCAGGGGTTGTTCCGCCGCGCGGATCGGTGTATTTCGCGATCAGCGCGACATCAAGCTCGATTGAGGTCGCCGGCGCGACCGCATCGAGATAGATCGCGACCGTGCGATCGGCCGCTTGTCCTTGATGCAGGATGCCGTAGCCGGTCCAGCCAATAAAGGGCGCGTCGCCGAGGTCGGTGCGGGTCCATCCATTCGTCCCAAAGTTTCCTGTCGGACTTCCCCCATTCAAAATCCCCACCCGATTCCCGGTCCCAGTCTCATCGACCACGTTGAGTCCCGGGAAGCAATTCGCGGTCATCGATGATGTCCGCGCGAGCATGCCACCTGGTTGCC
>Ga0163150_10008898_pt1 | contig 11262 bp, 10 predicted proteins | sample OliLakLV19P2IB_FD_148628 | JGI IMG/M metagenome (GOLD analysis project Ga0163150, IMG submission 148628) | Freshwater microbial mat bacterial communities from Lake Vanda, McMurdo Dry Valleys, Antarctica - Oligotrophic Lake LV.19.P2.IB | ecosystem: Environmental > Aquatic > Freshwater > Lake >...
CTCCTGAAGCACCTGCCCCATGCGCCGTATCAAGAGCGGCGACACCCGCTGCGGATTCGTCCGCATGGAACGAACATCCGCGACAGTGACCTCGAGGGCCTTCGCCAGTTCATCCTCGCTCCCCATGAACAGCCGCGCAGCAGCCGCGAAATCCAGTGCCATCAAAAGCCCCTGAGAACGAAAAGTGCGCGCCCGCAAAAGCAGGCACGCACCATAATAGTAAGCAACGGTCAGGTTCAGTAGATGAACACCGGCGTGCCCGCGTCCACCATCCAGTACAGCTTGTCGACATCCTCGTTCGACAGGCGCACACACCCGTGACTCACGGCTTCGCCGATCGACGCGGTGTTGTAATAGTGCGTCCCGTGAATCAGGTAGCCCTCGCCCATATCCAGCTTGTACGGACCGAGCGCGCCCGGCACCCTGCGCTGCGCCGTGTTCATCGGCGGCATGAAGATCTTGCCATCGAACACGATCTCGGTGCCCGGCGTGAATGCCCAGAAGTTGCCGAACTGGTTGATACGGCCGACCTGGTCATCAACGACAACGAGGAAGCTGCCGTCGGTGAGCTCGATACGGTCATCCGCCTTCAGTCGCACAAGCTGGAGGTCGCGCGCCTTCGCCTTCTCCATGTAATGCCATTCGGGCACTGTCCAGATCGGGTTCTCGGCCTTGCCCAGCACCTTGCGGCGGCCGGTCGGCGTCTCGAAACGGAACATCTTTCCTTCATACTCGAAATCCGTGCCCATACCGATCGCGACAGGAGCGTCCAGCAGCGTGTCGCTGCCAACGATCAGGCGCAGACGGCGCTCGTTCGTCGAGATCATGATCTTCGCGCCGCGAAACGCGCGTCCGGCCTTGTAGACCGCCGGGTTCGCAGGATCTGTCGCGACGGCGGCGGCCGCAGCGTCGCGTGACTGACGCGCCGTGCTTTCAGCAAGCTGTGCCTGCGCCGAAAGAGCACTGGCGGACATGGCCGCCAGCGAGACCGTCAGGATCAGACTGAATCTATGATTTCGCAATTTCATTTCACCCTTCAGGATGATAGCGGATCGTCATGCATCCGCTTCATGTGCAATTACTTATGCACGGAGGGTGCCATGGGGCTGTCGTTGTATCGGCAATTGACGCGGAACCACTGCCGCTGTAGACTTAGTCAACAGACTTAGTCCACCAAGGTCCCCATGAAGAAACAGATCGTGAATGTACACGAGGCGAAGACGCATCTTTCACGACTGCTCGATCGGGCGCACAACGGCGAGGAGATCATTCTGGCCAAAGGGGGCGTCGAGTGGGCGCGCCTGATGCCGCTGGAGCAGCGTCCTCCCCGCAAACCCGGCGGTCTCAAGGGCATGTTCACGGTCGATGATTCATTCTTTGAACCGCTGCCTGAGGAAGAGCTGAAAGCCTGGGAGGGCGCCGACGACGAATGAGGCTGCTGATTGATACGCACGCCGTACTGTGGTGGCTGCTCGATGCCGGGCGCCTGAGCAGGACAGCGCGCGCGTTCATGGGGGACCCGGCCACCCGGTTGTACGTCAGCGTCGTGAGCGGTTTCGAGATCGAAACGAAGCGCCGATTGAAGCAACTGGATACCGGAGACTGGGACCCCTCGACCATGCCACGGTGGCTGGAATCAGAGGGCTTCCTGTCGCTGGATCTCGCTCTCGAGCCCGCCCTGTTGGCCGGCCGTCTTCCGGCGCATCACAACGACCCCTTCGACCGGTTGATCATTGCCCAGGCGATGCATGAAGGCATTCCGGTTCTGACATCGGACCGGGCTTTTCACAAATACGACGTCGAGGTTATCTGGTGATCAGGCAGGTTGCGCGGTCGCGAGGATCCGCTCGATGGTCTCGCCGATCTTGTTGTTCGGCGTCGACGCGCCCGCAGTAAGACCGATCGTCAGCACTCCCGATGGCAGCCAGTCATACGCGAGCACTTCGTGCGCATCGGCGGCAAGCTCGGGCTTGTGACGAATCGTGCGCAACGCGGTGTCGATGCACGTCGCGTCGGCGATGTGATACGTCGTGGTGTACTCGCGGCAGAGATGCGCGAGATGATTCGTGTTCGATGAGTTGTAACCGCCGATCACGATCATCACGTCCGGCGGATCCTGCACCATCTTCAGCACTGCGTCCTGCCGCTCCTGCGTTGCGGAGCAGATCGTGTCGAAGCTGCGGAAATGTTCCGTGACAAGCTCCTCGCCGTAGCGCGCGGCCATGCTGCGTCCGACGGCTGCGCCGATCGCGAGAGACTCCGTTGCAAGCATTGTCGTCTGGTTGGCGACGCCGATCCGCGCGAGATCCGTTTCGGGATCGAAGCCGGCCGATGACTTGCTCGCGAAGTGTGTGATGAAAGCGTCGCGTGACAACGCCAGGCTGGTCTGCTCGATGTAGTCCATCACGAGCTGCGCTTCCACCATGTTACGCACGACGATGTACTTCCCGTTCGCGCCGGTCTGGCTCGCCGTTGCGCGCGTCTCTTCGTGGAAGCTCTTGCCGTGGATCAGCGCAGTGAATCCATCCTTCGCATACGACTCGACACGCTTCCACACATTCAGAACGGAGCCGCATGTGGTGTCGATCAGGATGCAGCCGATGCCGCGCAGCGTGTCGAAGTCGGTCATCGTAACGCCGAACGCAGGCATGATCACGACGTCGTCGCTCGTGATCCCGCTGAAGTCGAACTCACCGGATGCCGATGGATACAGGAACGTCACGCCGGACTCGCGCAGGCGCTGGTTCACGTGCGGGTTGTGGATGATCTCGCCAACCAGGTAGATGCGACGATCAGGGAACTTGTGCGTCGTCTGGTACGCGTAGTCGACAGCGCGATCGACGCCGTAGCAGAAGCCGAAATCTTCCGCGAGCCGGATCGTAATCTCGCCGTATTGCGCGATGTAGCCGCGCGCGCGGATATCCTCGACGAGGGTGCTGTGGTACTCGGCGGCGAGGAGCGGCTCGATCTCCTTCTTGAGGCCGAGCCCGCGTCGGAAATAGGTCTGTTCCATGGGCCAATCTAACAGCGGCGGCACCTGACTGGAACGTCTGGCGGGCCGGCCCGTTCGCGGAACGGCTGTTCCGGCCCGCGTCGTGCGGGGACGGTTTCTTAGCTGCGGCCCGAGCAACCGCCTACCGAAGTCAATATCCCGCCATCGCAGGGATGGGGGACCACGCCACGTGTACTAGCTCTCCCTGCTGCACTACTCGCTGTTGCCCTGCAGGAAAGCACATGATCGAGCAGGAGATGGAGGGACGCCAGGCGCTGACGCCGGTCGAGCAGCGGGATCAGCTGGGCTATGCCCGCCACCGGCGAGGCGTTCGAGGATCTGGAAGTCGAGACGGATTCTCGCGGTCAGGCGAGGTCATCATCGACATGGACCTCGCGATCCGCGACAGTGCAGCCGTGATCGAGGTCGGCAGCATGCCCACGATCGAATGCGATCGCCCGCAAATGCGGCAGCTCTTCCAGAACCTCATCAGCAATGCGTTGAAACTCCGAAGTGACTTTGCGCCCGTGATTCGCATCGAGACGTTCCCCGCCGAAACACCGGATCACGCCGGCGCGGCAGATGGGAATCCATGGGTGACAGTGCGCATTACGGACAATGGAATCGGCTTCGAGCCGCGCCATGCCAACATGATTTTCGCCGCATTCCAACGACTCCATGGTCGCGGCAAGTATGCGGGCAGCGGCATTGGCCTGACGCTGTGCCGTCGCATCTGCGAGCGGCATTTCGGATTCATCAAGACTTCGTCCGTACCAGGCAAGGGCACGGAGTTCAACGTCACGCTGCCGTCCCGGCAGCCGCCAAGGCAGTGATGGCATGGTAACACAAGCTACATCGATCTCGATTCTGATTGCCGATGACGATGAAGAGGATCGCGAGCTGGCCGCGCGGGCGCTGCACGCCGCGCGCCTGGCGAACGACCTGCATCTCGTGAGTGATGGCGAGGAGGGTATGGACTACCTGCTGCGGCGCGGTGCGTACACGGACCCGGCATCGTCGCCCCGCCCGGGATTACTGCTGCTCGATCTCAAGATGCCCAAAAAGGATGGCTTCTCCGTGCTGCGCGAGTTGCGCGCGAATCCGGCGCTCCGAACGATTCCGGTCGTCGTGTTCACGACGTCCACGGCGGAAGCGGATATCGTACGGAGCTACGACCTCGGCGTGAACTGTTCATCAGCAAGCCCGCGACATTCCCCAAACTCGTGGATGCCATGACGACACTCGGCAAGTACTGGTTCCAGATTGTGGCTCTGCCTCCGGAGGATGCACGATGATCGCACAGGGCGCGGCACAGGTTCGGGTGCTTCTCGTGGAAGATGACGAAGACGACGCTCTCCTCACTCAGCGACTCCTGCACGGTGCCGCCAGCGGCCGCTACCTGGTGGACTGGCGCGATAGCTTCGACACAGGGCTGGCAGCCCTCTCCGAGAACGACTACGACGTCATGCTGCTCGACTTCCGGCTGTCCGGTGAGACCGGTCTCGATCTGCTGCGCGCCGCTCGCGCAAAGGGCACACAAAGCCCGGCGATCCTGCTGACGGGTGAGATCGATCGTGACCTCGACATCCTGGCAATGGAGGCGGGCGTCGTCGACTTCCTGGAGAAGGACCACCTGAGGTCTGCGGTACTGGAGCGGTCCATTCGCCATGCCGCGGAACGCGGTCGTACGGATCGCGAGCGCGTCCTGCTGCTCGCGGCCGAGCACACAGCGAGGGAAGAGGCAGAGAGCGCGCATGCGCACCTCGCCGCCGTCATGACGACCCTCGAAGCCGAGCGCACCGTGCTGAACAGGAGCGAAGCATTCTTTCGCGCTGCGTTCCTCAGCTCTTCGGTGGCCAGTATTCTCGTCTCAGTCGAAGGTCTGGTCCTGCAGACAAACCGCGCAATGTGTCTACTCCTCGGGTATAGCGACATTGAGCTCGCCGGGAAATCCGTACTGTCATTCACACTGCCGCCCGATGTGAAGGGAACCGAGGATGCACGCCAGCAAATGCTGGCCGGCATGATCGACATGGCCCAGCTGGAGAACCGCTACGTCCACAAGGACGGCCATGTCATCGATGTGAGCGTCAACGTCGGCCTTGTCAGGACCCCCGACGGTGAGCCGTCCTATTTCACGACACAGGTATTCGACGTATCAGACCGCAAACGCGCGGAGCTCGACATTGCAATCCGTGAGCAGCGCTTCGCCGACATTGTGTCCGTGCAGCAGAAGGTGGCCACTGCTCCGCTTCAGGATTCGAGCGTCATCAATGTCATCGCGGAAAGCGCGCGCGCTCTCACGCACGCCGATAGCGCGGGCGTCGCGATGTTCGAGAAGAACTGTCTGGTCTACAAGGCCGTTGCCACCAACTCAGAGGCGCTCTACCACCTGGCGGCGGGGCTGGACTCCAGCCTAGCCGGCCGCTGCTTCACGGAGCGCCAGCCAATGCTCTGCAGCGATGCGGAGACTGATCGGTTTGTCGACAGGAGACTCGAGGAGGCACTCAACGCGCGCTCCGTGCTATGCGTGCCGATGTTCTACGATAATGACGTCGCCATAGGCGTCCTGACCGTGTTCGCGACGCGACCGCATGCGTTCACTGACCAGGACATCTACACGCTCCAGCTCATGGCAGGCCTCGCCGCCGCGGGGTTGGGTCATGCCACGGATTTCGCCGCGAAACAGGCACTCCTCGTGGAGCGGACAACTGCCCTGACGGTGCTCCGCGACCGCGAAGCGCACATTACATCGCTTCTGGAGAATGCGACGGATCCGCTCATCACTCTGGATGAAGAATGCCTGATCAGCTACGCGAGCCCCGCCCTGGAACGGTTGCTCGAACGGCCTTCATCCGATTTCCTGGGGGTGCACCCTGCCGAACTCTGCCACGTCGATGACAAGGCGATCGTCGCCGGCACCTTCGGACTCATGGTCGCAACACGGACACGGAACGTGTCGATCGAAGCCCGTTTCTATCGCAAGGATGGAAGGCTGCGCACCTTGCGTATCAACGGGCGGAACATGATCGATGATCCCGCGGTCCGCGGGATCATCGTCAACCTCCACGACATGACCGACGAAGCCGATGCGGCTGCGCAGCTGCGTCAGGCGGAGAAGCTCGTCGTCGTCGGACAGCTGGCGGGCGGGGTAGCGCACGATTTCAACAATCTGCTCACCGTGATCTCGGGCCACGGCGAGTTCCTTGCGCAGAGTATCGATCGCAAAGACCCGCGCTACGAGGACGTCGAACAGATCCAGCTCGCAGCGGACCGTGCTGCGGCGCTCACGCGCCAGCTGCTCGCGTTCAGCAGGCAGCAGATGCTGCAGCCTGAAGTGGTTGACGTGAACGGAGTCGTCGCACGAATGGAGCCGATGCTGCGCCGGCTCATCGGCGAGGATCTCACCTTTATCATCACGCCGTCACCGGATACCGCGAATGTCCTCGCCGATCCCAGCCAGCTCGAACAGGTCGTCATGAACCTGTGCATCAATGGACGCGACGCGATGCCGAACGGCGGCACCCTCACGATCGATGTGCAGGTCACCGACCTCGACGATTCCATTGCCATGCAGCACGGCAATATCGCACCAGGGCGATACGTGATGCTCGCGATCACTGACACCGGCATAGGTATGAGCAAGGAGACGCGCGAGCGGATCTTCGACCCGTTCTTCACAACGAAGGAATCGGGCAAGGGCACCGGCCTCGGCCTCTCCACGGTTTATGGCATTGTCAAGCAGTCCAACGGCTACATCGGGGTCTACAGCGAACCTGAACTCTGGTCCACGTTCAAAGTGTACCTGCCGCATGCCGAGGCAGTACGCACAGCGGCACCACCGGCGGAGACGCCGATTGACAGCACTGGAACGGGAACGATCCTGCTGGTTGAGGACGAAGAGGCCGTGCGCCGTATCAGCAAGCGGATCCTGCGTTGTCAAGGCTACCGCGTACTGGAAGCGAAGGATGGCATCCACGCACTTGAGGTTGCGGATGAATTCGAGGGCGTCATCGACCTGCTCATAACGGATGTCGTGATGCCGCGCATGAATGGCCGCGCACTTGCCTACGAGCTGTCGCAGCGCATGCCCGAGCTCGCGATACTCTTTCTTTCCGGGTACACCACGGACGAGATCATGCGCCGCAATCCCATCGAGATGGAAGGACGGGTTCAGCTACTTCAGAAGCCATTCACATCGGAAAGTCTTGCGACGGCGGCACGCGACGCGATCCGGGTAGCCAAGGGGGCAAAAGCGTGATCAATCCCATGCATGGTGTTGATGCAGTCAGACACGGGCCGGTCATTGATGCGCGCAAGAAGGACAGGACGCGTGCGTCGGTGCTGGTGATCGAGGACGAACCGGCGGTCCGCAGACTGCTGGTGCACCTGCTCACCAGCCAGGGATATGCAGTGCACGAAGTCGGCGACGGGGCTTCCGCAATGGCGGTGGTGAGGAAGCGGCACCCTGACTTGATCCTGCTCGACGTCGGACTGCCGGACATGGACGGGTTCGAAGTGTGCCGTACGATCAAGGGCAGCACGGATACGAGGTTGATCCCCGTCGTAATGGTGACGGGACTGCATGACAGGGAAGCGAGAATCCGGGGGATTGAAGCGGGCGCGGATGATTTCCTGGCCAAGCCTTTCGATCAGGCCGAGTTGCTTGCGCGTGTAGCCTCGCTTGTACGGATCAAGCAGTACACGGATGACCTGGAATCTGCAGAGTGCATCATCCAGAGTCTCGCACTCACTGTCGAGGCGCGTGATCCGTACACGCAGGGACACTGCGAGCGGCTTGCCCTTTATGCCTCGGCGCTTGGTCGTGAGCTCGGACTACAGGAGGACGAGATCGCCGCGCTCGAGCGCGGAGGCTACCTCCACGATGTCGGGAAGATCGGCATACCCGATTCCATCCTGCAGAAGCCATCGCGCCTGACGACAGAAGAATTCGACTTCATGAAGACCCACACGTTCATCGGTGAACGGCTGTGCGGTCAACTGCGGACACTCGTATCGGTGCGGCCCATCGTGCGCAGCCACCACGAACGCCGCGATGGCAACGGATATCCGGACGGACTTCGCGGCGATGAGATCCCTCTGCTTGCACAGATCATCTCGATCGTCGACGAGTACGACGCCATCACAACGACCCGACCCTATCGGGCAGCGCTGCCCGCGGAGCACGCCTACAGCGAACTCACTGCCGAAGTGGCATCTGGAATCCATTCGGCAAACCTCGTCGACGCCTTTATCGCGGTGGCGAAACGAGGCGGCCTCGATGTCATCGACTCAGCCCAGGTCGGGCACATGTCGGAACACGGATCATCGCCAACACCGGGAAGCATATGAACGCGACGCATACGACCGGCCGGATCCTCATCGTGGAAGATGATGAGTCTCTGCTCAGGCTGCTGGAGCGCATACTGCACAATGCCGGGTTCACGGATCTGCGCAGCCTGACCGATCCAAGACAGACACTCCCTGTGTTCCGCGAATGGAATCCGGACCTGGTGCTGATGGATCTGCAGATGCCGCATCTGGACGGCATATCTGTGATGCAGCAGCTGCGTGGTCGCATGGCCTCTGATGCCTTCGTGCCGATCCTGCTGATGACGGGTGATGCCGCACCGGACACACGCGACCGCGCGCTCGCTGCCGGAGCGAGCGACTTCCTCAGGAAACCCTTCGAGGCGACCGAAGTCGTGCTCCGGATTCGCAACCTGATTGCGCTGCGAATGACGCAACGCCTGCTGGTAGAGGCGGTCGCCAGGAGCGAGGCACAGGTCCATGCGATTCGGCTCGAGATGATCGAACGCTTGACACTCGCGGCCGAGTATCGCGATTCCGAGGACGGTCGTCATCCCGTCCGCGTCGGCGAGCTCGCAGGCGCAATCGCCCGCGAGATGGGTCTCAATGCGATTGATGCGGAGAACATTCGACTCGCCGCACCGCTGCATGATGTCGGCATGATCGGAGTGCCCGACAGTGTCGTGAGCAAGCAGGGCAGCCTGTCACTCGAGGAGCTCGACCAGATCAAGGCGCACACTTCCATCGGCGCATGCATTCTCGCCAACAGCGACTCTCCGCTCCTCCAGCTCGCCGAAGAAATCGCCCTTTACCACCACGAGGCCTGGGATGGTAGCGGATACACTCCCGGACTGAGCGGTGCGTCCATTCCGGTGGCGGCGCGCATCGTCGCCGTCGCTGACTCATATCACGCCATGATCCGCGAACGGCCATACCAGAACGCACATTCCCATGAGGAGGTGTTGACATGGATCGAGTCGCAGTCTGGAACGAGGTTTGACCCGGACGTGGTCGCGGCATTCAACCGGACAGTCAAGACGGCCAGAGTCTCAGAGCTGCTCAAGGCGGCGGGAAATTGAGTGTGCTCTCCGGAGCGGGTTGGGTAGTGAACCGAATCCCATGCAAAGAGGTGGTATGCTGATCGAACAGCTGCAATGGACTCAGGCAGAAGGGTGGTCGGTAACGCGGGCCGCCCCGACTGTGGACCCTCAGCTCGTCCTCTATTTTGGCGCCCACACTGGCCTCGAGCAGGTAGGAACGGTTCTGCGGGAGCGTTATCCCGGTGCACGGCTGCTGGGCTGTTCGACAGCCGGTGAAATCTGCGGCACGCGCGTTCTGGACGACAGCGTGGTCGTTACGGCAATTCAGTTCGAGCACTCCACGATCCAGACAGCGTATCGGTCGATTCCCGACGCGGACGACAGTGCGGCAGTGGGCGCTCAGCTGGCCACCGATCTGTGCCCAACGGGGCTGGTGCATGTGTTCGTACTGGCCAAGGGACTGGACATAAACGGATCGGAACTCGTGCTGGGTCTGCGCGAGAACCTGCCGGCAGACGTCGCGGTGACCGGAGGACTCGCCGCAGACGGCGCGCGGTTTCTCCACACGAGCGTCTGTCTCGACGGCGTCGCAACCGACGGCGGCGTCGTCGCAGTCGGTCTCTATGGAGAGCGCCTGCGGGTTGGATACGGCTCGATGGGAGGTTGGGACCAGTTCGGCCCGGAGCGGCTGGTGACACGATCAGAAGGGAACGTCTTGTACGAGCTGGACGGCAGTTCCGCACTCGACCTGTACAAGCGCTATCTCGGCCCGCATGCCGACGAGCTGCCGGCCAGCGGCTTGCTCTTTCCGTTGAGCATCCGCAGCGAGGACGGCACCGACGGCGTCGTGCGCACGATCCTCGGCATCGACAACGATGCGGGGAGCCTGATCTTCGCAGGTGATCTGCCGCAGGGCTCGTACACGCGGCTCATGAAGGCCAATGTGGACCGGTTGATCGATGGCGCGCATGGCGCCGCCGGCGCGAGCTACGAGGCGATGGGCAGCTCGAGTCCGGACCTCGCAATCCTGATCAGCTGCGTCGGCCGCAAGCTCGTGCTCAAGCAGCGCGTGGAAGAGGAGGTTGAGAGCGTGAAAGAGGTGCTGGGCGACGATACGGTCCTCAGCGGATTCTATTCCTACGGCGAGATCGCGCCGTTTGCGACCTCTGTGAAATGCGAGCTGCACAATCAGACGATGACCATCACGACGTTTTCAGAACGCTGATTCTCGTGCACAAGCTTCTCGTTCGTCAGTTGCGGAAACAATTCGGATCCGTTGATGCCGTGCCTCCGGAACTGAGTGCATTCATTGACTTGGTGGACAGCGCGTACCATCAGTCGGATGACGATCGCGCACTGCTCGAGCACTCCATCGATACGGTTTCGGTGGAGCTGATCGACCGGTACCGTAAACTCGAGCAAGCGCTGTCGGACAGCCGACGTACGCAGCATCAATTGAATGAGACGCTCGCGCTTCTCGGAGCCACTCTCGAGTCGACGACCGATGGCTTGCTCGTCGTGGACCGCAGCGGAAAAATGGTAAGCATGAACCGCAAGTTCGTCGAGCTCTGGCATATCCCGGAAGACATTCTCAGGAGCAAAGATGATGCGCAGGCCCTGGCCTTCGTCCTGTCACAGCTCGCCGATCCGCAGGTATTCCTCGACAAGGTACGCCAGCTTTACGACGATCCGGAGGCTGAGAGCTTCGACACGCTGCTGTTCAAGGATCTGCGCGTGGTCGAGCGCTATTCGACGCCGCAGCGCGTCGACGGTGTTTCGGTCGGCCGCGTCTGGAGCTTCCGCGATGTCACTGCGCGGCTGCGCCTCGAAGAACAGCTTCGACAGTCACAGAAGATCGAGGCCATGGGCCAACTCGCCGGCGGTGTTGCGCACGACTTCAACAACCTGCTCACGGTAATC
>Ga0163150_10008901_pt1 | contig 11260 bp, 8 predicted proteins | sample OliLakLV19P2IB_FD_148628 | JGI IMG/M metagenome (GOLD analysis project Ga0163150, IMG submission 148628) | Freshwater microbial mat bacterial communities from Lake Vanda, McMurdo Dry Valleys, Antarctica - Oligotrophic Lake LV.19.P2.IB | ecosystem: Environmental > Aquatic > Freshwater > Lake >...
CCCCATGCCCGCCGCCCCCCTGCGCGAATTCCTCGAGATCCCGTACGACCGTCTCGAGGAGCTGAACCTCGAGGCCAAGAAGCTGCGCGTCGACCGCGTCGCGCCGGACAAGGTCCGCGAGAAGCGCGAGAAGTACCTGGCCGACGAGAAGGCGATCAAGGCCGTGACCGTGTGCTTCACCGACCTCGAAGGCCGGCTGCACATGCTCGACTACGACAAGAAGTTCCTGCTCAAGTCGGCCGACAACCTGACGTTCGATGGCTCTTCGATCCGCGGGTTCTCACAGCAGCAGGAGTCGGACCTGCGCCTCGCGATCGACTGGCCGTCGTTCTATTGGCTGCCGTCGGACGTCTTCGGGCCGGGCAAGGTGCTCGTGTTCGGCGAAGTGCGCGAGCGCTCGGGCGCGCCGTACGCCGCGGACCTGCGCGCGCGGCTCAAGTCACTGGCCGACGATCTCCATGCGAAGCGCGGGCTGACGTGCCACGCGGCCAACGAGATCGAGGGCTTCCTCTTCCAGGGCGTCGACGCCGAGCGCCGCTACCACGAGACCGGACGCTTCGACTACGTCAGCACGGGAGGCTATTACCACTCGCTGCCGGGCGACCCGCTGCGCCAGTTCATCGACGGCTCGGCCGAGGCGCAGCGCGCGATGGGCTTCCAGAACGAGAAGGATCACCCCGAGGTCGCGCCTTCGCAGTTCGAGATGAACTACTCCTACTCCGAGGTCTCGATCGCGGCCGACCAGGTCCAGCTCTACAAGCTGATCGCGCGCCAGATCGCGGCGCGCATGGGGCTGACCGCGTGCTTCCTGCCCAAGCCCGTCGCGGGCGTGAACGGGAACGGCATGCACACGAACCTGTCGCTGGCCAAGGGCGCGAAGAACCTGTTCCACGACAAGAAGGGCAAGGACGGGCTGGCCGCGATGGGCTGGGATTTCATCGCGCGCATCCTGGCGGCGGGCGACGACCTGTGCCTGATCCTGAACCCGAGCGTGAACAGCTACCGGCGGCTCGATCCGCACTTCGAGGCGCCGAACCAGATCAAAGCTTCGGCGATCGACCGCGGCTCCATGGTGCGGATTCCGCTCGGAAACGAGCGTTCCGCGCGCATCGAGGTGCGCTCGATCGCGCCCGACGCGAACCCGTACCTGGCGCTCTACGCGCTGCTGCGCGTCGGTCTCGAAGGGCCGGCCCTGGCCGAGGACGACTCGAAGCGCCCGCGTACGCGCTTCCTGCCCGACAACATCCACGACGCGATCCGGCTCTACAAGTCGAGCAAGCTGATGGCGGACATGCTCGGCGACCACGTGCACGAGCGCTACGCCGAGCTGAAGACGGCCCAGGCCGAGCGCTGCCCGAAGGCGCTCGGGACCCTGGTCAAAGCGGCCGAGGTGCAGTTCCACCACGAGGTGACGAACCAGTACCTGTGGTCGCGCTTCTGAGAGGCCGGAAAACAATAGATAGTACGGCCTCCCGGATCCTGTTGGCGCCGCGGGGAGGCGCGCGGCGCGCAGAGGGTTCGAATTGTTCTCACCCTTTGAGAGAGCCGCGATGACGGCGTTCTCGCTGCATGACTCGATCGCCGTCCTGGAGCGCACGCCGGCCGCGCTCCAGGCGTGGCTCGCGGGGTTGCCCGAGGGCTGGACGACGTGCGACGAGGGCGGCGGGACGTGGTCCGCGTACGACGTCGTCGGCCACCTCATCCACGGCGAGAGGATCGACTGGATCCCGCGGCTCGCGATCATCCTGGAGCACGGCCCGACGCGACCGTTCGATCCGTTCGACCGATTCGCGCAGGCGCGCGACCCGCGGAGCGAGCTTGCGAGCGTAGCCGACTCCACGCGTCGGCCCGTTCAAGCGGCCGAAAGCGTCGGGAAGAGCCTGCTGGAGCTGCTCGCGGAGTTCGCGCTCCTGCGGCAGGATTCGGTCGCGCGCCTGCGCGCCGCGCGCCTCGATGCGCGGCACTGGGACCTGCGTGGGACGCATCCGACCCTGGGCGAGGTGACGCTGAAGAACCTGATCGCAACCTGGGTCGTGCACGACCTGGGTCACGTCGCGCAGATCGCGCGCGTCATGGCCCGGCGCTACGGCGGCGAGGTCGGGCCGTGGCGCGAGTACTTGCCGGTGCTCACGCGCCCGGTGTGAGGGTCAGGGCACGGTCGACGGGCTCGGCGCCGGAGCGGACGGCGCGGCGTCCGGCGCCGCCGCGCGCCGGAACACGAAGCGCTGGTAGACAAGGCTGACCACGATCAGCGAGAGCGCCAGCCCGAGCATCGAGGCCGCGCGCTGCAGGCCCGCGAGGTGGCCAAGGTCGAATAGGAACACCTTTGCGATCATCGCCAGGAACAGGACGAGGCTGGCCCAACGCGGACCGCTCGCGCGCCGCACCACGCCCAGCGTGAGCAGAACGAGCGCGTACACGGCCCAGGCCAGCGACGTGGCCAGCGCGCGCCCGCGTTCGTGCGGAGCGTCGAGCCCGCCGCGCTCGCCGATCGCGAACCAGCCCGCGATCTCGACGTTCAGCCATACGAAGACGAGCACGACCGCCGCGAAGCCGGCGACCGCGGCGCCGATCGGTTGCTGGTTGCCGATCAGCCCCAGCTCGAACCCGCGCGCGCGCTCGCGTTCGTGCGTGCGCAGCCGCGACGAGGCGAAGACCGCGCAGGCGGCCGGCACGAGGTACAGCCAGGCGTTCACGTTGGCGATGGGCCGGGGCGGCACTTCGAACGACCAGGGTCCCGGGAGCAGCACGAGGTGCACGAGCGCGGCCAGGATCGCGGCGATGGCGACGAACTTGACCGCGAGGCTGTCCACGCGCGCCCACAGCACGCTGGCGGCCGCGCCGAAGATCGCGAGCGTGAGCGCCAGCGGCTCACGATCGACGTAGATGGGCAGGACGGAGCTAGCGCAGAGCAGCGCGGTCAGCGTGGCCGCGATCCGCGCGCGCCGTTGGACCCGGTGGGCCTCGTCGTCCGTCTCGGCCGGGACGCGCCACAAGGCGAGCGAGAAGAGCCCGGTGCCGGCCGCGAAGACGAGCGGTGTCACGAACTCGAAGGCCGGCCCGTAGCGCGTCTCGACGAGCGCCGCGATCGGGAAGATCCGCGCTAGCGGCTGGAATGCTGCCGTGCACCAGGCCAGCGCGCTCGTGCGCCAGCGCTCACGCGTGGCCAGCGGCCAGACCGCGAAGACGATCGTCGTGAGCGCGAGCAGCCCGAGGTAGACGGACCACTCGGGCCGCCCCGCGACCTCCTCGACGCCGATGTGCACGGCCTGCGCGACGAACGCGACCAGAGCCGCGGCGAGGAAGCACACGCCGGATCGCGCTCCCGTCGCAGCCGCCAGCGCGCCGACCGCCATGACGAGCACGGCGCCGATCGCGAGCGCCTTCTCGGCCAGGAACGGCACGCCCGGGAAGACCTGCGGATCGCAGCAGGCGATCATCGCGATCACGAAGTAGGCCGCCACGCTCGCGAACGCGGCCTGACGCGTTGCCAAGCGGCGCCGGTGCACGGCGAGGAGCAGCATGGCCCCGGTGCCGGCTACGGCGGCGAGGATCGCGATGTCCCGATCGAAACGCAACGCGCCCAGGGGCAGCAGGCGTTGGAGCGCGAACGCCGCGCCCACGCCGCACGAGCCGATCCAGGCCAGGTCGACGTGCTGCGAGAGCGCCGCCTGCCGGTGCAGGACGAGCGCGATCGCCGCGAAGCAGGCGATCCACGGCCACGGATGCGCCGAGCCCGGATCGAGCGCCGCGTAGGCCGCCAGCACGAGCGTGCCCATCGCGCTCGTGGCGGCTCCCGCGACGGTGCCCGGCGCGTGCGAGCCGTCGGCGCGGCGCCATTCCGCGAACGCGTGCTGGAGCGCCACGAGGCCCAGCGCGCAACCGGCGACGAGCCAGGCCGTGCTCGCATCGAAGGGCGCGCGCTGCGCGTTCGACCACGTGAAGAGGAGCGCGACCGCGCCCGCTGCCGCGCCGGTCGAGAGCCAGGGCGTGGAGTCGCGGCGCGCGAGCACGCCGGCTGCCGCGCACAGGATCGCGGCGAGCAGCGCGAGCGCGCCCAGCGGGATCGCGAGCTCGAGTTTCTGCGCGAAATACAGCACGAACGCGAAGGGCAGCAGCACCGCGCCCGTCTGCGCGGCGATCCAGCCCTTGCGCTCCAGCAGCTGGCGCGCCGTGGCGAAGCCCGCGAACGTGAGCGCGAAGACGCCCAGCATCCCAAGGCCGATCCAGGACTCGTTCGGATCCATGCGCAGGACGATCCAGACGCCCTGGATCACGGTCGTTCCGAGCAGCGCGACGAGCCCGATCGCGGGCCAGCGGCGGCGTCCGGCCAGGAACAGGAACGCCAGGTCGAGCAGCAGCACGTAGCCGAACAATCCGATCGGCCGGTCGTGGCCCGTCGACAAGACGAGCGGCGTCGCGAAGCCGCCCACGAGGCCGAGCACGGCGACGAGTTGCGTCCCGTGCTTCCAGGCCACGAATACGCACGCCGCGGTGACGAGGCCCATCGCCGCGAAGGAGAGGAGCGGCGTGACGAAGCCGTAGAGCATGCTCGCGGCCCACGACGCGGCGTACAGGATCACGGCGCCGGCGCCGGCCAGCGCGCTGGCCGTGATCGCGTAGCCGCGCCGGCGAAGCCGCGACGACGCGAGGAAGCAGGCGAGTCCGCCCAGCGCGGCGGCGATGACGCGCGTCCTGGGCGTGATCCAGCCGCGCTCGATCGAGTTCTGCACGAAGAGGAATCCCGCGATCGCGAGGAACACGCCGCCGAGCACGGCCGCGCCGCGGACGCCGAGCCAGCGCTCGAGGTCGAAGCTCTTCGCGATCGGCGCAGGAGGCGGTGGATCGGGCTGGAACGCAGCCGCTGCCGCGGTGGGCGACGCCGCTGGCTCGGCGGACGCTGCGGAGATCGCGTCGGCACGCGCTGCGGCGTCGGCGCTCAGAAACGGCGGAACCGCGGGCTCGGGAGCCGCGCGCGCAGTCGGCGCCGGCCAGGGCGTCGGCGTGGGCGCGACCTCGGGCGCGCGAGCCGCAGGCTCACGGAACGGTTGCGTTTCGGCCGGTTGCGCGTCGACCGGCGACACGCCGTGCGCCAGCGCGCCGATCGGCGCTTCCGCCGACATCGCCGTCGCCGCTGCGCTGCTCGGATCGGGCCGGCGTTCCGCGCCCGAAGCGCGCGCCCGTTCGATCGATTCGAGCTTCCGCTCGAGCTTGCCGATCCTCGCGACCGCGACGATGCCGAGGATCGCTCCCACGACAGCGAGCGCGAATGCGGCGAGCGCAATCCCGGCCGCGAGCAGGTCCATGGACGCGCGACGGTACCGGCCTCGCACGGCTGGGACCAGCGTCGCGGCTCGCGCGCGCCTCCGTCGCTGCGCTCACGTGGTCTCAGGGCCCCGCGCGCCCGCCGGATCCGCCCGCTCCGCCCTCCTCGCGGTGCGCGTCGACCACGACGAGGACGTCGTACGCGCCGCCTTGACCGTGGAGCCCGCCCAGCACGAGCACTTCGTCCGGTCCCAGCTCGACCGAGGACGCGAGCTCTTGCCGCACGGCGAGCGGGATCTGCACGACCACGTCGACGCCCGAACCGGGCAGGCGCACGCTGCTCTCGAGGAGCGGACGCAGGAGCTCGGTGTGCTTCCACGCGACATCGACGGTGACCGACCGCGCGGCACCGAGTCGCGCGCGCACGTCGAGCGCGATCCCCTCCTCCGTCGTCGCGATGCACGGGTCGCCGATGAGATCGGCGCCGGCGCGCGTGATCTCGAAGCCCTCGACGAACGCCTGCTGGTTCGTCGTCGACATCGAGGCCGTCCCGCCGTCACGCACGCGCAGGGACGGGCGCGCGCTGCGCTGCACCGAGCCGTCCGCGATGCGCGCGTCGAGGACGCGCTGGACGTCCGCGCGCGCGGCGACGCGGCCGAAGGCGCGCGGTCCGCCCGGTTCGAGGAGCGAGGAGAGCGAGCGAGCGTCCACCTGGTACTGGGCGCACTGCACACGCACGAACGGGCCTGCGACCGCCTGCGCCGGAGCGTCGCTGTCGACTGCGCGGTCGCGCGCTGCGCCCCAGGCACGGGCGGCCACCAGCTCGGCGGGATCGCCGGGCTGCCCGGGAACACGCGCGGTCGCGGGCGCGAGACGCGAGACGTAGTGCACCTCGACCGCCCGGCCCGCCGGCAGCGGCTCGCGGGTGTCGGGATGCGGGGCCGCACAACCGGCGATCAGGAGCGCGGCGAACGTGAACGTGGAAGGAGCGAGCGCGGCGCGGTGCATGCGAGACCTCGGGTGGCGGGGACGCGGGTCGGACGACGCTCTACCCCCCACGCTCCGGCAGGCTACGCGCCGGGTCAGGAGGTCCCGCCGGGCGCGGAGTGCGACCGACGACCGGGTACCGTAGTCTCCCGCCATGGTCCTGTCCACCTCCACGCAACGCCTCGCGCTCGGCACGAGCGCACCCGACTTCGCCCTGCTCGACACGAACGGCAAGACCGTGAAGCGCGCGGATTTCGCCGGCAAGCCGCTGCTCGTCGCGTTCATCTGCAACCACTGCCCGTTCGTGAAGCACATCCGCGCCGGGCTCGCGCAGTTCGGTCAAGACTACAGCTCGAAGGGCCTGGCGATCGTCGCGATCAACAGCAACGACGTCGTGACGCATCCCGCCGACGGGCCGGACAAGATGCGCGACGAGGTGCGCGACGCGGGCTACGCGTTCCCCTACGTGTTCGACGCGACGCAGGAGGTGGCCAAGGCCTACGGCGCCGCCTGCACCCCTGACTTCTTCCTGTTCGACGCGGAGCACAAGCTCGTGTACCGCGGCCGCTTCGACGCCGCGCGCCCCGAGCAGCCGACGCCCGTGACCGGGAGCGATCTGCGCGAGGCGGCGGACGCCATGCTGGCGAAGAAGCCCGTCGCGGGTGTGCAGCACGGCAGTTTGGGCTGCAACATCAAGTGGAAGCCGGGCAACGAGCCGGCTTGGTTCCCACTGACCAGCGCGCGCGAGATCTCACGAAAGGCTTGAAGCCGAGTCGGGCGGCGTGAGTCTCGCGTTCGGCGGGCGGGACTGACCGGAACTCGGGTCGGCAAGGTCGCGCGGAGGCTCCAATTCCGACATCTCCCAAACTTTTGGGGTTTCGATGCCAAGTCCTCGCCGCGCGCGGCGATCGCCAGGGCATGTACCGCTGGACCCCGTGGAAGCCGATTATTGTCCTGGTCGTCGTCGCTGGAACCGCGCAGTCCGACACGCTGAACGGGCTCAGGAGTTCGGTCGCGCGGGCCGGAGACGTGAATGGCGACGGGATCGTGGACTTGATCGTCGCCAGCCGCGACACGGCCACTTTCGACCGGCCCGAGCGCGTCTGGATCCTGTCCGGCAAGGACGGCACTCGGCTCCTCGAACTGCGGGGCCGTGAGCCGGGCGATCGGTTCGGCAGCGAGGTCGGCGCTATCGGGGACTGGAATGGAGACGGCGTTGCCGACCTCTTCGTCGCAGCGGAACCGGCCAACTTCAGACGATCGACGCCGGGTTCGGGCTATCGCCGCCTGGTTTCCGGGCGAAACGGAGAGGTGCTCAAGGAACTTCCGGGAAGCGGTGCAGTCGGTGGGACAAGAGACCTCGACGTGGACGGGAAACTCGACCTGCTGCTCGTAACCGACGACGGCTCGACAGTCGTGGTCGTCTCCGGAAGAGACGGCAAGGAACTGGTGCTGTCTCAGCGGGCAACACCACTCGCCAATGAGCGCCGACGGACGGTGGACGCGGTCTCCTGGATCGACGACATCGACGGCGACGAACGGAGTGATTTCATCCTTTCGATGGCCATTCAGGTCAAGCTGAACAAGTCCATCTTCCACGCACACGAGCTCTCGGCAGTCTCTGGGCGCACCGGCTCCGTGCTCTGGTCGCGCGCTGTCGAGGCAGACTCTCGCCAGGGTTGGGCAACCGTCGTCGATTTCGTCGACTCGACGCCGGATGGGGTTCCTACGGTGCTGTGCAGTCTCGAGGACCTTCATGTGCGCGTGCTCGACGGCAAGACCGGCGTCGTCCTCCGCGAACACAAGGCACCGACGGCCAACTACTACGCCTACGCTTCAACTCTCGACCGCGTAGGAGACATGGACTGCGATGGGATGGAGGATTGGATCGTCGGCGCCAACGAATCGTGGGGTGAGTTCTTCGATCCCTGGTCCTGCGACGTGTTCTCGGGGAAGACGGGCAAGAGGATCCGCACGTTCGACCTCGACGAGGAATTCGGGTTCGACGCATGCGGCCTGGGCGACGTGAATGGAGACGGAGTGCCGGACATCGCCCTCGGGATCGAACGACAGCGGCACCTGAAACCGAAGGATGGCTGGGAGCCCTCGGTCCAGGTCCGGTCGGGCAAGGATGCCTCGATGCTCTGGGTCCGAAGGCACGCGGATCTGCGCAACTGAGGATCGCGAGCACGTGCTGCACGCACGTGATTTCCCAAACCTGATTCGGCACAGATCTCGGGGCGGACTTGGCCGTCGAGGAGCTACGCGGCAGACTCCCGCCCTCACATCAACTTCTTGTCACGCAGGACCTGCACGTCGGCCATGATCGAACCCGCGGTCTTCTGCATTGCCGCGCGCGACTCTAGGTCCAGCGGGACCTCGACGATCCTCTCGACGCCGTTCTTGCCCAGGATCGCCGGCACGCCCATGTAGATCCCTTCGAAGCCGTACTGCCCGTTCAAGAAGCAGGCGCAGGCCAGCATGCGCTTCTCGTCGTTCAGGATCGCCTTGGCCATCACGACGGACGAGCTGGCCGGCGCGTAGTACGCGCTGCCCGTCTTCAAGAGGTTCACGATCTCCGCGCCGCCGTTCTTGGTGCGCGTCGCCATCGCGTCGATCGTCGCGCGGTCGACCAGGTCCTTGAGCTGCACGCCGTTCACGGTGCAGTAGTTCGGCATCGGCACCATCGAGTCGCCGTGCGCGCCGAGCACCATCGCGCGCACGTCCTGCACGTTGGCCTTCGTCGCCTCGCTGATGAACCAGCAGAAGCGCGCGCCGTCGAGCACGCCGGCCATCCCGGTCACGCGCGGGCCCGGGAAACCGAGGCGCGCCCGCATCAGCGTCACCATCGAGTCGAGCGGGTTCGTCACCACGATCACGTGCGACTCGGGCGAGCCGCGCTGAACGTACTCGGCGACGGACACGATGATCTTGGCGTTGACCTCGAGCAGGTCGCTGCGGCTCATCCCCGGCTTGCGCGGCACGCCGGCGGTCACGATCACGACGTCGGAGTCGGCCGTGTCCTTGGGATCGTTCGTGCCGATCACGCGCCCGCCGAAGCCCTCCACTGCGGCCGACTGGTTCATGTCGAGCGCGATGCCCTGCGGGCGGCCCTCGACCACGTCGATCAGCACGATCTCGGAAGCCAGGTTCTTGATGGACAGGAGGTGCGCGCACGTGGAGCCCACGTAGCCGGCGCCCACTACCGTCACCTTGCGTTGTTCGATCGTCGACATGCGGGGACGCTACCCGGCTCGGACACCGGGCGGCAAGCGTGGAGCCGCCGCGGGTCCACCGTCTTGCGCGCGTCGCCCTGCTGCGCGAGCCTTTTGTCCGTGGATCCCCTCGCGAAGGTCGCCGAGCGCCGCATCCTCGAGGCGCTCGAGTCGGGCGAGCTCGACCGCTTCGCGGGCAAGGGCGAGCCGATGCCGCCCGAGGACGACCTCTCGAACGTGCCCGAGCACCTGCGCGCGGGCTACCGCCTGCTGAAGTCGCACGGGTTCGTGCCCGAGGAGGTCGACGCGCGGCGCGGGCTGCTGCGGATCGACGACCTGATCGCCGCGTGCACGGATCCGGCCGAGCGCGACTCGCTCGAGGAGCGGCGGCGACGCGAGGCGTTGAAGCTCTCGCTGCTGCTCGAGCGGCGCGGCGTCTCGCTGGCCGCGATCGAGATCCTGGTCGCGAAGCGCGTCTAGACCGCCGGCCGCCGCGAATCCCGAAGAATCGAGCCAGGCACCGTTCTGCGGGATTCGCGCCTCAGACTCGCACGGTCTCCATCGCGCGGGCGATCGCCTGGCCCATCGCGCGAGTCCCGACCGCGGTCGGGTCGTTGCGGTCGGGCTTCAGGTCGTAGGTGACCTGCTTGCCTTCGCGGATGACCTGCGCGATGGCGGCCTCGAGGCGCTTCGCGGCCGCTGCCTCGCCCAGGTGCTCGAGCATGAGCACGCCCGACAGGAGCATCGCCGTCGGGTTGACCTTGTCGAGGCCCTTGTACTTGGGCGCCGAGCCGTGCGTGGCCTCGAAGATCGCGATGCCGCCGTCGCCCAGGTTCGCGCCGGGCGCTATGCCGAGGCCGCCGATCAGGCCGGCGCACAGGTCACTGACCACGTCGCCGTAGAGGTTCGGCAGCACGAGGATGTCGTAGTCCTCGGGCTTCTGCACGAGCTGCATGCACATGTTGTCGACGATGCGATCGTCGAACGCGATGTCGGGATACTTCGACGCGACTTGCTTCGCCGTCGCCAGGAACAGCCCGTCCGAGAACTTCATGATGTTGCTCTTGTGGACGGCCGTGACCTTCTTGCGGCCCTTCTTGCGCGCGTACTCGAACGCGGCCCGCACGATGCGCTCCGAGCCAAAGATCGAGATCGGCTTGATCGAGATGCCGGAGTCGGGCCGGATCTTCACCTTGGCCAGGTCCTGGATGAACGCGATCAGCTTCTTGGTCGCGTCCTGGCCTTCCTGGAACTCGATGCCGGCGTAGAGGTCCTCGGTGTTCTCGCGGAAGATCACCAGGTCGATGTTCTGGTAGCGCGAGCGCACGCCCTGGTACGTCTTGCACGGCCTCACGCAGGCGTAGAGGTCGAACTCCTTGCGCAGCGCGACGTTCACCGAGCGGAACCCGCCGCCCACCGGCGTCGTGATCGGCGCCTTGATGCACGTCTTCGTCGTGCGGATCGCGGCCAGGGTCTCCGGCGGCAGCGGCGTCCCGGTCTTCTCCATCGCGTCGACGCCCGCCTCCGCAATCGTCCAGTCGAAGGCGACGCCGGTCGCCTCGAGGACTTCTTTCGTGACGGCGGCCAGCTCGGGGCCGGTGCCATCACCGCGGATCAGAGTGACGGGATGCTTCTTCATGGCGTGCGCAGTTCCTGGCGAAAGGGCGAGGGAGCCTATCCGGCTCCCTCCGCACGCGCAACGAGGTACGGCGCGGAGAGGCCTAGAGAAACCGATCGTAGGCCTCTCTAGTCTTGGTGGCGCCGCGCGGAATCGCGCGCGACGCTCGACGCGC
>Ga0163150_10008906_pt1 | contig 11254 bp, 6 predicted proteins | sample OliLakLV19P2IB_FD_148628 | JGI IMG/M metagenome (GOLD analysis project Ga0163150, IMG submission 148628) | Freshwater microbial mat bacterial communities from Lake Vanda, McMurdo Dry Valleys, Antarctica - Oligotrophic Lake LV.19.P2.IB | ecosystem: Environmental > Aquatic > Freshwater > Lake >...
TCAGCCGGGCGGACATTAAACTACGGAGCCAGGAATCAATTTTCAATTACGAATGAAGAATGAAGAATGAACAATGAACAATGAACAATGAAGATCCGAAGCATCGGATGAAGAATGAACAATGAAGATCCGAAGCATCGGATGAAGAATGAACAATGAACAATGAACAATTTATATCCTAACCTCAACCTCCCCGACGGATCGGGGCTTAACCTCAACCTCAACCCCTACCCCTGCAAAATTAATTTGATTTATCTATTCGTCAACTTTTAGCGATCATTTTATAACTCGTGACCACCCCGCGGATCAGAGAAGAACTAAATCCCTGGTGCTCCATCTCATTGAGCCCAGCTATGGTGCAGCCTTTGGGTGTGGTTACTTTATCGATTTCTGCCTCAGGATGGGTGTCTCTGGTCAATAACAATTCTGCGGCCCCTTTTACCGTTTGGGCTGCGATCAGGCTCGCTACTCCGGAATTAAAGCCTATCTCGATACCGGCCTGAATGTTGGCGCGGATATACCGCATGGCATACGCTGTACCGCAAGCCCCCAATGCAGTTGCAGCTTCCATGAGAGATTCATCGATGACGGCCACTTTACCCAATTTTTCAAACAGCCTTTTGGTAAATTCTATTTGTTCCTGGGAAGCTCCATCTCCACTGATACAGGTCATACTCTCCCGGATCGCAATGGCCGTATTGGGCATTGCCCGGATAATGGATATTTTTTTCTTAATGATATCCCTCATGGTTTTTGTATCCACCCCTGTAACCACAGAAATCAATAAGTTTTTATTGGGCACAAACGCTGAAGCAACCGATTTGAGTAAGGCTGGTACCTGATACGGTTTCACAGCCAAGATGACTACATCAGATGCTTTAATCGCTTTCACATTGTCCGAAATGATTGCAACTCCCTTTAATGAAAGTTCGATCAATGCGTTGGGATTCCTTCGGGTAACGATCAGGTCTTTGGCTTTAATAAACTCACTGGCCAATAGTCCCTCTGCAATGGCTGTCCCGAGATTTCCTCCCCCTATTATGGCTATTTTATTCATTGATTGAAATGTTGAATTGTTGAATTGTTGAATTGTAAGTGCTTTTAACCTCTTCACCCTTTAACCCTTTCACCTCTTAAGCTCTTGTTGAAATGTTGAATTGTTGAATTGTTGAATTGTAAGTCCTTTTAACCTCTTCACCCTTTAACCCTTTAACCCTTTCACCTCTTAAGCTCTTGTTGAAATGTTGAATTGTTGAATTGTTGAATTATGAAGTTGTAGAATTGTAGTCCCTTTACCCTTTCCCCCTTCCCCTTTAACCTTTCCCCTTTAACCTCTTAACCCTTTTATCCTTTCCTCCCTAACCCCTAACCCCCAACTCCTAACTTTTCTTCCTATTCCAATAATAATAAAACGGCACACCCAACAAGATCAAGGCAATACCCGACAAAGTCTCCATCGGTCGCTGAGAAGGAGTATAGATGATCAATCCAAGGCAAAACAATACGAAGATGGCCGGCACGAAGGGATACCCTATCACTTTATAGGGCCTTTCGGCATTGGGTGCTTTTTTCCTCATGATAAACACACCCAAAGCAGTAGATCCATAAAAAAGGAAGGAAGCAAAAATCAACATATCCGTCAGGGTATCAAAACTTCCGGAAAACAATAAAATAATTGCCCAACCACATTGTATCCATAAAGAATACGAGGGTGTTTTATATTCTGGATGAACATATTCCGCTTTTTTGAAAAAATTACCATCCCTGGCCATAGCATAATAAATCCGGGAAGACATTAAAATAGTGGCATTAGTCGCATTGAATGTCGTCACCAGGATCAGGCAGGACACAAACAAAGCCCCTGCCCTTCCCAAATACAAACCCACAATATCTACAGCGGCAATTCCTGAACCTGAAGTCTGCCTGGCTATAATATCATCTATAGGCGAAATATAATGGTAAACAAAATTGATCGATATATAAATCACCATGACGATCAGGGTCCCTGCAAATAAAGCGATCGGCAGATTGCGCTGGGGGTTTTTGATTTCACCGCCCAGGTATCCTATATTGTTCCAACCTTCATAGGCCCAGAAGGCACCCAACATCGCAGTAAACAACAAGGCTAAAAATCCACCGGAAAAAAAAGATTGCGGCACGTAGGTAGTCGCTGCCTGGGAAATGTTGTTCCAGGAGCCTTTACTGCTGAACAAACCGGCAAGTATAAGAAAAACCATTGCCGTGACCAGGGTAAATGTCAATCCCCGCGAAACTTTTTCTCCCAGCCTCAACCCTTTATAATTTAAATAAGTAAGTCCGATCAATAACAACATCGCGATTAATTTAATGGTCAGGTTATCGAAAGGGTAAATTATTCCAAAAAGGTTAAATCCGCGGCTACCGATGGCAGGCAGGTGGATCAAGTGGTTAAGCGATTCAGCAAACACGTAGGCAATAGCCGCAATAGATGCCGAACGAATGGCCGCAAAACATCCCCAACCAAATAAAAAAGCAAAGAACGGATTGTATATCTTTTTAAAATAAGCGTATTCTCCCCCACTATCGGCATACATACCGGCGATCTCTGCATTGCTTAGCGCTCCAAACAAACTGATCGTACCGGCAAGGACCCATGCTAAAAGCACATAAGCCGGTAACTGCAGCGAATCGGACATAGGGGCAACCTTTTTAAATACCCCGGATCCAATGATGGCACTGATCACCAGCACGATGCAAGACAATAGGCCCAACGACCGGTTGAGGGTGGTTTTGTTATTATCCATAAATAAATTTTATTTTTTCATTTCCTCAAATGACTGAGTCACTACCTGCTCCAAAGTAAGATTATTTACCTTACTCTTGACCCAACTGATGATATCCAGATAAATAAAAGCCTGTTGTTCGTAATGGTCTTTGGTCAAGGCGGTCAATTCCGGGTAAAAAGAAGCAAACAGCTCCCTTTCTTTAAAAGCGTCCGCATTGATCAACCGGTTAAAAAAATGGAGGATGGCTTTTTGCACTTTATTGAGGTCGTGCATTTTTTTAAGAAAATAATTGCTGGATCTGACTAGATAAGACAACAACCCTTTATTGCCCAATTCATAATGGGCGATCAGGTTTAGCAATCGGGCATATCCCTGCAGGTCCTCACGGAGGGCCACGGACTTGAGGTCTATGATTTTATCCAGAAAATTGCTGGCGGTCCGGGGATCCCCAGCTCCGATATACAACCAGGCTATCTTAAAATAAAAGACCAGGATGCGGTGTTCGTCCAGTTTTGTTTTATATTTTTCCAGCCGTTGCAGAGTCTTGGGGACGATCTGCAAGCCTTGTTTAAAATTACCTTCTAAAAAGTATTGATGGATCCGGGAGGTATGCACGTATACAAAAGATAATAACTTGGAATTTTCATTAAACTTCGGATAATTTTCTTTTCGGAATTTTTCCAGATCTCCCAGGGCTTGAATAAATATTTTGTATAATTTCAGGTTATAGCTGCAAGTCAGGATATAATGGATCGCATGCATATACGAATCCGGATCCCGGTCAATCAGAAAGGATTTATTGGCAAATTCGTTTTTCCATTTTACAGCATGGTCCATACATTGCTGAAAATCCAATAATATAAAATAATACCATACCTGGCACTGGTGGTAACTGATGGCATCCATCGTGCTCAACTGGGGTTCAACGACTTTTGGCAGGTTGGTTTTAAAATAAACCTGGATTGCTTTTTCGTCTTTGATGCTTCTGATATGGCCCATTTGCAGGTATTTGCCGTACATCAGTAGTTTTAAGTTGGACAGCCGGATGGATTGACTGACCACCCCGGTCAATAAATGCGCCTCATCGGACAGTTGTTTGGCCCGGTCAGTATGGGACCGGGTGATATGCCGTGTCTCAATCAGTTTCTCAAACTCGATAATCTCGAGCAATAAAATTTCCTGATCGTGGTTTTTCGCCACCTGTTTTATCCGTTCCAATAACCGAAGGGATTGCAGGTAAAGCCCTTTACCGTAAAGAATACGGGCATAATCAATTTGTTCCCGGATTTCGAGGTCTACCTTTTTACTGGAATGAATCAACCTCAGGCTGGTGAGTACATTGGAATATAAATTACGCTTCAGGTTGGCATACTTTACCCCGGCAATACCCCCCAGTTTTTTTCGGATTAAATCATCGTCTATTTCTTTGGTTTTTTCCAGGATATCAAACAATTTGATAAACTGGGTACCCTCCTGACGCTGCAAGCGACTGCTGAATAATTTAAAATGTCGTTTTTCAGCTTTTGTCAGGGATTGAATGAGCTCCAGAAGGTGATCAGATTTTGCGATTGGCATGACAATTATTGTTGTTATATAACGCTGATATTGAAGTCAATATCTTAAACTATGTTTGTTGTTTAGTACAAAATTTTCGTTTAATTTAATCAGGGTAGACCGAATAATTCGCTTATCTTTTCGATCTTGTTTTGTCGGGTAAGATAATTCAAGCATAAAGAATTGTCATCACAATATTAACACAATTAACCTGTAAATGGACAACAGTGACCAGAAAGGCCTATATATACCCCAATTGGAGAAGGATTCGTGTGGCGTAGGCTTATTTGCAAATTTAACCGGCGAGAAAAAACACAACGTAGTAGACAAAGCCCTGACCATGTTGGAAAATATGGAACATCGCGGGGCCTGCGGCTGTGAGCCCGAAACCGGTGATGGTGCCGGTATATTAGTCCAGACTCCTCATGATTTTTTTAAACTCATTTCCGGACAAATGGGCTTTACCTTACCGGATTTTGGAGAATACGGCGTTCTGATGTGTTTCATGCCCAAATCCGAAAAGCTTTACAATAAAATCATTACCCAAACCCTTCAACTCATTGCCCAATCCAATTTTCATACCCTCGGGCAACGAGAAGTTCCGGTAAACAATTCGGGATTGGGACTATCGGCATTAAACACGGAACCCAGGATGATCCAGTTGTTTGTCAGCCCCAATTCGAAACTGGCGGTGAAAGAACTGGAACGACAGCTGTACGTATTAAGAAAATACATTATTCATTCACTGTATAAATTCTTCCCTGAAGTAGAGGATACCTTTTATATCTCTTCGTCATCTTATAAGACTATTATTTACAAAGGCCAATTGACGACCCATCAGTTGAGGAGTTATTTTCCGGATTTGCAAAATGAAGCCTTTACGTCTGCCATTGCCATCATCCACAGCCGATTTTCTACCAATACCATCCCCAAATGGAAATTGGCCCAACCTTTCCGATATATTGCCCATAATGGTGAAATCAATACCATCATGGGTAACCTCAATTGGTGGAGGGCTAAAGAAGACCATTTACAATCCGATATATTTTCAGCAGAAGACAACCTGATGCTTAAGCCTATACCCTGGAGGGGACTTTCAGACAGCGGGAGTTTCGACAATGTATTGGAATACCTGGTCCAAAGCGGGCGATCGGTGCCCCATTCCCTCATGATGATGATCCCTGAGGCCTGGGAACACGATGATAATATGGCCCAGTATAAAAAGGACTTTTATGCCTACCATCAAAACCTGATGGAACCCTGGGACGGCCCGGCATCCATGTGTTTTAGCGATGGGATTGTAGTCGGAGCTACGTTGGACAGGAATGGGTTGAGGCCCAGCCGATACAGCCTGACAGAAGATAATGAATTAGTGGTAGCCTCTGAGACCGGGGTGGTAGATCTGGACCCCGGCAAAATAATTCTCAAAGGAAGGCTGCAACCTGGGCGTATCCTCATTGCAGACCTGGATCAACACCGGATTATCGGCGATGAAGAAGTCAAAAAAATTATTTGCCAAAATAAATCCTATGGAGATTGGATCGCTAAGCGGAGAAAAAAAATAGCCCAACTAGGTCAACCCGCTGAGCTTAAACCAATATCCTCTTCCGGGCCAACATTGATTGAGCGACAACAATGGGCGGGCATGACCAAAGAAGACCTCAAAGTCATCTTAACGCCAATGGTCTCAGAAGAAAGGGACCCGCTGGGTTCGATGGGTACGGATACCCCATTGGCCATCTTGTCCGAAAAACCTCAGCACCTGGCGAATTATTTTAAACAACTCTTTGCCCAGGTTACCAATCCACCAATTGATTCATTGAGGGAGCGGAGTGTCATGGCCTTTACCAGCAGGCTCGGGGCCTCCGGGAATATCCTGGAAGCCAATGAAGACTTAGCCGCCTTTATCTACCTCGACCATCCTATACTTACCCATCAAGAATTTGATACCTTAAAAGGCAATACCAATAAGGATTTTAAGCTGGCAACTCTTTCTACCACTTATGATCTTTCCCGCCCTTATGCCCTGGAATCAGCTATCAATTCGCTTTGCCTGCTGGCGGAGAAAAAAGTAAAAGAGGGCTTTAATATCTTAATCCTGTCCGATGTAAAAATCAACCATGGGCTGGCTGCCATTCCCAGTTTAATGGCCACCGGCGCTATCCACCACCATTTAATTCAAACTGCTTTAAGGAGTAAAACTTCCCTGGTTATCCAGGCGGCGGATATCTGGGAATCGCATCATTTTGCTTTGTTATTCGGCTATGGTGCCAACGCCATCCACCCTTATCTGGCGATGGAATCCATTTGGTTTAAAGACGAGGCCGCATTACCGTCAGACTATAAAACTTCAGAAAAAAAATTTATAAAAGGCCTGGAGAAAAGTTTGCTGAAAATCATGGCAAAAAATGGCATCTCTACCCTTCAATCCTATCAGGGAGCCCAAATTTTTGAAGCGGTTGGTATTCATGATACCGTCATCCAAAAATGTTTCAAAGGCACCGTGTCACGTATCAGCGGACTCGACTTTGAAGGGATTCAACGCGAAATAATACTTAAATACCGATCTCAGACCAAAGACCAGTTGCGGGATGCCGGGGTGTATCAATGGAAACGAAACGGAGAATTCCATCTTTTTAATCCCCAGAGTATCCACCTGCTCCAGATGTCTACTCAACTCAATGATTACCCAACGTTCAAAAAATACACACAGGTCATTGACAACCAGGATAAACAAGCCTGCACCTTGAGGGGACTATTTCATTTCAGGCCTGGACAGTCTATTCCTGTTGAAGAAGTAGAACCTATAGAAAATATATTAAAACGTTTTGCCTCGGGGGCGATGTCCTTCGGGTCTATCAGCTATGAGGCTCATACTACATTAGCCATTGCCATGAACCGGATCGGGGCCAAAAGCAACAGCGGAGAAGGCGGTGAAGATCCTATCCGGTACAAAAAAGCTGAAAACGGAGACTACCTCAGGTCTGCTATCAAACAAGTCGCTTCCGGCCGTTTTGGAGTGACCTCTTATTATCTGAGTGAAGCCGATGAACTGCAGATCAAAATGGCTCAGGGAGCCAAACCCGGTGAAGGAGGTGAACTTCCCGGACATAAGGTCAATGATTGGATCGGCAAGGTAAGACACTCCACCCCTGGCGTTGGATTGATTTCTCCTCCGCCCCATCATGATATTTATTCTATAGAAGATTTGGCCCAGTTGATATTTGATCTCAAAAATGCAAACCGGGATGCACGGATTTCTGTAAAGCTGGTCAGTAAAGCCGGAGTGGGTATCATTGCCAGCGGAGTAGCGAAGGCGCATGCTGATGTGATCCTGATATCCGGACATGACGGAGGGACAGGTGCATCTCCTTTATCCAGTATCAAACACGCGGGCTTACCCTGGGAACTTGGTCTTGCTGAGACTCACCAAACCCTATTGCGAAATAAATTGCGCGACCGGGTAATCTTACAATGTGACGGTCAGTTGCGATCAGGCAAAGATCTGGTGATTGCCACCATGCTGGGTGCTGAAGAATGGGGCATTGCCACAGCTGCCCTGGTCGTAGAAGGATGTATATTGATGCGAAAGTGCCATCTCAATACTTGTCCGGTGGGCATTGCTACCCAGGATCCTGAATTGCGCAAAAAATTTCATGGCAAACCAGAACACGTGATCAGTTTCTTTACGTTCCTTGCCCAGGAAATGCAGGAAATCATGGCCTCGCTGGGATTCAGGACTATCAACGAAATGGTGGGCAGGACCGATATGCTGGATTGGAAACCCAATGAAAACTGGAAGACTCAGTACCTTGATCTCGCCCCCATACTCCAATATGAAAAATTACCTGTTGAAATCGGGACATTCAAAACCCGGGAACAGGATCATGGGATCGATACTATCCTGGATCGGAAACTGATTCAACATGCCCTGCCTGCCATAGACCACCAGCAGCACATCACCGGAATATTCAATATAAAAAACACAGACCGGGCAACAGGTACCATGCTTTCTTATGAGATAAGTAAAAAATGGAAAGAAGAAGGCTTGCAAGCTGGTACAATTCGGTACCGATTTAGAGGAAGCGCAGGACAAAGTTTTGGGGCCTTTGGGACAAATGGTCTGCACTTTATACTGGAAGGTGAGTCCAATGATTATTTTGGAAAAGGGCTTTCAGGGGCTACGCTGGTAGTAAGCCCGGACCGAAGGAATACCTTTGACCCTTCCAAAAATATTATAGTTGGTAATGTCGCTTTATATGGTGCCACATCTGGTGAAGTCTATATTAAAGGTATGGCCGGTGAACGATTTGGCGTCCGCAATTCAGGAGCTTCCGCCGTCGTGGAAGGGGTCGGAGACCATGGATGTGAATATATGACCGGTGGCCGGGTCCTGGTAATTGGCAGTATAGGCAAAAATTTCGCCGCAGGTATGAGTGGAGGTATTGCCTATGTAAAAGGATCCTGGGATAGCCTGGAGAAATTGTGTAACAAAGAAATGGTAGAACTCGAATTTCCGGATATCCGGGATTTAGAAGAGATACGGTCGATGCTGCGCAACCACTTCCGTTATACATCAAGTCGTTCGGCACTGGAAATTCTTGAAAACTGGGAAATACAAAAAGATGATTTTATAAAAATAATGCCGGTGGATTATAAAAGGGTGTTGCAGGAAAAAAAGAACCTCGAACCGGAATTCGTGACGATCAATAAATAATAACATGGCCGACCCCAAAGGATTTTTAAAATATAACCGTGAATTGCCGCCGTCCCGTGACGTTAAAGAACGGATTAAAGATTATCGGGAAATTTATTTGCCGGAACCACAGCAACACACCATTCATCAGGCTGCGCGGTGTATGGATTGTGGGGTGCCCTTTTGTCACAGTGGTTGCCCATTAGGCAATATTATACCCGATTTTAATGATGCCGTTTACCGTGAACAATGGGACGAAGCTTATACCATCTTAAGGAGCACCAATAATTTTCCCGAATTTACCGGAAGGATTTGCCCTGCCCCTTGTGAAGCAAGCTGTGTATTGGGGCTTCATTCCACCCCGGTTACCATAGAACATATTGAAAAAAATATCGCCGAAAAAGCGTATGAAAACGGTTATGTCAGGACAAATCTGCCGGACCGTAAAAACAAAAAGAAAATTGTGGTGATTGGCTCCGGTCCCTCCGGCCTGGCGTGCGCAGATCAATTAAATCAATTGGGCCATGAAGTCACCGTCTATGAGCGAAATGATAAAATCGGCGGATTGCTGCGCTACGGGATACCTGATTTTAAACTTGAAAAATGGGTCCTTGACCGACGGCTGAAATTCATGGAAGATGAAGGAGTGGAATTTAAAGTAAATGCCAATGTTGGTCAGGAAATTGATGCCGTGAAGCTATTGGCACAGTCCGATGCAATGATTCTATGCGGGGGGTCGACCATTCCCAGGGACCTTCCGATTCCTGGTCGATCAGCAGCCGGCATTCATTTTGCCATGGAATACCTGGAACAATGTAATCGTCGAAATGCCGGTTTTACCATCGACCCGTTACAAGAAATAAACCCAAAAGGTAAAAAAGTATTGGTTATCGGTGGTGGGGATACGGGTTCAGATTGTGTTGGCAACAGTGTCAGGTTGGGGGCCAGTAAGGTCACTCAGATTGAATTATTGACCAAACCGCCACTGGACCGCGTCGCTACCAATCCGTGGCCTCTTTGGCCGATGATTCTCAGGACATCCTCTTCCCACGAAGAAGGTTGTGAGCGACAATGGGCCATCCTCAGCAAAGAATTTATCGAAGGGGAAACCGGCAAGGTAAAAGCTCTTAAATGTGTGGAAGTGGAATGGAAATCAGATCCCATTACAGGCCAGAGCCGCTTGATAGAAATCCCAGGGTCAGAAATGATGATTGAATGTGATTTTGTATTCCTGGCTATGGGTTATTTACATCCTCAATTTGAAGGTTTATTGGAAAACCTGGGAATTAAAGTAGATCAACGAGGCCATGTAGCAGACTCCAATTTTCAGACTTCCAATCCAAAGGTATTTACTGCAGGCGATATGCGCCGAGGTCAAAGTCTGGTGGTTTGGGCTATAGCAGAAGGGCGTCAGGCAGCGGATGCCGTTCAGGGCTATTTGATCAATTAATCCAAATCTATTCCTTTTGATCTAAGTTGATCTATAAGCTGGAGGTTACCGGAAAAATGGATGGTATCTATACCCAGCCTGGAAGCAGCTAATACATTTTGTGGATTATCGTCAATAAACAAGGTTTCAGATGGATTCAAATGATACCTTTTAACCATAAGATTAAAGATAGCAGGATCCGGTTTTTCATTTTTTCTTTGCCGGAGGCTAATATACCCTCAAACCAATGCAGCAAATCATACAATTCCAAAGCTTGAGGGAAAGTCTCGTTGGACCAGTTGGTCAGGGCAAGTACGCTGTAATTTTTATTGATTAATTTTCTCAAAATCTCCCACGGTGGAAGGGAAGTATCCCTCGAGCATATTAACACAGGAGCCATAATATAATTGGATAAACCTCTCCTATTCAGGGTAATGGTTACATAATATGGCCGTGTCTTCTGCTAATGTTCTCCCTGCATCCTGCAACTCATTCCACTCTTGGTACAGATATTATTCAGGAAATATTCCATTTCATCTTCCCGCTCAAATTCATTTCTATAGAGGTACCGGGGGTTCCAGTCAATCAAAACACCAACTAAATAAAAAACAATACAATTGATATCCCTAAAAAGGCGATAATAATTTTGAAGTGTACATCATTTTGCTTTTTATTTGGATTTTAGTTAATTTAAAGGTGTTTCTTTTAATTAATTGCGTTTTTATTTCGTTAAGGTTATAGTTAAACACTCTAGATATGAAAAAATCTTTAATATTTCTATTATTTCTAAATTTATACATTAACCAATTA
>Ga0163150_10008907_pt1 | contig 11254 bp, 8 predicted proteins | sample OliLakLV19P2IB_FD_148628 | JGI IMG/M metagenome (GOLD analysis project Ga0163150, IMG submission 148628) | Freshwater microbial mat bacterial communities from Lake Vanda, McMurdo Dry Valleys, Antarctica - Oligotrophic Lake LV.19.P2.IB | ecosystem: Environmental > Aquatic > Freshwater > Lake >...
CCATGTACACAACGCCCTTGTTGCCGAGCGCGAACTGCACCTTGCCATCGCGCGTCATCGACGTCGTGGGAAACAGCACACCGTGAGCTTTCGACAGCCGAGCCTTGTGCTTTTCGACAAAGTCGGGCAGGTTCGGACTGCCCATCTCTTCCTCGCCCTCGCAAACAAACATCAGGTTCACCGGCAACCCGCCCGTCTGTGCGCGAATCTCTTCCACAGCGTTCAGAAACGCGCGTTGTGGTCCCTTCTGGTTCTGTGCGCCGCGTCCCCGAATGATGCGGCCCTCCGGTCCCCACGCCGGGGCCGCAACCAGCCGAGCCTCAAACGGAGGCGTCGTCCACTCGGCTTCATTCACCGGCTGCACGTCGTACATCCAGTACACGATCAGCGTCTTCTTCGCCTTTGCGTCGAGCCAGCCCCACACCACCGGATTACCCGCCGTGTTGACAATCGACGCCTCCTGACAACCAGCTTCCGACAGATACCTGCGAGTCAGTTCGGCGCACTCGCGCATTCCCCGATTCTCCGAGCTGATCGACACCTGCCGCACATACTCCTGGAGTTTGTGGATGTGCGCCGCCTGGTTGTCTTCGATGCGCGCATAAATCGCTGCGCGATCGTTCGCCGACTGCGCGTGCACCGACGCGGCGGCAGTCAACCCCGCGAGAAAAGACCTGCGGTTCATGTTCGTTTAGCATAACCCTGCGACAATGACGAGTTATGCGTCGCCGAGATCTCCTCTACACACTTGCCGCTCCCGCGTTCGTTCGCGCCCAGTCATCGCGCCCCCAGGCCGCACAGGGAGTCGCCATCGGCGACGTCGTGCCCGGACGCGCCATCGTGTGGTCCCGCTCGGACCGTCCCTCACGCATGATCGTCGAGTACGCCACCACCGAGTCATTCACCAACGCGAAGCGCATCCGCGGACCACACACCATCGATGCGTCTGACTTCACCGCGCGCGTCGACCTCAGCGGTCTTCCTCCCGATCAACAGATATTCTGCCGAGTGTCGTTCGAAAGCCTTGAGGACACCAAAGCAATCAGTGAGCCAGTCACCGCGCGGTTCCGCACACCACCGGCGACACGTCGCAACGTGAAGGTCGTCTGGTCCGGCGATACAGTCGGACAGGGCTGGGGCATCAACACCGAATGGGGCGGCATGAAAGGCTATGAAGCCATGCGCCGCCGCAACCCCGATTTCTTCGTGCACTCGGGCGACACCATCTACGCAGACGGTCCAGTCCCGTCCGAAGTAAAGCTCCCCGACGGCACCCTGTGGAAGAACATCGTCACCGAAGCCAAGAGCAAGCCCGCGGTCACGCTCGCCGATTTCCGCGGCTGTTATCAATACAACCTGCTCGACGAGAACGTGCGCCGCTTCCAGTCGGAGGTGCCGCAGATCTGGCAGTGGGACGATCACGAGGTCTTCAACAACTGGGCGCCTGGCAAGCAGAACGTGGCCATGCTGGTCGGCCGAGCCACCAAAGCGTTCCTTGAGTACGCTCCGCTGCGCATCAACGGCGATGAATCCGAACGCGTGTATCGCAAGATCCCGTACGGCCCTCTGCTCGACGTGTTTGTCGTCGACATGCGCAGCTACCGCGGACCAAACACGCACAACCGTCAGGCTCAGCAGAGCGCGGAAACAGAGTACATGGGCCGCCCACAACTGGAGTGGCTCGCCCAGGGACTCGCGGAGTCGCGCGCCGTGTGGAAGGTCATCGCCGCCGATATGCCGCTCGGCCTGCAGGTGCCCGACGGCAAGGATACGGAAGGCCGGCCCCAGTTTGAGAACTCGGCGAACGGCGACGGCCCTGCCCAGGGACGCGAGTTGGAAATCGCGTGGCTACTCAAAGAATTGAAGCGCCGCAAAGTCCGTAACACCGTGTGGATCACCGCCGACACCCACTACACAGCAGCCCATCGCTACGATCCCGCCAAAGCCCAGTTCACGGACTTCGACCCGTTCTGGGAGTTCATCAGCGGTCCCATTCACGCCGGAACATTCGGCCCCAACCAGCTCGACAACACATTCGGTCCGCAGGTCATGTTCCAGAAGCATCCACCCAAAGGTCAGTCCAACCTGTCCCCCGCCGCGGGCCTGCAGTTCTTCGGCGAAGTCGAAATCGATGGCCGCTCGCGAGAGCTCACTGTCAGGTTGATGGACATCTCCGGTGCTACGCTGTTCGAGAAGAAGCTCCCGGCATGATCATCGACGCCTACGCACACTGCGGAATCCGCAAGTACAAACCGTACGAAGAACTCGACGCGGCAATGAAAGCAGGCGGCGTCTCAAAGTGCGTCATCTGCGAGCATCGCGGCGAGTTCGATCATTCCTACATCGAGAGCGTCGTGCTGCGCGAACCGCAGCGCTTCCGCGGCGTCTTCCTCGTCGACCTCAACAAGCCGAACGCCATCGACGATGTCACGCACTGGGCCACGCGAAACCCGAAAGCATTCCACGGAATTCGTCTGCAGGCCGAGTCACTCGCAACGCATCGCAAGCTGTGGCTGTGGGCCGCCGAACTCGGACTGAACTTCGTAGTCGACGGTGATCTCGAAGCAGGCACACCCCTGCTCGACCAGTTCGCGAGAGAGATGCCGAAAGCGAAGATTCAGATCACGCATCTCGCACAGTTACGCGACGTCGGCAAACTCGCGGCCCGGCCCAACGTGCATGTACAGATCTCCGGCATGCACCAGTACGACAAGTGGCCATACCCAAAGATGCGCGCCGTAGTCGACCGCTTGTGGAAAGACTTCGGCGAACAGCGACTGCTCTACGCCAGCAACTTCCCCGTAATGGTGGAACGCTCCGCATACCTGCGGGAAATCGAGTGGGTGCAGTCTCTCAAGTCGTCGCAGCGCATCATGCACGACAACGCCGCACGGCTCTGGTTCTGACACGACCTCACTGCTTGCTCAGAACAGAGATGCAGGCGCGCATGAAGGCCGGCAGATCCTCCGGCTTGCGGGATGTCACCAGTGCACCGTCGACTACGACTTCCGCATCCTCGTACAACCCACCCGCGTTGACCACGTCGTCTTTGATCGCGAAAAAGCACGTCGCATGCTTGCCCTTCAGCGAACCGGTGGAGCACAGCATCCACGGACCATGGCAGATAGATGCGACCAGTTTCCCTGCCCCGTCGATCTCCTGGACAAATTCGATCGCGCGTTTGTGCCGCCGCATGTGGTCCGGGGCGTAGCCGCCCGGAATCACAACACCGTCAAAATCCACACCCTTCACTTCGTCGTACGACTTCTCCGCCTTGCACGGATAGCCGAGCTTGCTGGTGTAGGTTTGTCCGGCAACGGCGCCAACCGTGACAACCTCGGCGCCCGCTTCCTGCAGCCGGTAGACCGGATACCAGACTTCCATCTCCTGGTAAATGTTGTCGACGAGGACTGCAATTCGTTTCCCGGTGAGTTCCATACGAATTAGTGTACCGATTGCGTCCAACTTTCGCGATGAAACGAATTTCCACTTCTCATTTGTTAATGGCCGCCGCCGCTGGCGGAGCCGTACTGCTCGCCAAAGCGTTCGTCGGCAAACGGCGCGAGTTTGATTTCCGGGGACGGACTGCCCTCATTACTGGCGGCTCACGCGGACTCGGCCTGGTGCTCGCACGCCAGCTGGCCGAACGCGGTGCGCGCATTGTGATCTGCGCGCGCGACTCGCAGGAGCTGGAAGCCGCGCACAGAAATCTGGTCGAGTACGGCGCGGACGTACTCGCGCTCCGATGCGATCTTACCCAGCGTGATGAGGTGAACGAAATGATCGATCTTGCCGAAGCGCAATTCGGTCCCATCGACATCCTCATCAACAACGCCGGCATCATTGGAGTCAGTCCCATAGAACACGTGACCATGGACGACTATCACGAAACGATGGACTGCAACTTCTGGTCCGCGGTGAACGTGACATATCACCTCGCCCCACGAATGCAGCAGCGCGGCGAAGGACGCATCGCGAACGTCAGCTCGATCGGCGGAAAGATCGGAGTGCCGCATCTCGCCGCATACAGCGCCAGCAAGTTTGCTCTTGTCGGATGGTCGCAGGCAATTCGCGCGGAACTCGCGAAGAACGGCGTGGTGGTCACAACGGTGTGCCCCGGACTTATGCGAACCGGCAGCCCGCGGCATGCGGAGTTCAAAGGTCAAAACGAAGCCGAGTACGCGTGGTTCAAGAACGCCGACTCCATCCCGGGGCTGTCGGTCAGCGCAGAATATGCGGCTGAAAGCATCCTGAATGCGATACAGCACGGCGATGCGGAAATCATAATCGGAACCGTTGCGAAGGTCGGTGCCTTCGTGAATCAGTTGATGCCTGAGATCACGTCGGACCTGATGAGCGTGGCGACGCGAATGCTCCCCGGACCCGGAGGCATCGGCGAGTCGAGTCGCACCGGCGCGGAAAGTGAATCCGCCGCGTCGCGCAATCCGGTCACAAATCTGACCGATCAGGCGGCGCAGCGGAATAACGAAGAGTTCGCCTAAACGTCAGCGCCCGACGATTTTCTCGATCGCTTCCAGCTCGCGGCCCGCTTCGGACCACTTGCCCTGGGCGGAGAGATCGCGGTACCTGCGCATACGCGTTCGGACGTCCTCCATCGCCGGCGGCAAAGTCGCCGGTGTTGGATTAGTCGCGGGCGCAGACGTTTGCGATACGTTGATGGTAGTTGGCGGCGACGCCGGTGTACTCACCTGCATACCGGTGAGTTCGGCCAGCGCCTGCTCCCAGGTGTCTCGGTATATCAGCGTGTTGCCCATTGCGAGCACCACCTTTTTCAACTGCGGCATCTTCGCCTGCGACGACTGAATGTAGATCGGCTCCACGTACAGGAACGTTTCGTTGACCGGCAGCACCAGCATCTGCCCGCGCAACACCTGCGAGCCTTGCTGATTCCACAGTGACAAGTCCTTGGCGATTGTGGAATCGGAATCGATTCGCGCCTCCACCTGCAGGGGCCCGTAAATCAGGCTCTGCTTGGAGAGTTGTAAGACGACAAGTTCTCCCAAATGGGCGCCATCACTGCGCGCCACCATCAGACCGATCAGGTTGTCTTTACTGCGGGGAGTGAAGGGCTGTATCAGCAGGAACTCAGGCTCTGTTTCCCCGGGCAGTGTCGCAACAACAAAAGTCGGCGCTGCGCCCTCCGCCGGGTTGGTCTGCGAGGACACGGTCTTCGCAATGTCCCAGAGATCCTCGCGATTATAGAAAGCCTCCGGATCGCGCATGTGGTACGTGCGGTAGATCTCGGCCTGAGCGCGAAACAGTCTCTCCGGGTAACGCGTGTGCTTCCGAATGTCGGCCGGCATCTCCGAGGCGTCTGTGAACAGGTCCGGGAAGATGGCCCGGAACGCACGCAGGATCGGATCCTTGTCATCGAAGACGTACAACTTCACGTCGCCATCGTAAGCGTCCACGGTCGCCTTGACGGAGTTGCGAATGTAGTTGACCTCGCCGATGTTCTCAATCTCGATGTGGCGCGAGTAAGGATGCGACGCGGACGTCGTGTAGCCATCCAACACCCAGACCAGCCGACCTGCATCGGTCAGTACCAGATACGGATCGGGATCCCAGTCAATGAAGTTCGCCAGCGTCGATACACGATCCCGCACATTGCGGTGGATCAGCATGCGCGTTTCCGGCGTGATATAGCCGGTGAGCAGCACTTTGTAATCGCCCTCGGCGAGCGCGGCCGCAAGCTTCATGCCGAAGTTGCCGACCGGGATGCCGCCTTTGCCTTCGTACTTCGAATGCACGTTGCCGTTGCCTGACGGGAAATTGAACTCGGGCTGTTCGGTGCGCACAAACACGGGCTCATGGGTGATCTCGCCAAAGTAGAGTTCAGGGCGCGTGAGTTGCAGTCCGTGTGCTGTCACCTTTGCCGGCGCGTCCTGCACGAAGAAGACGGGCTGCCCGTTTGCTGTGATGCGATTCGCTTCCGCCATCACCACGCCGTAACCGTGCGTGTAGATGAAGTGGCCGTTGATCCAGTTGGTACGCGCGTCCGGCAACTGGCGAATGTCCAGTTCGCGCGGCGTCAGCATCACCTGCCGCAGTTTGCCGTCAATGATGTAGCGGTCGACATCGGTGTCCGCGAACACGTAGTACTGGCGCAATGCCTGCAACTGAGTGACGGTGTCGTGGAATGCGCGCCAGTCCCACAGGCGCACGTTGTCGAGCATCGCCTGGTGCTTCACCGGATCGATGGGTGCTTCCAGCTTCGCAGGATACGCGATTTCAGAGAGTCGGCTATCGAGGCCGTACGCCGCGCGTGTGGCGTCAATGTGATTCGTGATATACGGTTTCTGCAGCGTAATCTCATTCGGCTTCACATAGACGGTGGAGACGATCTGCGGAATGAAGCCGCGAACCACAATCAACACCACCGGAATCGCGAGCAGTTTCACGCGTCCCATTACCACCAGCCCCGCTGCAAGCAAAAGCGCGCCGACGAGCATCCACTGCAGTGGGATTCCAACGGTGTGGTTCAGGTAATCCACACCAACCAGGAAGCGATGCTCCTGCTGCAGAAAGTCGTAGCGGCCAAGGTACGCACGTGCGGCAAGGATCACAAGAACGAAGGCGATCAGGCCTCGCAGCATGGCGCTCTCAAAGTTGCCTGGCAGAAGGAACTGGATGTTGAACGTACCTTCTTCGCGCATGCGCGGGAACTCGTCAGCGAGTTGCCACACACGTGCGGCGACGTAATAGAGAATCACCGACACGATGCCGACCGCCAGCAACAGGCCGAGCATGTGTTGCCAGAACGGCAGTTCGAACAGGTAGAACGACAGCGCGTTCCCGAAGATCGGATCGCGCCAGGCATCGGGCGGCGAGCCCGCGCGCTTCGAACCGTAGTAACTCACGATGACCCACGAGCTCAACGCGGTGCGCGAGATAATCCACGAAAGGAACAGCAGCGCGAGCGTGGAGAGCTTCGCGTAGTTGGGATGCGCGCCTAGTCCGGTGCCCGCGAACTTCAGGGCGCGGGCATGCACCATCCACAGAACAACGAACGTCAACAGCGTCGCGACAGCAACGGGCGCAATGCTGTAGAACAGAATGCTCTGCCATGTTGGGAGATGGCCGAGTTCCGTCCACCATTGAAAGTCGATGATGAACAATGCGATGGAGCGCGCTCCGAAGAGCAGGAACAAAAACGCGAGCAGCAGAAATATGCGGCCGAGCGGGCTCTTTGCCCGTGGACCCGCAAGCTCTCTAGCCATAAGATCAGTCCTTTTGCCAGACGATTAAACCGTTAACGATGGTGGCCACTGGTCCTCCCCGGAACTCGACTCCGTCGAAAGGAGAGTTCCGGCTTTTGGAGGGCGAGCGATTCACGTCGTAGACCCACTCCGCCGATTCACTAATAACCGTGATGTCAGCGGGCCTGCCAGGCGCGAGGCTGCCGAGATCGAGACTCAGAATGCGCGCAGGCCCGGTGGTGTAGAGCTCAATCATGCGGTGCAGACTGATGCGGCCAGGATGCACCAGCCGGTCGAGCGTGAGGCCGATGGCGGTTTCGAGCCCTAGGATGCCGAAGGGGCATTTCTCAAACTCCTGCATCTTCTCGTCGCCCGGATGCGGCGCGTGGTCCGTGGCAAGTGCGTCGACCGTGCCATCGGCGATGCCGCCGAGCATTGCTTCCACGTCGTCGTCCCCACGCAGAGGCGGCTTCATCCTGTAGTTGGCGTCGTAAGGCCGGATCTGCGTGTCGGAGACAGCGAAGTGGTGAGGAGTAACTTCACATGTGACTGTGAGTCCCTTACTTCGCGCATACGCAACCATCGCGAGCGACCGCTTCGCAGACAGGTGCGCCACGTGATAGCGGCAGCCGGTGAGTTCCGCCAGCAGGATGTCTCGCGCGACCATTACATCTTCCGATGCCGAAGGAATGCCGCGGAGTCCAAGACGTATCGACTGCACGCCTTCATGCATGTCGCCGCCGGAGCTGAGGTGCAGGTCTTCGCAGTGGTTGATAAGCGGCAGGTCCAGCGCTTTGGCTGTCTCCATGGCTCGGCGCATGACACGGGCGTTCATCACGGGCCGGCCGTCATCGGATATCGCGACGACACCGGCCGCCTTCATGGATGCGATGGCCGCGAGTTCCTCGCCGTTGCTTCCCTTGGTGATGGCGCCGATGGGGAAGACGCGCACGGCGGCATCGCGGCGCGCACGATCCACGATGTAGCTGGTGACGGTGGCGCTGTCGTTGACCGGCTTGGTGTTCGGCATGCAGCAGACCGCGGTGAAGCCGCCGGCGGCGGCGGCACGCGCTCCGCTCTCGATCGTCTCGGCGTGTTCAAAGCCGGGCTCGCGCAGGTGCACGTGCATGTCAATGAAGCCCGGAGCGACGATGAGTCCGCTGGCGTCGAATACCTCTGCGCCGCTGCTGCTGAGGTTCGGAGCAACGCCGAGGATGACACCGTCTTCGACGAGAACGTCGGCCACGGTATCGACTTTACTGGCCGGATCGATCACGCGGCCGTTCTTCAGAATGAGCCGCTTCATGCGAGTATCCTTTCGAGCACAGCCATGCGGACCGCAACGCCGTTCTCCACCTGGTTGAGGATGACGGAGCTTTGCGAATCGGCGACTTCCGATGAGATCTCGCGGCCGCGATTGATGGGGCCGGGGTGCATGACAATGGCGCCCTTGCGCGCGAGTTTCACGTGATCATTGCTCAGACCGTAGAAGCGGAAGTACTCACCGGCTGGCATCGGCGGTTCGTGTTGCCGTTCCAGCTGGACACGAAGCATCATGATGACGTCGGCATCGCGGATGGCTTTCTGCATGTTGTACTCGATACGGACGCCGGGTGCGATGCGCGCGAGGTCTGCGGGCACGAGTTGCGCGGGGCCGCAGAGCACGATGTCCACGCCGAACTTGGAGAGCAGGTAGATGTTCGACCGCGCGACGCGGCTGTGGACGATATCGCCGATGATGGCGACGCGCAGGCCGTCGAGCCGGCCGAGGTGATCGAGAATGGTGCGCGCGTCGAGCAGTGCCTGCGTGGGGTGTTCGTGAGTCCCGTCGCCGGCGTTGATGATGGGCTTCTGCAGGTAGCGCGACAGGAAGTGCGGCGCGCCGGATGCCGAATGGCGCATGATGATGGCGTCGGGTCGCATGGCCACGAGCGTGTTGAGCGTGTCGACGAGCGACTCGCCTTTAGAGACGCTGGACGCCTGTGCCTGGATGGAACTGACCTCGGCTCCAAGACGCCGGGCTGCAATTTCGAAGCTGACGCGAGTTCGGGTGGACGGCTCGAAGAACAGGTTGACGACGCTGCGTCCTTTTAAAGTATCGGATCGGCGGAAGGTTTCGTTGGGTGGGGGCTGGAAGAAACGGGCGCGTTCGAGAATCGTTTCAATCTCCTTGCGCTGGAGTTCCTCGATGCCCAGAAGGCCGTTGGTCATAGATGCGGGCTCGTTCTCTATGTTAGTGGATAGGCGGTCATGAGTTGGCGGCGGTGTGGCTGGCGGGCACCGTGAAATGGAAGGCAGAGCCTTTGCCAGGGGCCGACTCCACCCAGATGCGGCCGCCGTGTTCTTCGACGATGCGCTTGCAGGTGGCGAGTCCGATGCCGCTGCCCTCCACGTCCTTTCCGTGCAGCCGCTTGAAGATGCCGAAGATCTCAAGTTGATACTGCGGGTCGATTCCCTGGCCGTTGTCGGCGACGGAGAAGACGATGCCGCCGCGTTCCTCGCGTGCCGTGACGTGCACCACGGGCGACGCTTCGCCACGGTACTTGAGGGCGTTACCAATGAGATTCTGCAGCAGCTGTTCCATACGAACGGGCTCGAAGCGGATACTTGGCAGATGGTCATGAGTGATCTTCGCGCCAGTCTCGGAGATGGCAGCTTCGAGGTTGCCGACCACGGCGCGGAGGATATCGCCGGTATCGATCTCCTGCTTCTGGTCTTCCGTGATTTCGCCGGCTCGCGAGTAGTCCAGCAGTCCCGTGATGAGGGCGTTCATGCGGCGGACGCCGTCCACGATGTGGTTGATCCACATGTCAGCGTCCTCGCCGAGGTGGCCCTGGTGCTTGCGCTGCAGGAGCGAGGCGTAGCTTGAGATCATTCGCATCGGCTCTTTGAGATCGTGCGAGGCGGCGTAGGCGAACTGCTGCAGTTCTTCGTTTGAGCGGTGCAGCTCCAGTGTCCGTTCCTGGACGCGCGTCTCAAGCTCCTCATTGTGGCGGTGCGCCTTCTGCGCGTCGCGCCGGATCTGAACGAACAATGACCAGATGAGTCCGGCGTTGAGCATCAGCACGAGCGCGGAGATGGCCGCGGTGTCGGCGAGCTTCCCGTTACCGATGGCTCCCTGTTCGACGAGCTGTTTGTTCTCTTCGTCGATCATGTTCCGGACGACGCGGCGAATATCGTCCATCGGCTGAACGCCGCGGTTGGCGAGCAGCATGCTGGAGGCGCCTGCGGTGTCACCAGAACGGCGGAGGTCGATGGTCTTCTGTATCTCTTCGAACTTCTGCGGGACCAGATCGCGGAGGTGTTCCAGCCAGTGTTTGTCGGCCCGCAGAATGGAAAGGCGGAGCAGGCGGCTCTCCACTTCGCCGCGCGCTTTCTGCAGTTCCTGCACGTAGCTTTCATCCCCGGTGAGGACGTACTCGCGCTGGGCCACTTCCACGTCCTTGAGCTTTGAGAGGAAGATCTCCAGGCGCTTGACGAGTTCGTTGGTTTCGGCAAGGTCGCGGGTGGCCCGGGCCAGTTGCTCGGTATTCTGCCAGGTCACGATCCCAAGAAGCAGTGGGATCAGCGTGAGCAGAAGAAACCCCACAAAGATTTTGCGGTCAGTCGTGAAAGGCATGTGAACGGGCCGGACGCCCATTTTGGTTAGACGCGTTCGACGAGTAAAACTTTCTCCACGCCGTCAATTTCCCGCAGCTTCACCTCAATGATCTCGTTGTCAGACGTTTGTACGGTGCGGCCGATGTAACGAGCCTCAATGGGAAGCTCACGGTGACCACGGTCGATCAGCACACACAGCTGGACGCGGTCGGGGCGACCCTGATCGAAGAGCGCGTCGAGGGCGGCGCGGATGGTGCGTCCGGTGTACAGAACGTCATCGAAGAGGATGATGTCTTTGCCGGTGATGTTGAAGTCGATCTCAGTGGCGTTGAGGACTGGCTTCACGTCGACTGTTGACAGATCGTCGCGATAGAGGTTGATGTCGAGGATGCCGACAGGGATGCGCAGGTCTTCGAGCGAAGCGATGCGTTCGG
>Ga0163150_10008908_pt1 | contig 11254 bp, 10 predicted proteins | sample OliLakLV19P2IB_FD_148628 | JGI IMG/M metagenome (GOLD analysis project Ga0163150, IMG submission 148628) | Freshwater microbial mat bacterial communities from Lake Vanda, McMurdo Dry Valleys, Antarctica - Oligotrophic Lake LV.19.P2.IB | ecosystem: Environmental > Aquatic > Freshwater > Lake >...
ATAGACAGTTGTGGCCATGTACATGATAAAGGCGATATGAACATCTCCGGTTTGTAGCCGATGTGCTATGGGGCAATCACCGGCCAGCTTGAGCATTTTGTTTTGACCTGAAACAGAAAGTATTGAGCGCCAAAACATATGCAAAGGGGCATTGTCATGGCAAAAAAAACAATTGGTATTTGTAAAATAGCAGCGGGTCTGAGCGCGCTGTTGTTCCTATCATCTATGGCACCGGCGTCTGCATTTCCTGATGTGGATTCTGGACGTTGGTTTGCCAAGTATGTTAACTATCTTCAGACAAATAATATGGTCAGTGGTTATCCGGACAGTTCTTTTCGTCCGAACAATGACGTGACGCGCGCAGAGTTTGCTGCAATGCTTGCGAAGAGCAAAGGCGTTACTGTAAGCCCCGGGGTTCAAACGCAGTTCAATGATGTTCCGTCATCGCACTGGGCCTCAGGCGCTGTGAGCCTAGCTTCTTCAAAAGGATGGATTACCGGGTATCCCGATGGAACTTTCGGTCCTGGCAAGCCGATCACTCACGCCGAGATGTACACGATTGTCTCTAAGCTTTTGGAAGGCGGACCGCCTGCCAATACATCAAGTGTGCTGGCCGACTTCACCGATGCAGGGTCAGTGCCGACCTGGGCGGAGCAGCCTGTGGCAATGGTACTGGCCAGTGGGGTATATATAAATGAAGTAACACCGAATCAGATCGATCCTTTCGATCGCGCCACCCGCGCGGATGTTGCAACTACACTAGCAAAACTTGTCAATCAGCCATTCCGTACACCGATCTCGATTGCCAGCACACAAGTTCCTGTAGTACAGCCTGAACCAGAGCCCGAACCTTCTGCTGAAACAATCTCAAACACCGGGACAATTCGCAGATCAGCCGATGGCTGGTTGCTGCATACACTTGCTGGTATTTATCAGATTGCAAACGACAGCACGAACTATGGACAGTTTAATGAAGGGCAGGAAGTAGATTTCTCAGGAGCGTTGCTACCTCCGCGATCAGGGGGCGGAAGACGCTTCGTGCGATTGTCGAATTTTCACCCAATAGCGAATGGAAGCAATCGTCCTAATCGTCCTAATCGTCCCAATCGAGATGTCACCGTATCTGGTGTGCTTCAACCGGCACTACGAGGAACTGGCTGGTCACTTAATGACGCTGTGACTCACCAAAAATATGTGCTGCACGACATTGGAACCTTCCAAAGCAAACCTTGGTTCAAAGCAGGACGATCGGTTCAAGTACAGGGAACCTTGCGTCCAGGAGCAGGACCGGGTCCAGGGGCGAATTCATCAGGAATATTTGTCTCCATGGTTCGACCTGACAATCTACCAGGTCAACCAGGCGGGCGACCTGTAGTGAACGTGGTCGGACGTCTCAGTCGCACGGTTGAAGCAGGTGGCTGGACAGTAACCGATCGACAGACGCGTCAAAAATATCTTTTAATGCAAGCCGAAGCGTTTCAGAATCGCCGATGGTTCCAAGATGGACAAACAGTCCGGGTGGAAGGAACAACTCGACCGAACAGACCCAACCTCCACATGGAAGGGACACCACTGGCGGTGACCGACATGCAAGCAATGCCTATGTAGCCGCGAAACTAGAGGCCTCGAGTTGCATCACGATGAGGTGCCACCACATTCAGTTGCGAACCAACCACACACATCTAAAAGATCACGAATTTTATTTCGTTGCGGCCGGAGAGTTTTCTGATTGTTATCACCACAAGTTTTGTTGAGCATTTCATACGTTTGATCATGTCGGGCGAAAAGGTTTCACTCTTAGGGATGAAGGATTCGTCTGGACAATGTCATGACAATTTGCTATTGTCGTAGTATCGAATGAGGTAACCGGCATGGGCGTTAAAGGAAAAAACGCAAAAACCGAGAAATTTGATATCAGGCTCAGCCAGCAAGAAGAAGCGGTTATTAAGCTAGCTGCTGCATTGCAGTGCACCAGTCCGACCAATTTCATCAGGCAGCAGGCCGTTGTCCACGAGCAAACACGATTTGTCGTAACAGGCAAGCAATGGCAGACAATCGAAGAGGCTATGAGCGAGCCGGCGAAGGTTCTGCCGAATCTTCAAAAGAAACTGTTGCAGCCCGATGATTGGGATAAATAAATGGTCTCCAGACCAGAGCCGCTGACAAAAGACCACGTTCTTGATCAATTTGATTGCGGCAAAGAACCGCTCACAGGCTGGCTTAAGAAGCATGCCCTTCAGAGCCAGGCTGCACAACACTCAAAAACCATGGTGATAGCCGAGGACCAAGTGGTCATCGGCTATTACTCTTACAATGTGATCTCCGTTGAACATGAAGAAACGACGCCAGGCAGAGTGAAGAAGGGGCTCGCAAAACATCCGATTCCTGTTTTCCTAATCGCCCGTCTAGCTCTCGATACCAAACATCAGGGAAAAGGGCTCGGAGCCCGCCTTCTGTGCCATGCACTCAAAGGCGCGGCAGCGATCGCGGCTGCGGATGAAGGCGTGCCGATACGGGCCGTGATAGTCGATGCAATCGACGATGAAGCCAAGAAATTCTACACAGGCTTTGATTTTGTTCCATTCCCGGCAGATACGCTCAGGATGTGGCTTCTCATGAAAGACCTGATGGCGACCCTGAAAGTAAACGCCCAGAAGCGGAATCAGTAGAATTGTTTATAGTACCGAATATGGTGCCTAATTCTCTCGAAACGCTTAGTCTCTTGAAGTAACGGCAACGCGTTTCCAACCCAGATTCAACAATTGGATTGGAACCTTTGAAAGCAAACTTTGGTTCAAAGCAGGACGATCGGTTCAAGTACAGGGAACCTTGCGTCCAGGAGCAGGACCGGTTCCAGGGCGAATTCATCAGGAATATTTGTCTCCATGGTTCGTGGACTAAAACATGACACTGATCTTATTAGTTCAACTTCGACTAGGACGCCTTTTACCGCAAACTTGAATTCCGACCTTATGGAATTAAAAAACTTTGGAAATAAGAAACCACGCGGGATTCGTGCTGATGCTTATCCTCCGTTATTGATCGATGAGGTTAGACTAATTCAAATTCATGCGTCCGAGTAGCACCGTATATGTTTTTCAGCACCATCCTCGATCTTCGCATCTTTCAGCAGCTTGTACCAGATTTTTTCAGCTCGACCAAATGCGGATGGCTTCGTAACCGACTCATCTTCTTAGGTCAGGCCATCTGCCTCAAATGCTAGTTGTTCTTTAGGGCAGAGTTTAGACGAACGACCCATTGATCGGCCGAACCTGATTTACCTGACCGCACAACCAGTTCGGCGCCGTTCTTCACAGCGAGGACCGGGAGTTCAAAGATAGCGAGAAAAGCCTTTGCTGTACCAGGTTCGAGCGTGCTTTCAAATAAGTCTGTAGTGCCGCCATTAATGATGACGGCTTCCTTACCTTTGCTGCTGGGAGAATAGGACTTGCCATCAGCGGTTGCTACTTTGAAGTTGTCGGTCACGACCGAGGCTGATTCTTTGCCGCTATTTCTTGCGTGAAAACGCACGATACAGAAAAGCGCACCCTCGCCTGCGGTTCTGCCTTTAGACAGTTGCCCAAGAGACTTAGTCTTCTCAACAGAATCGATGGCATATTCAACATTGTCATCAAGAACGTAGGTTTGGTGAAGTTTGCTGGTCAGTGGGCCCGCCATTACTTTTGCCGGCGTGGCCTTGACTGTGGCGCTTGAGCTTATCTCCTTCTGTTGCACACTTGGAGAACACGAGCTCAACACGATCAGGCAACTAATGAAACTTCCTGCCACTACCGTCGTTTGAGTAATTCCTGTGGTTTGATTACGATCGTGACTGTGACTCATCTTTGTCGACTCCATATGTTGTGTTCAGTCCAGGTTTTCGTCGCTCTGTTGCGACAACAATGTACTCGACGTACAAAATGCGAACCAGTGGCAACTGCATTTTCAATGTCGGTGAAGTCCCAACACCTCGGGTGTGAAGCCAAAGCTCTCATAGCATTTGATGAAGGCATCAAAGCGAGGGAGGAGAAAACGGTCGAAGACCTATTTAATGAGTACATCGATAGGCACGCTAAGAAGAAACGAAAAACCTGGCAGGTGATGCAAAAGGATTTCGCACGCACAGTGCCGATGACGCTGAGGAAACGGAAGACCATGCAAATTAGTAGCACCGCCGCTCGTGATTTTCACTCTCGACTCACCAAAGAGCGAGGCCCCTACGCTGGAAATCGTGCCGTCCAACTATTGCGGGCCTTTGAATCATCGAGACTTAAAGACAACGATGAAGCACTATGCCTTCAGCAATAAAGATGCGGAGAGAACTGTAAAACAGCGTGTCCACAAGAAGTGGATGAAGGGCTCCTCTCGTGGTAAAACTGATTCTGGTCATCAAATGAAATCTCCGAATAATCGCCACTGCAACGTTACTGCAACGTTGTCCGTTTAGATTCAATAAACGATATGTTTGAAATTGGTTTCAAACCAAAGAAGTCCGCGCTGCCTGCACCGGTAATTGGTATCATATGCAGTGAAAAAGCGGGAGCGTTAAACAAATTTGCGGATGATCTGAGGGGCGTTGAATAACGCTCCCTGTCTGGTTTTTGAAGAATCGATCTCTCAAATATTTTTTGCAAATTAGTCAAAAAAAACAAACCAGCGGATACACACTGATACTAGGTTTTTTTGGGAGAATTATTTATGCCTGATACAGATACACCCATTTATTCTGCGACTAAGATCGTTGACACAATTAAGCGAGATGACACCTTCGATGCGCAAGTATACTTGGCCGTAGACTACATGAGCATGTCGCCGAAGGATTTTAAAAGTGTTGTAACTGAGATGCAGACTGCTGCGAAGAAGAGTGGCATTCACAATATTTATGACAACGATTCAAAGGGACAAATTGATCTTTATTTAGACGATACTTTTGTCGATGATACAAATCTGCTTCGGGTCAACAGAAACATCGCTCCGAAAAGTGAACCATTGGATGACCCCAAGCTGGAGCGTGCAGCGGTAAATTTCAACAAGTTGCTTGGTGTCTATACAAATACTGACTCAAAGCAAAAATATAAAACACAATATGCTGCAGGCGCTGCCTTAGCGGAGTACGGCAGCCGACTCTCGCCTGCAGACGAAGTAAAGCTTCTAAATAGGGCAGAGGAAATCAACATGGAATTTTTTGATTCGGAACGACCGAAACTTAGAGTATCTACACGTGGTGCTCATGACGTGAAGGATTTAGTTTTCGAATTTCCCATCAACTCTACAGGACGACTGGACGTGACCTACCGCAAAAATCTGATGCGCGATCGAACTTTTCGAAAATAACTTTTTGGGTAGTTGATTCGAGGATATGTCTTCGCAGGTACGGAAGAACGCAAAAAACGCAAACAAATTGATCAGTTCGAAAGTGTAAGGTCTTGAAGTTCGTAAATTGCCGTGCCACTACCCGTGGTGCAAGAAACTGAGTGATATTTAACTTTATGCCTGACGCAGAAACAATTAATTCTCCTTTTAGGTTGTCTCCAATTCCGCTTTTTTCTCGTTCGTAGCGCTGAACCAATCGGCATGAAATTCACATCCCAAAAGCGTCGCAGCCACGAATGGCATCATGCTTTTGACAATTTTTGGAATAGAATAGAATCTCTCGACATAATTTCACCATTCCTTTGCTGCGCAGCGCCCCTACTGCCGGAGACGGTGTCCGGTTCAGAGCTAGCAATACAACTGTCGATCCAAAAATTTTGGTCGTATCTCGCAGTTAGTTCAGGCTACTTCCACTATTCTGCCGGGAAATGCAGCGCGTTTCTCGAAACCGAAACCATTAATGAAATTAAACTGTATGTTCACAGGCGCGACTTTCCGTGAATATATAATCGGTTCAATATTGTCTCTTGCGGAGAATGACTTGACAGACTTTTACACAGACAAGACGCAAACAAGTTGGTTCGGCAACATTGGAAATTCAATCTGGGCTGCCCTTTTGGGTTTCCTCTTGTTTGCTGGGGCATTTCCGCTAGAGCTGTGGAATGAGTCGCGCGCAATCAATCAGGAAAGAGCTCTGCAGGAGGGCGAGAAGAGTGTCATCTCGATTGAGTCAATAGCAGTGAAGCCGGAGAATGAAGGCAAGCTTGTTCACATCGCTGGAAAAGCTACGACTAAAAAACAGCTGCGAGATCAGGAGTTTGGCATCAAAGTAAACGCGATCAAACTGAATCGAACTGTAGCGATGTATCAATGGGCTGAAGATACACACTCGGAATCTAAAGAAAAAGTCGGTGGCGGAACGGAGACTATAACGACGTATAGCTACGATCCGAAGTGGAGCAATAAGCTAGTTGACTCGAACAGTTTTCGCCATCCCTTAGGCCACGCGAATCCCCGTTCTTTCGAATTCAGCGCCCTTAGCCAAGTAGCGGAATCTGTGACACTCGGTGCGTTCACACTGACCAGGGGAATCATCGATCGACTTCCTTTAAAGCCGTTTCGAGTACCAGTAAACACAACAGTTGCCACCGTGCCAGCCGCACGAAACAATAAGATCACCGTTGAAGACGGACACTTCTACTTCGGCTCCCATCCTGGCAATCCTGCGATTGGCGACGAGCGGATCGCATTCGAGTACGTGCCTCCTACCGATTGCTCAGTTGTAGCGAAGCAAGAACAAAATCGACTAGTCGAGTACACCGCCAGCAATGGCAACAAAATAGAGCTGGCACAGGAAGGGGCTGTGTCGGCGCAGGATATGTTCAAAAAAGCAGAAGCAGACAACAACTTCATCACGTGGGTATTACGTGTTGCGGGTCTCGGGTTTATGTTCAGCGGTATGCTTTTGATGGCATCCCCGATGCGAGCAATTGCAAATGTGATTCCATTATTCGGTGACCTTGCCGGATTTAGTATAGCGATATTCGCGTTTCTGCTCTCTCTAGCGTTGAGCCTGGTGACTATTTCCATCGGCTGGATCGCATTCCGGCCTCTACTTGCATTTTCTTTACTCGGCGGAGCCGTAGTTTTGGTCGTCCTCTCGCTGCGAATGCGTCGCGCTCAGAGTGGTCGGTAACCACGTAACGCTTATTGGTCAGACGGCACGAAGCATCGTGTGTTTGTTGTTTCTGCAGTACCGTATGTGGTGCAAGATACTTCACGGATGATCAAGGAGGATTTATCTCAGAATGCTCGAGTCGAAGCAAACACTCCGCGCCCCTACCCCGTAATAATTGTGCAAGCGGCTCTGCACAATTTCGAAAAGCTTGCCTGGCCGCTGTCTATACTTTGACGGTGGTCCGTCCTGACCCCAGAAATAAAAGAACCACCGGTTGGTATCACCGATGGTTACTTGGTTTAAATGGACCTGTCTGCTACGACTCGAACGTACGACCTCACGGTTCGTAGCTGAAGTGGCAGCCGAAAGTCGCAATCGGTTACAGGCTGGGCGTTTGCGGGCTGCACTTCCCTACATGTAAATGTTGGGAAAGTTACTTAGAATTCGCGTGACTTTGAGTAATCTGTATGAGCTTCAGGAGAGCACCATATACGGTGAAAATATCAAATAGGATGCAATAGTTAAGCGCTCTTTGCCTTCCCGGTCTCTGGCTTGTCAGGTCTTTTCTCTTCCTGAACTACCCATTCTCCATCAACCCATTTTTTGATGACGTAATAATTGTCACCAGGCTTATTCAGACCGTACTCCTGTTTTGCTTTCTCATAGTCATCATCTGTTGGCAAAAACTGCAACCATCCGTCGCCGATCACACCATCATGACCATGACACCATGTTTTCACAGCAATTTCGCCGTTGTCCAGCATCATTGCTGATTCGTTCATTGTGCCTTTAGAGGCCTCGCGCTCAGCAGCAAAGGCTTCCCGCTCTTCAGGAGTGCATCTTGGTAGCATAGCCAATTTCTCTTGAAGTCTGGTGAACCTGTCTTTTTCGTTTGCTTTTTCTGCAGTCATTTTTAAATCTCCTCTAAATACCGGAGGCAGTTGGGAAAAGCCTGTTTCATTTTTTGAGAATACGAGTTGTTCGAAGTGAGCCCTATTGAATGGGCGTAACTATCGGCGAATACTTCATCTCTTGCCCTTACAACGGACTTAAATTTCGTGGATAACTGCAATTCGTCAAGAGTTTGAGGTGGGAGTTTTGCAATATCCTTTCGATAAGCAGTGATGAAACCAGGGTCGTCTGAGATCCAAGCGCCAAGTGAATCAAACTTCGCATTGTATACATGTCCGAATTCATGCCGGAAACCAAATTCAAGATCGTAATTCGGTACAAATTTCCCAAGCTGAGGAACCTCTTCCGCTACATAAATCGTGTTTTCAGACTGGTCATAGCAGGCTCCTAAGCTGTTCTGCTCTGGAAACTTGTCTGCCACTCGCCGGATCGGCTTAATCGTCACATCATTGTTTGCGAGGAAACTTCTCTCTCCGTCGGAAAGTCCCTCTACAACTTGTTGAAGCTCAGCGACGAATCGCTTAGATGGGGGGAATTTGTCTGTGATTGGTTCTCGTTTCATTCCGCTCTCGTCCAGCCGCCTGGGTCGGCCGTCGTCCAGGTCATCGGCCTTGGACATTAGCATCTTGGTTTCATCTTTCATAGGTCTTTTCGGAATAGGCATTTTTGCACCAATGCCGGTATCGCCTACTGGTTGAACCAGCTCATCTACAGCGTTGTTAATTGCTTTCGCCGCTTTTTTGATACCTGGTTTCGCAGCTGCATGAAGGGCCTTAGCCTCAATGGCGACTGCATCGAGCACTTCAGTAAACTTCGACGCTTTCTGTATTGCACCTGCACCACCAGCTCCAATAGCGCCGCTTTCAAGTAATTCGGTAATCAGTTTTGCTTTGACTCGTTCTTGTTCACGCGGCGGGACCTGGTTCCATTGTGCATCTAGCTTCTGTCCAGCGGCTACAACATCTCTAAAAGGCTTAGCATAATCACCTGTATAGCCAATGTTGAAAAGATACTGATCGGCCGCCTCGAAAAGCCGGACGCCTCCAACGATACTCTGACCAAGCGCAGCCCCGAATTCGTCGCCCATCTTGCCAGCTCGTTCGTTGTCTCCAAGTATGCAAGCGGCGCCGAAGTCAGCTATTTTAGCCAGTCCTTGCGCTACTTCGCCGGTGCCCTGGACGGTGCCGATTAGACCACCCCAAGCTCGCTCACGCTCGTCATGCTGGTACTGCTCGATGCCAGGCATTAAACCAGCGCCGAGCACCTGGAATTGCTTATCCATAGGCAATTGTGAGATCTTCTGAACAACAGTAAGCCAGCCCTCCGGCGTATTTGTCGGTCTTTCCTGCGCGTAGCGCTCGCGCATTTTAGGGGAATACTCTGCTGCCAGCTCTCGGCTTAGCTCGGTAAGCTTCTGTTTCTGCGGATCACTGTCTGGAAGTGCATCAGCATGTTTTCGGACCATGGCTACCGGTTGCATGGCTGGATTGCCGGTCGCCTCTAAAGCCATGTGTGTAGCCGACTCAGAAATCAATCCATGTTTTGCTTGCTTTTGCGCTTTTGTCCTCGCTTCAACCTCCGGCGTCAGGGCGACAGCCATGATGCTTGTCGGGGGGAGATCTTCGGCTATCTTGTGTCGTTTCTTCTGTTCAGTAGTCTCAACTTTTCCGTCATCATGCTTGATTCCGAAAGACTGGCCCTTTTCGCCGATTGCTAGTAGGTCGCTCATTGAGTCGAATTTGTTGGTGAAGGCGTCTAGTGCCGCGTCTCTCTGCTCGGGTGTCGCGTTGCGGATCTGGATGGCGTCAGGCGGTTTCTCCAGGCGGTCGTTGCCCTTCTGGTCCGTCTCCTTTACCTGATCTCTGGTTTTTGCTTGGTCTGACACGACAGGGCGCCTCAACAAATGGCACCTCACCAGTATAAGGCAGCGCGGCGGCGGCAACCAGAGGGTAACACCGAATCCGCGCCTGGAGATCCAGACTACGATGATTTTCATTCGACGCCACGGCTCCTTAAAGCCTGAACAGTCTCACACGCTAGTACACAAGTTGATAGATGGAAATTGGGTTCAAGTGGATGTGGGTGATCGTGGTGAATACTGGAAAAGTTTTAGCAATCGCAAGTAAGCACCGTAGACGGTGGCAACTAGATCGTGCATCACCGATTTTCGAACTTCGTCCAAAGGTAGCGGCAAAGTAGCGGCAAGAATTTTGAGGGCAAAAACAAAAATGACAGCCATCCTTCAAGAGTAGCTGTCAATCTGGTTTTTGATGGACCTGCACGGTACGACTCGAACGTACGACCTCACGGTTCGTAGACCTGGAGCCTTGAATAAATTTGATCAGACTGACTCACAACCTTGCCTGTGAGCCTGATGTGCCAGTGGAAAATACAATCTTCCTTTGGTTCTACCGAGGTTTATTTCATCATACTCAATCTTTCTGCCGAAGGGGGCCCAAAAGGGGCCCAGACAAAAGATGCGATCCTGAAAACTTAAGCCGATGATGGGATTCGAACCCGCGACCTACGGTTTACGAAACCGTTGCTCTACCCCTGAGCTACATCGGCGTGAGGCTCCTATTATATTTCGGATAAGCAGGTTTGGCAGGCGATGTGACGATGGCTTAACAGCTTCGGCGGTGAGGACGGCTCTGGCGGGGTTGTCGGTTTGTGATTTAATGCGCCGGTTTATATAAGAGGAATATCCCGCGCAGGCTGACAAGATGTCGCAATTGCTGCCAGTGAGACGCTTTCGGGAATTCAACCGGCTTGCCCTCAGCGACTCGTTGGATCTGGACGATTTTTGAAAACTTGGATATGATTAATAGTGATACCAATACAGATGTACAGGACTACCTGCGGTGGTCCAAAACAATTGTCTGGGCAGGGCGGTGAAAACGACCCCTGCATAAATCGGTAGAGAATAAGGAGAGTTGCACGGCAATCCTCTGGCATGGTGGCGCCTATGGTACCACTTACCGGGTTGTCGGTTTTGTGTTGCGCGTCTATCCATGCGGTTCTTCGAAGAATTGCCAAATTTAAATTAGAACTGTTCTAGTGCAGAATAGGCTTGTGGTTCGAGACTTTTTGTGAGAACTAAACGTTCAAAATGCTGATGAATAGCCGTATTTTGTGTCCTGGAAATTTCTTTCTTAAAACAAAAAAGGGGGACTTCACAGCGTCGCGTACTGTGCTATATTTGTAAATGAAGACGGTGAGTGACTTGAACGAAGCCACTTTGAGCCGAGGGGCAATGCGGAAACACCAGGTTGGCGCCCAACCGGACACAAC
>Ga0163150_10008909_pt1 | contig 11254 bp, 11 predicted proteins | sample OliLakLV19P2IB_FD_148628 | JGI IMG/M metagenome (GOLD analysis project Ga0163150, IMG submission 148628) | Freshwater microbial mat bacterial communities from Lake Vanda, McMurdo Dry Valleys, Antarctica - Oligotrophic Lake LV.19.P2.IB | ecosystem: Environmental > Aquatic > Freshwater > Lake >...
GTTTCGGCAACCGGTGCAGGCGCCGGGGTGGGAGCGGGCAATGCTTCCTGGCCCTTCGCGCCTTCGTTGATCCACTGTTTCAAAATCGCAATCGCTTCCGGGGTGAGCGGGTCGGCCTTCCCCTTCGGCGGCATCACTGGCTCCACCTTGCCCTCGACCATCTGAATCAATCGGCTCTCATCCGCCTTACCCGGAACGATCACTGCGCCTTCGCCACCACCTTTTAGCGTCGCCGCAAGCGTAGAAAGGTCCAGCTTCCCCTTAAGCGGTTCCACGGGAGGAAAATGACAGGCGGAGCAGCTTTTCTGGAGGATGGGGAGGACGTCTTTTTCGAAGAGTACGTCTGCATGCGAATAAAGTGGGGCGAACAGGATCGCCACAGCAAACGAGATAATCATCCAATGGTGCAAAAGCACCCCTTGAATTGAGGATTGCGATTTGGTATTCACACCGATCTCCAATGAACGCCCCTGTTTCATACTATGTTACGGCCAAGCTGACGGATGTCTCGACTGATGCAAGCAGCAAATACCACTATATTTTTGCCCGAGTGTTTGTAGAACACTGAGTAAGGGAAATCCTTCAAATATGCACGGCGAATATCGTCGTGTATCTCGGCATATGCCATGGGAAACCCGGCGATCATATTTACCATCTCATCGACGCGCTGGACGAATTTGCTCCCAAGTCCGCGGCGTTTTGCTTCGTAGAACTCGAAGGCTTCTACAACGTCGCACTTCGCCTTCCTTCTAAATGTGACGGTCACGAGTCTTTTAAAAACCTCAACAAGTCTTCGCGCACTATCTCCCAGGGTTCTTCGTCTTCAGGGTTTAAATCCGCATCTTCCAGGCGCGCCAACAACTCTGCCTTAACAGCATCCGAAATCGGCAAGCTGTCGGGAGATTGAATCAGATCGTTCCATATCCATTTTGCGATTCGAATGCGTTCATCGATAGAAAGGTCGAGTAATTGATCCTCTATTGATGGCAATGCCTGTGAACTCATTTGATACTCCAAGTCATGGTATCGATCGCGTCGCTTCTTTTCTCAATGATTAAACAAAAACTCTTTTCCCGACAGCACGGCCCATGTCACATCCTCGAGCGCCAGCCGCCGCTCGGCCTTAGCCGCGTCGCCTTCCTTGGGAACCGTGGCAAGCACCGCAAGCGCCTTCTCGCGCTCTTCTGGTTTGGGTGGACGCGACAGCGCGCGGAGATAGATGGCATCCAGCGCGCCGGTATCGCTGACGTTGTCGTTAATCATTTGTGTAAGAAAGCAGCGTTCGTCGCTGAGCTTTTTGTTCAGCGTATCACCGTTCGCGACGTGCAGTGTCTGTGCAATGCTCGAATCCTGTGCGCGCTCGCAAGAACACGTCAGGTTGCGCTGCGGCCTACCAAACGCGGTCAGGAAATACGAACCCACCTGCGAATCCGGCAGTTGTAATGCGCGAAACCCTCCGGGATACCCATCGAACTGCGTCGGCACGCCCGAGACCTGCGAATACGCGTCCAGTATCACTTCCGCGCTCATTCTGCGCACGATGTATTGCGAATAGTACCGGTTGTCCGGCATCGCGGGATCAGACGCCTCCGATGACCGCTGGTAGGCCGCGGATTCCATGATTACGCGCATAAGATGTTTGAGGTCGTACTGGTGATCAGCAAGGTCTTCGGCCAGCGCGTCGAGCAGCGGCTCGTTCGTCGCGGGATTCGTCAGTCGTAAATCGTCTTCCGGCTCCACCAGACCACGGCCCATGAAATTCCGCCAAACCCGGTTCGCAATCGCGCGCGTGAAATACGGGTTCTCCGGCGAAGTCAGCCACGCTGCAAGGTCCACGCGGCGGTCCGCCGCGCTTGCAATGTCCAACGGCGCTCCATCCAACGGCCGGGGCGCGACGGGTTCGCCAATCCGCGGATGCAAAATATCGCCAAACGTGTCCACAATCACGTCGGTATCGTTCCCACGCCGCCCGTTCTTGTATTTCACGCGGGAAAAAAGGTTTGCCATCCCGTAATAATCGTCCTGCGTCCATTTCTCGAGTGGATGGTTGTGGCACCTCGCACAGGTGATCGAAAATCCGAGAAACGCCTGGGACGTCGTTTCCGTCACATCCACCGTTTCCTTATGCATCGCCAGGAAATTCGCGGCCCCGTTCTCGATTGTGCTGCCATTCGCGGTCAGCAGCGCCGTCGTAAACTCGTTCCACGGTTTGTTCGCCGCGACGCTCTCGCGAATGAACCGATAGAATGAATTCAGTTCCTCGCGCCGGGGAATGTTCTTCGACGAGAGCAGCAGCAGGTCCGACCATTTATACGACCAATAATCGACAAATTCCGGCTTCTCCAACAACGCGGCAATCAGCGCCTTGCGTTTGTCCGGTGTGGCATCGCCGACAAACGCCGAGACCGCTTCGGGCACGGGCAAAACACCCGTCGCGTCCAGCGTTGCGCGACGGATAAACTCCGCGTCGTCGCACAGCTTGCCCGGCGCAATTTGCAGATTCTTCAACTGCCGCGCAACAAGTTCGTCAATGTAATTGTGCGATTCGGCTTTCGCGAATCGTTCGGGTGCAACAGGTGTCTCGCGCGGAACAAGAATGTGGACTGTCGAAACCTTGCTCGAGTACCACACGGTGATGGCCGCGGCGCCGGGCCCCGTGACGGTGATCTTGCCATTGTCGTCCACCACGGCCACCGCGTCGTTCGTCGTGTCGAACTTCACCCACCGTGTCACGTCTTCGTAGGCGCCTGTATTGTAATGCGCGCGCACCACCACTTGCTGTTCCGCGCCGGGCCGTAAGGCAACCGCATTTGGCATCGGTTCAACGCGCTGTATGATCGGATCGTCCTCGCGCATCACCGGCGCGCCCGCGCGAATCCACTCGGTAAGGATGCGATACTGCTCGCTGTCTTTCGTGAACCGCTCCCCGCCGCCATGAGGGATCGACAACGACGCCTTCTGAAGGATCAAGCTTTCTTCAGGCTCGGACAAAGACATGCGCCGGCCATTCGCCTGGCGCGTGAGCATTTTGTAGTCCCAATCGTGATCGTACCCCCGCAACGACAGCTTGAAACCATTCTTGCCCGCCGCCGCGCCATGGCATGCGCCCGTGTTGCACCCCGCCTTAAACAATAACGGTTGCACATGATTGCGAAAGCTGCGAACGAACGGCGCATCCGCGCCGGTGACTGTTACTTTTGCTTCGATTGTTTTTCCGTTTACCGCCGCCGTGATGGTCGCGTCGCCATTGCCTTTCGCGCGCACGATTCCGCTGGCGTCAATCTCTGCGATAGCCGGATTCGACGAAACAAATGTGGATGTTGACGTCAGATCGCCGATGTGCCGCGCGCCGTCAATTTGCTCCACCACGATTGCATGCGTCGCGCCCGCGTGGGTAAGGGCAATCGTATTCGGGAGCATCGCAAATTCTTTTGGAGCCGTCTGTGCGTGCGCGCCCCACGCAAATATAAATGCGAGGATTCCGGCAATCGTCGAGCTACGTCTGGCCTTCATGAATTCATCCTGTTTCTGCGCCGTCTAAACACAGTTTCCCCAAATACTCCAAGCGAAAGAAGCACGGAACAGAATGCGAGCCCTGCAATGTTTTCGAGTAGGGTGTAGCCCAATGGAACAAGAAACAATGTGCTTACAAGCCATAACGCGTAGCCCCACGTCGATTTAGATATCCGCTCACCGAGGAGTGTGGCAGCTAGGCAGGTTAGGAGGACCGAAATCTGCGCGACGATGGAAATTGTGAAGGACGCCTCCATTACTTTGATTCCACTTCGCGTTTGGACAAGTTGCGCCACCACTTCGCAAATGGATGTTCGGCGCGCGCTATTTCTTCCTCATTTCTAATGCGAATTTCCTCTGGCGTGGAATTTTTGCTCACCTCTGTGATTCGGGCCTGCGCGGCGCGCTTGAATTCAATACAATCGAATTTCTTCTTCAACTTATTCATTTTCTTTTTGACCTCCCTCGACCTGCGGTATCACCTCGGAGGGCGTTCGAATGTCTATCGTACGGTATCCATTGCGAATATTAACGGCGTTGAAACCACGAATCTTTTCGATATGCACAAGATGTTTGAAATTCCAGCTTATGACCATATCTGAATCGTAGACAGTTGCTACGGCCACGTGGAGAGCATCTTGGAAATGCGCTTCTCCTACGACTCCGGCCGCAAGGTACTGATCCCGTAACGCGCCAGCCTCGTCGTTAGACCCTACTTGCTCGTAACAAGGAGCCGGTAAGTCTTCCAGTACGGCTAGAACTTCATTGGGTGCGTCTTTTAACTCGGAATACAAAACGCTTGATAACAACAAAAATAATTCTCCGTTCTTTGCCATCTCGAAAAACGCACGGCTATCGCCTGAAAACTCTTCGTCACAACACCCGCCAACAACGGACGTGTCAACGTATACTCGAAGGGGCCTCATTCAATTGGTTAAACCAATTCCATAATCGGTTTCACGCCAAAATCGACCACCGGAATTGGGCGGCCGCCAGGGCTATCCAATTCGGTTTCCAGATCAATGCCCAACCGGTCGTACACTGTCGCTATCACTTCCGCCGGCGTCACGGGCCGCTCGACCGGGTACGCGCCAATGTCGTCAGTCTTACCGACGACGCGTCCGCCCTGGATGCCGCCGCCCGCCATGAGGATTGACCAAACCTGCGGCCAATGGTCGCGTCCTCCCGCGGGATTGATTTTCGGCGTGCGCCCAAACTCGCCCATCGCGACGATGAGCGTGTTGTCCAGCATGCCGCGCTGTTTCAGGTCCTCGAGCAGCGTACCAAGTCCCTTGTCCAGCATCGGGCCAACGAGATCGCTGTAGCATTCGATCGGACTAAACGGCGCCGACCCGTGAATGTCCCACGTGATTTCGTTAAACACGGTTTCAAACATGTTAATCGTGCAGAACCGCACCCCACGCTCGATCAACCTGCGCGACAGCAGACAGCTTTGGCCAAACTTGTTGTGACCGTAAGCTTCGCGCAACGCCGCCGACTCCGTCGATAGGTCAAACGCCTCCCGCGCCGCGGTTGAAGACATCAGCGTGTACGCCTGCTGGAAATTCTCGTCCAGTAACCGCGCATCCGGGTTCGCTTCCAGTTGTTTTACCGATTGATCGACGATTTCCCGCAAGCTCCGGCGGCGTTCGATGCGCGACGCCGAAATATAATCCGGCGGCAACAGGTCCGGCACTTTGAAATCAGCCTTGTCCGGTTCGGCGTTGAGAATGAAAGGATCATGCGATTTGCCGAGGTAACCCGCGTTTTGCCCGTGCGGCATGTTGCCGCCCGTCGGTCCGATGGGCCGAGGCATCAACACGTGCGCGGGCATTCCATTGCGCCCGCCTTTCATGTATCCCAGCACGCAGCCCGCGTGCGGATGCTCCATCCCATTCTGAAACAACCGGCCCGTCTGCATCATCTGATGTCCGGTGTCGTGAACCCCCGCGGCCTTGTGGTGCAGCGTGCGGATGATGGAAAATTTGTCGCCGTGCTTCGCGAGGTTGGGAAAGATTTCCGAAATCTGTATGTCAGAGCTCGTTGTGCGGATGGGCTTGTACGGCCCGCGGATTTCCGAGGGAGCGTCCGGTTTCATGTCGAAAGTATCAAGCTGGCTCGGTCCACCCACCAAAAAAAGGAAAATGCAGTTCACATCCTTCTTTGGGTCAACCGCGCCCGCTGCCTGCAAGCCCATGAAACCCGGCAGCGTCAGTCCCATGGTAGCCAAGGCGCCCGCATGTAAAAAATCCCGCCGGCTCAGCCCATCGCAAAAGTGGACCGCCTTTTCCGCATCGATCCGATACATGGCATGCCCCTCGTTCGTTGCATCATTCGCCCATGGGTGCCAAACACGGCACTTCACCTTGTCATTATAGGCGAATATGGAGGGAAGGGCAACCGGAAAATCGTAAACCGAGTCCACCCAATGCTTTAGCGTTTCTTTCGGGCAACGGGTCGCTTGCGGCGCGAAACCTCCTTCGGGATTCCCGCCAACTGGCGGGAAAACCCGGTCGCGGCAGCCGCCAACGAATCCACCCAGGGATAGAGGTCAATTGGTCCGTGAATGCGCTCGGCATCCATCCAGGCAACGGTCCTTCGCACGCCGTCTTCCCACGCCAGCAAGTCCGCGAAATCAGGCACGTCCGCTTTCAATGCGTCATTCGTATACGCGGCATGGTGCTGGAAAATCTCAGTCAGCATTCCAGTCGAGGTCTTCGGCGCGCCCGCCACAATCTGATCCGTCGTCATCGGCACGACCTGTGCTTCGTGCCCAATCGCCCGCGCCATGCGCTCGATGAACGCGCGCCAGGTCATCACCTCGTCACCGGTGATGTTGTAGGTCTTGCCAATCGTGACACCACGCCCCAGCGCACCGACAAATCCCTTGGCCATGTCGCCGATGTAGCCGGGTTGCCAGAGACCATTGCCATCTCCAGGCACGAGAATTGGTTGGCGTTTGCGAATGCGCGCGACGAGAGATGCGTTGTAGCCCCAAATATCCAGCAGAGGAGCACCCGGGCCGTAGCAGTGAGAGGGACGCATGATCGTGATGGGGAAGTTTTGATCACGAAAGGCCTTCGTATAGACGGCTTCGGCCTTCGATTTGTTGCGGCCATAATCCGAGACCGGCCGGTGCGGCTCGAATTCGCCGGCGGGCACTTTGGCTAGCGGCCCGCCATAAACGCAGACCGTACTGCAAAAGATGAAGTGATCGATCTTGTCGCGAAATACCCGCGCATTGTGCGCCGCGGTTTTCGCGTCGAAGGTGATCATGTCGATTACCGCGTCAAACCGCTGGTGTTTCATCGCTGACGCGAACCCGCGAAAATCCGCGCGATCACCCTGAATCTGTTCGAGGTCGTACTCGAAGCGGTGCGGCGAAATCCCCCGGTTGAACAGCACCGGCGTATGTTTCTTCGCAATCAGCCATTCAACGATCGCCGTGCTGATGAGACCCGTCCCGCCCAGGATCAACACGCGCATGAATAAAGCTCCCGTTTTTTCCGCGTAGATCCCATAGGTCGTATAAGTCCTATAGGTCCCAGATTCTTTTCGTCACCCATTCAACAGCTTCACCACATCCTCCGCCGACCCACTTCCTCCCAAGGCATTGCGGAACCCTGGCTCCTTCATCGCCGTCATGACTTGCGCCAGCAACCCAAGGTACTGCTTCTGCGATCCCGTCGGCATCGCGAACAGGATCACGATATGCACTGGCTTATTATCGAGCGTGCTGAAATCAATCCCGTCATGCGAAATGCCGACACCCACGGTCGGCTCGGTCACCGCATCGATGCGCACGTGGGGAATCGCCACACCCGAACCGATCCCTGTGCTCATTACGTTCTCGCGATCATGTAACGCGCGGGCAAACGCCACGCGGTCCGACACGACCCCCGTCGAGCCAATTGCATCAATTAGCTGCTCGAGCGCATCGTGTTTCGCAATACCCGGTGAAAATATGCGGACGGCTGCTTTTTCGATGTGCAGACCGAAATGTTTCATTACTTGCCTCCTGGGAAATGCCAGCGGGTTCTCGCAGCCCTCTTTTCCGGCAAACATCGCCGATGCAAAAAAGGCGTGCGAACATACACCGCGTACTGTGGGTCCGGTCCATACGCCCGGTTTGGGACAGCCGATTGCTGCGCGCGGAGAATACAAATGCCGTTTGGTGTGGCGTTTGAACTCATCGATCCAAAAGCCCTGCCAAAAGGCATTTCTGCGGAATCTCCGCCACCGGCGCAAACGCAGTATTCTACCCGCCATATCAACGGTATGCAACGCGCCCATGCAAACGCTCTCGTGCGAATGCTCCAAATACTCCGAGTTACTTGCTCCCCGATCTTGCGTCTCCTCGGAGCGCGGGTTTTCCAACCCGCAATCTATTGATAAAAAATCAATGTTCGGTCCACTTACTCCGGGCGCGGTCTCCGCGGTCGCACGGCCACTGCGTACAGCGCGGGAACGCATGCGACAACCACAATTGCCAGAATACCAAGTCCAAAATTCTCGCGGACGATGGGCAAGTGTCCAAACATATAGCCAACCATCGTGCAGAGCACGGCCCACCCGGTTCCGCCCAAAACGCTGTATCGCGCGAACTGGCCGAAGTTCATGCACGACGCACCCGCGACAAAAGGCGCAATCGACCGGACAATTGGGATAAATCGCGTAACGACCAGCGCCTTCTTCGGGTTGCGCTGAAAATACGCTTTCGTGCGTTCAAGGTTTGCCGGATTGAGGAGCGGAATCTTGCGTCCCTCTGCCACGGCGAACCGGAATTGCCGGCCAATTCCGTACCCCATCAGGTTGCCCAACACCGCTGCAATTGCGAATCCGATGAGCAGCGTCGGCAAGTGCAGCGCGTCAAGCGCCGCCAGCGCGCCCGCGGCGAATAAGAGTGTCTCACCCGGCAAAAACGGAAACACAACAAGTCCAACTTCGCAAGTCAGCAACACGAACAGGATGGCGTGCGTCCATCCCCCGTGCGCATCAACCAGCGCAAGGATATGCTGATCGAGTTGATCGAAGAAGTTGAAAAATATCGAAAACATGGTGCGATCCCGGCGTGTTGTAATCAAGGATCGTAACAACTCGGGCCGGACACCGCAATCAAGCGAAATCGCGATCACTCAGCCGACAGTAACTTGAAAGGCTCACTCCGTATACACCCGCTTCATCGCCGCCATCTTTCCTTCATCGAGTGCGACACTCGGCAGCGTGAACATCAGCACGCCGCTGCTCTTTCCACTCAGGCCGTAGCGCAACACCTGCTCCAGTTCCTCCGGTTCGATGCGCGGTTCGTCGTGCGCTTGCACGATGGGCCATAGCCGCGGATACTCACCCGGCGCTGTCTTTACCGTGTATCGATTGCCGAAGTATTCCACATACTCTTTCACCGACTCCGGCGACCGGCCCATGCGCCCGTGATAAATCATCGGGGAGAACGCGTCCACATGTGCAGCCAGCGCGTCGAAATCCAGGCCGAGACATCGCCGCAACACGCCGCCGAGGTCTTCCGCGCGCCATGAACATTGGAAGTTGCCGATCAACGCGTTCGGCCGCGCTTCCTTCACAATCGCGCGAATCTCTCTTGCCCAATCGACGATGATCGACACACGCCAGTCTTCCCATTGCTTCGCCGCATTGTGAAAAATCCATTGCGCCTTTGCCTCGGTCGTGTCTCCCAATACCTTGACGTTTGCCGATGCCTCGAAAGCGGCGATGCAGGAATCGTTGAAACAGGTTTTGATAAACACCGGATACGGGTCCTCAAATTGCGCGTGCCAATGCAGATAGTCCATCCACACGCCGTCAATGTCGTGTGTCTTCACGAGCGCGCGCAGTTCATCCATGCGGAATTGCCGAAAGCCCGCGTGCGTCGGGCACACGCCCATGAACCACGTCGCTGCCCGCGCGGGATTTCCCGTGTCGTCGATCGGATGCGCATCGGGATGTTTATCAACGTACTCTCCGACTTTGCCATTCAACGTGGCAAACTCGGCGAACACCTTGCATCCTTCCGCGCGTGCGCGATGGATTGTCGCCTCATCGATACCGCCACTGTGAATGAACACGGCATTCAATCCGTATTCATTCAGCTTTGCGCCGGTATCCCAGAATCCTTTCGGATGCGAATAGCCGCCATGCACAATGTCGGGTATGCCTGCATCACCCATGACCTGCAATGCCACGCAGCACATTGTGTAAACAAAGATTAAATTCCGCACCGCACTCCTTCTCCTCTGAATTGGAAGAACGTTTTACCAGAAAGACACGAAGTAGAAACTACTTTTAATTCTCTTTGGAATTTCTTCGTGTTCTTCGTGCCTTCGTGGTGCATAATCTTTCGACACTCAGCTCCAAGGGGATTCAAAGGCATGATCACTATTCTCGCACTTTCTTGCATAGCGTTGGCGGCGGATAACCCCATCCTTATTTTCAACGAGGATGACAGCCACTTCTTTGGTTCGCGCAAAGCGGAGGACATGACTATTGAAGGTCTGCACGCCTTCGTGGATCAGTATGCCGGAACCAAGATAACGCATCTCTTTCTCAATCCCAATGCCATGCGCGCGAGTTTCGCGTCCAGCACACGCGAACCCATCTGGGACCTCGGCAAGCAGATAATTCCGGACAACGAATTCGCCAAAGCCTGGATCGACAACGCGAAACTCCTGTACGAGCGCGGCCTTGATCCGTACGCCATCTGGATCGCCCGCTCCCGGGAAAAAGGTATTTCCCCGTGGATTTCGATGCGCATGAACGACGTACACGAAGTCTCCGATACCACCAGCTATCTGCACAGCACGTTTTGGCGCGACAACCCGCAATTTTGGCGGGTGCCGAATGAGGAAAAACGCGGCTGGCAGGATCGCGCGCTCGACTTCGCCCACCCGGAAGTGCGCGAACACGCCATGGCGTTTGTGCGCGAACTGCTCGAACGCTACGACATGGACGGCCTCGAACTCGACTGGATGCGCTTCGGCTACCACTTCGCCCCGGGCAAGGAACGCGAGGGCGTGGAGATTCTCAACCAGTTCACCCGCGAAGTACGCGCGCTCACCCGCGAATGGAGGGAGAAACGCGGTCATCCCATTCAACTCGCCGCCCGCGTGCCCGCGCACCCCGACGCCGCGGTCGGACTGGGCATGGACGGCGTCACCTGGGCGCGTGAAGGCTTGATCGATCTGTTGATTCCAACACCATTCTGGGCGTCCGCTGATTTCGACATCCCCGTCGAGCTATGGAAGGAACGCCTCGGTGATGCTACCGCAAAAGTAAAAGTTGCTCCGGGACTGGAAATCCTGCTTGGTGCATACCCCGGCGCAAAACAAATTACCAATGACCTCGCGTCCGTGCGTGGGTTTGCTTCTGGCGCATGGGCGCGCGGGGCAGACGCGATATATCTCTTCAACTTCCTGGATCCCGCCCCTATGGTTGACGGCATGGGCGCGTATCGCGAGTTGCTGGAGAAAGGCCTCGACGCGGAGCTGGTGAAAAACTCGCCGCGCCGGTACGTCGTCACTTACCGAGACACCGTGCCCGCGGGAGTTTCCAACAACGCGCAACTGCCCGCGGACGTCGAGAACAAACCCACGCTACGTATCTACACCGGACCGGCAAACGAAGGCGCTTCCGCCGACCTGGTCTTGGGCCTCGTTGCCGATACAGCCGGTATCAAGGTCACTGTCGGCGGTCAGCCGTGTGCGTTTGCCGGTATTGAGCCGGCCCCTGC
>Ga0163150_10008910_pt1 | contig 11253 bp, 8 predicted proteins | sample OliLakLV19P2IB_FD_148628 | JGI IMG/M metagenome (GOLD analysis project Ga0163150, IMG submission 148628) | Freshwater microbial mat bacterial communities from Lake Vanda, McMurdo Dry Valleys, Antarctica - Oligotrophic Lake LV.19.P2.IB | ecosystem: Environmental > Aquatic > Freshwater > Lake >...
CGGCCAGGTCCTCAAGGGCGCGCCGGGCTTCTTCTGCGCGCCCTTGAGGACCTGGCCGAGCACGATCAGCACGAACACGACGATCCCGATCAGGTCCCTCATGTCCGTCGCCGCGACGACCGGCGCGAGGGCGGGGCTCACGAGGTGCCCTTCTCGCCCCCCGACAGGCTGCGGCGCATGTCCGTGTCGGCCTGGACGTTCTTCAGGTTGTAGTAGTCGAGCACCCCGAGGTGGCCGGCCTTGAACGCGGCGGCGATGGCCATGGGGATCTCTGCCTCCGCGAGGACGACCTTCGCGCGGTTCTCGACGACCTCGGCCTGCATCTCCTGCTCGCGCGCGACCGCGAGGGCGCGGCGCTCCTCGGCCTTCGCCTGGGCCACGCGCTTGTCGGCCTCGGCCTGGTCGGCCTGGAGGCGCGCGCCGATGTTGTCGCCGACGTTCACGTCCGCGATGTCGATGGAGAGGATCTCGTACGCCGTCCCCGCGTCGAGGCCCTTGGCGAGCACGGCCTTGCTGATCCGGTCCGGGTTCGCGAGGACCTCCTTGTGGTCGTTCGCGGAGCCGATGGTCGCCACGATGCCCTCGCCCACGCGGGCGATGATCGTCTCGTCCGTGGCGCCGCCGACCAGCTGGCGGATGTTCGTGCGCACGGTCACGCGCGCGCGGGCGAGGATCTGGATGCCGTTCTTCGCGACGGCGTCGATGGTGTCCTTGCCCTTGCTCGGGTCCGGGCAGTCGATCACCTTCGGGTTCACGCTCGTCTGGATGGCCTCGAGCACGTTGCGACCCGCGAGGTCGATGCCGCTCGCCGTCTTGAAGTCGAGCGGGATCCCCGCGCGGTCGGCGGCCACCATGGCGCGGATCACGTTCGGCACGTGGCCGCCCGCCAGGTAGAGCGCCTCGAGCTCCGGCGTGTCCACCTTGAGGCCGGCCTGCACCGCCATGATCCGGCCGTTCACGATCACGCCCGCGTTCACCTTCCGCAGCCACATGCCCACGAGCGCGAACAGCGGGACCGGCGCCCGGCTGAAGTAGGCCTGGATCCAGAGCTTGAAGAACTTCAGCACGATCACGAGGAAGATGAAGAGGAGGACGCCGCCCACGATGAGGGCGATCGTGCTTGCGGTGAGGGTGTCGGCGGCGATCGGGGACATGGGGGCCTTTCGGGCGCGGGTGCGCCCCGGGAAGCTAGGACTTGAGACGTACGGCGATCCGGTAGCCTTCGACGGCGGTGACGACCACCTCGCTGCCCGCGCGCACGAGCCCCGCGTCCGAGACGACGCTGCGCCGCTCGTCGCCGAAGCGGGCGGTCCCGCCGGGGCGAAGATCGGTCTCGGCCACGCCTTCGCGGCCGAGCAGGTGCCCGGACGCCTCGACGCCCGCGCTCGGCGCGGGCGGCGGCTCGGAGAGGATCATGCCCCGGCCGAAGGGGAGCCGGGGCAGGATCTTGAACGCGGCGCGCAGCACCAGCGGACCGGCGACGACCTGGATCGAGACGAGGAGCCAGAACCACGTCGTCCCCACCTCGTGCCACGCCATCCAGGCGCCGCCCGCGAAGCAGGCCACCGCGGACACGCCGAAGACGCCGAGCGACGGGAAGAAGACCTCCGCGACGAGGAGCAGGAAGCCGCCCACCGTCAGCAGGATCGAGTGGATCACGGCGCCGCCGGTCCCGGCGGCTCGGCGCGCACGATCGCGCGCGCGCCCTCCGCGCGCACGACGCGCACCGCGGCGCCCGCCTCGATCCAGCCGCCCTCGCTCCCCGCGTCCACGACGCCGCGGTCGAGCGTCACCCGGCCCGAGGGCCTGAGGTCGGTGGCTGCGCGTCCCACCTCGCCCGGCACCGGGGTCACGTCGCCGGGGAGCGTGGCGGCACCCGCGGCCAGGCCCGATCCCGCGAGGACGAGGCGCCGGTTGGCGAGCGGCAGGCTCGGGAAGAGGCGCGCCAGGAGCAGGAACATCGCGCCCGCGATCCCCATGGCGAGGAGCATCTGGACGAGGAAGTCGCGCGCCGTCGCGAACGAGAGCGTGCCCGCGCCCGAGAGGCTCGTGCCCGTGACGAGGAAGAGGAACCCCGTGGACATTGCGATCAGGCCGAGGACGCCCGCGACCCCGAAGCCCGGCAGGACGAAGACCTCGATCCCGAGCAGGACGGCGCCCAGGGCGACGAGCAGCCAGGGGAAGCCGTTCGCGAGGTCGGCGGTCGCCGAGACGAGCACGAGCAGCAAGAGGGCCGCGGCTCCCACGAGCGTCGTGGTGCCGATGCCCTGGAACAGCGTGATGACCACGCAGAGCGTCACGATCCCCGCGAGGATCCCGACGAAGCCGAGGAGGAAGCGGCCCACGCGCTCTGACGTCGTCATGGAGACCTGCACGACCTTCGTCCCGGCGCCCCCGAGGACGGCGAGCAGGTCCTCCTCGGTCATGAGGTGGGGGCGCAGCAGGAAGCCGAGGTTGCGCGCCTCCAGGGACCCGAGCGTCAGCACGCGGCCCTTCTCGAGGACGACCCCCGTGCGGGTGAGGTCGGACTTCCGTACCCCGGCCACGAGGTCCTCGTCGCGGGCGGAGGCGAACTCGCTGCCGTCGACGAGCGTCGAGCGCACGTCGCCGATGCGGCGCACCTCGATCACCTCGAGGCCCTCGCTGACCATCTTCTCCGCCAGCAGCGCGGGCCAGCCGTTGGCGGCGGACAGCATCCGTACCTTCGCCCGGAGGAAGGTCTCGATCTTCTCCCCGGCCTTCACGATGCCGGCGTCGGTCTGGAGGATGGGTTGGCAGTCCCCGATGGCCGCGTCGCGGCCCATGACGATCTCGTCGCACGCGAGCGCCAGCAGGGTCGCCCCGGACAGGGCCTCCCGGCCCACGAAGGCCACCGCGTGGATCGTCTCCGGGAGCGCGAGGACCGCGTCGGAGAGTTCGAGCGAAGGGCCGAGCTCGCCGCCGGGCGAGCCGATGCGCAGGACGATCGCGTCGGCCCGCTCGTCCACCGCCGCCGCGAGCGAGCGCTCCACGTACGCGGCGAGCGCGCGGTCGATCACGCCATCGACGTCGATGACGTGGATGCGGGCCCGACCGGTGACCTCCTCGGCGTCCCCGGCGCGGACCGGCTCGGTGAACGACAGCACGGCCCCGACGACGGCGAGCGCCGCCATCGCGAGTCGGGAGAGCCGAGCCGGGAGTGCCGAGGTTCCCCGCATGCGCCGGATCATACCGGGGGGGCAGGGGCCCCGCCCAGGGGGCGCCGGGCGCAGGGCAGCAGGGTCAACGGATGGCGCCGAAGGTCTGGAGGCTGCCGAGGGATGCCCCGCTCGAGCCGAGGCCCGTGGCGAGGTCCAGCGTGCCGCCCACGGTCACGTACATCCCGGGGCCGCCGCCGTCCGAGCCGACGAGGACCACCGGGCCCAGGGTGCGGCCCGAGGTCGACACCAGGTTCCGCGTGCCGGCCACCAGCTCGACGCCGAACGCCGAGGCCGCCACGACGTCCATGGGCAGGGCGATCGCGTAGATCCGTCCGGGCTTGGCCGCCGGGAAGGCGAAGAGGTCTCCGAACCCGGTCGCGACCAGCGTGCGCCCGTCCGAGGAGAGGGCGAGGCCGGCGACGTTGCCGCCGGGACCGCCGGCTTCCGCCGGATCGATCGGGATCGCGTTGTGGAGCCCGCGGAGCACCGCGACCCTCGTCGGATTCACGTCGTAGCTCGTGAGCCCGTCGATCCGGAGCGCGTAGACCTCGCCGCGCACGGAGGACGCGAAGTAGGCGAGTGCGTGTCCCACGGCATCCGTGCCCTGCGCGGGCCGGCAGGCGGACAGGCCCACCAGCCCGAGGTCGAAGGTCCCGAGGAACGTCATCGTGGCGGAGTCGTACGCCTCGACGCTCGACGCCGTCTTGGGCACCAGCGCGAACGCCGCGTCGTAGCCGGTCGTCCCTGCCACGGTCACGAGCAGCCGATCGGGCGCGAACGCGACGCCCACGCGCGAGATCGCCACGGGGTTGTAGCCCCGCGTGATCATCGTCTGCGTGACGAACGCCCCCGCGGCGCGGACCGACACGGGCGTCGGGCGCGCGACGTCCACGTCGAAGACCTGCACGGTGCCCGGGTACTTCACGGCGCCGTAGGACGGCGCGCCGAACACCAGGTTGCTCATGGCGACGTAGAGGCGGCCACGCCCCGCCGCGGTAGGCACGAACTCGAGGCCCTCGGCGCCCGCCTGCGTGAACGTGTTGTTGGGCACCGCGGCCCCCGTCGAGTCGACGTACGGGCCTCCCCCCGGACCGACCGGGTTCGCGAGATCGACCACCTGACGCACCGTCCCGTGCTCGGGGTCGAAGACGACCAGGTTCGAACACGTCGGAGCGGAGTCGCTTCCGCCCGCGTTCACGAGCACGAAGCCGAGGTCCGGCGCGACGATGGACAGGTCGTTCAGGTAGAAGCCGAACCCGATGGGGGCGTTGGCGTCCCCCGGATTCCCGTTGGAGTCCACCAGATCGCCCGCCGCCAGGGTGACGGGCGCGTAGCGCAGCGAAGGGACGGGCCCCGCGCCCGCCACGTCGATCGGGGTGATCACCGCGCCCCCGCCCTCGACCGCGTCGGCGTCCGTGGTGAAGACCGTCCCGTCGAACGCGACCAGGTCGCTCGGGAACGAGCCGAAGAGGGCGATGCGGGCGAACGGGACCGCATCCTCGACCCAGATCGGGTCGCGAGGGATCGACGGGGGCGGCACGACGACGGGGGGCAGTCCCCCGCCGCCGGGACCTTCGTTCGGGAAGGTGGCGATGAAGGGCGCTCCCGGGGGGCGCGGGCCCGCGCCGCCGCAGGCGGGCAGGAGGGAGAGGGATCCGAGCAGGAGGGCGAGGCGGGCGAAGAGGGAGAGGGGCATGGGACCTCCCTCCGGATGCGTCACGCGCGACGCGCGCGACGGGCGACGGAAAGCGCCCCGCGTCCGAGGGACGTGTGACCCGGAGGCAGCGTTTGCCTCGGGACAGGGCACCGGCCGACACTCGACACCGGAGTGTTCGTCGATGGCGCCCGCGGGTCGGTCTTCTGGCTCCCGGATCGTCCTCTCCCTGCGCCTTCCCACGGTCGGTTCGCACCGAGGCGCAGTGGCTCGGATCGGGCTCACGCCCGATCTCGTCGCAGGGTTCGTCCCCGGTTACAGCGGCGGGTCCGCGGGGGCTTTGCACCCCACTTCCGCGTCCCTCTGCCTCGCGACACGCGAGACCGATCGGGACGCTGGACCCACGGGTCAAGAAGGGAAAGAGCGTAGGTATCATACGACACGACCGAACCGGCCGGAACGATCCGCCCGTGCCGCCGCGAATCGACCGTGGCACGTCTCGACCGGAGACCCCCGGGCGGAGGTTGACGTTCGCCATTCGTCCCGCACAATCCTCGCTCCGACGTGGCGCCTGGGGCTGTAGCTCAGTTGGCAGAGCGCGTGAATGGCATTCACGAGGCCAGGGGTTCGAATCCCCTCAGCTCCACCACCTCCACACCGTCGGTGCCGAGACTTCCGGCGGGCCGTGCCCGCGCGGAAGGGCGCCGGTCGGGAGGGGTTCCCCGCGCCCGCCAGGGGGCCCGATCGATGAAGTACGCAGCCCGGATGGATCGCCTCGGCACGGAGACCGCCTTCGAGGTCCTGGCGAAGGCCAAGAAGCTCGAGGCCGAGGGGAAGAGCATCGTCCACCTCGAGATCGGCCAGCCCGATTTCCCCACGCCGGCGCACGTCGTCGAGGCGGGGGTGAAGGCGATGCGGGACGGCCACACGGGCTACACACCCGCGCCCGGGCTCATCGAGATCCGCGAGGCCATCGCCGAGCACACGGAGCGGACGATCGGGGTCAAGACGCACCCTGACGAGGTCGTCGTCACCCCGGGCGGCAAGCCGATCATGTTCTACGCCTTCCTCGCCTTCGTCGAGGCCGGCGACGAGGTGGTCTACCCGAACCCGGGCTTCCCGATCTACGAGTCGATGCTCGACTTCGTGGAGGCGAAGCGCGTCCCGCTCGCGCTCACGGCCGCAAACGGCTTCCGCGTCGATCCCGCGCTGCTCGAGCGCCTCGTGACGCCGCGCACGCGGCTCCTGATCCTGAACACGCCCGGCAACCCCACGGGCGGCATCGTCGCTCCCGAGGACCTCCCCGCGATCGCCGCGATCTGTCGCCGCTTCCCCGACCTGATCGTGCTGTCCGACGAGATCTACTCCCGGATCCTCTTCGGAGGCCGCCACGCCTCCATCGCGGCAGAGGAGGGCATGCGCGAGAAGACGGTGATCCTCGACGGGTTCAGCAAGACGTACGCCATGACGGGCTGGCGCCTCGGCTACGGCGTGATGCCGAAGGACTGCGCCGCCCGCTTCTCGCGGCTCATGGTCAACAGCAACAGCTGCACGGCCAACTTCGTCCAGCGCGCGGGCGTGGCCGCCCTCCGCGGGCCACAGGACGCCGTCGTCGCCATGGTGGCCGAGTTCCGCCGTCGCCGGGACGCCATCGTGGACGGCCTGAACGCGATCCCGGGCTTCGAGGTGAAGCGGCCCGAGGGCGCGTTCTACGTCTTCCCGAGGACGTCGGGGACGGGACTGTCGAGCAACGATCTCGCCAACCGCCTGCTCTACGACGCGGGCGTCGCCTGCCTATCGGGCACGTGCTTCGGCGCGAACGGCGAGGGCTTCCTGCGCTTCTCGTTCGCGAACAGCCTCGAGAACATCGAGGAGGCCCTCCGCCGCATCCGCAAGGTCTTGGCGCCGGTGAAGGCCTGACCGGTCCGCAGCCGGCCCGCCGCGGCGGGTAGCATCGAAGGACGCGCGGTCGTCCCCGCGCCCGGAGCCCCATGGCCCGTCGCGTCGTCGCCCTCGTCCTCGGGTGCTCGCTGTCGGCGCTCCTGCCCGCCCGCGCGGGGGACCCCGTCGAGCCGCTCCGCCTCGAGCGTTTCCTCGGCCCCGACGTGATCGCCTGCGCGCGGTTCGACACGCGGCTCGCGACGTGGGAGGGGCCGGTCCGCGCGACGGCGATGGGGCGGCTCGCGGCGGAGCCTGAGGTCGCCGAAGCGCTGGCCCCGGTCTGGCGCGCCGCCTCCGCCGCGTTCGCCCCTCCCCTCGAGTTCGGGGACGCAACCCCGACCGCGGTCCCGCGCACGCTGCGCTGGGTGCTCGAAGCGCTCCGAGGCCTGTCCGGGGAGTTGGCGGTCGGGTGGCGCGACGGGCCCGCGGGGGAGCCGCCCCGCCTCGCCGCGTTGCTCGACTTCGGCCCCCGCCTGTCGGAGGTGGTGGCCTTCCTCGGGGAAGCCAGCGGACACTTCGGAATTGACGTTCCGAGCGTCGAACCCGCCCCGCCGGACCGGGCTCCCGACAGAGGATCGTGGCGCATCTGGGTGAGTGCGGCCCCCGGCGCCCCCCCGATCCCGATCCACGTCCGGGCCCTCGGCACGGCCCTCTTCGCTTCGACGGACGCGGAGTGGCTCGATCACGTCGCGGAGACGGGCCTCGGCGCAGGGCCCGATCCCTCGAGCCTGGCCTCGTCGGAGGCGTTCCTCCGTCTGCGCGCCCGCGCCGGCGGGGATGCCGCTGCCGCCTGGGCGTACGCCGACCTTGCGCTCCTGCGCGAGCACCTCGACGGAGGCGGCGACCCCTCGTTCCAGGGCGCCTTGGGCGAGGCGCTCGGCCTGCGCGCGTGGCGCGGCATCGCGTACGGCCTCGCGTTCGACGGGGACCGTGTCGTGGAGCGGGTGGCCCTCGACGCGCCGCGCGCGGGAGGCCTGCTCGGCCTGATGGCCCAGGGGGCAGGCCCGGCCGTCGGGCTCGACCTCGCGCCCGACTCGACGCTGCTCCACGCGGAGCTCGGCCTCGGGCTCGCGGCGGCCCTCGGGCGCGCGACCGCGATCCTCGAGGCCCTCGACCCCGACGAGGCGGCCGAGCGAAGGCGTTGGATCGACGGCCTCGAGGGTGCGAGCGGCGTGGGGCTCGAGCGCGACCTCCTCTCGCGCTTCACCGGGCGCGAGGCGGCGTGGCTGGCCTTCCCGCCCACGGGCGGGCTCGTCCCCGAGATAGCGTTCGCTGCGCGCGTGCGCGAGCCGGAGGCCTTCGAGCGTGCGCTCGAGCGCGTCGTGGGGGAGCTGCTCGCGCGCGCGTCCGTCGGCGGCGACCTCCTCGCGACCGCCCACACCCTCCCGGGACCCGGGGGCGTACGTCTCCACGTCGTCGACCTCGACCGGCCGCCGGGCGATGGCGTTGCGCCGTTCACGCCGACGTGGGCCGTGGTCGGCGACCGCCTCGTGGTGACCCTCGTGCCCCACGCGATGCGCGAGATCCTCGCGCGGGCGCGCACGGGTGCTCCCTCCCTGGGGCACGACCCGGCCGTCGCCGGGTTGCGCGGGGTGCCCCGGGCGGACGGGGACCGTACGGCCGACGTCCACCTCGACACGGCGGCGGCGTTGCGATGCCTCTACGACACGGGGGCGCCGCTCCTGCAGACGGCGCGGGAGGCGCTCGGCCTCGGGCTCCTGCCTGGGTTCGATCCGGCCGCGCTCCCCGCCACCCGCACGGTGGCCCCGTACCTCCGCTCGACCCGGGCGGCCGTGCGCGTCGACGCCGACGGCGCCGATCTCGCCGTCACGGCGCCCCTCCCTCCCATGGCCCTCTGCGCGGCTGCCCTCCTCTTCCGCCACCTGACGGGCGTCGCGCCCCCGCCGGCTCCCCAGTACTCCGCGACGGCCTCGGCCTCCGTCCAGGACGACCCCGAGGCTCGCACGTTCGAGGTCCTGGAGCGCGTGGCGGCGGCGCTCGCGGAGCACCGGGCCCGGCTCGGGGCCTGGCCCGACGGGCTCGAGGACCTCGTGGAGAGCTCGCGCCTGCTCGCGTCCGTCCCGGTGGACGGCTGGGGGAGGCCCCTCCTCTACGCGCAGGGCCCGCGCCCCGACTCCGTCACCGTGCGCAGTCCGGGGCCGGACGGGCGCGCGGGCACGGACGACGATCGGACCCGAGAGGCCGACGCCGGCGACCGGTAGACTCCGCGACCATATGCCCCACGAGCCGTCGGACTTCCGCAGCGACACCGTGACGCGTCCCACGCCCGAGATGCGGCGCGCCATGGCCGAGGCCGTGGTGGGGGACGACGTCTTCGGCGAGGACCCCACGGTCGCCGCCCTCGAGGCGGAGGCGGCGCGGCTGTTCGGGCGCGAGGCCGCGCTGTTCGTGCCGAGCGGATGCCAGGGCAACCAGATCGCGATCCGCCTCCACACGAGCCCCGGCGAGGAGGTCGTGGTCGAGGCCGCGTCGCACACCTACGACTGGGAGCTCGCCGGGATGGCGGCGATCTCGGGCGTTCAGGCCCGGTCCATCGAGAGCACGAGGGGGGCGCTCGATCCCGAGCGCGTCCGCGCCGCGTTGCGCCCCGCCGGCGGCTTCCGGCCGCGGTGTGGCCTCCTCGTCGTCGAGAACACCCACAACTTCCACGGCGGGGCCGTGGTGCCCATCGACCACCTTCGATCCCTCCGCGAGGTCGCGCGCGAGAAGGGGGCCGCGGTCCACCTCGACGGCGCGCGGCTGTGGAACGCGGCCGTGGCCTCCTCCACGCCGCTCGCGGCGTACGGGGCCGTGGCCGACACGATCATGGTGTGCCTGAGCAAGGGGCTGTGCGCGCCCGTGGGCTCGCTGCTCGTCGGCGACCGCGAGGCGATGGCCCGCGCCCGCGGGGTGCGCAAGCTGCTCGGCGGCGGGATGCGCCAGGCGGGGGTGCTCGCGGCGCCCGGCCTCGTCGCGTTGCGGTCCATGCGCGCGCGGCTGGTCGACGACCACCGTCGCGCGCAGGCCCTCGCCCAGGGGCTGTGCGGGGCGCCGCGCACGACGACGCCCACGGGGCCGCCGGACACGAACATCGTGATCGTGCGGATCGAGGGGGCCGACGCCCGGGCCGTGTCCGAGGAGTTGAAGGGGCGCGGGGTGCTGGCCCTCCCGGCGGGCCCGGACCGCCTGCGGTTCGTCACGCACCACGACGTGGACGACGGGGACGTGGAGCGCGCGATCGCAGCGTTCCACGCCGCCGTCGCCGCCTGAGGGGGCGAGGTGCGCGTCGTTCGCATCGTCACGCGGCTCAACCGGGGCGGCCCGCTCCGCCAGCTGTGCGCGCTCGTGCCGGGGCTCGCGCGGCGCGGGGCCGTCGGGCCCGTGCTGGTCGGCGAGCCCGCCGCGGGGGAGGAGGACGCGTCGGACGAGCTCGAGGGGCTCGGCGTGGACGTCGTGCGCGTGCCCGGCCTGCGGCGTGGGATCGCCCCGGCGAGCGACTGGCGCGCCTTCCGGTGGATGCTGTCCTACCTGCGCCGCGCGCGTCCGGACGTCGTGCACACGCACATGGGCAAGGCGGGGGCCCTCGGGAGGCTCGCCGCGTGCGCGGCCGGCGTACCCGTGCGCGTGCACACGTTCCACGGGCACCACCTGTCCGCGCCGTTCCCCGGAGGGCTCCTCGCCCGGACCGCGGAACGACTCCTCGGTGCCCTCACGACCTCGGCCGTGGCGCTCTCGCCGCTCCAGCGCCGCGATCTCGTCGTGCGCTACCGGGTCCTCCCCGACGCCAAGGTCGCCCTCGTCGGCCCCGGGATCGACCTCGACGCCGTGCGTGCCGCCGTCGACCCCGCGCGCGTCGCCGAGCTGCGCGCGCGGTTCGCGGTCCCTTACCGACGGCTCGCGCTGTGGCTCGGGCGCTTCGTCCCGCCGAAGGATCCGCGGCTGCTCGTGCGGGCGCTGCGGTGCCTCGAGGCGGACGGACGCCGCTCCGTCCGCGTCGTGATGGCCGGCGACGGCCCCCTGCGCCGCGCCGTGGAGGCCGAGGCGTCGGACCTCGTCGCCGCGGGCGCGCTCGTCTTTCCCGGCACGGTCGCGTCGCCGGCCGCCCTCGTCGCGGCGAGCGACCTGGTCGTGCTCTCCTCGCGCAGCGAGGGCACACCCATCGCGCTGCTCGAGTCCGCCGCGCTCGGGGTGCCCGCCGTCTCGACGGCGGTGGGGGGCGTCCCCGACGTCCTGCGCGACCGTGCGACCGGCCTGCTCGCGGCGCCGGGGGACGCCCGCGGCCTCGCCGACGCGATCGCCACGCTGTGCCGCGACGACGGCCTCCGCGCGCGCCTCGGCGCGACGGCGCGCGCCGAGGCCGACGGCCGATTCGGTGCGGGGCGGCTCGTGACGGACACCCTGGCCCTCTATGAGCGGTTGCTCGCGCGCACGCCGCTCCTCGCGCGGAATCGGGACGGCTCGCCGGGGGGTGGGTAGGAT
>Ga0163150_10008911_pt1 | contig 11252 bp, 8 predicted proteins | sample OliLakLV19P2IB_FD_148628 | JGI IMG/M metagenome (GOLD analysis project Ga0163150, IMG submission 148628) | Freshwater microbial mat bacterial communities from Lake Vanda, McMurdo Dry Valleys, Antarctica - Oligotrophic Lake LV.19.P2.IB | ecosystem: Environmental > Aquatic > Freshwater > Lake >...
CAATTGTTTCAGAACTCAAATAAACGGTTCAGGAACTGCTAAATCGACCGCTTGTTGATAAAACCTTGTGACATGATGCCTCTCATCGGTCACTCCATCATTTTTCCACCACCTCCACGGCACTCTGCTTCCAGCAAGGCACCGTGATGGCGGCAGCTTGCCAAAATTTGTCCACGACCCTCCCTCCTTCTCCCTTTCAATGGCGCGACCCGGGCGATCATCTGCCAGCGGAACAGTATTAACGCCTGCTCGAAACGTTAAAACCACACTGTGAACTGGTACTGCTTGCACACCCGCCCGCTCAAGGAAGCCCATGTGGAATCCTATTGCCGCGGGTCGTTGGGATTGGAGACTTACTTCCCGCGGATAAAGCAGCACCGAACGATTCGTCGGGTGCGGCGCGTCGTCGTCAGCCCTCTGTTTCCCCGGTATCTTTTTGTCCGCTTCGATCCGGCCCTTTCGTATCGGGCCGCCCGATACTGTCCGGAAGTCATTAATATCGTCCACAACGGCGATGCCCCGGCGATCGTGGAAGATGCCCTCATCCATGACTTAAAGGGTTGGGTCGATACCGAGCTCGACAAGCTCTCCCTTCGGCCTGCTCTCCGCCCAGGTGATTCGGTTCAGATCGTGGGCGGGCCGATGCAGGGCGTATCCGCTGTGATCCTACGCGCTTCGGATGAGCAGGACCGCGTCACCATTCTTTTGTCCATTCTGCAACACGGTGCTCAACTGACTCTCAGTCGCGCTCAGATCGAACGGATTCCCGCGGTTGCCTAAACAACCTCGTATTTGATTCGGCTCTCTTTTTTCATGTCATTGTCGAGTAGCTATCTCCCAGACCGGCGCCCTGACGCTGAGACGACACCCGTTCCTTGTTGGAAACGGGCGATCGATCTGGTTTGCTGCGTCGTGGCACTCCCGTTGTTCGCGATTGCCACGTTTGTAGTCGCGATCGTGATGTCGATCTCGTCTCCAGGTCCGATCTTCTTTCGGCAGGAACGGGTCGGCTATCAGGGCCGGCGCTTCAAGCTTTACAAGTTTAGAACCATGCATGTCGGGGCCGCCACGACGGTCCACCAAGCGCATTTCGCGCAGTTGATTAAGTCGAATGCGCCGATGCTCAAAATGGATGCCAAGCGGGATACGCGTCTGATCGCCGCGGGTTGGTTGCTGCGAGCTACCGGTTTGGACGAACTCCCCCAGATTCTCAATGTATTGCGCGGCGAGATGAGTATTGTCGGTCCGCGGCCCTGCATCCCCTACGAGTATGAACAATATTCGTCCGAGCAACGCCGTCGCTTTCGCACCGTTCCAGGCCTGACCGGACTGTGGCAGGTCTCGGGCAAGAACCGAACGACATTCGAACGCATGATCGAGCTCGATATCGAATATACGGAAGCCAAATCTATTTGGATGGATGTGAAGATCATCTTCCTCACGGTGCCCGCTCTCGTCACTCAGCTGGCCGACACTCGCCGGGCCAGACGGGCCCAGGAAATCGCACCGGCTCCGCTCGAAAATTCCAATATTAAACTTGCGAATGGCACTCATGCGCCCAGCGGACCGACGTCCTAGGAGCGCCTGCCCTACCCCCTTCTCCGTATGAAAAAACCTGTTAACGTCGCGGTCGTCGGCTTTGGCTATTGGGGCCCCAACCTGGTCCGCAATTTCAAATCCATTCCTGAAGCCCAGCTTTCGTGTGTGTGCGATCTCAGCGAGAAGCGCCTCAAGCAGCTCAACGCGCTTTATCCCACGGTCACGGGTGAGACTGACTTCGCCAAGATCGTCGCGGACAAGTCCCTCGACGCCGTCGTGATCGCGACGTCGGCCCGGCACCATTTTCCCATGGCCAAGGCCTGTATCTCGGCCGGCAAACATGTGCTGATCGAGAAGCCCATGGCCTGCTCTACCGCCGAATGCGAAGAACTCATTCAGCTCGCCAAGGAGCACGGCGTGATCGTGATGGTCGGCCACACGTTCCTGTACTCGGCCGCCGTCCGTAAAATCAAGGAGATCGTCGATAATAACGACTTGGGCGATCTGCGCTATATTGCCGCCCGCCGACTGAACCTCGGCCTGTTCCAGAAGGATATCAATGTCGCCTGGGACCTCGCACCGCACGATTTGTCCATCATCCTGTATATCATGCAGGAACTGCCGCACAGTGTGAACTGCCGCGGCGGCGCCAGCCTGACTCCTGGCATAGAGGACATGACCTCAATGAGCCTCCATTTCACCAAGGAGCGGTCCGCGATTGTCCACAGCAGCTGGCACGATCCGCGCAAGGTCCGTGAAATGACGATTGTCGGCAGCAAGCGCATGATCGTCTATGATGATATCGTGCCTTTGGAAAAAATCAAAGTCTACGATGTCCGCGTCGAGCGTCCGCCCCACTATAATTCCTTCGCCGAATTCCAGTACGCCTATCACTATGGCGATACCTACTCTCCTTTTATCAAGCACGACGAACCGCTCCGGACCGAGTGCAACCACTTTATCGACTGTATCCAGAACGGATTGATGCCACTCACGTCCGGCGAATCCGGCCTCGAGGTGGTGCGGATTTTGGAAGCCTCGTCGCAGTCCCTCAAAAACCACGGCGCTCCCGTTCACCTCTGGGACTCGACCACACCGCAGACCAATGGATCCGGCACCCGCGTCACGGTCCCGACCGCCCTCGCTGCCCGCAATGGCCGCGGGGCGATGCCGCCCACCGCAAGGACCGGAAACACCACTCCGCCGATCCCTCTAAGTCGTTAAGCTCGGTTCCGAAAGGTGGCGCAGACATTCCTGTCTGCGTTTCCCCGTCCTCCTCTTCATCTGTGAACGATACCTCGTCTCCGATTCAGCTGCTGCGCGATGTAAAGCTTGGCCAGGGCGTTAAGATCTATAGTTTCACCAATCTCTATGGCTGCGAGATCGGTGACGATTCCAAGATCGGAACCTTTGTCGAAGTCCAGAAAGGCGCGAAGATCGGCCAGCGCTGCAAGATCTCGAGTCACACCTTTATTTGCGAAGGCGTCACGATCGAAGACGAAGTCTTCGTCGGCCACGGGGTCATGTTCACGAATGATCTCTTCCCCCGCGCGACCAGCACGACCGGCGCGCTGCAAACCGACGCCGACTGGACCTGCGTTCCCACTCTCGTGCAACGCGGTGCCTCCATTGGCTCGGGCGCAACGATCCTCTGCGGCATCACCATCGGGGAGGGTGCCATCGTTGGTGCCGGCAGCACCGTGACGAAAGACGTCCCGCCTCGCGCCATCGTCGCCGGTAACCCCGCCCGGGTCCTCAAATACGTCACCGACACCGTCGCCAGGTAGGGGCGATTGTCCCCAATCGCTCTCGTTGCAGGTGCGCTCCCCAGCAAATGTCTCAAATCACCGGGAACTGAATTCAGTGCCCTCCGTCGCTCCTGATCCCAAGCGCCTCCCGGCGAACGCCCCCCTTGTTTCCGACGTTGCCTGGGACACGCGCCTTCAATCCTTTCCCGACGCCACGTTTTTCCACACCTCCGCTTGGCTGAACGTCCTCCAGGCGACGTACGGCTTTGAGCCGCACCACGTGGTGCTGGACGGTAGACAAAACGGCCTTCTGCCAATTGTGGAAATCGATAGCTGGCTCACCGGCCGACGAGGAGCATCGCTCCCCTTCACGGACGAGTGCACCGCCTTGGCCGATAATCCTGAAACCCGAGAAGCTCTCATCCAGGCCGGACAACAGCTTTGCCGAAAGCGCGAGTGGCGTTATTGGGACTACCGGGGCGGCCGTGACGCCTGGCCCGACGCGACGCCCGCGGTCTCTTATTACCAGCACACGCTGCGATTAACTCCTGATACCGATTCCCTCTTTCGCCAGTGCGAGAGCTCGACTCGCACCGCCGTGCGCAAGGCTGAAGCCGCCGGCGTAACAATCGAGTTCTCCAACACTCCCGCTACGACGACCGATTTCTATAAACTCGTTGGTATCACCCGACGCCGGCAGGGCCTACCGCCGCAACCTGCTTCGTTTTTCGACCATATCCATCAGCACGTACTCGCGCCAAAACTGGGGACGTTGGTGCTAGCCCAAGTGAACGGGAAACCGGCCGCGGGTGCGCTCTTTTTTCAGTTCCGCAACACGGTGATATATAAATTCGGTGCTTCGGATGAATCCTTCCAGGAAGTCCGCCCCAACAATCTCGTAATGTGGCGGGCCATCGAGCACTTCGCCCGCGCCGGTTTTGAAGTCCTGAATTTCGGCCGAACTTCTCTCGCGAATACGGGCCTGCGACGCTTCAAACGAGCGTGGGGAGCTCAAGAATCGATGCTGGAGTACGTTCGTTGGAGTCCGCGTCACGGGTATCAAACCGACGCTGATCGCGCCTCTGGCTGGCATACCCGCATCTTCCGCGCCTTGCCCTCCTCGCTTTCGCGCCTCATCGGAGCCGTCGCCTATAAACATATCGCATGAGAAAATTGGTAAATTGAAAAAGCGGAAAACGGGGAAAACGTGACACCGGCATTCCTGTCGGTGCTCCAACGACGAGAATATCTGCGTAACCCCTAATTCCGGACGATATAAAGACCTTCCGTCTCCACGCAGTTTAAAAAACCCAGCTTTTCGACCGAGCTTCTACTTTCTTCTTTCACCCGTTTCCTGTTTTTCCTCCGTCGCCCCCTGGGACCGCGGACGCCCCCGTCCGCATTCACTGAGTAGTAGCTATCGACCCTCGACTCCTCGACACTCTCAGCGCCCATCAGCGGTTTCCTCCCTTCCGAGTTTTCCGAGTTTCCCGCTTTCCCACTTTCCCGCTTTTCCTACCTCCGCCGTTTCTTCTTTCTTCTTTTTCCCCATTTCTTCTTTTCCGCCCTTCTTCTTTCGCCCGTTTCTTCTTTGCCCGAAGCAGCGTTTCCCGATTTCCTGATTTCCCGATTTCCCGATTCTCCGATCCCATTTTCCGGATTTTCCGATTTTCCCATGAACACTCCCCTCCCGGTAACCGAGCCCGCCAGCATCAACCTGGGCGATATCTATTACATCCTTTTCCGGCACAAGTGGAAGATCATCATCTGCTCACTGCTCGGCCTTGCCGTGGCGGCAAATTTCCGTTCCGAGCAAAAAGAGTCGTTTCAGTCCGAGGCCAAACTCTTCGTCCGTTATGTGATCTCCGAGGGCAAGTCGATCGGCCCGATCGGGGGAGACGCCACCAAATCGCCGGATCAACGGGGCGAGACGATCATGAGCTCCGAGATCGAGATCCTGGGCAGTTCGGATCTGGTTCGGCTGGTCGTTGAAGCCATCGGCGCGGAACGGATCCTCGCCAAGGCCGGTGGTGGCGACAACAGCAATGCTGCCGTCCAGCTCATCACGCAGAATCTCACGATCGGCGCGCCCCGGGGGAGCAGCGTCATTCAGATCTCCTTCAAGCACCCCGACGCCGAACTGGTCCAGCCGATTCTTCGCGAAGTCGTCGACCGTTACCTGAAAATGCACGTGGAAATCCACCGGGCGTCCGGTCTGCTGGGTGATCTGTTCAGCCAGGAAACCGACCGGCTGCGCTCCCGGCTCCTGGAGACCGAGGACGAACTCCGGAAAGTCAGAAATCGGGCCGGCGTTCTTTCCTTGGAAGACGCAAAAAAATCCTACACCGAACAGGTGTCCTCGCTGCGTCAGCAGATCTATAGCGTGCAGGCGGATCTTGCCACCCGCATCTCCATCCTCGGCTCCATGTCGAAAAACGTTGAAGCCAACGTCGCACCCGTTGACGTTGTCCCGGTTGAAGCGCCCATTCCGCAGGAGATCATCGATGAGTATTTAGGCTTGAGTTCACGTCTTTCTTTTCTCCAACGCCGCGAGCAGGACCTGCTCACCCAATTTACCTCCGACGCCCCCCGGGTCCGCGAGATCCGCGATCAAGTCGTCGAAGCCGAGAACATCCGCAAGAAACTCCTTGCTGAGCATCCCCGCCTCACGCGAACCGATCCAGCCAGTAACCGCTCGTCCTCGGTCGAACGCTTCGATGACCAGGCGGCAGCAGCCCAGATCACCGCGTTCCAATCCAAGCTGACGGTTTTGAATTCTCAACTGGCCGAAGTTCGCACGGAAATCAGCAAAGTAGATCAATTGGAAGGTTCGATTGCGGAGCTCACTCGCCAGAGGGAACTCCAGGATGCCCAGTACCGCCGTTATTCGGCCACATTGGAGCAGAATCGCATCAATGAGACCCTCGGGAGCGGACGCATCTCTAATATCAGCCAGATCCAGACTCCGTCGCCACCGTTTACAAACCCGAACAAGACCCTGAAAACCGTGCTGACGATTGTATTCGGCGGAATCGCAGTCGGCGTGGCATGGGCAATCGCGATCGAGTTCTTCTTCGACCGGACGGTGAGGCGGGCGCTCGATATTGAACGCCTTATAAAGTATCCACTGCTGCTGACCATACCGCTGCTAAAGAAAAAGCAACTCGTGTCCGCCACTCAGAGTGTCCCCGCCCTTCCGGACGGTCAGACCAACGCGATAATTCCCGCGGGCCACGGAGAGCTCGATACGTTCCATGAGACCCTGCGCGATCGGTTGATCGCCTACTTCGAGAGCAAGAATCTCACCCATAAGCCCAAGCTCGTAGCGGTCAGTAGCATGGAGAAGAGTTCCGGTGTCACGACGACGGCCGCCGGTTTGGCGCGCACGCTTTCGGATACAGGCGAAGGCAACGTCCTGCTCGTGGACATGACTGGCGGCCAGGGTTCCGCCCAGCACTTCGTCAAGGGCAAGCCGGCGTGCGGCCTGGATGAGGTTCTCGATGCCCGCGACAACGCCCACGTGCTCGACAATCTCTATGTGGTCGGGGCGAGCGAAAACACCGATCGCCTGTACCGCAACCTGCCGCAGCGCTTCAACAAGCTCGTACCGAAGCTCAAGGCGAGTGACTTTGACTATATTATTTTCGACATGCCACCGGTCAGCCAGATCAGCATCACGCCGCGCCTGGCCGGCTTCATGGACATGGTCCTTCTCGTGATCGAATCCGAAAAAACCGACCGGGAAGTCGTCCAGCGCGGCGCCGCGCTTCTCGCCGAGTCACGCGCCCATGTCGGCGTGGTATTGAACAAGCTGAAACGCTATGTTCCGCTCAAGCTACAGCAGGAACTGGTCGACAGCTAAGGGACGAAAAAGAAGAAGGAAGAAACGGGAGAAAGAAGAAACGCGGGCGGAAAATAAGAAAGAGAAGAAAGCAGAAACGCCCTGCTTCGCGCGCTACGCGGGGCACCGCCAGCCAGCTGGATCACCACACCCGGCGGAGCCCTGGTTCGTGATGACAAAAGCAAGGCGGGTCTGTGACCCGCTCTAGGAGCCTGTCGGACTTAGGCCTCAGTCTCAATAAAGCACCGCCTGTAGGGCGATAGTCTCAATTCAATCCGAATCTGAAGTCATATATGCTGCTATAGACGCCTTGGGCAGCCTAAGTCCGACAGTGCTAGGCAGGTCACAGACCTGCCCTACTTCCGCTTTTCCGATTTTCCTACCTCCGCCGTTTCTTCCTTCTTCTTTCTCCCTGTTTCATCGTTGCCCGAGTTCTTCTTTGCCCGCCTTCTTCTTTCTACTTTCTCCCGGTTCTACTTTTCCGACCCTCTTTTTTCTCGGGTTTCCTCTTTCCTCTTCATGCTGAGGCGCAGCCTTTATTATACCCTGAAACCCTTCATTCCCTGGGGAATTCGAATACGGCTGAGGCGCATTGTGGCGAAGCGACAATTAGCCGAGTCCCAAGGAGTCTGGCCGATCGATCCGGCGGCTGCAACGGCGCCGGAGGGTTGGCCGGGTTGGCCGGATAGTAACCAGTTTGCCTTTGTGCTGACCCACGACGTGGAGTCGGCGGTGGGGCTGGCCAAATGCCGTCGATTGGCAGAGCTGGAGAAGGAGCGTGGCTTCCGCTCGACCTTCAATTTCATTCCGGAAGGCCCGTATCGGGTGGAGCCGGAACTAAGGAATTGGCTAACCCAAAATGGCTTTGAAGTCGGCGTCCATGACCTCCGCCACGACGGTTGGCTGTTTCAGTCCCGGTCAAAATTCAATCAGCATGCCCAACGCATCAACCAGTACTTGGGTATGTGGGGCGCGCAAGGCTTTCGTGCGGGCTTCATGTTGCGCAATCTCCACTGGCTGCAGCAACTCGATGTCCAGTATGACTCGTCCACGTTCGATACGGACCCGTTTGAGATTCAATCGGACGGCGCCGGGACGATTTTCCCTTTCTGGGTGCCGGCAAAGAGTAATGGCACCACGTCTCCCTTTCCCGCCAGCGCCTTCAGTCGCGGCGGCTACGTGGAGTTGCCCTATTCCCTGCCGCAGGATTCGACTCTCTTTCTCCTCCTCCAGGAGAAGTCTCCCCGAATTTGGCTGCGGAAGCTTAATTGGGTCGCCCAAAATGGTGGCATGGCGCTGGTCAATGTTCATCCAGACTATCTCCAGTTCCCTGGTGAAAAGCCTTCGGCCCGCACCTTCCCGGTGAGTCACTACCTGGACCTGCTCGATTACTCGCGCCAACACTTTGCCGGAGCCTTCTGGCAGCCAACCGCGGGCCAATTGGCCCACTACGCGCGGCCATGGGTCATTGCAAATGCACCTACGCAGGAATCAAGTCTCGCGCCCGCCCTCCCCGATCAACTGAAAACCAGCACGCCCGGCCCGAACCTTCACGGGAAACGGGCTGCCGTGCTCCTCTACTCGTATTATCCGGCCGACCCGCGCCCCAGAAGGGCGGCGGAGGCCCTGGCGGAATGTGGCATGGTCGTCGATCTGATCTGTCTGCGGGAATCGCCGGCTGAACCGGCGCGTGAGACAATCAACGGGGTCAATATCCGCCGGATACGCGTCGGTAAGTCCCGGGGCGGCAAACTCACCTACCTGTGGGAATACAGTCGTTTCATCTCGGCGTGCTTCACGTTGCTGGCAGCCCGAGCGCTGAAGCACCGTTACGATGTCGTCCATGTGCATAACATGCCGGATATCCTCGTCTTTGGAGCCCTCCCCGCCTGCCTGCGGGGCGCGAAGGTGATCCTTGATTTGCATGACCCCATGCCGGAATTGCTCACCAGCATCTATGACTTGAAGCCGGACAACTGGATGGTGTCCCTCCTCAAGCGCATGGAACAAGCGAGCATTGCCTTCTCTGATCTGGTGCTGACTCCCAATATTACTTTCCGGGATCTTTTCATTTCGCGAGGCTGCCCCGCGAAAAAGATCGAGATCGTCATGAACTCGCCCCAGCCGGAAATCTTCGACCCGGATCGCTTCGGTGAAGACGACAATTCCCGGGACAACCTGGTGTTTCGGATCATGCATCACGGGTCGATTGTCCACCGGCATGGCGTCGATCACCTGGTGAAAGCGGTGGCTCTCGCGCGCCGTCAGATTCCGAATATTCGACTCGATATTTACGGCAGTGCCACGCCCTTTCTGGATGTCGTCATGGATCTGGCCGCCAGCTTGGGCATCGGCGAACAGGTGGCCTACCACGGTCCGCAACCGCAAACAGCGATCGCGGAGGCGATCCGGCAATGCCATCTTGGGGTGGTGCCCAATCGCCACTCGCCCTTCACCGAGATCAACTTTCCCACGCGCTTGTTTGAATACCTCGCGATGCACCGGCCGGTATTGGCACCGTCCACCCAGGGAATTCGCGACTATTTTGACGCCGGCAATCTATTCTACTTCAAACCGGGAGATCCGGCGGATATGGCGGAAAAAATCGTGGCCATTTACCACAACTATTCTCGCGTGATGGAAACAGTTGCGAACGGGCGCGCGGTTTATCGCCAGCACCTTTGGGCGGGAGAGAAACGCCGATTCCAGGAACGACTCGTTCAGCTTTTGGTTGTCTCCCCCGCAGCTCCCCAAGCGGTGGAGGTATCGTAAAGCCGCCGAGGTGGTGCCGAGAGCAGAGCATGCGCCACCGAGCCTGAGCGTGGCACCTAGGGCAAAGGTTTTACACTGGGCAACAAGCTTGTCCAAGCCCGAATCAGGGCCGACCAGGAGCCTACACGTTATACTTTAAAATTTTGGTGCTTCGACACGAACGATTTTACGAACAAACATTAGCGTATTAAACCGAACGGCGGACCCATCCATGTCGCCTTACTCGCACTAGCTAGTCTATGCCTCCCCACCTAGCGCTCCTTCTCGGGGCGGCCTTCATCCTCTATACCCTCCGCAACGAGAAGCGCCGGGGACTGCTTGCGCCCGGCTCACTGTTCTGGCCGACGCTGTGGTATATGGTCGTGTCGACCAAGCCGGTCGGGATCTGGTTCTCGATCTGGGGATTGCCGGTCCTCGGCGGAGGCAGTGACGGTGGCGGCACGACGGAGCAGGTGTTCTACGGCAGTCTCACCCTGATCGGAATCCGGATCCTCATCCAACGTCGGTTTGACTGGGCTTCCGTCCTTCGAGCCAATCCGTGGCTCACCGCCTTCCTGGCCTTCATGGCCGTCAGCTTTCTCTGGTCGGCCTTTCCTTTCATCTCGTTCAAGCGTTATATCAAAGTGATCGGCTCCATCGTCATGGCCTTGGTGGTGCTAACCAATGAGCGTCCACTGGAGTCGATCCTGACCGTCCTCCGGCGGTGCCTTTACCTGCACCTGCCGATGTCGATCATCTGCATCAAATATTTCCGGGAGATTGGCGTCTCCTTCGACTGGCACGGTTCGTCGGTTTCATGGCAGGGCCTTTCGACCTCGAAAAACACCCTTGGGCAGGTCGCAATGCTCGGAGCCGTTTATTTCGCCTGGGAAGTTCGGCGTCTTTGGACGAACTATCGCTGGAAGACACTGAATACACTCTACCTGGGGATGGCGATCTACCTGCTCAAGGGCTCCGAGGATGCCGTGAGCCTGACGTCACTCATGGTCACGGTGTTTGCGTTGTCCCTGTTCTTCGGCATGCACTGGCTTCGCCGGGACCGTCACGGATTGCGGCGTTTTGTCTCGCTCGCGTTTTCCTCAACCTTGGGACTGATCGGACTGGTCCTGATCCACAGCGTCGTCATCTTCAGTGAAGAATCGCTGTTCGGCCGCCTTATCACCACCTTCGGCCGGGACATCACGCTGACCGACCGGACCTACATTTGGAGCGATGTCTATGCCGCGACGACCAACCCTATCGTGGGCATTGGCTTTGGGGCTTTCTGGATCGATCGAATCGCCAATATCCCGTGGAATGCCTCGATGACCTGGGTCCTGGGCCAGGGGCACAGCGGCTACGTTGATTTATAT
>Ga0163150_10008914_pt1 | contig 11250 bp, 9 predicted proteins | sample OliLakLV19P2IB_FD_148628 | JGI IMG/M metagenome (GOLD analysis project Ga0163150, IMG submission 148628) | Freshwater microbial mat bacterial communities from Lake Vanda, McMurdo Dry Valleys, Antarctica - Oligotrophic Lake LV.19.P2.IB | ecosystem: Environmental > Aquatic > Freshwater > Lake >...
GCAAGCCATACCCGCACAAGTACGCCGCGACGCCTTGTTTGTCACGCATCACTTGACGTTGCCGTGCAGCGCGGAGCAGCGGTTTGAACGAGCTCGAACGCTCCTTGGTCTTTACAGCAGTGCGCGACTCGTCGTCACGAGTCGCATCCACTGTGCGCTGCCGTGCCTGGCGATGGGAACGCCTGTCGTGATGATCGCACCTGGTGGAGGGTTGTCCAGGCTGACGGGCCTCTTGGACCTGCTCACCATTCGCACGCGATCGGACGCGATCGCCGGACGGTGGAACCTCGACTGGTCCTCGCCACCGCCGCCCGTAGATATTGAATCGCTGCGCAGGCGATTGACGGATCAGTGCGCATCTTTCGTCGCCTCTTTCATCGCCTCAAACGCCCAGGCGGTGCCAGCGTGAACACATCGATATCGACGTGACGCTCGGGCATTGCAGGTACTTCAGTATGGATCAATTGACGAGTAACAACGCATGATCACCACCGACGAAGTGTTGTTGCCGATGCCGACGATTCTCTCGCGACGGGGTGTGTTGCCGCGCACGCTCGTGTTCAGTTCGGTGGGCGATCGTGGCCATGCGATCCGCTCCTGGCTCGATGGTCAGCGGCGCGGCTACCAGACGGCGGTCGTCTACTACGGCAGCGATCCTGACAGCCGGTGGGCGAGGCATCTTCAGAACACAGCGGACCACTTCGCGGCACACTCCGGTGGCAAGTTCCAGAACCTGCTGTGGTGGATCGATCAGCATTCAAACATTCTCGACGACTTCGATTACGTGTTTGTGGTTGACGATGATCTGGTCATCACGACGGACACGGTCGGGCGGATCGTGCGCACCGCGCGTGAATACAACCTGCCCGTCGCATCACCGAGCCACTCGCCGCTTGGCCGCATCTCATGGCCGCACATGGCCAGTCGTGGTTCGGGGCGGCGCGTCGCCGAACCATCCGCAGGTGTCGTGCTGACCAACTTCGTTGAGATGACATGTCCGCTGTTTGAGGTCGATGCGCTGCGCGCGTTCCTGAATCTGTTCCGGCGGTTTGCACCGCAGCTCTTTGGTTGGGGTGCCGACTGGATCATCAGTTCCGCCTGCTACACCAGTGCCCGCCCGTTCGGCGTGTTGCACAACGTCAGCGTGACCAATCCCTGGGCGCGTGGGCCTGAGGGCCATGAGATTGATCGCTATCAACCTGCGGGAGATCGGCAGAAGGCATGGCGCGAACTGATGGCCCAAACACGATTACCGATCTGCAGCCCGAGGCAGATTCGCTGCTGGCTGCCAAAGCCGCGCATGCGATGCATCAACCTCGACCGCGCGACCGAACGGCGTGAAAGATTTACGAAGGATTGGATCGATGATCTCGGATTCCCCGTCCGGTTCTTCTCCGCGTTTGATCGCCGAGAGGCTGAGGCTGGCAAGCTGCACTTCCCGTATGACGAGGCTGCCACGAAGCGTCGCGCGAGGCGTCCGCTCACTGCTGGTGAGATTGCCTGCGCGACTTCACACGCTTTGGTCATGCGCGAAGAGATGGAGTTCTGTGGTCCAGAGGGTGTGATCATCTTCGAGGATGACTGCGTGCCGCTGCTAGGCGCAGATCAGATTGTTGAGCGGGCGCAGTCCGCCGCAGCGGCGCTTCATGGAGTGGACGCGATCGCGTGCCACAAGCCGCAGTCAAGCTACACCTTCAGCGAACAGGTCAGCGGAGCCGTGCGGATCATTCGTCCGCCTTGGGGTTCGATGGCCACTTGGTACAGCCCGCAGGGGCTGCGCCGCGCCTACGAAATCCTAGTTCGCATGGAGATTCCGACGGACTGGCTCTGGCGCGATCTGGCCGCGCAGGGAATGTTTGCCATGCTCGTGCCGCCGATTGTGACGCATGACGGCGGGACCACGTACATCGGGAATGAGCACCGGGGAGTTGAGAGGCGGTTCATCACCTGAGAATCCGGTTTTGAAAACGCGAGCGACTATTTCTCACGTTTAACAGCTTTATGAGTTTGGAACAGGGAGGGGCATTCTCCGTACGGGCGGACAGCGCTGTGGCCGGTTTTAATCGCTCGATGCCGTTCTCACCGGAGCCCCGCCGGTCACAACTACGGGGCGGACGCAGGGGAAAAAAAGTAGTTGACATTTGGTTAAAACTTTCCATAATGTCCTAGATCGGGTGGGGCCTCACTTCATTTTGTTCGGCCATTCTCGGCCAACCCCCCCCGGTATGTTCAAGGCCGCCTTTTCCGTCGGGGCTGCCATTTCTTTCCCAGGAGGTTCTATGTCCATCGTTCGCTCCGCCCTCATCGCCTGCGCCCTCATCTCCGCCGCTCTGCTCTCAGCCGGGTGCATGCAGAGCAAGTACACAACCGGAAAGCCCATCCCACAGGACAAGGTCGACATGATCGTTGACGGCCAGACCACCAGCGAGCAAATCCTCGTCTGGTTCGGTGCACCCACCCAGCAGAACACCCTCGGTGAAAACCTTCTATACGTCTACAAGTACTGCGAAAACGAAGGCTCAGGCCTGGCCTTGGGCTACTACGCCAAAATGGATAGCCAGGAGAACTGCGACGAACTCACCATCACGTTCGATAAGGTCACTGGAAGAGTCAAGGCGCACGGCATCCACCGCGCAAAGAAAGAGTGAGCGACTCAAGTACGTTCACACTGCGAGAGTGCCCACGGCGGTCGCATCACAGTCTGTAAACGACGGTTGTCCGCCGACGCCATCGTATGGAGATACCAATGCAAACCGGATATGCCCCCGCCGTACTCGTGAAACTCGCCGACATGCTTTATCGCAAGGCCGACCAGATTGTTGGCCTGTATACCCTGGTACTCGGCTTCATCGCAGGCTACATGATCGGCACCGCCCGTGCCTTCATGCTTCGCGTTCAGGCCCAGATGGCCTTATGTCAGAAGCAGATCGAAGAAAACACCCGGTCCTGAGCAGGCAGCACTGCTCGGACGACCTTACCCAGGAGCGACCCCGATGAGCGATACCAATACGATGATGAGGTACGACGCCCTGAAAAAGAGCACCGGCGTCGCCTATGTCCTATGGTTCTTTTTCAGCATCTTTGGTGCCCACCGTTTCTACACTGGCCGCAACGGCAGCGCCATCACTATGCTCATCGTCTCGCTGCTCTCCTTCCCACTGATGTTCATTCTCATCGGCTTCGTCACCCTCAGCATCGTGGGTATCTGGGCCTTCGTCGACGCTTTCCTCATCCCCGGGATGGTGCGCGACGCCAACCTGCAATTGGCAACGGCGCTGGGCGCGATCAATTGACGGTGAACTAACTTAACGGTGAACTATGGAGATGCACATGAGATTCCAGGGCAAGAGAGTTCGGAGTGTCACAAACGGTTCAGCGCTCGCAGTGCGGGGCAATTGCCGCTTTGAGACTCTCGAAGCCAGGCTGTTACTCAGCACGGTTGAATTTGATGCAAATGACCAGATTCCGGAGGCTTATTCGCTCGGCGACATGCAGCAGACCCGAGCCACCAGCGAACTTATCGAAGATACTACCGACGTGGACATGTTCAGCTTTTCAGTGACCGCTGGTCAGCGGGTCAATCTCGCAAATGGCAATCAACATCGAAATAATCATTGAGAAAGCCCTGGAAGAAGCGTTTGGGCGCGCGCTGGACCACGCAATTCAAGCCAAGGCGGAAACCATATTTGCAAAGGCGTTTGAAAACGGCTCACCGTTTGGCAAGAAGTTGGAGGAAAAGATTGAAGAGGGACTGGAATCCTTCATTCGGGAAGGCATCCAATGGGACAAGAAGAAGCCCGGATTCAAGAAATGACATCGAGCGGGAAACGGACGTGACTCCCGTTAAATGACGGCCACGCTGATCGGGGCATACTTGCCTTAGCGCTTGGCACCGGTTTGTGAGTTGTTTGAAGGGCAAAGCTGGATGGCCAAAACGAGTATCGTCGGCGATGTAATCAACTTCCGCGGTTTCGTTTACGGACCAGTAAATGAAATGGGTGTAGTGGGGCTGTTCGCGAAGATTAGCGAGGATTTAGGCTTCATAATCGAGGAAATTCGAGCGGCCTTCCCGGATTGCATCGCTCGCCGAAAGGTCGACAAGGGTTGGGAACGTGTGGGCATCGAACTGGAGTACAGAAGCAGTAATTTCAAGCTGCATGGGCACGATCCGGAGGGATGCGATCTGATTGTTTGTTGGGACCACGATTGGGAGGTTTGCCCTGTACCAGTTCTCTCCCTGAAGCAGTATTTGGCCGATGCCCAAGCCAATGTGTCTGCTCCCTTGAAACGAGTTCGCATTGCGGACCCGGTTTCGATTCGCATAGCGACGATGACTGCTGGAGGCATCAAGAATGGCATTATAAATATCAAGCCACTCGATGACTTCTGGCCGGCTGAATGCGTCGGCGACAATGTCGAAGTGGCCGACAAACACCTGATGGTGGAGTTCGATGGGATCGGTCGATTGACTACAGACATCAGCGGAAGGCACAAGAGTTTGCGGTCGGCTCGTGGAGAGGTCAAGGATTTTGTAAGCAAGCACAAGTTGAAGCCAGGCGACAAGGTGGAGATTATCCGTATCGCTCCCTACGAATACCGGATTCGCCCAGCGAAACGCCAATAGAGGAGAGGGCCAAGACGTGCCATCGCCGTTTCCGGGAATGGACCCGTACATCGAATCGTGGATCTATCCGAGCTTCCACGCGGGTCTGATCACTGCTATCTATGATCGGCTGAATCCGCGACTGCCCAAGCGCTTCATCGCCTCAATGGAGTTGTTCGTGTGGCGGGTTGATAACACGGAGCGATTACTCATCGGCGCACCAGATATTTTTGTCGCCGATCGAGAGCCCACACCATCCGGCGGAGGACTCGCCACAATCGTGGCACCAGTTAACACGATTCTTCCGGGCATCATTCGTAAGCAGAGATACATCAAGATCGTCGATTCCGAGGAGCGTCGAATCGTGACAGTTATCGAAGTGCTCAGCCCGTCAAACAAAACCGGAAGTGAGGACGGCCAAGCTTATCGGCTTAAACGGGAAGAGTCCCTGACGCCAGGCCGCTTGGAATCAAATTTCCTATCAGTCATATGTAGATCTTTTACCGCTCGTACCAAACCTTACATTTGAGGTAGGAGTAACTCGCCGACATGCTTTATCGCAAGGCCGACCAGATTGTTGGCCTGTATACCCTGGTACTCGGCTTCATCGCCGGCTACATGATCGGCACCGCCCACGCCTTCATGCTCCGAGTCTAGGCCCATATGGTCCTGCGCCAGATGTAGAATCGAGGGAAACACTAGGTCGTGAGCTGGCTTCACTGCCCCGGGACCCTACCTAGGAGCTACCCCATGAGCGAAACCAAGACGATGATGAAGTACGACGCGTTGAAAAAGAGCAACGGCGTCGCCTATGTCCTGTGGTTCTTTTTCAGCATCTTCGGTGCCCACCGTTTCTACACCGGTCGCAACGGCAGCGCTATCACCATGCTCATCCTCTCGCTGCTCTCCGTCCCCCTGATGTTCGTCCTCATCGGCTTCGTCACCCTCGGCATCGTGGGTATCTGGGCCTTCGTGGACGCTTTCCTCATCCCCGGCATGGTGCGCGACGCCAACCTACAACTGGCAACGGCGCTGGGCGCGATCAGCTAATATCCGCTTTGGAGTCTGCACATGAAGTATCATCGCAATCGACGGCTGCAAGGCGATCATTTTCTTCGGGCGACCAACGTTGCGCCTCAACTGGAGGTGCTAGAGCCGAGGACGATGCTGTCGGCCACCCATTATTACGCACTGACCTCACAAGCCGGTACCTGGGCGAATGCCGAAGCTGAAGCCGTCTCGCTCGGGGGGCATCTCGCGAGCATCACCTCCCAGGCCGAACAGAACTTTGTCGTACAATCGTTCCTCACCGGCGATCAAGCGCTGGTGCCGCTTTGGATGGGCCTCACCGATCAACAGCAAGAAGGTGTTTATCAGTGGACCAACGGCGATGCTTTTCAATACAACAACTGGAACCCGCAGGAACCCAACAGCCTCAGCAACGAAGACTACGGTGTCATTAACTGGCATGTCGCCCATGGACGAACGAACAGCACTCCCGGCGACTGGAACGACGCTCCAAACACAGGTACTTCAGGTGGTTTAAGCAGTAGTCCGGAAAATTACCGCGGCATCATGGAGTTCACGTCGCCTCCCATCGGATTCGGCGGTGTTGTATTTACTTTTGAGCCCCCTGAGTTTGACGATGACTCGAACGACGAAATCAGCGAAGCCATCTGGCTTGGGGCGGTAAATACCTACCAGTCAAGCACCGGGTCCATCGACAATCCGACAGACGTTGATCTATGGGGATTCACAGTCACTGCCGGACAAAAGGTCGCGTTCGACATTGATCGCCCCAGAGGAACCCTCGACTCCGTTCTTCGGCTGTTCGATCACTTGGGAAACGCACTGCCCGGCGGACTTAATGATGACGGAGCAGCACCCGGAGAAAGCACAAGCACCTCATCATATTTAGAATACACATTTACTTCCGCCGGCACTTACTACGTCGGCGTTTCCGGATACAACAGCCTATCGTATGATCCCGTCACAGGCGGCGGAGACGTGCCCGGCAGCACCGGCGAATATCAGTTGATCCTGACCAGCCCCGACCTCGACGACCAGATTAGCGAGGCCAAGCCACTGGGTGTTCTCACGGGCACTCGAGTGGAATCCGCTCAGATCGACTCCGCAATCGATGTCGATATGTTCGGGTTCACTGTGTCTGCGGGCCAGCGAGTCACATTTGACATCGATACCGCGACCAACGGCGCGCCGGGGCTTAGGTCCTACCTGCGACTGTTCGACGCGAGCGGTCTTCAACTTGCTGTAAACAACGACGGTCGAGCGCCAGACGAGGGTCAGGTCGGGTTCGATTCGTACCTTGAACATACTTTTCAGACTGCCGGCACTTACAACATCGCCGTCAGTAACTGGCTCAATACAACCTACCACCCAATCACCGGCGATGGAGACATTGCAGGGGCTTCCTATACAATCGGCACTTACTCGCTTGTGCTCAGCACGATACGTTCCATCACTCCTGGTGTAACGATCATCACGCACGGATACCAATTCGATAGCGGCCGCATTCAAAATGAATTCCCAGCGTGGACCTTTTATATGGCCGATGCCATCCGCGCACGTGCCGGAGTTGGGACTATTCTGATTCACGATCTTGAAACTGGAGGTGTAACCCTACCTCCAGCAATCTGGAAGACCGACAATACTTACGATCTGAATCAAGAGATTATCTATATTTTTAACTGGAAAGAGGAGTCCGACAAGGGTTACGGGCTTGGCGGGGCGTGGCTTGAAGCAGCTGCCGACGCCCTTTTTGCAAGTTTATTCACAACGCTGATGGGCGATGAGTTTGGAGAACTGTCCGGACAACGCCTGTTTGATCGTGCCTCGAAGGATTCACTTCTTAATTTCCACTTTATCGGCCACAGTCGCGGTGCCGTGTTGAATACGCTTGTGACACAGCGTTTTGACCAGTATTTCCAAGGTATGAAGATCGATCACGTCACAACCCTTGATCCACATCCGGCTGACGGTCCAGCCGATCAGTCGTCCTTGAATTTTGACGATCCGTGGTCTAATCCTAATTATACAAAACTCCCGACGTATACAAATGTAGCGTTCGCGGATAATTATTATCAACAGGAACGTGGTTACGAGCTTGATGGCGAGTTTGACGGCATTACAGTTGATGGCGCATTGAACGCGAAACTTGACCAAGCCGCATTAGATGCGCACGGCTACAGCTGGTTTGGCGGCGGTGCCCATGCTGATGTTCACTTGTGGTATCACGGCACTATAGACACAGCGGCAACGGCAAGTGACGGTGAATATTTTCTGACGAGCGGCTTGCGATCTGACTGGTACACCGACACCGATTATACGTCGCGTGCTTACTCTTCCAGCCGCATTGGCGGAGGATTTGGACGGCCGCAACAAAGTCTGTTTGGAAAGACTGTCGCGCCTGCTGTAGGTCAAAGTATCTTCAACGGTAGTTTTGACTATGTTCCCACCCCGGCTGTTGGAACTGTAGGTGTGTATAGTGAAATACCAGGATGGGATTTTCACGGCGGGGGAGGCGACGGTAAGGTTACCGTTGACGTTTTTGGCCACCGGTATGTGACGTTAGATGCCAGCGGTTCAAGCATCAAGCATAATCCTCTCTTCATTCCGCCTGGAGTGACCACGCTGCAGTTCGATCACTCGATAACCAATCGAGATCTGTTTCCGGTCAACGGCCAATACGACAGGCTTGAAGTGCTGATCGGCGGTGAAAAGATCGGGGAAGTATTGCTCTCGGTTACAACCTCTGGATTTCAATCTCGATCGTTCTCCATTCCGCAGAGGCCCGCCGGTATCGTCGCACCGATCGAGTTTCGGATCATTCCGGCCGGCAGCAATGTGGACTCTGTAGTCCACATCGACAACGTCCATTTCGGCCCCGATTCGCCCGCAAGAGTGTCGATCATCGCCACCGACTCTACCGCCAACGAAACCGGTGGGGGGACGGCGGCAGGCCGAGGAATATTTACCGTGAGTCGGACGGGTGGATCGACCGCCAGCCCACTGACCGCCAGCCCACTGACCGTCAGCTACCGCGTTTCAGGAACAGCGCGGATTGGTGAAGATTACACGTCGCTCAGTGGAAGCGTGACGATTCCCGCTGGAGCGACCAGCGCATTGATAGTTGTTGACCCCATCGAGGATGCTGAAGCGGAAAGCGCCGAAACTGTCGTGGTGTCGCTCAACAGCTCCAGCGCGTATCGCGTGGACACCGTTCGCTTTGCGGCGACAGTCAACATCCTGGACAACGAGCCCACGGTGACGGTGACGGCGATTGACGCCAGCGCCGCCGAAACACCCCTGACCAACAACCCCGGCAAGTTCCGCATCACGCGGACCGGTGGCCCCACCACAGCGCCCCTGACCGTGAACTACACGGTGGCCGGCACGGCGGCCTCAGATGGCAGCGACTATGCCGCCCTCAGCGGCTCAGTGGTCATCCCTGTGGCCGCGACCTTCGTCGATGTGATCGTCGCCCCCGTGGATGACAGCGTGGCGGAGAGCACGGAGAGCGTTCTGCTGATCCTAGAGTCTTCCCTCAGCTACCGGCTGGGCACCGCGGCTCAACGCATTCAGACGGTGACCATCGCCGACAACGAACCCACCATCAGCATCACCGCGACCGACAAAGCCGCCGCTGAGGCGACGCCTGCGAATAATCCGGGCAAGGTACGAGTCAGTCGAACGGGAGGCTCGCTAGCCCAGGCGCTGGTGGTCTCTTACACCGTCAGTGGAACAGCCACCAGCGGCGACGATTACGTGGCTCTCACAGACACAGCCATCATTCCGGCTGGAAAATCATTCATTGATGTCGTGATCACGCCCGTGGATGATGACGAGCGCGAGGACAGCGAGACGATCATTGTCACATTGAGCGATGACCCGTCCTATCGCCATCACACAACCCAGTTCGCGGCGACGGTGACACTCGCGGACAACGAGCCAGTCATCACGGTTCGTACGACAGACTCCGCAGCTACCGAAAAAAGTGCTGGAACGACGGCGGCGCGCGGACTCTTCACGATCTCGCGCAAAGGCGGCTCGACCGCTTTGCCGCTGGATGTGACCTACACGATCAGCGGCACTGCAACGGCTGGCGATGATTACGCCTTGCTTTCAGGCATCGCCACGATTCCCGCTGGAAAGACGAGTGTGATCATTGAAGTCCAGCCGTTCGATGACATTCTCACGGAACCGATCGAGACAGTCGTTATCACACTGGACGATTCGAGCACCTATCGGCTTGGAAAGGTGACGGAGCAAACCGCCACGGTAAAAATCACGGACTATGAGCTGGCGCCCGACGCCATCACGGGGCGCACGATCAACGCCAGCATCCGCATGGGAACGCCTCCATTCGCTGGCAAAGGAAGCTATCAACTAATCGCATCAGACAGCGAAGCCCGATACGTGATCGTTGGCGGAACCGGAGTGGACAGCAGCTTCGGCGAGTTCACCTATCAGAAGACGACATCCACCACCGCCCTGCTGACTTTCATGGATTCGATCCTCGGCGTGGGACAGGGAACGCTGACTTTCACAAAAGCGAATGTAGCCACGTTCTCCTTCACGGATGAAACCGGCGGCGCACAATCTGGCACGATGACCCTGTTGGCCATCGCGGCAACGCTGGCGCCCCCATCGATCGCCGGACGAATTGCCAGCGCCAAGATCACCAGTGGCGTGTCTCCGTTCGCTTCCAAAGGGACCTTCCAAATGTCACTGGGCAACACCGGCCTTTACAGCATTCTGGGCGGCACCGGTGTAGCGAACAGCAACGGCACTTTCAGCTACGAGCGATTCAATGCAACCAATGGCCTGCTGAACTTCGATGACAGTCTAGGTGGCAAAGGCTGGGGGATTCTCACGTTCACCGCTTTGAACAAGGCGAATTATGTATTCGTGAATGAAGAAACCCTGGCGATGCAGCGCGGCACGATGACATTCTGACTTTTCCCAATTTATGTACCATCTGGTATGAGAGTCGGTGGATGAATCCTTTTCTGGCTTGTAGTGATCCTGTCGCGAACGCCGCCGGTGGCTGGTAGTTCAGCGAGCTGTGCGGCCGCCGGTACCTCTCTATTCATTTATTCTGGCACACCAACAACCGGCCGAATTTGCGACCCGCGCGAGCCGCGCTTGGCTCGTGAAACACTGAATAATCACCGGCATTGAGCCCGGCGCGCACCGACCGCGCCGCATAACAACGAATTGGAATGTCCCGACGCTCGCCAACCTCGCGCCGCCCGCCGGTAGTAGTGTTTGAGCAGTCCACCCAGGCGCATCCGGCACTGGATCGCCCCTTCGCGCGGCGGTGCCGACCAGTCGCCCGTCAACGGCAGGTTGTCCTTGGCTTGGTGCGGCCTCTCTTCGTGGTAATGGCCGGAATCCGGCGAAAGGCCGATTCGACCCTCTGGAAAAAGTCTAAGTTCGAACCTCGGGCGACAGGCCGCATCGACAAACCCGTCAGCGTGACAGACATTTCACCTTCCTTTGGCGCGCCTATGTTCGCGCGCGAAGTCGCGCCGAAAAGTCTAGAAAGTCGCGCTTTGCCGATTTTTGGTTTTACCGACTAAACCATTGATATCACGATGGTTGCGTCGCCTGAAATCGCGCATTTT
>Ga0163150_10008916_pt1 | contig 11250 bp, 7 predicted proteins | sample OliLakLV19P2IB_FD_148628 | JGI IMG/M metagenome (GOLD analysis project Ga0163150, IMG submission 148628) | Freshwater microbial mat bacterial communities from Lake Vanda, McMurdo Dry Valleys, Antarctica - Oligotrophic Lake LV.19.P2.IB | ecosystem: Environmental > Aquatic > Freshwater > Lake >...
GCTGGGCTCGAGGCCAGAGGCGGCGATCCGCTCGAACTCCTCAACCACAATGGCAGCCGCATGTTCGAAGTCCGCTTCCACCCGGCCGGTCCTCGTACCACCGAGGCGCTGAGCACCGTCCGACGCCGGTTCCCCAATTTACCCATGCTCATCGACCTGCCCGTCCCAGGCGATGTCGAAGCCTCAATGGCTTTTTTTCGCGCCGCCATCAGCCAGAAGCCACCCGAGCATCCCGGCAGCAAAAAAAGCCCCTCCAGCGCTAAACAGAAAGGCTGACCGGCGCGCCACACGCCTGGCGAGAAGATGTCTGCAGTGATTCCGCGTGGCAGGGGCGTGTCACAATGTGGACTCCCACATGATTCGCACCATTATCTTCGACATGGGAAAAGTCCTGATCCCCTTCGATTTCCAACTCGGCTACAACCGCATCGCCGAACTCGCCGGATGCGAGGCATCCGCTGTACCGGAACGCCTGCGCCAGTACGACAGCGTGCAGCGCTTCGAATCCGGTGCCATCGAGCCCCGTGCTTTCGTCGATGAGATCAACCAGATCCTCGGCACTAACTACGATTACGATGTTTTTTGCGAAATCTGGAGCAGTATCTTCCTGACAGACACGCTCATCCCGGAATCGCTCCTCGAAGCACTCCACCGCCGCTACCGACTGGTCCTGCTGTCCAACACCAACGCGATTCACTTCCCCATGGTCCGTGAGCGCTACCCCATCCTGAACCACTTCGACGCCTTCGTCCTGTCGCACGAAGTCGGTGCCATGAAGCCGTCGCCAAAGATGTATGAGGCGGCCGTCGCAGCCGCACAGTGCAGGCCCGAAGAGTGCTTCTTTACCGACGATATCGCCGAATACGTCGAGGGCGCCAAACAGTACGGCATCGACGCCGTAAGGTTCGAATCGGCAGAGCAAATTGAAAGGGAATTAACGGACCGCGGAGTCGACTGGCAGGAATAAAGGGGGGCAGGCTTTCCACCAGGCTTTCCACCTGCCCCCGCAGAACTAAAACGCCAGCTTCAGCGCGAACTGAATCTGACGAGCCGGGTACGACGAAGTAAACTGACCGAAATTCGCAACCGTCCAGTTCACCACAGGCGGACGGAAATTCGTATGGTTGAAGATGTTGAAGAACTCCGACCGGAACTGCAGATTCACCCGCTCCGTAATCCGGAAACTCTTCTGCACATTCACATCCAGTTGCCAGAACCCCGGACCGTAGAATCCGTTCCGGGGCGAGTTCCCAAACGGCTTGTCGGGAGTCGGAGCAGAGAAGGCCGCGCGGTCCAGATACCGAACCGTACCCGCCCGCTGCGATTCCGGCAGCACCGCTGTACCAGTCAAATTCGGCCGGTAGCTGATGGCGCCGCGCCAGTCCGGGCCAATATCGGAAACCTGACCCGCCGCCAATGGAGACCAAAGCACATTCAGCGGCTCACCCGTGGTAGCCGTGTTGATCGCACTCAACGTCCATCCGCCGACAACCGCATCCACCACACCAGGCATTCCCGTGGCGAACCTGCGGCCCCTTCCCACAGGCACATCCCAGACCACCGATGTGGTGTTGTTCACTCGCTGGTCAAAGCCTGAGGCCGCATCCTCCGCCTTCAGATCGTTGAAGTTCTGCGGCGACGACCGATTCCCCTGACCCTGATCCTCCAGCGCCTGGCCCACGTTGTCGTTCGCCTTCGCATACGTGAACGAATTCAGGAAAGACAGCCCGCCCGTGAACCGCCGTTCCAGTTTCACCTGAAGCGCGTTGTAATCCGCCCAGCCAATATTCGCCGCATACGTGATCCCGGCGAACGACTGGTTCGGACGCCGGGCCTGAATCGACTGCGTGCCCGTCGGCGTGTCCTGTGCCCGAGCCTGGTTGAAATCGGCAAACAGCAGCAGCTTCGAACTTTTGTTGCCGACGTAAGCAACGTCGATCACTGTATTTCGCAGGATTTCGCGCTGGAAAGAGATAAACCAGTTCTGCACATACCCCGTCTTCGTGTCGCGAGGCATGAAGGTGATGTTCGCCAGCAGCGGATTAAAGGCGTCCGTCAGGCCGGCCGGATAGCCCCTCTCAGTGACCAGGAACGTCGACTGTGCCGGGTTCTGATTCACGATCGCGTTGTATACCTGCGGGCCGTTGATGGCCAGCAGGTTGCCGCCGCCCGAACGGTTGAAGTGAATGTAACTGATGCCGTAGCCACCGCGAATGGCTGTTTTCGCGTCCCACGCATAAGCCGCACCCAGACGCGGGGCAAAGTTGTTCTTGTCCGTGTCCATCAGCGCCCTGTCGTACGTGCTGCCAGCCTTCGCGGGAAGCAGCTTGTTCGACGCCGGGTCGAAGTTCGAGAGCCGGTTCTGATCCTCCCATTGCGGCGTGAACACTTCGTACCGCAAACCCAGGTTCAGCGTCAGCTTCTGATTCAACTTATAGTCGTCCTGGAAGTACATCATGTGACCCTGCTGCCGCAGCTCCGCCACAAAGAAATTCGTCAGCGAATAGCGATTACGCAGGCCGAACATGAAGTCCGCCAGCGGCTGCCCGCTAAAGTTGCCCTGATAGAAATCGTTGCCATACAGAGGGTTTACGTCCTCTACCTGAGTGTGAACGCGCTGGTATTCATACCCGGCTTTAATCGAGTGCTTTCCGAGGATGTGCGAGTAGTTGAGACGAGGGTTGTACAGAAACGGATTCTGCCATTGCGGATTCGTCGACTGGCGCCCGAAATCGGTGAAGCCCGTCACTGTTTGCGTCGTGATGCCGCCCGTTACCCGCTTGTCCGTCGGAAGTCCCGGAATTCCGAACAACTCCAGCATGCCTGGGCCACCGCGAAACGGAGGGTCCTTGCCCGCTTCCGTCTTTGAGAAACCCATCCGGAACTCGAACAACGATGCAGGCGTAATCGCCCACGTGGTGCCGAATGCGAGTTGCTGATTCAGGATATGGATATAGCCATTGCCGCCACCGCCCGACAGCGTCGCGATATCCGGAGCCTGCAGATAATTCGTCTTCCGGTGGCTCGCACGAATAAACGCCGACACCTTGCTGGTTACCTGACCGTCAAGCTTCACATCCGCTTTGTCCGTATTATTCTTGTCCGCACGAAGCCGCACAAAGGCATTTGTGCCCGAGTTCGGCAGCGGCAGCGTGTTCAGAATGAACCGTGCCAGCGGGTTCCAGTCCGACTGCGGGATACCCGTGTTCGGGGCGTACGTTTTGCCCGTCAACGGATTCGTAATCGCGTTCGCGAAGATACCCGCGCGCTGATTCGCGTTCGGCAGGTTGGAAGTCACCAGCGTGCCGACACGCTCGCGAAAGCCCTCGTAATCGACAAACCAAAATGCCTTATCTTTCACAATCGGGCCGCCGAGCACACCCCCAAACTGATTCCGCTTGAGCAACTGCTTCTGTCCACCGGGAGGCGGGAAGAACCCGACCGCGTTCAGCTTGTCGTTGCGAAGAAACTCCCAGAGTCGCCCGTGAATTTCATTGGTGCCGCTCTTCATCGCCGCATTAATCGCCGCACCGGAAGTACGGCCATACTCGGCCGACATATTATTCGTCACAATGCGAAATTCCTGAATCGCATCCGGCGGGAGGTTCACCACCTGGCTGCTGAACCCCTGGTTCGACGTGCCATACGCATTGTTGTCGACGCCGTCCAGCAGGAAGTTGTTGAAGGTTGACCTTTGCCCGTTCACATTAAAGGCGCCTTCGCGTGGCGGATTCGCCACCGCGTATGCCGATCGCCGGACACCGGCCGAAAGCAACGCCAGATCGGAGTAATTGCGGCCGTTCAGCGGCAGCTCGACAATCTTCTTTTCTTCGATCACCTGTCCGCGCTGGCTGGAATCGGACTCAACCAGAGCGACCGCGGCCGACACGTTGACCGTCTCCAGCACCTGACCCACAGACATGGTCAGATCCACCCGCTGACGCGCGCTCACATTTACTGTGAAGTTGTCGGCCTGCGCTGTGGAGAATCCCACCTTCTCAGCGGCTACCCTGTACCTTCCCGGCTTCACATTGCCGAATTCGTAACTGCCAGTTTCGTCGGTGTCTTTAGTGGCGCTGATATTCGTGTCCACGTTGGTCAGGGTGACCTTCGCGCCAGATACCGACGCATCTGACCGATCCTTCACCGTGCCCAGTACCGTCGATGTCTCAAACTGAGCCAACAGAGGCCCGTACAGCATAACCAACAACGCGAGCAGTTTCCGCATACGCTGTAGATTACCAGCGATTCGTGACAAACGCGCCACAAGAATGTGAATTTAACGCGTCGAGCTCGCCGTTATGGCACTCATGAAAACTGGATACGCGTTGACCGGCGTTGTGCCCTGCCACCACTCCTTCGTTGATCCCAGTTCCAGAATCGCGAAATGGAGGTGTGGTGTATTCGGGTCCGAATTCCCCGTGGTCCCGACATACCCAATGAGGTCGCCCCGGCGCAGTTGCTGGCCCTCTTTCAGCCCATCCGCATATCGGTCGAGATGTGCGTAGTAGTAGCAATAGCGCTCTGTCGGCTCGTACTGATAGACGGTAAGGCCGCCAGGCACGCTGGTGAACAGCTTCTTCACAATGCCGTCGTCCACCGCGACCACCGGCGTCCCGCGAGGGGCCAGTATGTCGGTGGCTTCATGCCGCCTTTCGCCATTTCCTCGCGTCTGACCGAACGTGTCGATCAAATCCGAAGTACGCAAATTGGCGATTGGCAACCCAATCTGCCGGGATCCAAAAGCCGCAAGGTTCGACGCCCCCTGGACCGGTCCGCCCGGCAGCACGGCCGGACCCGCGCCTGCGCCCGTATCCACGGCCGGCGCCGTGCCCATCGAAGGAGTCCGCTCCGGAGGCGGAGTAAACGTCCGAACCCGCGCCTTCTCTCCTTCACCGACAGGCATCGCACTCCGCCAGAAGTAATACCCGACTGCGCCCAGCACGGCCACCAGTGCTACTGCAAGCAAAGCTCGAAGCATCGTTACTCCTCGCACACCACCGGAATTCCGCGAGCCACGATCCCGGCGAGTTCCATCGCGTCCCAGTTCGTCAGCCGGATACACCCGTGCGACTGCGTGTGGCCGACCCCACCCGGCTGAGGCGTCCCGTGAATCCCGTAATGTTCTTTGGAAATATCGATCCACACCACGCCCACAGGGTTGTTTGGCCCTGCCGCGATTTTTGCTTTGGTGTGCGTCGGGTCTGCGTCCCAAAATAATTCCGGGTTATAGAAAAATGGCGGATTCTTCGCGACACCCGTGACCTTCCAGGCGCCAACTGGCAAAGGGTCGCGCTCGCTTCCCGACGAGCATGGATACTGTACGATGGCCTTCTTGTCCGCCCCATACGCGGTCAGCGTACCGTCCTTGCGAACAACCACCCGAACCGCCTTAACTCCGGTAAGAGGCGCACCGACATCGGGCACCTGCAGGGATTCCCCGGCAGCAAATTTTGCCTTCGGATTCAACTGCCGCAGCAAACCCGGGCTGATATGAAATCGTTCTGCCAGCGCTTCCTGAATGCTGGTATAACCGAGCGACTCCAGTTTCGCCTGCTCTGCCAAATCAGCGGGCACCTCGCTTACATACGGTCCTGCGACATCGCCCTCGGTGATCGTGTAGGCAGTCATCACAGCAGCCGTGTCGGTGGCCAGTGCGGACAATGTGGCCTTATCCAGCTGCCCCGTCACATCTAGTCCCTGCGACGCCTGGAACCCACGCAACGCACGTGAGAAATTCTCGCCTTTCTGCCCGTCAATCTCTCCCGGCGAGAAATGCGCCCGCGCCAGCCGCACCTGTGCGTCCACCAGCGCCAGGTTCTGTTTCGCATTTTTCTGCGCAGGCCCTGCTCCGGCACAAAACACAAACGTGGCCAACACGCATATAACAAGTTTCATGGCGCCCTCCTGCTGTTTGAAGGCTTACTCACTCTTATGTTTCAAAAATCAAACTGCGCTGAGTCTGTGCCAGATGAGACAGTATTAAACGCTCGTGAATCGCCGTGTCAGTAAGCGCCTGTGCAATACTAACCTCGATTTGCAACCGCCTTCGGCCCCAACCCGCATCACCGTGGGCGACGCGATCCGCGAGATCTTCTCCGATCCGGTCCGTCACCTCATTCTGCGCTGGAACTGGAAGTCCGCTCTGACCAGTGCAATCATTCGTGGAATTATTTTCTTCACCACGAATCTCACTTCCGGGCTGCGAGCTGCCACAGTCGCCCTGATTACCGACATGGCGTTTCGGATGGCGATCTCCGGCTTCTACGGCTCTCTGACACAGGCGTTTCGACGCTGTGAGCCTGTATGGGCCGCCACCCTGTTCGTCATGGTGGTACTGCCGGCTTCCAGCCATGCGATCGAATTCATCGTTCATACGCTGGATGGAACACCGCAGCTGGGACGCAGCATCCGCGTGTCGGTTGCATTTACGGTCATCGCGACGCTGTTCAATTACTATGCAATGCGCCGCGGTGTTCTCGTGGTCGGCGAAGGACGGCGATCCTTCGCGCAGGACATGATGGACATGCCGCGAATCATCGGCGGCTTCCTCGCAGCCGGACCCACAGCCCTTTGGAAACTGGCGTTCGGACGGAGATAACTTGCCAGCAAAAACGTTGCATATCACGAACTCCTGGCACGAAACGTCAGGCGGCATCAGTACCTGCTACAAAGCGCTGATGCGCTACGCGAACGCTCACGCCCGGACCATGCGACTCGTGGTCCCAGGCGAACAGGCGCGCAGCGAAGCCTTCGGCGAACACTGCCGCATCTACTACATACCCGCCCTCCGCGCCAAAGTCGGAGACCCGTCTTATCGACTCATGTGGCCGTGGGGGCCTACAGGCTCGGCCATCCGAAAGATCCTGCGTGAAGAGCAGCCCGATCTCGTCGAAATATCCGACAAATGGTCCTTGCCGATTCTCGGCGGTCTGCTTCGCGCCGGATGGCTCGATGGTATCCGCCGCCCTGCGCTTGTCGGCACCAGCCACGAACGCCTGCATGACAACATGGCCGTCTACCTTAAAGCCGGAGCACTCGGCGACTGGATGAGCCGCACCATGCTCCACAAATATTACTGGCTGATGTTCGATCATCACGTCGCCAACTCGCCTTACACCGCGGGCGAACTGCTGCCCGCCGCAGTCAGCCACAAGGTCCATCGAGGGCTGCACGTACTGCCCATGGGCGTCGACACGGATGGACTCGATCCCGACTCCCGCACCCCGGGGGCCCAGGCCGCCCTTGCCGAACGGGCGAGTCTGCCCCACGGCGCGAAGCTTCTCGTCTACGCCGGCCGCCTCGCGCACGAAAAGAACCTGCCCCTGCTGGTCGACATGCTGGAGAAGCTGCCGCCCGATTATCATCTGCTCATCGCCGGGGACGGCCCCATGCGCGAGTGGCTGCAAACCCAGGGCACGCGGCGCACAGGTGGTCGGCTCCACCTGCTCGGCCATCTCAATGGACGCGCCGAACTCGCCAAACTTCACGCCGGCGCGGGCGCCTTCATCCACCCCAATCCGAGGGAGCCCTTCGGTATTGCCCCGCTCGAAGCCATGGCCGCCGGAGTTCCGCTTGTTGCGCCGTCCACCGGCGGCGTACGCTTCTACGCTGGCACCGGGAACGCATGGATCGCCGACACCACGCCTGAAGCCTACGCTCAGGCCGCTACAGCCGTGTTCGCCGACCCTGTTGCCACAGGGGCCCGATGTGCCGCAGCACGCCAAACCGCCCTCGCCCACAACTGGCCCACCGTCGCGGCACGCTTCTTCCAGCTCTGGGACGACATCCTGAGCGGCGTCCAGATCCGCCTCCCGGAAGAATCCCCGGATCTTGTGGCCGCGCACGACATACCGCGCGGGCCGCGTCCAGGGACGGCCTGGTTCCGGCTTCAACGCGGGTAGGCAACCCGTGTACGCAACAATAGGGTCTGGCTCGGTTTCAAAATACTATTCCCGATGGCTCGCATTTTTACTCCATCTCCAGCAGGGTCCAGTGCCCTCCGGCTTTGCCTGTCCGTCTTTCTGTTCACAGTTCTCGTCTCGGCCCAGGCACCAATTTCGATCACGCCCGGTGACCTGACGTTCTCTATCCCGGCGAATTCATCCACGCCATCCACCGCGACGCTCACCATCGCCCAGCAGAATGGTGCGCCATACAGCGCAACGATCCGCTATCTGAGCAATCCGTCCGGCTGGCTCAATATGGGGCCCGCGACTGGCATTGCTCCTGCGACACTGACCGTAACTGCCAACGCCTCTGGTCTTTCGCCCGGGACGTATCTCGCTCAGATCACGGTCACCATTAACGGACTCGGCCGCGCGGTCAATGTAACGCTCGTCGTGGGCGGAGCTCCTGGCAGCGCAGGTACATTACTCGTCAACCCCACCGCCCTCACGTTCATCGGTGGCACAGCTGGCGAACAGTCGGCCCCACCCCGGGAAATCACAGTCACAGCGCCTCCGGGATCTTCTCAGATCACCTTCCGAGCCGTTTCCAGCACCGGCTGGATCAGCGTTCCCCCGCTGCCTTTCACCACGCCGACAACTGTACCGGTGGTCGCTTATCAGACGGGGCTCGCGGCAGGTACCTACACCGGAACGGTGCAGCTAATACCATCAAACGGCGGACCGCCAACGGTGGTTCCCGTAACCCTGAAGGCGGCTGGCGCGGCCAGTACCACGTTCAACCTCACCCTGAACCAGTCCTCCGTGCTGATCAATTACCAGTCGGGAACAGCAACCCCCGGCCCGGCTTCGGTCAGCATATCCACAAACATCCCGGACAGCAGCATCCGCGAGTTCAGCGCCAAAACCACTACGGCCTGGATCAAAATGACCTCACTGCTCAACAACGATCCCGTGAAGGAGATCACCGACTTTACCGGGATTGACGACGTGAAGATTTACGTGGATCCAACTGGCCTCACCACAGGCAGTTACACAGGGAACATCACTTTCAGTTCCGTTGGCCTGCCGGACTTGAATCTGCCGGTGACGCTGCGCGTCAGCGCCGTTCAGGAGTTGAACGCGCAACCCAGTTCACTCATCATGAGCGACGCCAGTCTGCCAGGGGGAATTAACACGCTGGCCCAGCAGATTCAGATCACCAGCACTGGCAGTGGACCTCTGACATTCACCCTGTCCGCGGCCTCCGTCAATGACTGGCTGAAAGTAACCGCGTCGGCATTCACCACCGCTGGCGGCGCAGTCACACTTCAGGTCACTGCCGTGCCAACCGGGCTTCCGAAAGGCACCTATAACGGCACTATCAACCTGACGGCGAACAACGGGTCCGTACTACAGATTCCGGCACTACTCAACGTCTCAACCGCACCCAATCAGAGCAACCTGTTCGTCGTGCCTGAACTCATCACTCTGTCGGGAACGCGCGGGCGGGACAACCCGTCTCAGATTCTGCAGATCGGCACGGAAATCGGATCCATTCACCCCTACACGGTCTCCACGTCCAGCAGCGAAGGCTGGCTCGCCATCGACACCGTATCGGGCAGCGCGCCCGGACGCGTCACCGTCTCGGCAAACCTCAGCAGGCTCTCACGCCCAGGTTCGTATGCCGGCTCAGTCCTGATCACGTCGCTTCTTACCAGCCAAACACTCACCGTGCCTGTCACGCTGCAGGTGGACGATGACGCCCTCCGGCTGTCTCCCGACGCGCTCACCTTCACGCAGGCCGGCCGATTCGGCCCGTTCCCGCCGCAAACGCTGCGGATCACGTCCAGCACGCCTAACGCTCGATTCGTATTCCTCGACGTACCCTCCTGGCTCCGCGTCAGCGATCTTTCCGGTACCGCCCCCATGTCGGTCAGCATCTGGCCCGACGTCGCGCTGGTCCCTCCGGGCACTACTGGTGTGCGAATCCGCGTGCAGGGCCCGAACAACACCGTCACCCTGCCCATCAGCGTGAGTTTCGCCGAACCTCCTGGCCTGACCGTCGTGCCAGAAGCCGTCGCTCTTACCTACGCGCTCGGCGGCGTGACCATCCCCAGCCAGGTGCTGGCGATCGACACCGGTGGGGAGCCCAATGCCTTCTCCGTCACGTTCACCACAGAATCGGGCCGGAAGTGGCTCAAAGTCGACCCATTGTCCGGCGCGACACCTGGGACCATTAACGTCACGATTGACCCATCTCTGGTAACCACAGGAACGCACCGCGGCAGCATCCTGGTGAGGCTGGAGAACGGGTCAGGACAGGTCCGCGCAATACCCGTGACGCTGGCCGTCAACCCGCCTGCCGCGGTAATCGAAGCGGTGCTCCACGGAGCCACGCAGGCGCCTGCGGCAGTAGCGCCCGGCCAGTCCATCACCATCACGGGATACGGTTTCGGACCAGTCACCGGAATCAGCGCCAGGGCCACCGCGGCCGGAGCCTATGAGACCCGACTTGCCGACACGCGGGTGCTCTTTGACGGAGTGCCGGCGCCCATGCTGTTCCTGCGCAGCGATCAGATCAATGCCGTCGCTCCCTACTCGCTCACCGGACGAATCAGCACACGCCTGCAAGTCGAGCAGGGCGGCAACCTCTGGTCCCTCCCGGTCGACCTTCGAGTCGTCGAAAGCCAGCCTGGGCTCTTCACTGTCGGTGGCTCCGGCCGCGGCCAGGCGAGCGCCGTCAACCAGGATTTCAATCCGAACTCCTCGCTGAACCCCGCCGAACGGGGCTCGCTGATCACCATCTTCGGCACCGGCGAGGGTCAAACCGATCCCCCGGGCCAGGATGGGCGAGTGATTACCTCCGACCTCCGCCGTCCCATTCTGCCCGTCACCGCGCTTATCGGAGGCAGGCCCGCGGAAGTCCTCTACATCGGTTCGGCCTCAGGTCTGGTGTCTGGTGTCTTTCAGGCGAACCTGCGAGTCCCCACCGACATCCAGCCCGGCATCCTGCCCGTGCAGATTCAAGTCGGCACTGCCGTCAGCAATGCCAGCGTGACTATTGTCGTGAAGTGAGGAAACAGGGGGGCGTCCTGAGCCCGCCCCTGTTACTCGACCGAGATGAACAGCGTCTGCGCCAGAGCCTCACCGCCCAGAGTAACTTTCAGCGGAATGTCGCCGAGCGGAGCACCCGCCGGGACCAAGACGTTGAACTGATAGAGCCCGACAAACCCAGGGACCAGCCCCGCATAATCCACCTGAGCCGGCACATCTCCGAACCGGAAATCCAATCCGTTGCGCACCCGCCAGGCGCCGCCCGCGATCTGCCCCGCCACTTCCCCGCCTTCCACCGGCCCAAACC
>Ga0163150_10008918_pt1 | contig 11249 bp, 5 predicted proteins | sample OliLakLV19P2IB_FD_148628 | JGI IMG/M metagenome (GOLD analysis project Ga0163150, IMG submission 148628) | Freshwater microbial mat bacterial communities from Lake Vanda, McMurdo Dry Valleys, Antarctica - Oligotrophic Lake LV.19.P2.IB | ecosystem: Environmental > Aquatic > Freshwater > Lake >...
GAAGTAGGCGATCTTAGTGCGGTCGCCGAGCCCGGCTTCGTCGTAGAAGCGGCGCACCTTGGCGTACTCGTACGACACCCACTCGTCGTCGCCGACGCCGTCCCGATGACCGCGCTCCACCATAAATGGTCGCGGCGCCATGAGCATCGCCATCTCGGCGTGGCTCGCGACATGAGCGAGATTCCACTCGAGGATTTCGTACTCGCCCGTGAACATATAGCTGTAGGGGAGGTCGGGCGAGGTGAGCTTGCGGATCCACTCGTTGAAGTCGCCCGCGCATACGGCGATCTGAAAGCGATCAAGCAGCGGCGGAATGCGGAGCGCCGTCTTACCGCCGTAAGAGAGGCCGTAGAAGCCGATGCGGTTCGCGTCGACGTAAGGCAGCGTCACCAGCCAGTCGAGCATGCGCTCGTATTGCGCGAAGATCACGGAGTAGAGTGACAGGCCGAGGGGATTGGCGAGGCGCGCGATCGGGCGGAAGTCGTGAATGTAGGGGTTCTGTGGGACGTACACGATGTAGCCGGCATTAACCAGCGTCTCGCCGTAGTTGCGGTATACCTCGAATGCGCGGACGTTCCGTGGTTGCCCGAAGAGGTCCTGGGGGCGGCCGTTGAGCCCGTGCTGCAAGACGACGGCGGCGCGGCGCTCGGCGGGCTTGAGGCCCTTGGGGACGAGGATGACGCCGTAACCGGAGAGATCGCGATGGATGTCAAATCGGACTTCATGGGCGTCGTAGGTTGCTGTGCCGCTGAGCGGCGTCACGCGCGCGTTGATGGGGACGGACGGCGACGGCAGACGCCCGAAGACTTCGTCGCGAAGAACGTCCTTGAGTTTCGCGCCCTCACTACTGAAGCGGTTGGCGCGAATGATTTCGGCGGGTGCGATGAGACGTTGCGTGAAGTCGATCAACTCCTCAAACTGGCGGCGCATGCGTTCGACGGGATCGCGCGGCGCGATGCGGACGGGGGCCGGCTCCTCGGCGGTAGTGTCGCTCTTCGGGATGGCTGATTCGTCGAAGTCCTTGAAGCCGCGCCAGACGTTACGGTCGATGGGCTGTTTCCAGAGGTCGATGCCAGGCGACGGGTATTCGGAGACGGTCACCTTCTTTATGCGCGGATCGATGGCGGCCGCGTAAACGGCGATGAGCGCTCCCTCGCGACGCCCGTGGATTTCGATGGGCAGAGCGGGATGCTCCGCCGCAAGCCAATCCACCGCGGCAAGCACCTTCTGCACTTCGTAGCCGATGATGTGCCGGCCAAGCGGGAACGCCATGCGGTAGATGAACTCGCGGTGCGACTGCGACGTCATGCGAACTTTGGGGTTACCGGACCAGGTGGTGTCGCGGTCGATCAGGACCGGCGCGAGCACGAGACAGCCGGAGGCGGCGAGGCGTTGGGCCCGGGCGAGATGTTCGGGTTGTTCCCCCGCGTCGGGGATAGCAACGGCGGCGCACGATCCGACGCGCTTCGGTTCGTAGACCACGCCTTCGGCGTTGACGCGAGCCAGCGTTTGCCAGCGCGCGTCGAAGGCTCGCCAGTCGGAGTTCTCGTGAAGCAGCGTGCCGCGGTGGAGGTTCGGCCGGACGCGCGGGTCAACGACGCCGAGGTCGTGTTTGAGGCGATCGCGGTCGTGGCGCGGAGCGGGCCGGGACTCGGTGGCGCGGACGAGGTAGCGCTTGATGCCGTCCACCATGTCGAGGGCGGGGTCGGCTTGCGCCGCGAACAGGAGCGCTAAGAGGAGCATGCGATTATGCCTTCCAGGCCTTGCGAGTGCCGCTTTGAAGCGAGGATGGCACGTCGGCGATTCGGCCGCCAAGCTTGGCAACAATCCCGCGAGCCTCTTCCATTGTCGAGAATTTGTCCACCGCGACGAACTCGGCAAGGAGGAAGCACCATGGCAACCGTCACCATCCGACTCGGATAACAATATCACGGCGTACGCCAACGCGGGCTTAGGCTGCGGCCCAGGGGAGTACCGTCAGCGCCTTCGATTCGCAGGCGCCCGCTCGCGAGTGCTTCCGGGGATTGGTCATGTGGCGATCATGGCTGCGGTGCGCGGGGCTGCGCTTCCCGCGGCCCGGCGGAACAGGTTCACCAACGCGAAGCTGATCCAGACGCGAACAGCGCGTCCGTGCAAGCTTCGGACTCGCCACCAGAATCGCCAGGATCCGCGCCCGCGAAATTGCAACGTTCAGGCGATTCCTGCTGAACAGAAACTCGATCCCCCGCGGCGAGGCATCCCCTTCACGCGCGGTCATCGACTTGCAGATTGTACAGCACCACTACAAGAACATCGGGTAGTGTTCTAAAAAGTGCGTTGAAGTCAACGCAGGTAGAATGGTGGCGTCATGTCAATCTGCGATGAACCACGACAGGTAGGGCCGGGACCCGTACGCCAGATTGCTTCCGGTATTGATTTGATAGTTTTGTCTAGGCTCGCTTCGTGGACGGGAACAACACTAGTGCCGATAAGCGCTAAGGCCGCGTTCGACGCTCACTGGGTGAAGCTTGACAGGCGGCTTGGCCGTTGGCTTTGCTGGATCGCCTTCGGTGTGGGATCTGAAAGTATCGTAACCGGCGCGCGACAACACAAAGGAAAAAGTGGCAACTGGGACGCGTCGATCAGTTGGGAAAAGTTTTTCCAAATGAAGCCGGATGTCTGCACGGAGGTAACGAGCGCCGTTGCATGCTTATCTAAAATTCGGAATAGAGATGCCCATCAGTATTTGCCGGACTGCCGAGATGATGATTTCCCGCTTGTGGAATCCAAGTTTATCCCGGCTCTCAACTGCATCTTGGAGCATCTGGGGGAGGACATAGTCGAGCAGGTCGACCATGTCTATCAAGCCAACAACTCGCTGATTGTCTGCACGTGATCCGCAATCATGCTCTTGCGTCTGCTATGCAATGTTCGCAAGCGTCGTCTGCACTAGAACCGCCATGCCAGGGACGGCTTGCTCTTTGCTTCCCATAAACGCAGTACACAACAATCGGTTGCTGTTTTAATAGCGAAATTGCAACTCTGGTCGGTTAGGTCGGTCTATGACTTTCTTTAAGCGGCTGCCAAAGAATCCAACGTGGCGCTGATATCTTGGAACGACGGCAGTTGCCCGCTTGGGGCTTCGATCACGGCATCGGAGAAGCGTTGAACAATCATTCGCGCATCTCGGCTCCAGACCTCTGCCTTTACTTCTACGGCAACTCGTTTCCACTGGCCGTATCGTGTGCCTTTGAGGTCTCCGGATTTGAAGCCAAACCGCTCGGCTGCTGACAATGGTCCAGCGGTTGGATTCAAAATCGATAGAGCGATTGGCTGGCTACCTCGAGGATGAAGAACGAAATCGAATTCGTGTTGCTTCACTTCCCCTTTGACAGACACTCGTTCCTGGACCCTGGCTTTTCGCCTACCCCAGCGCCTAAGAACAGTCGCGAGCTGTGCATTAATGGGGCTCTCTTCGAGGGGGCGGCTACCGTCTAGTAGCCTAGTCATCGCCACAGCCGAGCACATTGCGACAGCATAGGCTTTATTGGCTACTTCCCCTAGCTTGGCCCCGGTCTGAAACATTTCATCAGCGTAGGCCACATCAAATCGCTTGGCCAGCATCTCGAACTCGCGATGCATAAAATCGGTGATCTTGATGCCTTGAAGAATTAGGTCGTTGACGGCTTTCCCGCCATCGTGGATCAATAAGTAATCCGCCGCGCGATGTTCAAAAAAAACGTCGACAAATCGATTGTCGATAGTAGGAAACGGTATCGTTGCGACGCACATATCCCGCACGTCTTGGACGACTACCCCGGCAAGGAGGTGTTCAGTTAGCGCATGCTTAATCGAGTGACAGTTGGCGACTGACATCCTTTCCGCTCCTCCCTAATTGTACTTTGAGTACCTTGAATCCGTTCTGGATAAACTCACGGACACTCCTCGGCTCAAACACGCCCAGGCCCTCTCGATGATTCCCTCGGCCAATCGGCTTCCAGACGTGTCTATGCCAGCCCCTACCTGGAAACTTCGGTCCTCTATGGTCATCGAATGTCAGATGCCAATCGATCCCATCAATCCGCTCATTGTCGAAAAGAACAGCCATCGCCCAAGCCTCCGGTATAGGACTCTTCGCCCGCACTATCACGCGAATGACCGCCGAGACGCCCCTCGCTTTTGCGGTGCCTTGAAATACGCCATCCCGCTTGAGGGCATGCTCGATTTCTCCCAATGAGGCACTCAACCCTTTTGACAACAGCCGAGCCTTCTGTTCGATAGTAAGCGGTCGCCGCGCCATTGATTGCGAACGGCGATTCTATCACTTCACCCGGCTGCGCGTGGTCGCCCGCCTGCCCTTGTCTTACGCATCCCGGCAATCTTCGCGTAGTACTCAGGCCCGCGCTCCGCCGTCTTGCTTCCGCCCTTCGCTCCAAGCGCAACAGCCGGATTCTCCGTGGTCAAGTGCTCCGCGAGTTTGTCAGCCGCCTTGAGCAGTTCGCGGGATCGCGCGATGGTAGGGTGGGGATCTGGGATTGACCCGAGCGCAAGGTCGGCTTGATGGATCAGGCGACGGAGCGCTTTGAGGTCCTGACGATTAGATTGGGGCATGCATTCAGTCTGGGGCAAGACCGGCGGAAGAAGCAAGCGGTTGCTGTTTCGCTTCAACGCACTCTTAGGACACTGCAAGAACATCGTCACGCGTCATCCGCCGCTCTCCACCGGAAGCACACAGACGTTCTGAAGCAGCAACTCGTCTACGATCTCTCCCGCACCGCCTCGGCCTCCACTCCGCACTCATAAGTGCTGTTCTCATGCGGGACCGGAACATAAAGCAGCCCACCTGGTTTTTTCAGATCATGCTGCCTGCTCCCGCTAAGCCGAAGGTAACGCTGCGAGGTGACCGCCTCCGGCTGCAACCGCCCCTCATACACGGCATCCGAGATGAAACACCTGGGCGCCGCCCACAACGTCTGGGAGTTCGTCCAGTTTGATTTGAACACGTCCGGATTCCCTGCCAGCATCTCGATCGATGGATGAATCACTTCGTCCTCTGTCGACGCATCCCGCCTGCGCACTTTTGAACGTAATGCCGATTTCATCCGCGGCGCGGCCGGCATTTCTCATTAGTAAGCAGATTGCCCGGTGGCTGTTTGAATTGAAGTGACGCCCACGCGTTTGCCGGCCGCAGCAGCGCATCATCCGACCGACGGCATACGTCTTTCCGCAACCTCGGGGACCTGGACGCACAGCAGCGTTCCAAGCGCCACACCGATGCACCCACCGCTCAATCAAAAGGTTCTCGTTCGCCTGAATAACCGGTCCTTTGGCGCCGTTGAAGGTGGCGTTATCCCGTCGTCCGGGATCAGACTTAAGCGTGCCCGCGTTCATGCATGCGTTCGCCCCAGCTTGATGGATAGCAGCCCCGCGCGGTAATGTACCTCGACGGTTGGTCCTCTCTCGAGCTTCATGTATCGAAATACGTTCCGCGATCGCCCTGGTTTGGCCGACCCGCGAGGAGCTCGCCTATGTCAGAAATAGAACTTCAAGGCCAACTGCAGAACTCGCGGAGCGACTGTGTTAAATGACGAGCTGTCGAATACGTAGAACTGGCGGTTGTAGCGGAGCACAAGATCCGAGTACACTCCGGCCTCGGTGAGTACCTGGCCCTGCGGCGGGAGGGGTGCGGCGGGGTCTCCCTGCAAACCGGCGGGGTCGCGTTTGAGGATTGCGTTCCACACCTTGTCATTCAGGTTGGCGTAGCGGTTGGGCTGGCCCGGCAGGTTCTGCGCGAGCCCGTTGAAAATGTTTCGGCCGGCGCCGCCCCAGCCGATTTGGCGGGCGTTCAGGACATTGAATCCTTCGACGCGGAATTGAATATAGCGCCGCTGGTTTTCCCAGGGGTAGAAGCTCTTGAAGACGCTGAGGTCGAAAGTGCGCACCCAGGGCATGCGCAATTGACTGAAGTTGCGGGCGGCGTTCCCGAACGTTCCGGGGTCGGGGATGCGGAACGCGCGTGGATTCATGTAAGGCGTGGTGAGGGTGTTTTGCGGGGTCCAGTCGGGATTCAACAATGGGACACCGGACGCGATGTCGGGTCTCGGATTCGCGAGAAAACTATTGCTGGCGAAACCAAGCTGGTTGCCGTCGCCAAGGTCTAGGAATGTGGGTTGGCCCTGCTGAATTCGGCCAAGACCGCTGATCTGGAAGCCCCCGGCGACAAGGTCGAGCAAGCGGCTGCGGTGCAGGTACTTCCTGCCGCGGCCAAAGGGGAGTTCATAGAAGCCTACGAAGTTAAACACGTGGGCAAAATCGAAGTTGGAGACGGCGCGTTCGCTGGTTCTGCCGAACGAGTTGACGGGCGGATTTCCCCTGATGGTCTGGGCGCCCGAATCCTGTCCCGCGAGGTTGCCGAAGTCCGGCTCGATGCCCCCGGAGGAATCGTCGATGGACTTACTCCAGGTGTAGTTGATGCGAAACTGCAGACCCTGGGAGTAACGGCGTTCGAGCTCGAATATGCCGGCCCAGTATTGCGAGCTTGAAGCAGTTTCATCCATCAGAATAATGCGTCCGCCGGACGCGCCATTGTAGCCGGGATAGGCTCGCTGCGCCGTGAACGGATTGGTGTTCACCTCGCGCGGAGTGCTGAACAAACTGCTGCCGCGGGCCCCGCGCACACCCATGGTGGCGACGGTGTTGCGCATCACTTCATACTGCAGCTCGAGGCTGTAGTTTTGGATCATCGGCACTTTTGAATTCGGGTCGAATACAAAGCCGGTGTTGGCGTAGCGTTTGTCCTGCTGCGGCACTCCGTTGATCGTCTTGACGATGGTGCCGGGATGAATGGCGCCGTCGGAAGGAATGTCGAAGAGGGTCGGATCGGGGATATATACGAGGTTGTTGTATCCGAACTGGGCGGGGATGCCGGGATCGCAGATGGCGAGTCCACATCCGGCGATGTTGGACGGATTGTTGAGTTCGCTGTTGCCCACCACGACGTTGTAGGCGCGGAACGCGTCGGCTTTTCCGCCGAGGTTGGGAAAGGGGACCCGATTACGGCCAGTGACTGTGGCGTGCGTTATGCCGTAGCCGCCGCGGACAACCAGTTTGTGGTTTTGAGTGAAGCCGAGATTGGGAACCCAGGCAAGGCCGAAGCGGGGCTCAAAATTGGAGTATTGCGGTGGCGTGAGATAGCGGGAGCGGTCGCCGAAACCGGAGAACTCAAAAACGGGCGCCATGAGGGGCTTGCCGCCGGCATCGAGCGCAAACGGATTGGCTTCAAGATTTTCGAGATTCAACTGGCCCTGCCGATTGAATTTCTCCCAGCGGGGGGATTGGAACTGATAGCGGAGACCGATGTTGAGTGTCAGGTTCGACCTCAGCTTCCAGTCATCCTGGGCATAACCACCCGTTTGCATCCATCGATAGTAATAGGGCTGGGCGATGTTCTCGTAGGCAAACAGAGAGTTGGGGACACCGAGCAGGAACGAGGCTAACGGATCGCCGGTGCGGGCCGTGGCGCTGCGGCAGTCCGAGGGGAGCGAGCCAGTGAGTCCCGGCGCGCTCTGGACACCGGTGCATCCTAGCGAATCGTTGGTTTGAGCGGTGTTGAAGTTCCAGCGTCCGCCGGCTTGATAGCCGTAGCCGGGAGCGGCGGCGTTGCTCATCTGGAGGCTGCCTAGAAATCCGAACTTGAATGTATGGGACCCGCGGATCCACGAAATGTCGTCGCTGAGCGAGTAGCTGTGTTCGGTGTTGCGGCCAATGTTCTGGATGCCGTTGAAGCCGAGACGGCCGAAGCCCACCTGATTGTTGGCGGGTCCGCCATTGCTATAGAAGTCGGCGATTCCGTAGCCGAGAAAATTCGGCGTCCCGAGGCCGGCGCCGCCCAAGTCGAGAAGTGGAGTAGTTCCGTCGGTGGATAGGTAAGCGGACGGAAAGTTGCGGGCGAAATTGCCGTACGTGTATCCGGCGCGAAACTCATTCACAAGGTTGGGACGAAGCGTGCTGGTGAGGCTGGCGACGGTGGAGCGTGAGCGCGACGTATCGCTGGTGCCGGGGTTGGTGATGGGATCGCGAAAGTACCGGTCGGCGTATAGCGGCTGGTACACGTATTTGAAGCTGAGGTTATGCGCGTCGCCGATGCGATGGTCAAGTTTAACGCTCCAGCGGTCGTCTTTGTTCTCGGTCTTCTGGAAGTAAGCGAAGTTGGCGCCGGCCTGGGGTCCGGAGGTGATGATCTCCATGTTAGGCCGGGGATAAAGGGCCTTGGCGATGGCGACAGCCGCCGGGTTCACGTAGCTGCGGCCACTCGAGTCCACCAGAACCCGGCCACGGCGGTTCGGGTCGGGGTCGTTCGGATTGAACATCGAGAAGTTGGTGTACTGATGGAGGGGATTCTGCAAGGAGATGGGCGACGAGGGATTGTATGCGGGATTAGGCGCGTAGCGCAGAGCGCCCGCTGAATCCTTTGAAAAGTGGTTATACAGCACCGGGTACTGGCGCTGAACACCAGCGGCGTCGTAGGCGAAACTCTGGCTGAAATCGCCCTGGAGTTCTCGTTCCGTGGGGACGCGCTCAAAGGAGGGGCCCAGGTTCCCTTGCACCTGGCGCAGCGGTTCGTAGCTGGCGAACCAGAAGGTCTTGTTCTTTCCGTTATAGATTTTGGGAAGGACGACAGGACCGCCGCCCACCAGGCCCAGTTGCTGGCGGCGGAGGGGCGGCCGGGCCTCAAATCCGAACTGCGGCAGACGCTGGGTGACGAACGGCGTGGCGGTGAGCGCGCGCTGCCGGTGAAACCAGTAAGCGGTTCCGTGAATTTCGTTGGTTCCACTTTTGGTGGTTTGCTGGATGATACCGCCCCCTGCCTGACTGTATTGAGCGGAGTAGTTGGATTGGAGAATCGAGAATTCCTGGATGGTGTCGGGAGAGAACGAGACGGTGGTGCGGCCAAGCGCGACGCCGGTAACATTCTGTCCATCGGCGATGAATTGCGTGGAGCCCGGCCTTCCACCATTCACGATGATCTCGCGGCCGGGGATCGGGGGCGAGTTGAAAGTCGCTCCGATTTCAGAACCGACGTTGCCGCCAACACCGGGGAGGGTCAGCGCGAGTTCGAGAGTGTTACGTCCGTTGAGTGGAGTGTCAATGATCGTGCGTCCGTCGACGGTCTGGGTGACTGCGCCGGTATAGGTCTGAAGGAGGGGCGACTGGTCCGAGATGGTGACACTCTCGGTAACCTGCCCGGGCTTGAGGACCAGATCGGTGGTGGTGATCTTTGCGGTATCCACCTTGACGCCGGAGATCGTGGTCTTCTGGAAGCCGGGTACGTCGACGATCACTTCGTACACGACGGGACGCAGCGAGGCGACGCTGTAGAATCCTTCAGAGCTGGTCTGAACCTTGACGACGGCAGTGGTGCCGCTATCGCGTATGACCACTTGGGCGTTGGGCACGACGGCCCCGCTCGAGTCGGTTACTTGTCCCCGGATGGAGCCGAAATTCGACTGCGCCAGGACTGCGGCTGCCAGCAGCATCGACAGGCAAACCGGCGCGGCCCATACCCGAAACGAGCAGGAGCGAATCCGCGAGCGGCTAGTGATCATGCAAAACCTCCACAACGCTTTGAAGCTGAACCTTATTTAAGCTTGCGTCGGGCGTCCCAAGTTTGCCAAGCGTTGAACGGTAAAGTGGACGGTATAGAATGGAGAGCGAACAATGGCGTAACATGTTGAAGCGGATGCCTTCTGCTGCGACTAACAGGCGTTAGGCCCGCCCCAGGGCTTATTTGAACTCGTGAAAGTGTCGAAGAGTGAATCCGAGCCCGTGGCGGCCGGCGATGTGCTGGCGGAACTCGACCGTGTCCTCAAGGGCCCGTCGTTCCGCTCGAGCAAGCGAAGCCAGCAGTTTCTCAACTACGCGGTACAGCAGGTACTCGCGGGTTTGCACGAGAACCTCAAGGAACGTACCATCGGCGTCGCCGTTTTCGACCGGCCCGCAACTTACGACACAAGCGAGGATGCCACGGTCCGCGTTGCCGCGGGCGAAGTTCGGAAGCGTCTAACACAGTTCTACACTGATGCTCAGGCCCACGCCCTTCGGATCGAACTGCCGCTGGGATCGTATGTGCCTGAGTTCGTCACCGTGCACTCGACGGCGGTTGTGGAGGCTGAACCATCCACACCGGTGGTGCATTCGGGCACGGTTGAGGCGAACGTAGACGGCTCCGCGCCACCGCCACAGGCGGTGCCGGCGGGCACGAACCGATTGTGGGTGGCGATGGGTGCGGTTGTGTTGCTCTCCGCGCTCGCGCTGGCCCGATTCACGACACGGTCCGCGTTCGACGATTTCTGGGAGCCGATGATTGCATCGCGGCAACCCGTGGTGATTTGTTTGACTCACCCCGTGGTCTTTCTCCTGTCGGAGAGAGTGCAGAAGGAGTATGTCGAGCGCCACAAGATCGATCAGTTCGCTGGACCCTACGTGGTCCGGGTCGACCCGAAAGACCTTCGGCCAGACGACCTGGTGCCCGCCACCGATCAGTACGTAGGATCCGGCGATGCTTACGCGTCGAGTCAGTTTATGGCATTCCTCAAGGCGAGGGGTGGGCCCGCGGAGTTGCGACTGGGGCAGGACCTGACGTTCGCGGACTTGCGGTCGAGGCCTGCGATTCTGATCGGCGCATACTCCAATCGCTGGGCGATGCAATCGAATTCCGAGTACCGCTTCTCGTTCGGGCATTTCTCGGTGAAGGACCGCGTTACAGGCAAGGACTGGACGCTGACGGACATGACGCCGGATTACAAGTCAAAGGAAGACTACGCGATCGTATCCCGTGTGTTCCAGTCCTATACGGGACAGTTGGTGATTCTGTCAGCGGGTATCACGAACGCCGGCACTCATGCCGCGGCTGAGTTTCTTACGAATCCGCGTTACCTGAATGCGGCTTTGGCGAGGCTGCCGCGAGGTTGGCGAAAGCGAAATCTGCAGTTCGTGCTGCATTGCCGGGTGATCAACAATGTGCCGGGTCCACCGGAAGTAGTCGCGTTTGAAGTTTGGTGAGGGGTTTCAGCGACTGGGGTCGCTCACAATAATCCGAAAGCCGCCAGTCGCATTTCAAGCGGCTATTCCCGCGCCGGAGCCGGAAATGGCGCCGTCCACACGCCAGGAGAAAGCCGCAATCCGGCAAACGGCGGCGTTTCCAATCGGGCCTGGCGGATTCACTTCGCGCCTGTCACGCATCGCCGTTAGTTAGTTAGTTAGTTAGGTAG
>Ga0163150_10008925_pt1 | contig 11240 bp, 10 predicted proteins | sample OliLakLV19P2IB_FD_148628 | JGI IMG/M metagenome (GOLD analysis project Ga0163150, IMG submission 148628) | Freshwater microbial mat bacterial communities from Lake Vanda, McMurdo Dry Valleys, Antarctica - Oligotrophic Lake LV.19.P2.IB | ecosystem: Environmental > Aquatic > Freshwater > Lake >...
CGGTGGGCCTTTGCCTCCTCGGCCGCAAGTTCCGCCGCCGCAAATAAGATGGGCACCGCGGGAGCGAAACGGAGACATTCCGCGACGCCTCGGCACGGAGTTTTTGAGTTCCTGTTCGGACCCGTACTGAGCGATGTCGCGACGCATGCTCGCAGGAGTGACGGCCGCCAGTTTGCTGCCATCGAGGGAGAATTGCACCCGGACGCCAGGGCCTACGCCGGTTTCGAATCGCGTGATTTCTTGACCGGTGCGCACATTCCACAAATAGACGTCCCCATTTTGACATTAGAGGAGTATGGCCATGAAATCCTTATCGCTTGCCATGCTGGTGGCCGCTTGTGGTCTATCTGCGTTTATGTCGCCAGCGGCCACGGCGTCCCCCTTCTACTCTGTTCGTGCTGAAGCCAACGGCGCGGTCCAACAGTTCGAATCGACCGATGCCGTAAGCGCGACTGAAGGCGACCTATTCCTATACAGCGGTGGACAGCGCACCTCGGATACCTCAGCCTCGGCTCAGCCCGGCAGTCTCCGCGCCTCTGCCGACGCCACGGTCAACGTCCCGAGTTCCTCGCTGGGCGGCACCGGATCTTACGCACAGGGTGTAAGTCGCATGATTCTCAGCGACGTTGTGATCAGTCCCTTGCCTGGCACAACGCCGTCGCCGGTGGCCGCTATTTCGCTTTATCTGACCCTCAGCGGTAGCCTCGATACATCCGCCGCGATTGGCTGGCCCCATATTGGCTCGGCCGGTGGAACTGCCAGCATCTCGGTTTCGGGTGCCTTGGCGGGAGTTCTCTTCAGTGGCGACCGCACAAAGACCACCTCCGCCAGCGCCACGGACGGAACGGTAACGGATAGCCCTATTAGCGGCACAGGCATCCTCGCTGACGGCTCAAGCGTTCTGCTGACGCCCGTCGCCATGGTGGCTATAGATTCTCCGTTCACGCTGGACCTCAGGCTGACCGCAGGCGCTTCCGTCGGATACAGCTATGGCGGAACGACCACGGCATCCACTGCTGCGTTGGCAACCGCTCACTCACAATTCAACAATACGCTAACACTTGCGTCCAACGGCCAAGTATTCAATCTGCCAGCCGGCTACACTTCCAACTCAATCGACGGGATCATTGTCAACAATCAACTGGTCCCCGAACCCTCCACCCTTTCAATAGCCATGTTCGCATTCATCGGCGTTGTTGCTTGGGGCTGGCGACGGATGCGCTCTTGACCATCCAACTCCGCTGTACCGCGTTCACGAACGAGGCGACCAGCGATTCAAGCGAACGAAGTCGCGCCGCCGTACCGATTTGGTGAGCATGAGGGAAATCGCGCGATCAGGTGGCAGCCGCCGCCTATCAATCCAAGAGTTTTTTCGGACTTCGAGATAATGACTCATTTGCGGCACGGCTGCCGCGGCGAACTGCACCCCAATCACCGTCTGCGACGAGCGAGTAGCGGGCTGTGCTTCCTGAAACGCTTACATCTGGATGACCGAATGCGAAGAGCGGGACCTGCCGATAGCCAAGGCCCCCGGAGGAAAATCGACCGGATTGTGCGGCAATGTCCCTTGCGCGACGGGCACGTGCCCACGGGCTTTTGCGAAACAGTTGAAAACACTCATGGATACCCACGCAGGACCATTGGGATTGCTGACGGCTCAGCAAGCATGTGAGCGAGACGCAAGGTTTTACGGTGGTCCTGCAGGTTGGATCTCGGCCTCTGTCGACTACCTCGACGATACACCATTAGCTCCAACAAAGCGGGGCGTTCCACACGAACAACTGTGGCTCGTGGTCCAAGGCGCTCCCGAGAATCACGACACTGAGGCGACCTCCCGTGCAGAGGCGTTCAAGCTACAACCCGGAGCTGTCATCGTCGCACGCGTCCCACTCGACCAATCGTATGAGCCACGTGTGATAACGGTCGACTAGTTGGAAACCCGACATCATGAGCCGTCGGCCTGCTTCACTTTCAAGACGCCGAGCAAGTTCCGCTCAATGGTCGCCGAGATTTCGTTCAGCGGCAAGTGACTTAAGTTCTTCGGCGAGAACGGGTTTTCCAGTTCGACCCCAATCTGATCCAGCGACAGCAATGGATACGCAACCAGCATTGTAATGAATGGAACGAACCAATCGCCCCAATTTCCATCTAATCGATGAATAAGGGCAAGTGGCAGCGTCAGCAGGAACAGTACAATGAAGCGTCGAATCTTGATCGAATAGAGCCGGGGCAGTGGAGTTTTAAGGATTCGTTCGCACGCCCCGATGTGGTCGATCAACAAAGCCCGCTCTCGATCGATTTGGACGAAGACAAACTTATCCATCTCCAGCTTGTCGCAAGCGTCCCGCAGCAAACCGGCAAGTTTCAAGGCGACGAAGCTCGGCATGTGATCCGCAGTCGCGATTTGGCTCAATCCGCTCGGGCCAAGCAGGCTGGAGACCTCAGACGATGGTTTTTCACCTCGGAGGCTGTGCCGTGCTACGTGCGGGAATGCCGCTGTCCAGCGCACGAGCGACTCTTGCCACTGCGAATCGGTCGGTCCGTAGGCCAGCGCACTGATGACCAGATTGCGAGACTGGTTTACGATGCCGCCCCAAAGTTTACGGGCTTCCCACCAGCGGTCATATCCTGCATTCGTGCGTAGAACCAGGAGGAGTCCAAGCACCGCACCGACGAACTCGAAGGGCGCCACCGCCAGTGCCAGCCGCACTTGCAGCGGCTTTTCGATCAGCCAGGAAACGACACAGGTGGCACCAGCGGTGAGGCCAAAAGCCAGGACAAGAGGCATGACGCGCGGAGTGATCGATCCTTGCAGAGCAATCGCCTCGCGCCAGAATCCCTCACGGATTTGCAAACTCATTGACTTTTACCCGGGGCGCAGTTCTGGGCCATTTAGATCGCGTTGTTGGTTCTCTTGCGGATGCTGATTTCGTCCGGCGGATACTGGTACTCGGCAAGTGCAACGAACTGCCCGGTTCTCAAGTCATAGGCGAACACTTCACCCGTTTCGATCTTGTATACCCAGCCATGCAAGTGCAGGTCGCCTCGCACGAGCCGTGAGGCGACGGACGGAAGAGTCCGAAGGTTCTCAAGCTGCACCAGGACGTTTTCTTCGACGGTAGCCGTGAGCAGGCGATCACCGTCCAGGTGGCCGTAGTTGTCCCGGATGATGCGGCGGGTTGTCTCGGCGTGAGATAGCCACGAAGAAACGGCAGGGAGCGAAGCTACCTGTTCGGGCTGCAGCAACCCTTTCATCGCCCCGCAGTGGGAATGACCGCAGATGATGATGTCCTTGACGCCGAGAGCGGCCACGGCAAATTCAACTGTCGCTGCTTCACCTCCATTGCCTGCACCGTGAGGCGGGATGATATTCCCGGCGTTGCGAATGATGAACAGATCGCCCGGTTTGGACCGGGTTAGCATGTTTGGGTCGATGCGTGAGTCGGAGCAGGTGATGAAGAGGGTTTCGGGATTTTGGCCCTTCGCCAGATGCTCAAACAGCCCTTGTAAGGGAAGGAAATCCGCGATCTGGAATTGATGAGTGCCCTGTATCAGTTTTTGCACGGAGATGTCCTTAATTACGAAACGAGACGGTCAACTGACAGTCGTGATGGGTTGTCTATTTCGCTTCATCGAGCTTCACGTCGGTGATCGGGACCTGTATTTCCCAAAACGCTTTGTCTTTTGGCACAAACGGTGAATTGTAACCGAGAACCCGGTAGGGGCCGACGACCGTTAGATCTTTTCGAGATTCGATTTCTGCGGCAAGCTTTTTCTCTGCTTGTTCACGTGTATTGGCCGACAATTGACCCTGGAATGCAATGCTCAGGACCCGCAAGGTGGGCATGTCAGCCACCACGACTGCCCCCTCATTCTTCGGCTCATCGAGCAGCGGCCGCTGCAGCACGAAGTGCATCCGCTTGATGTCCATTGCATCGAAGTTAGCAATCACGTTCGGTTTGTCCGAGGGCTCTCGACGGTTGTAGTCCATAATCACCGGGGCGGTCATCTCATGCTTGTGCTTCGTTAAATAGGTAAAGCAACGCATGAATGCGTTGCTCCCTTCAGCCGAGTAAGTTCGGCACAGAGGGTAGCTCTTCTCGACGATCTGGCCGACTTCGTTCGGTGGCGGAAACCCTTCGGGCAGCGGACCTTCATTGATGAATCCTTGCGGGTATTTGGGTTTCTCCACGGGCTTTGCCTCTTCATTCGGCGACTGCTGGAACGCACTTGCCTTGGCGTCGGGTTCGACCCCGTACACTCGGCCGTTCTCCGCTCCGACGGCCCCGAGGAACGCCACAGCAACAAGAACACTCAAACAAGACGTTTTTTGCATCATCAGTTCACCTGGGAGTTGAAGCTATTCTCTGGAGCGAAGGCTGTTTTTTTCATTGATGTCGGGACCGCACATAGGCATCGCAACGGTGACGTCTCTCGCCTGTCAGCCTCGCGGTGAGCCGGGAAAGAATGCGTTCGTACGTGCTTGATAGTTTGCGTAATCCGGTCGGCGATCCGTGATCGTCTTTTCGAGCAGCGTTACGCCAGACACCTTCAAGAGCAAAAAAGACATCACAAGTGGACTCAATAGGGTCCACCACGCGCCGCCGGCAGCCGCAATGAGGTAAAGGCCCCACCACACGGCGAAGTCGCCAAAATAGTTCGGGTGTCGCGTGAATCGCCACAGGCCGCGATCCATGACCCGTCCGGTGTTGGCTGGGTCGGCTTTGAAACGCGCCAGTTGCCAGTCGCCAACGGCCTCGAACGCGAAGCCAATAGTCCAAATCAGAACTCCGATCCCATCCAGCCAACGGAGCGGGATCGCTTCTTCCTGGCTGGCCGCAACCTGGATTGGCAACGACACGAACCACAAGATGACGGCTTGTAGTATGAACACTGTGAACAGACTAACCCACCAAAATCGCTGACCGTGGTGGTTGCGCATCGCCTGGTAGCGACGATCCTCTCCGTGGCCCCAGTTGCGCCACAGCAGGAACAACGATAGCCGCAAGCCCCACACGGCGGTCAGCGCCACCAACAACGTGGTGCGTGCGCTCGCCGGGAAGTTAAGCCAAGATGCGGTGAACCCCACAATCGCGAAGCCGCTTCCCCAAAACGGATCGACGATGCTCGCATCGCGCCTGGCCAGGCTCAGCAGCCAGACCAAGACCATCGTGGCCGTGATCGTTGCAAGTGTCGTGAGCAAAGTCAGCCAAAGGGGAGACATGATGTGTCCTAATTCAAAGGTTGAGACGATCGCTGCAGTAAGTACTGTGACACGTGCCACTCCTCACCGTTGCCATATCCGAATAGTTCAGCCACTGCGAGGAAGAAAACCCGCCAGCGTTGCAACCATCGGCCGGCGGCTGCGTCGCCGTAGGTTGATTTTAGAATCTGAAGCACCTTGTCGCGTCGAGCGTCCAGATTGGCTAGCCAGGCCTCGGCAGTGCGTTGGTAATGACCTCCGTTCCAAGTCCATTGGCGGAGGACGCTCAAGTGTCGATCGAAACGGCGCAACAGGTCTGTACTGGGCATGATCCCGCCCGTGAAGAAATAGCGTCCCATCCAGTCCGCCTTCCCCGTCGTCTCAAAGGGATAGGCCAGTTCACGATGGCAGAAGAGGTGGACGAAAAGCTTACCAGTAGGTCGCAACCACGACGCGATTCGTGCGAGCAGCAGGTCGTAGTTGCGCATGTGCTCGAACATTTCGATGGAGATTACTCGATCAAACCGGCCGTTGCCGGACGTTGAGGGCGTGGGAGCGAAGTCGTTCATGTCGGCCGTGATAACGCGCAGGTTTGTCAGCCGGCGGGCAATTGCCTCAGATTCGATAAAGCGCCGCTGAGCGTTCGAATTGGAAACGGCCGTAATGCGACTTGCGGGATAACGCTCAGCCATCCACAGCGAAAGCGAACCCCAGCCGCAGCCCAGTTCAAGCACGTCTTGGCCATCCTCCAGTTGAGCTTGTTCGCAAGTGAGGGCCAAGGCGGTTTCCTCGGCCTCGGCTAGCGAGGACGAGGCGTTCGGCCAGTAACAGCAACTGTATTTGCGGTGCGGTCCGAGCACGACTGAGAAGAATTCCGGCGGGAGCTCATAGTGCTGCTCATTCGCCTTTTCGGGAACCAGCGCGACGGGACCAGATCGCATCGACTCCACAAATGCTGCCCGCGCGGACTCTCGCGCGCCGGAATCGCCGCCAGTCGATTCTCGCAACCGGCCGCGGCACAAGCGGCGAATCGCAATCCGCGTTAGAGCGTCGGGCAAGAGCCCACGCTCGACGGCTTCCACTCCCATTGCGAGAATACTCATTGCCAGCCTTCCCTTAAGCAGGACACAGTCCTATGTTCTGCGAATCCATCGAGGAGTTAACCTCGCAAGACGAGTCGGGCACGAGCGCCGCCCGGTTGCCGATTTGGATGGGATCGCGACGGCACTGAAGATTATCAAATTGAATCTGCACCACACCGACGTGACGCTCTTCAAATGCCGCCTCACAATAGCAGAGGTAATAATCCCAGAGTCGAATCAGTTCCTCCGAGTACCCGAGCCTCCGCACGTCGGCCAATCGCTCGTGAAAGGTCTTGCCCCATCGCCGCAGCGTTTCGGCATAGTGGGGACCAAAGTCCTCCGCATGTACGAAACGCATTTGGCTCGCTCGCCCAACCGACTCCAAGATCGTCGCCATGGAGGGCAGGCAGCCGCCTGGAAAGACGTAGCGGCGAATGAAGTCCACTGAGTGCAGATATTCATCGTAGCGCCGCTCGGGCATGACGATCGCTTGCAAGACCATCGAGCCGTCTGGTTTGAGTAGTTCTCCGCACTTGCGGAAGTACGTGTCGAGGTATTGATGGCCGACCGCCTCGATCATTTCGATCGAAACCAATTTGTCAAAACGGCCGGCCAGGTCCCGGTAGTCTTGCAGTAAGAGAGTGATGCGGCCGGCGACTCCGGCGGCTTCGATTCTGCGGGACGCTAGATCAAATTGTTGTTTGGAGATGGTTGTTGTTGTCACCCGACATCCGTAGTGTTCCGCCGCATGGATCGCCAGTCCGCCCCAGCCCGTGCCGATTTCCAGCAGATGATCGCCGGGGCGCAAATCGAGTTTGCGGCAGACCCGGTCGAACTTCTCGACCGATGCTTCGCGTAACGTGGTTCCAGGCGACGAAAAGATTCCGCTTGAATAGGCCCAGGTGTCGTCGAGCCACAATTGAAAGAAATCGTTGCCCAGATCGTAGTGGGCATTTATGTTACGACGGCTGCCATTCCGACTATTGGCGTGCCAGCGATGAACAAGCCGATGCATCAACTGCGTGAGTCGCGACCAACCGCTATCCAGACTTTTAGCCGCGGTCGTGTTGCGAACGAACAATCGAAATAGGTCGGTCAGGTTGTTGCAGTCCCAATCGCCGCTCACATACGACATGGCTGCCCCCAAACTCCCGCCAGTGATCGACTGCCGGTAGAATCGAGGATTCCGGACTCGTACGGTCGCATGCATATCGCCTGTTGTTCCGACCCGAGACACTCCTGCGTCGTCGTCGATCGTGATCTCGCCGCCGCGCAATCCGTTCAGTCGTCGCAGCACCAAACGTCGCGCCAGACGGTCCACAAAACCGGGCACACACGCATTGCGTTTTTCGAACGATCGGTCGATGGTCATGCCGGGATCTCCTCACGGCTATTTTCTTGTGGAGCGCGACTCGACCGATCGAGACGACCGCCTACCTCGAAATCTTGAACTGAGGGAGAATTTGTGAGGCTGGGATGGCGTAAAAACGGCACTCCCTTGCGCCAGACCCGCAATGCCTGCCAGTAAATGCGGACGAATATTTGCAATGTCAGCAGCGGATATCGCAACAGCAGGCCTGCGAGACGCAATCGCGTGATCGGCGTTCGTCTGAGCGACAGCGAGGCTTCGAACACCTTTTGCTCGGGAGCTTGGCATTTGATGGCCACTATCAGCCGTTTTCCAGGCGTCGATAGCCGCCAACAATAATCCATCTCCATCCCAAGAAAGGGAGATACATGAAACTCTTTGGCGTGCCGTGTCGTCATCGGTTGACGTTGCGAGGCGGCTCGCAAGTCAAGGACGTAACAATGCTGCTCGTCCCAGGGCGTGTTGTTGACTTCGGCAACCACTGCCTGGACGTGCTCGTCCCGGGCATTAAAGCAGTAGTAGAGACTGACCGGATTCATTTCGAAGCCAAAGTACCGAAAGTGCGTCAGCAACCGGATCGGCCCCTGGGGTCGCCACCCAAGTTGCGATTCCACTAGCTCGCGCACGGCTTCGTCCAACGGCTGGTCCGCTGGCCCGAAGTGGTCGGCTCTTCGAAACCGGGCGATCGCCGGCCATTGGGTGGACCATAAGCCACGGTGTCCAAACAGTGGGCCTAACTCCGCAAGATCGACATAGACCATAAACAGCGAGTAGCTGAATTGGCGATCTATTGGGTCGAAGCGGCGGTGCCGGACTCGACCCTCGTAGATACAACTGTGCATTTTTCAAAACCCTTGTCGAAATATTTGACAACGGCCAACGCGCTATTCAGGCCGTCCTCGTGAAACCCGTAGCCCCAGTAAGCGCCACAATAATGCGTGCGTCGCTGGCCGCTGATTTCTGCGCATCGGCGCTGGGCAGCGACAGCTCGCGAGGTGTAAAGAGGATGGTGATAGGTGATTCGCCGCAATACGCTAGCCGGGTCTACCGCACCGTCCCCATTCAGTGTCAGGCAAAACTCGCGCGGCGCAGTGATCCGCTGCAGCCGGTTGAGCCAATAAGTCACCGCCACGGTGACCTGCGATGTCGTCGGAACTTGGTAGTTCCAGCTTGCCCAAGCGCGACGCCGACGAGGCATCATCGAGGAATCTGTGTGCAACAATGCCTCGTTGCGCTGGTAGGTGAATGCCCCCAAGACCTCGATCTCAGCCCGAGTTGGCTCTGCGAGCATTCTCAAAGCCTGGTCAGCATGGACCGCCACAATGACGTGATCGAACCGTTCCGGCAGGGCTTGCCCGGCAACCACGGTGACGTCGTCGCGACTGCGGATCAGTTGCTGAACCGGACTGTTGAGTCGCACGTCAAACGGGCGCGATCGCCGCACGGCCTCGATGTAGCGAGCCGAACCACCCGACACGGTCCGCCATTGTGGGCGGTCCGTCAGGGACAATAATCCGTGATTCGCACAAAACCGCACGAAATACCGCACGGGAAATTCGCGCATCCGGCTCGGTGGCGCCGACCAGATAGCAGCCCCCATGGGAATCAAATAGTGCTCCAAGAACTCTCGACAGAAACCCTCGCGTGCCACGTACTCTCCCAGCGTCAATTGATCGTCGGCTTCTGAGAGGAGTGCCGGCGAGCACCGATTGAATCGCAGAATATCTCTGAGCATGCGATAAAACGCTGGTCTCACGAGGTTTCGCCGCTGAGCAAATAGGCCGGACAACGAGCTGCCGCAGTATTCCCATCCCGTGCGGTCTGAGCGCACGCTGAAACTCATGTCACTGGCTTGTGTTGCGACCCCAAGTTGTTTCAGGAACCGCGAGAAATTCGGGTAGGTCTGCTCGTTGTAGACGATGAACCCAGTGTCCAACGCATATTTGCGCTCGCCTAACTCGATCTCAATCGTGTTGGTGTGTCCGCCCAGATAAGAGCCCGCTTCAAAAAGCGTAACTTGATGTCGATCGGCCAGCATATAGGCGGCTGCCAAACCGGAGATTCCAGAGCCGACGATGGCAATTCTCATAGCGTCGATCCAATGTCGTGGTTCGCAATAGTCCACATTGCGCGTGCATCTTGGCGGCGCCAGACGGCGGACATTTGGCATGGGCTGTTGGGAAGTCGCAACGATCTACGTCTCACGGTGTCACGCAGTATCATGCATTCATCCTCCAGATCGCGAGGTTGAGCAACGCCGCGAACGAACTCCAAGAGAGGTAGGGCACGAACAGCCAGCCGGCCAACTTGTGGCGTGTCCAAAACGCGAGCATGGTTGCTGCAATTGTGATCCACAGTAAGACGATCTCGACGAAAGCTCCCCCTGGACTCCGTAATGCAAAAAAGATTCCAGACCAGGCAGCGTTCAACAGGAGTTGAGTCCCGAACCAGAACCACGCGGTTCCTGCGCCGGACCTTCCGGACTGCCGCCAGACGAGCCAGGCAGCCACGGCCATCAAGAAGTAGAGAATGCTCCACACCGGGCCGAAGACCCAGTCAGGTGGCGTCCAAGTGGGTTTGGCCAGAGTCTGGTACCAGCTATTCACCGACGGGAGCGTCCATTGAGCACCGAGAGCCGCCGTCCCAAAGCAAACGGCCAGGAACAATAGGAGCATCAACACTTGGACCGGCACGCTCGGAGCGAAAGTCTTACGAGCTGCTATTTCAGGTGGATTGCTTGCTGCCGCAATGCCGCGGAGCATACCGGCGAAAACGACTTGATGCAAAGGGTACACCATGTACCAGTAGGCACGGCCAAGGACGCCTCGCGCATCGAAAGTGGCTGTCTGGCGCAATTGGCACGACGGTCCGTTGCCCGTCACCTCGAACTCTAGCCAAGCTCTGCCGGGCAGCTTCATCTCGGCGGCCAGTCGTAATCGTCGGCGCGGTTCCAATGCCTCAACGCGCCAACAATCGAGCGTATCTCCCACTCGCAGGCGCTCAGGATGCGGCCGTCCGCGACGCATTCCGATGCCGCCGATCGCCAAATCCATCACTCCGCGCAGACCCCAGAGCCAATTGGTGAAATACCAGCCCGTCTGACCGCCGATCCTCTCCACCGCGGCGAACACTTGAGCCGGCGCACAATGGACCTCGACAGTGCGCGAATCGACGAATCGCGACCCGAAAGCGGCTCCAGCCGAACTAGTCGCTGCTCCGGTCGAAGACATTGCGTCGGACCATCGAGATTCTGCACATTCGCGATCCTCATTGTGCAGAGCGGCGTGAATTGCCTCGCGATAACCGAGCGGAGCAATCGCAAACATGGCGGAAGCCGTCTGATCTCGCACGACGGTGGGGTAACAAATGCTATCGATCAGTTTTCGCCCTACTCGGGCGTAGAGCGGCGTCACAAGCCCGAGCCACAAGCTCGAGAGTCTCGGCGTCAGCACCGGCACGGGGATGATTAGGCGCCGTAGGCCGCGCTGCCGAGCATACTCGCGCATCAAGTCGCCGTAGGAAACTTGATCGGCCCCGCCGATTTCGAAGACGCGACTATCAGAAATGTCCGCGTCGAGTGCCGCGA
>Ga0163150_10008927_pt1 | contig 11239 bp, 15 predicted proteins | sample OliLakLV19P2IB_FD_148628 | JGI IMG/M metagenome (GOLD analysis project Ga0163150, IMG submission 148628) | Freshwater microbial mat bacterial communities from Lake Vanda, McMurdo Dry Valleys, Antarctica - Oligotrophic Lake LV.19.P2.IB | ecosystem: Environmental > Aquatic > Freshwater > Lake >...
AAGTGCCGCTGGGTACAGTGGCAAAGGATGCAGAAACAGGTGAAATCATTTTTGAAATCACCGATGATGGCGAAGAAAAAATTCTGATGAAAGGCGGTCGCGGAGGATTGGGTAATTTTCATTTTCGCACTCCCACCAACCAGTCTCCCACCCATTCGCAGCCGGGCGAGTCGGGCGAAGAAGGCTGGCGTATTCTTGAGTTAAAAATTCTTGCCGATGTCGGATTGGTGGGTTTCCCGAACGCGGGTAAGTCAACGCTGCTTTCAGTGGTGAGCGCGGCAAAGCCCAAGATTGCAGACTACGCTTTTACCACGATTGTGCCCAACATCGGCATTGTGAGCTATCATGATGCAAAGTCGTTTGTGATGGCGGATATTCCCGGAATTATCGAAGGAGCGCATCTCGGCAAAGGGTTGGGACATCGTTTCCTGCGCCACATTGAGCGCAACTCCGTGTTACTGTTCATGATATCAGCCGAAAGCGCAGACATTGCCGCTGAGTATAAAGTGCTGTTGAATGAACTAAAGCAATTCAACAAAGAACTACTGCATAAACAAAGAGTTTTAGCAATTACAAAAAGCGATTTAATAGACGATGAATTGGAGAAAATGCTGAAAAAAGAATTGCCGAAAAAAGTGCCGCACATTTTTATCTCATCGCTCACGGGAAAAGGATTGGATAAGTTGAAAGACTTGTTGTGGAAGGCGCTCAACGAAGACATCGGGTGAGAATTTCCAGATGATTTTTGCAGATTGTACTACACGCAGAGAGCGCAGATGTTCTCAGCGTCAATCAGCGGTTCTAAAATCTGCGCACACCAGCGGGAGTAATTCATGAATAATCAAAAACCATCGCCCGCCAATTGGATGCTGCTCATCCTGCTTGCGCTCATCTGGGGCAGTTCCTACATCCTCATCAAATATGCGCTGAAAGTCTTTACTCCCTTGCAGCTTGCCAGCTTGCGCGTCACGATTGCGTTTGTTGCATTGCTGCCTTTTCTTTTTGTATGGCAGCTGAAAAACCTCACCGCAAAACAATGGCTCTATGTCGCCTTGGTGGGATTATTGGGAAGCGCATTGCCCGCAATTCTGTTTGCAACCGCGCAAACAAAAATCTCCAGTTCGCTTGCAGCAATTCTTAATGCGCTGGTGCCGCTATTCACGCTGCTTGTAGGAGCTTTTTTCTTCAAGGAAAATTTAAACAACTTCAAAATTGCAGGAGTCCTACTGGGAATTATCGGATGCGGTGCTACTATTTTCATTCGCTCCAACGGCTTGCTTGATGGAAATAATTTGTTCGCGCTGCTGGTGATCGTTGCAGGTATCTGTTACGGAATTGCAACCAATATTTTGAAACGTGGATTGAGCGGATTACCGGCTATCGGGCTTACCGCATGGTCGTTTGTTTTTGTCGGTCCCGTTGCGGCTGCTATCGCATATCAAAGCGGTGCAATTGAAGTTTTCAAAACAAATCCTGAAGCATGGAAAGCGCTTGGCTATCTCGCCATTCTTGGCGTGATGGGAACAGCAGTTGCCATTTCATTATTCAACGTGCTGATTCAAAAGACCACCGCCTTGTTTGCATCAACCTGCACCTATCTGATTCCTGTTGTTGCGGTACTCTGGGGTTTGAATGACGGAGAAGTCATTCACGCAGTTGATTTAGTTGGGCTGGGCTGTATTCTTCTTGGGATTTATTTGACGGGGAAATAGCTATTTCACCAGTCATGTTTTCGCCTCTGATAAATTCCCCGCTGATTTTCGCAGATTGAACTACACGCAGAATGCGCAGATATTTTCAGCGTAAATCAGCGGTTCTAAAATCTGCGTACATCTGCGGGAATAATGTTTGAATAATCACTTCACAGCCACCACAGAAATTTCCACATTCACGCCTTTCGGCAATTTCGATACCTGCACTGTTTCACGCGCGGGTGCGGTTTCTTCTTTGAAAAAACTGCCATAGATTTCATTCACCACTGCGAAGTTGTTCATGTCGGTGAGGTAAATGGTTGATTTCACTACGCTGCTGAAATCCATGCCTGCTGCTTCAAGAATTGCGCTGAGGTTATCCATCACACGCTTTGTTTCCGCGCGAATTTCACCGGTCACTAATTCGCCTGTATCGGGCGTGAGCGCAATTTGCCCGGAAACAAACAGAAAGCCATTTGCAAAAACAGCTTGATTGTAAGGTCCGATTGGGAGTGGCGCTCTGTCAGTGCGGATGATTTTTTTATCAGCCATGAATTTGTTTTTTGCGAAGATACAATTCGAGCGCAAGGTGTTTCCCTTTTAGGGGAAATACAAAGGGGTAACTTTGAAATTCAGATACCCCTCTTTGTCTCCCCTAATAAGGGAGAAGCCAACGCACAAAAGCCGCATTGTTTCTATTTTTTTAACCCCCATGAACCCCTCATATCACCACAGCACCCCCATTCAAATCCGCTTTGCTGATATGGATGCGATGGGGCATGTGAATAATGCAAACTTTCTCACCTACATTGAGATTGCGCGCATCCGTTATTTTAATGAGATTCTCAGCAAAGGCATTGATTTTTCAAAGCAAGGTTTTATTCTTGCCCGCGCTACGGTTGATTTTATTCTGCCGATTGAAATTCAGGATGCCATTCAGGTGCGCACCCGTTGCAGCCGCATCGGCAACAAAAGTTTCGATTTGGAATATGAAATTGTAAATGTGAACCACGAGCCGCCTGTGCTTGTTGCAAAGGCGCAAACAGTGCTGGTCGGCTATGATTACCATGAAAAGAAAAGCATTGCGATTCCCGATGCGTGGAAAAAACAGATTGAAGCTTATGAGATATAGTGTTATGCCGAATTTGTTCCGGCATCCCCTGTTGTCAAGTATTAAAGCAATGAGGGGATGGCGGAATGATTCCGCTATGACAATTCTTTTTAGTTTATTTCTCTCCTCCTGCTCCTATTTCAACTCCTCCCATCTCATCAACGGTTCTCCTGCCCCGGAAATCACTTTACCCGACAGGGATGGAACCTCCTTCACGCTTTCATCGCAACGGGGAAATCTGGTGCTGCTTGAATTCTGGGCATCGTGGTGCAAACCGTGCCGCGAAGAAAATCCTAAAATCGTTTCGCTTTACAACAAATACAAAGACACTGCTTTTCAAAAAGCAACAGGGCTGAAAGTCATTAGCATCTCCCTTGATACCGATAAAGAAAAGTGGCTTGATGCGGTGCAGCAGGATAACCTCATCTGGGAACATCACGTGAGCGACCTGCTCGGTTGGAAAAGCATTGTTGTTGACAGCTATGGCGTAAGTTCCATCCCTTCCTCCTTCCTCGTTGACCAGAATGGCATCATCATCGGCAAAAACCTGAAGCCCCGCGACTTGGATAAATTGCTTACCTCGCTTGCTAAACAGTAGCCGTTTGTTTGAGCGTATATCGAAATAGAAACATAAATAAGATTGCGTCACTTTGATATCAGAGCTACAATCTCCTTAATCGGAGTTGTCTGTATCATTCTTTCTTTTGAAAGCTGACTGCTTTAAGTATTTTTGTCGCAAAATTGGACCATGAACTTCCCCGACAATTTAAAATACACGAAAGACCACGAATGGATTCGCGTTGAAGGCGAATACGCCTACATCGGCATCACCGATTTTGCGCAGCGCGAATTAGGCGACATCGTGTATGTTGATATAGAAAAGATGAATGAGGATGTGGAGCGGGAAGCGGTGTTCGGCACGATTGAAGCGGTGAAAACCGTTTCAGATTTGTTTATGCCCGTGTCGGGAACAATCGTGGAAGTGAATAAAGAAATCGAATCATCGCCCGAATCTGTGAATCAAGACCCGTATGGTAAAGGCTGGATGGTGAAAATTAAATTGAAAGACCAAAGCGAGGCAGATTCCCTCTTAACCAGCGCAGCCTACAAAGAATTGGTGCAGGCGTAACGCCATGTTCCTCAAAAATTATCTGCCCGCCCTCGTTTGGGCGCTTTTCATTTTTCTTCTTTCCATGTTGCCGGGAAAATTTATTGCCCCGGCAAATATTTGGGACATCGTCAACTTTGACAAACTCGGACATCTGTTTGTTTTTTTTGTGCTGATGGTATTTTCCCTGCGCGGACTCTCCAAGCAAATACGTTCCGCTCCTGCTTTTCGATTTATGCTGTTCACATTTTTGATTTGCTCCGCGTATGGTTTTTTAATTGAAGTGATGCAGGGTACTTTATCCAACGACCGCCAGTTTGATATTTATGACGGCATTGCTAATATGCTCGGCTGTCTGCTGGGTGGAATAGTTTTTAAGTATGTGCGGGCAATAATCACCCGCTGATTGCGTTTTTTGTGTCGTATCTCCAATCTCAAAATCAAACAACATGCTTTTTTTCTTTGCAGCGTTAATGGGTATTGTAAGCGCATCCGGTTTAGCGCTCATCTTTTCAAATGTGATAGCAGACAGAAAGTTTTTCAACTCTACTTCAGGAACAAAGCGCTAAAAATATTCTTGGGCAATCCGCGCTAACTTAGCATCTCCAAAATCTGTATGAGAAAGATTGTCCTTCCTTGTTGTTTTCTGTTGATTTCGATTTGCTCTTTCGCGCAGGAAAACACCGAGCAAAGTCTTGCGTTTCAATATTACCGCGATGGCGAGTATGAAAAAGCTGCGGGCTTGCTCTCAAAACTTTACGAGAAAGACCAAAGCCCTGCTATTTATCGCTATCTCTATAATTCACTGCTCTACATTCGCGATTATGAAGGGTTGGAAAAAATGGTGCGCAAGAACATCAAAAAAAATCCCGACAATCCAACGTATCTCGTTGACCTCGGCTATTTCTATAATCAGCAGGGAAATTTGTCAAAAGGGAAAGAGGAATATAACAACGCGATTAAGTTGTTGAAGCCAAATGGCGGAGTGATTGTGCAGCTTGCGGGCGCATTTATCAATTACAATGAAAATGATTTGGCTGCAAAGACTTACGAAAAGGGCAGAGAATTGCTGGGCGACCCGGGCGCATTCTCGCTTGAGCTTGCTTCCATTTATGAAAAGCAAAACAACCCGCAGAAAACGATTGAAAATTACCTGAGCTATTTTGACCAGAATCCCGGCAATGACCAGTCGGTGAAAAACCTGTTGCAAAATGTGGTGCAGCAAAAAGCGTTTGCCGATGAGTTGCATATACAATTACTATCGCGCGCACAAAAGTATCCCGATGCGGTGTATTACAATGAGTTGCTGATTTGGCATTATGTGCAACAGAAAAATTTCAAGGGCGCAATTATACAAGCGAAAGCGCTCGACAAGCGGCAAAAAGAAAATGGCTATCGCCTGATGAACATCGCGCGTTCAGCGCTCGCGGAGAAAGAGTATGAGCCTGCGCTGGAAGCGTTTCAATATGTGCTAGACAAAGGCAAAGGCGCGACATTTTACATGAAGGCGCGTGAAGAAATGCTGGGCGTGTACAAACAAAAAATTATCAACTCCGTTGCTTACACGCCTTTGGATTTGGCTACGCTTGATGCAGAGTTTGACAAATTCATTGAAGAGTTTGGCGTGAACAGCGCAACGGCAAACGCGATTAAAGAGAAAGCGGAGTTGCAGGCGTTTTATCTGAACAACTATGAAAAAGCAATCAGCCTGCTGGATAATCTCATCAGCAATCAAAGCATCGAGCCGCGCGTGAAGGGCGAATTGAAATTACTGCTGGGTGATTTCTACATTATGAAAGGGGAAATTTGGGAAGCGGCATTACTCTATGGGCAAGTGGACAAGGGATTCAAAGATGAGCCGCTCGGTGAATTGGCGCGGTTTAAAAATGCAAAGCTCTCCTACTATCGCGGGGAATTTGAGTGGGCGCAGGCGCAGTTGGACGTGTTAAAATCAGCCACTACGGAGTTGATTTCAAATGATGCGATTAAACTTTCCGTTTTCATCATGGATAATCTTGGGCTGGACACTACGTTGTGGCCCATGCTGAAATTCGCAGAGGCGGATTTATATTTCTATCAAAACAAAACAGACGCTGCGCTCAATTCGGTTGATTCCTTGTTGCGCGTTTTCCCCGACCATACGCTCACGGATGATATTTATTTTATGAAGGCGAACATCGCGTTGAAAAAACAGGACTATCAAACCGCAGCTGGTTTTTTTGAAAAAATCATTCAGCAATATCCCGATGAATTGCTGGGTGATGACGCTACGTACAAACTTGCAGAGTTGAATGAATTTACGTTCAACGATAAAGAGAAAGCGAAGCAGCTTTATCAGGATTTGTTGTTCAAATACAAAGACAGCATTTATTTGGTTGAAGCCCGCAAGCGATTTCGCGCTTTGCGTGGCGACCAGTTGTAAAGAATACAATTTAACCGCAGAGGGCGCAGAGGTATCTGAGAGTTATCCTCTTTCACCTCCGCGTGTATTCACTCCTTTCCTCAGCGGTTCCTGTATTTTCCAAAGGAATAAAAGCGAATTTTGAAATCTCAACATACCTCCCTCCACCCTCAATACCCAAATGATTCTTTACAACATCACCATAAAAATTGACCCCGCCATTCAGGATGAATGGATAAAATGGATGAAAGAAGAGCATATCCCCAATGTGCTGCAAACGGGTTTGTTCACAGAATACAGAATGACCCGGTTACTTGAGCAAGATGAAAGCGATGGAGTTACGTTTGCGATTCAGTATCTCAGTAACTCAATGGCTGATTATCAATTGTACAAAGAAAAATTCGCGCCTGCGCTTCAACAAAAAGTAGTGGATAAATACGAAGGGAAGTTTGTTGCGTTCAGGACGCTGATGGAGGTGGTGTAAGGTTCCTGCGTGGTTGTTATTTCCCTTATTTCAATTCCTTATTCTTCTTTGCTTCAGGCAAGTAATTTTCTGATGAAACTATTTTTTTGCCCGTCCTGCTTTCAAGTTAGCGTCTTGCATTGCCTGCTACTACTCCGCCTTGCTTTGCTGCTTTTTTGTTCTGCAAAAACCCTTTAGGGTTTTGTGTTTTTACGATCTCTGTTGTTGATGCTTCTCCAAGCATGGAGAAAATCAGCTCAAGGTCAGTCATGTGGTCGCGCAGGTTTTGGCTTTTCAGCCCTTTCACTTTCTTCTATTCGGTGGGCGTAAGTCCGAAAGTAGCTTTTGAAATTTCCGCTGTGAGTATAGCATACTCAATCTGGTCTTTTACTCCTCTGTTTTTCCATTCCTCGGTCAGTTCCTCGCGAATGGCAATGCTCCGCATCCGCTTTTCAATCCAGTCGTCAGGATAGCCTTTCAGTTTGTAGAGTTCTCTTGTCCGTTGCGTGGCTAATTCCGGGTTTTCAATTTCGTCCAACCTGTCAGAACCGACTTGTGCTAACCAGAGTTTGAACGGTTCTGCTTTGGGTGACGGAATAGACTGAATGATACGCAATAGACCTTTGCATTGGCGCATCCCATCTTCTGTTTGCCTCCCGGAGTGTCCACCGGAAGGGTAGGTACAAATTGTACCCACCCTTTGGCAAGTTCCGCATCTCTTTGGCGCATACGTTTAATATACTATTTGGGGTCATTGCTATCCGTCAATACAGCTATAACATCTTCTACAACGAAATGCCATTTCTGCTCTTTTTCATTCCAAACGGAACGGATTTGCTTGCTCTCGAAAAGTTTGATGTTACTCACAAAACAAACTTATAAATCCTCAAAGAATTTTTTCAAGGAAACTTTGTGAACGTCCAAGAAAAACTATCAATTCTACAAGGAAAAATTCGCGTCTGCACTTTAGCAAAAAGCGCTTAATAAATACGAAGTGAAGTTTGTTGCGTTCAGGACGTTGATGCAGGTGGTGTAAAGCCGCTTCACTCCGCCCCTGTATTCGGATGCTCCCGCCCGTGTATTTTCTTTTCGGTAAAAGAAGAATCCTTTACCACCGCTTCTGTTTCTTTTCGCAATTCTTCTTCTAATGCAGGATTTAATAAGCCATTCAAATCAGGCTGCCCGGCATTCACCCAAGCCGTGAACCAAAAGCTGCCGATGCTGATTACAGACTCGCGCAGTCTTTTTTCCACCATGTCGTTCATGCGCTTGTCATATTCCTTGGTGTAGTCAACAGAATACACGCGCACCGTTGTGTTGCCCCGTTGCTCATAACTGAAAACCTGGTCAGTTGGAAATTCAGCGCGCAGATTTTTTTCCAGCGAAAGCACACTGTCCACCAAGCGATGACTTTCTAAAACAACCGCCCAAATCTTGTCAAGCGGCTGCTCGATGTAGCGCGCTTTGCCGAGGAAGTAATCATAATCATCGCCAAACAATTCAGGAATGCGCGATTCCCAAAAGCCATGAATGCCGACTTGGTCAGTGAGTTGCCCGTTGTAGTTTTCCGTAGTGTGTAGCGGCACATGCGCATCGGCAATGTAATGACCAAGTTCGGTTGAGAGGCGTAAAATTCTTGCGCCATTACGTTCTTTAAATGCTTCGGTGAGTTGCCACGTCATGCGCTGCACATGCCAGGGTACAATGCCATACGCAAGCAGCGTATCTTCCGAATATTTTGCCACCGCATCATCCCACCTGCGCGGAAAACTGTCGAAAGGAAAAGTGCCGTAGTGGTCGAGGTCAATGTAATGGCGGGGCGCTTCATCAGGCGAAGAATACCTGCGCTTGTCGGGACTTACTGCATTTTCAGTGATGAACTCAATATGATGCTTGAAGAAGCCAAACATTTCATTCGGAAGCGTGAACACTGCGATGCGATTGATGCGCTTATGCGCCCAGAAGCCCCAAGGTGGCGAAGCAGCCAGCGCGATGAAAAAAAATATAATGAAACAGAACAACAGCTTTTTCATTTTTTTAAAGTTGAGGCGGTGGCATCCCATTCCGTGATGCCGCCTGAAACGATAAACTTCATAAACTCTGCCACCGGCACATCAAGCGGTGTTACATTTTTTGCATCCACCACAAACAGGTTTCCTGAAAAATTGTAGGAGTGCGGCAGATACACCGCTACTTTTCCTTTCAACCCAATGCTGCTCAGGTCAGTTTTTGTGATGAACCCCAGTTTCTGAAATTCAGGATTGCCGTTCACATTCACCACCACAGGTTGGTTGAATTTTTTCTTGTCGCTGAAAAAGGCGGCAACGAAATCTTTCAGCGAAGTGTAAATGATATTCACCAAAGGCGCGCGAGCAATGGCATGTTCCAGCATGATGAAGAGCGGACGGAACACCAGCGTGGAGCTGAGAAATCCAATCACCGTTATCACGCCCAGCAGCACAATCACGCCAAGCCCCGTCACGCGGATGCCGAAAATATTTTCTAAAAAATCATTCACTGAATCATCCAGCACTTTGAACATGGCGTAGATGATATAAAGAGTGACAACAACAGGCGCAAGCAACAGCAAGCCGCGCAACATATAGGAAATAAGTGTTTTCATAAAGGGGGATTTAGCGAATCGGTATTCACCTCAAAGTTAAAAATGTAATGCGGGGGATAAAGCGAACGATTCGCTCTTTCAAAGTAAATTTGAGAAAATCTAAAGCATGAAAGCCTCAGATATTCGGGAAAAATTGGCAAACTACGTGCGCGTTGCGGAAGAAAAAAAATACGCGCGATTTACACCATGCTGGAGGATGAAATAGACGCGCCACTGCACGATTGGGATGCGCGTTTTGTCAAGGAATTAGAACAAAGAAGTAAAAGTTTTGCCGAGGGCACGGCAGTTACCTATAGTTGGGAAGAAACCAAAGAGGCTGCCCGCAAGCGCGTCAGGTCATCAAAGAAAAAATAGTGGGTTATGCTGTCAGACTGCATGAGTTCGCGCATCGGGAATATATTGAGGCGTATAACTGGTATGAGTTGAAGAAGGAAGGTTTGGGCGAACGATTTATGGATGCTGTGGAGCGAAAGTTGAATCAAATCAGCGAGCATCCTGAATATTTCAGCAAAAGGAAATCAGATTTCAGAGAAACAAAAGTGTCGGGCTTTCCCTATGCCATTGTTTATGAATGTTTGCCCCGAAAAAAAGTAATTCATGTTGCAGCAATCTATCATAGTAAGCCCAACCCCCAGACGAAAATATCGCAGGAGAAACTAAGCGCTGTTCTGCTAAAAAAAGTTAATCTCCCCGTTTTAGGAATCAATTTCATACAACTGCCGTAGTTCAGCCGTTGTAACAGCAGGGCTTTTCCGCCTCGTTAAATATTGTTAAACGAAAGCAGATGGGAAGCATGTTGGGTAACTTTGAAATCAATGAATAAAAGGCTGATAACCATTCTGATTGTTGTGATGACGCTGGTCTTGACGGGGATGGTGTTTATCCAAATTTTCTGGATTAAAAATGCCATCACGCTCCACGAACAGCAGTTTGACCAGGGCGTAAATGACGCGCTGCATAAAGTGTCGCACAAGTTAGAGAAACACGATGCCGCCAATTATATTTTCGATGAGTTTTTCACCACAAGTCAAGGCGACCATGCTCAAGACAGAAAAATCCGCTTGTTGCAAAACAAGTTAAGCAGTTCGCTTGAAAACCAGTTTCAGCCGCTGTTTAAAGAAATCGAGGAATATCACAGCATCACTTGGTCAGGAAAATTTTCTTCAGAAAATGAACTGGGATCGCAACTTAATTCAAGCATGATTTCCATTGACACCGTGCAGGATAAAGACGGTGTGTTCCACAGCACGATCAAAGTGAAGATGGCGGAAGGCGATTGTAAAATTCAGGTTTCCAACAAAAGTCGCGAGCAGATGCTGCAATCCGTAAATCAGGAAATTACAAAGCTGAACTACGGAAAAAATTTAGTGGACGACATCTTCTTTCAGTTTTTCAGCAACGAGCGTGAAATTCATGACCGCATCCCAAAAGATGAGATGGGTAATATCATTCGCGAAGCGCTGCAAAGCGAAGGCATTGATGCGCCTTTTGAATTTGTGGTGACAACGCAATTCGGAAAATCCATTGCAGCAAGCAACCGCTTTAACGCGCAACTGATTCCCGCTTCGCACAAAGTGACGTTGTTTCCCAACGATTTATTTTCAGAGCATAACTATCTGCTCGTGCAGTTTCCTTCAAAAAGGAATTACATCATGAAAAATCTGGGTGTGATGTCGTTTTCTTCCATTGGTTTGATTCTGCTTGTCTCACTCTGTTTTGCTTATACGATTCACATTATTTTCCGGCAAAAGAAATTGTCGGATATGAAAACCGATTTCGTGAACAACATGACGCACGAGTTAAAAACGCCCATCTCAACGATTTCACTCGCAAGCGAAATGT
>Ga0163150_10008930_pt1 | contig 11236 bp, 4 predicted proteins | sample OliLakLV19P2IB_FD_148628 | JGI IMG/M metagenome (GOLD analysis project Ga0163150, IMG submission 148628) | Freshwater microbial mat bacterial communities from Lake Vanda, McMurdo Dry Valleys, Antarctica - Oligotrophic Lake LV.19.P2.IB | ecosystem: Environmental > Aquatic > Freshwater > Lake >...
CCCCCCGGCCCACCCCAGCCTTGCCGGCGCTCGCACCGCCCGTGTCGATGGTGAGCGTGAAGCCCTCGCCGCCCGCGCGCGATCCCACGGTCTCGACAAAGCCCTCCAGGCGGTCGCCGTTGATCAGCCAGAGCGTGTCGGCAGAGGGTGTTCCCGGGAGGGAGAGCGTATCGCCCGGCAGGGGCCGCAGCACGAACCGCGCGACCTCGTCGATGGGGAGCATCAATGTTCCAAACTTCTCATGCACCCAGGCGATGGCCTCGCCCTCCGAGCCGATGCGGCCGGGGTGGCCTACGAAGCGCTGGCCGTCCACCAGTTCGATGAACGGCTCGGGAGCGCCATCTCGCGGCGCGGAGGCCGCAAGCCCGCTCGCGCTGCCGGGGAACGCATCGGCCCACCAGCCCGGCACCAGGGCGAGAATCTCGCCCGGCGCGCGTGTGCGAACAAAGCCGCGCGGGCCGGTCTCGGAGAGTTCACTCACACCGCTCGTGCCGATGCGCAGGGACGTGATGCCGGCGCGTTCGACCCGGCCGGAGGACTCCAGGAGCGCGCCCTCGAACACGAGTTGCGCGCGGGCGGGGGCACAGAGGACACTCGGGATAATCGCCGCGGCCAAGAGGAGGTGGAAGGGATTCCACCGGTGCGCCGATTCCTTCGCCCCTGCCGGCGCGAGAAGCCCAGGCGGCAGAACCTCTGTGCGCACACATGACCCACGCTGTGCGCCCGCGAAGCGCGGGCTGGACCCGTGACTACAACCCCGGGCCCCTCCGTGGCCAAGACCCACCCTCAGAGAGTTGCAATCCACTTCGGTAAATGATGTTCTTATCATGCCCGGAAGACTTTCGGGAGCGTGCCCCCAAGTTGCGAGGGTCACTTCTGGAAGATCGGCAACAACCGCTTGGGCATTTGCAGAACAATCAGCGCCATCCCCGTCCCATAGGCCGGCCCCACGCTCTGGTCGGTCCAGGAGCCGTCGGGCTCCTGCTTATCGAGCAGTTCCTTGCGGATCGCCGGCCACCAGATCGCCCAGTTGTCCCCACCCGCAAGGTACATCGCCTGCACCGCGTAGTAGTGGCCGTAGTAATAGTGGGCGCCCGGCGCGTTGGCAGCGCCCGGCAGGGCGTTGTTCACCAGGTACTGGACGCCTTTATCCAAGGCCTCATCCTTGTAGATGCCCGCGTAGTACAGGCTTGCGACACCCGCGGCGGATCGCGGCCATGCCGAGAAGCCCTGGTTGATCTGGTAGCGGAAGCCGCCATCGCTGTTCTGGCATTGCCGGACATACTCGACCGCCTTGTCGACAACCTCCTTGGGCACCTCGATCCCCGCGTTGCGCGCCGAGCGCAGCGCCATGATCTGGCAGATCGTCACCGACACATCCGCGTCGTAGGGCACCGGGTTGTAACGCCAGCCGCCATCGGGGTTCTGCGATTGCCCGATCAGCCGGCACGCCTTGACCAGCGCCTCGTGGACCCGCGCCGAGTACGTCGTCTCGCCTCCGCCCTGCGTCATGCCGTACACCTCGCCCAGGAAGAGCGCGGCGAAGCCGTGCCCGTACATCGGCCCGTTGGTCGAGTCCGCCGCGAGCAGGCCCGTCTCGGTCGAACTCTTGAGGACAAACTCAAGGCCCTTCTCAACGTTCTTGCCGTAAGGCCCGCGACCGGGAAGGTTGCCGTCGCCCAGCAGCGCGATGCACGCGATGGCGGTGACGGCGATGTTCTTGCCGAAGCGCCCGGAGCCGAACGAGCCATCCTCGTTCTGCTCCTTGATCAGGAACTCGAGGCCCTTGTCGATCGCGGCGTCGAGTTCGGGCGTGATCTCCTCTTCCAGCGGCTTGTTCTCCGCGGAGGAAGACCCGTCGGGTCGGTTCTGGGCGGTCGCCTCGCCGCCCGCAGCGCCCGGGGCCGCGACGGCCTCCGGCTGCGGGGCGCGCATCGGCGCCGCGACTCCGAGTGTCAGGCACGCCATGACCGCGAGTTGGGTGAGCATGTGGGCGTCCTTCCGGATTACGGGCGTGCGGAGGATTCTTCGGCGAGGCGCCGGTAATACTCCTGCGTCAACCTGTTGTACATCGAACTGAAGCGGTCGTTGGATCCCTGCATGAGCATCTGGCGGACACGCGCCGGGAGCGCGCCCCACGCCGCGCGGGCCGACTCGAGTTCGGGGTTGAGCGCGCCCTCCTTCAGCGTCGGGCCCGGGCTGTCCTGCGGCTCGCCGCTCGCGGGCGTCTCGCTCGGCTGGCCGGGCTGCGGCCGGCGCTGGCGGGGCGGGCCCTTGCCATCCTCGGGCTCGCCCGGCTCGCTCTGCGACTGCGGCTGTTGCTGGGCCTGCCGGTCGAGGCTGCTGATGAGTTGATCGAGTTTCCGCAGCGCATCTTCCTGCACGCGTTGCGTCGTGATGCCGACATCCTTCGTGTCGCCAAGGCGCTTTGCCGCGTCCTTCATGAACCCCACGGCCTGCTCGAACGCCTGCCCGAGTTCCGCGCCCGAGAGCAACTTGTCGAGGTTCGCCTTCTCGGCATCGGGCGCGCCGGGTGCATCGGCGGGCTTGTCCTTGCCGGTACCGAGGAGTTCGTCGAGCGAAGGGAGATCGTCGTCGGGTGGAGGTGCGGGCGAAGGAACGGGGGGCGGGGGGATCGGCTGCTTGTCGGCTTGCTTTGGGGACGCCACGCGTCGTGGTGCGGTTGCACGCGCATCCATGCCGAATGCAGCATTGGTTCTCGCCCCAGCGGGGCGCTGGAATGTAACCACGGGTAAGGTCGCCGCAGGCGAAGCGCCAACCGTCTCGCCCGCCAGCGCTGCGACACCCACAAGCGCGAACACACATAGTGGCAAGGTCATCATGGCTTCACTTCCTGCGGCTGTGCCGGCTCTTCCGGCGTCGGCGTGCCCGGCTCGACCTTTACCGGAGGTGCCTCGTTCTCTTTCGCGAGCCGGTCCAGGAGTTCGCGTGCCTGCGTGGCGATGCCTTCCTGAAGGCGCGCCGCATCATCGGCGATCGGTCCGCGTTCCGCGCCCGCAGATTCCTCCGCCGCGCGGGTCATGTCGATCGCCTCCTGCTGCATCGCCCGGAGAAGCCGCAACTCCGCGGCCGGGGGTACCAGCGGCTGTGGCCCGCTCTGCCCGCCACCCTGGCCCTGCTGGCTCTGCTCCTGCTCGCGGAACTCGTCGTCTTCCTTGCGCGAGGTGTCCAGCGCATCGACCAGCGCCTGCAAGACACGCGCGGCGGAGGTCTGGCGTCGCAGCGCCGCGTGGTCCGGCTCGCCGCGACCCAGCGCATCCGATGCGCCCGCCATCAGTTCATCGAGCCGCTTGTGCGCGAACTCGAAGACCTTGGCCTCGGTCAACTCGCGCGTCTCCACGAGCATGTCAGCCAACTCATCCCGAAGGGTTTGCTGATCCTGTCCGATCAGCCGGGCCGAGTTGCGCACGCGGCGTGAGAGTTCCTCGCCCACGAGGGCCTGGGTCGAGTCGCGCAGCGCGATCTGCCGGACAAGGGCGGCGGCGTACTGTTTCTTGAGTTCGGCCTTCTTGCGGTTCTGCTCGCGCTGCTTGGCGTTCTGATCGAGTTTCTCCGCCGCGGCCCGGGCCTCGCGCAGTTTCGAGAGACTGAGTTCCTCCTGTCCCTGCGCATCGCCCGAGGCGACGGGGCTTATGCGCAGCGCGACGATCGCGCCCACCTGTGCGGCGGCCGCTTCCTCGATGAGCGCGGCCACCGGCGCGATCTCTCGCGGCCCGTTGTTGGCCTCTTCCAGAACACCCAGGGCGTTGGCGTGCAGGCGGGCCATGGCTCGATCAAGCCCGGCGAAGCGACCGGTGTCCCGGGCCTGTTCCAGCGCGCCGAGTTCCTCGACCTGCTGGGCAATGAGCGCATCGAGTGAGTCCATCAGGCTTGCGAGCACGCGCCGCAGCACCTCATCGCGGTTCTTCGCGGTCTCCTCGAGGTCCTGGAGCATCTGCTCCATCGCCTCGATGGCCTTCGTCTGCTGCTGCTGGGCGTTGTTGGTCTGGTTCTGCTGCACCTGCTGGCCGGCCTGCTCCATCTTCTCGGGCACCTGCTCGCGCTGCCCGCGCTTGGCCGCCTGCGCCATGGCCTGGGCCGCGGCGGGGTCGGTCTTGCGCATCTGCTCCTCGCGCTTGAGCATGTCCTCGATCGCCTCGCGCGTCTCCCGGGCCACGGCCTGCTGCTCCTGCGCAAGGTCGCCGAGTTCCTGCCGTTCCTGCGGGGTGAGTTGCTCGGCGCTGCGCCCCGTCGTGCGCTTGCCCGCGTCGATGGTCTTGTCGCGCAGGTCCTTCTGCTGCTGGAGGGCCTGCTCGATCGACCGCTTCGCGGCCCAGGTGTCCTGCCCTTGATCGAGCATCTCGATCAGTTCGGTCAGGTCCTTGCGAACCTCTTCCTGCGACTGCCGGGCTTCTTCCCGCTCAGGCTGCCCGGCCTCGGGTGCGCCGTCTCCCTCCTGGCCCGCGGCCTCTTCCGCGGCTTCCGAGAGGGCCTGCCCGGCCTTGCCGGAGTTCTGCCCCGCGCGCTGCAGCGTGTGCTGCGACTGCTCCAGCACCGCCTCCAGCGTCGGCTCGGCCATCGCGTTCTCTTCCAGCCGCTCCTCCAGCGACCTCACAGCGTCCTGTTGGCGGTCCAGCCGCTCGGTCATGCCCGCCTGGGCGCGCTCGGCCTGCCGCGCCGATTGCTCGCCCGGACGCGCTGCGGCCTGCTGCAAGTTGCGCTGCTCCTGCTCGAGTTGGATCGCGCTGCGGCGCACCTCGGAGAGTTGGTTCCACACCTGCCCGAGCAACTCATCGCGCGACATGATGCGGAGTTTGCGCACCGATGACCGGACCGGCTCGTGCGTCTCGCCGCCGAGGGCGAATGTGTCCGCCGCGAGGGCGGTCACCCATACTTCATCCCCGGTCTTGAGGTCGAGCGTCGAAAGGTCGAGCGTTGACGAGGCGACTACTTGGCGTGCTGCCCGTTCGGCGAGGCCCGCATCGCCACTCTGCGGGGGCACATCCGCGGTGTTCACCCGCGCGAGTGTTTGGGGCGGGGCCAGCGCCTCAAGGGGCGCGCCCTCGGAGCCGGTGGGACGGCGCGCCACCTGCATGTCAAGCCAGACCCACGCCAGGCCCACATCGTCGCGCGCCTCGCCCGCGAGTTCGACGATGGCGGTCGGGAGGAGTGACTTGTCCTGATCGGGGCGGACCACCACCGCGCTGGGCGGGTTGTCCGCCAGTACATCGAGCGTGAAACTCCGTTCCTCGCTGTCGGCGATGCCGTGCTCATCAACAACCCTCAGCGCGAGGCGAACCGGCCGGGCGAGCGTCCACTCCAGCGTCCAAACGCGGTCTTCGAGCGTCAGCCTTGCATCGGGCGCATCGGCCAGCAGTGCCGCGGCGTCCTCGCCCAGCGCGCCGGCGACCCATGCAGCGCCCGCCTGATCCCGCCCGGCCTGCGCCGGGACGCCTTTGTTGAGCGCGATGCGGAGTCGTGCGCGCGAGCCCGCCAGCGCCGGCGCGGGGGCGGCGCGCTCGTCCGTCCCCGCGCCAAGGTCCACAGTCCGAGTGCCCGCCCCGCCGGGCGTTCGAGCGTACTCGGGCTCTTCGATCTCAAGGCTCGCGCCGGCGACGGCGGGCGGCTCGACCAGTAGAACCCTGGTCAGTAGGGTCTGGTCATCGCTGGTGGCAAAGCGGTACTCGAGTTCAAGCGCGGCCGCGCCGGTTGCGACGGGACCGCTGCTCGAAGCGGGAGAGAAACTCGTCGGCTCGATCAGGCGCTCGAACAACGCTCCCGCCTCCCCGCCCGAGCCCGCGCCCTCAGTCCCGATCATCCGGTCCTGGCTCGTGAGCGTTGCAGTCCGCCAGGGCCCGGGCGAGCCATCGGTCAGCAGGCGGTACTCCGCTTCCACGCGTGTTCGGGCCGTGGGCTGGTCGGAGTGCGTCAGCACAGCGCGCAGCGGCAGCGCAGCCCCGAGCGGGTGGACGGTGAACGCGGTTGCATCGACGATGCCCGTGCGTTTGGGCCACGAGACATCGGCCAGCGGCAGGAGCACGCGCGCAGCACCGATCCGAGCCAGGTCCGGTCGCGAGATGCCGATCGCTCCCAGCACCGCGGCGATGAGCCCGAGCAGCCCGGCCGCGCGCATCGCTCCTTCGCGCCGCAGCAGCGAACCGGTGCGGAGGGTGCCGGCGCGCCGGGCCGCATCGCCGATCACGCCCGACGCGAGAGGCAGACTCTCGCCCTGTGTGCGCTGGCGAGCCAGGTCCACGCCGCTGGCGAGCACCCCGTGCAGACCTGCCTGCGTTCCCGCCTCGCTCCGCTCGATCCGGAGCGCCAGTTCTGTGAGCGAGGGCGCAAACCGCAGCGCGGGCAGCACCCGCCGCTTCGCCCACCACCCAAGGCCCGCCAGCCCGGCCAGCAGGACGACCAGCCGCATCGCGCCGGGCGAGCGCAGGAAGTAGTCCGCCAGCGCGAGTGCCAGCACCCCCAGCATCGCCGCGGCCAGCAGGAACGCAGCGCGCTCGACCGTCAGGAGCAGTCGGGCCCGCGCGCGAATCCGGGACAGGACCGCGAGCGCCGGGCGCAGAGTGTCGTTATCGGTTGTCACGGGCAGGATGCCCGTGGTACCAGAAGCCCAACCGCCGTTTTCAGGGATCGCTGACCGCTGGTCCACGAAACCTCCATGTTCGCTCGGGCCTCACCGATCTTCCCCACATGGAGAGTATCGACCACAAAGGGGTCTCCGGCATCCACCTGTGATACCGATGACCGGTCAAAGAGGGTCGTCCCCCCCGCCCACTTTGCCCCAAAGGGCAAGAGATCAGACTTCCAGCCGCCCAAGTGCCTCAGGCCAACTTCAGCAGTCGGCGGCCAATCCACTCGATCCCGGCCAGGAGGACGACCAGGATCAACGCGATGGGCGTGTCCCAGAGCGTCTCGATCTCCGGCTCTCCGGCGATGCGCAACTGCCTGTTAGGCAACAACTTGGAGATCTCGGCGAGTTCGCCCGGGACCAGCATTTTTCCGCCCGTCGCATCGGAAAGCCGAGCCAGTGCCGCATGGTCCGTCTGGGGCGTTCGGAGTTCGTCATCCGCCTGCCAGACCTCCACTCGCGCGGACAGCCCGCCACCGCCCGCTCCAGTGGCAAGCATCGGATCGATCGCTTCCACTCGATATCTGCCGGACATCGTCGGGAGCCACGTTGTCGAATACGTCCGCGCGGCCGCGCCACCTGCCGCGCCGGTTCCACCGGGCGTGAGCGTGAGTTCAGCCACTTCCGGGTCCTGCGCCGGGGCCGCGCCTTGCCCGCCGCCGCCGTCAACGCCGCCTTCGCGCACGACCCGGACCCGCATCGAGCCGGGCGAAGCCTGGACCAGCGACTGGTCGAGGAGCGTGAGTTCGATCTGCGCCGGACGGTCCACCTCGCCGCGGCGTGGCGAAACTTCGAGCATCGCGGGCTTGCCCGACCGCGCCAGACTCTCGCGTCCCAGCAGCCGGATCATCTGCACCCAGAAGCGCTCGGGGAGAAACTCGCCGCGGCCGTAGCGCCATCGCCAGATCTCATCGGTTGCGACGTAGAGCACGCGCCCCGCGCCGTATCGCATCGAGAGCACCAGCGGCGTGGTGCCATCGGCCGAACTGACGGCATCGGCGGGCTCGGCAACCGCAAGCACCTCCGCCGTCGGCTTGAGGATCGAGGGATCGATCCGCTGCGCCCAGTACAGGTTCGACCAGCCGGTCGCCGGATCGGACAGTGTCTTGGGCCAGTACAGCCCGTCGTCCCCCGGCGCATCGGTCAGGCGAAGCACGCCCAGCCGCTCCGCGGCGAGCGTCGGGCGCATGAGCACCGGTCCCCCGAAGTTCGGTAGCCCGCCCCCGCCGCGGGTCGTGACGCCGACACTCTCACCCATGCTGAACGGGAAGAGGTCCGCGAGTTCCGTGCCGCGCCACGCGCCGGGGGTGCTCCCCTCGCCGCCGATGAAGATCAACCCGGCCCCGCCGATGGCGACGCGCTCGCGCAGTTGCACGAGTTGCTCGGGCGCGAACACGCCGGGGTAGACATCGCCAATGATGAACAAGTCAAACTGCGCCCACTCCTCCGGGCTTCGCGGCAGGGCATCCAGCGTGATGGAGCCTTCCTGCAGGTAGCGCCTGCCGGGTGCGAGCAACAGCGACGCCGCGGCGATCGATTCCTCGCGCACCAGCAGCCAGCGCAGGAAGCGGTGCTCCCATCGCGGGTAGCCGTCGATGGCGAGCACGCGCACAGGCCGATCGACGAGTTCGATCGCCACATCGGCACGGTTGTTCTCATCGACAAGGTCGGCGCCCTGGCCCGCGCCCGGGCGGATGCGCACCGACCACTTGCTCGCGCCCGCGCGCATCGGCTTGGTGGCAAGGGTGATGCGCGCTGTGCGGGCCTGGCCCGGTTCGCCGGCATCCGCCCACTCCACCGGCCTTGAGTCGAGCACTGCGCCGGTGTCCTGATCGACGAGTTCCACGATGGCGTCCACGGGGGGGGGCAGGGTGCTCGCGCTGCTCCCCCCGAGGGTCTCGAGTTCGACCTGCACCGGCACCGAGTCGCGCACAAACGCGAGTCGCGGTGCCTCGACCTGGCGCACCGCGAGGTCGGGCAGGGGCTCGGATGCGCCGAGCGGGACGGTGAACACGGGGATGCGGTCCTGCTCGAGCCGGCGCATGACCGCACGCGACGGCTCATCGAAACTCCGCCCATCGGAGAGCACGACGATGCCGGAGATGGGGCGCGCTGCCGCGCGTCGAAGGGCCTGCTCCAGCGCGCGACCGAGGCTCGTCCGCCGCCCTGTCGGGTCGCCCAGGCGGACCCCGGTGGGGCCGGAGGCAAGTTCAAACGCACCCGAGTCAAACCCGAGATGCACCACCACGCGATCGGCGGCGAGCCGGGCGAGTTCGTCCTTCGCGCCCTCCAGAACACTCGCCAGTTGGGCGTCGCGCGTCGCTCGGGCACCATCCGCGGAACCAGCCGCGCCCGGCGCATCGCGCACGGTCATGGATGCCGAGCGATCCGCGAGCACGAGCACCCAGTCCTTCTCTTCGGTCTCGTTGGGCTTGAGCAATCGCGGCCCGGCCAGGAGCAGCGAGAGGAGGACGATGAGCAAAGCCCGGAGAGATCCGAGCACGATGCGCGCGGGGCGCGGGCCTTCCAGCCGCCGGTACGACCACCACGCGATCGCCCCCGAGGCGAGCACCACCAGCGCCCATGCCCACGCGGGGATGGGCCGCTCAAAGCCGAACTCGACACCGGCGGTGCCGGGCGCGAGCGATTCCAGGTCGAGCAGCCACCTCAGGGCGTTGTTCATGCGGCCCCCTCCATCGCGCCGGCGCGAGTCGAGGCATCGCTCACGACCGAGGCATGGCTGGCCCAGCGGGCCAGGCCGAGTTCGAGCAGGCACAGCGCGAGCGCCGCGATGAGCAGCGGGAGCGAGACGGCGGAGCCCTGCTCGGCGAGGCCGATCGCCGCGCCCAGCGTCGCGCGCACGCCGCCCGCATTTTCAGGTCCTGGACCACCTCCCGGTCCAGCGCGCGGCAGCCAGATGACCTTCGCCGCGCCGACCTGACCGGCTTCGGTCTCGAGCGCGCCGGTGAGCCAGGCATCCAGGGCTTCGCGCGGCTGAGGGGCGGTGCGCGAGCCCGCGGGATCGGGATTCACGGCGATGAGGGCTCGCTTTGTGCCGCGATCGTCCCGCGCCTGCCACAGGCCCGCGCGTCGGATTGGATCGGCGCTGAAGCCGTCGGCATCGATGCGCACCACCCGAGTTCCGCCCGATGCGCCCGATGCGCCCGATGCGCCCGGGTTCGATCCATCGACCCGCACAAGTTCGTCGGCCCGTTTCCCAGACGCGATCCGCCCGCCGGCGAGCGCCCATGTCGCGCCGCGCGCCCGCCCCACCCCTTGCAGCACAAGTTCGTTGAGCAGCGGCACCATCAGCGGCTTGGTGGGCAGGTCGGTCCATTCAAGATCGAGGGCAGTCGCGAGGTACACCAGCGCGCCGCGACTCCCCGTCTCGCGCGCATCCGTGCCGTCCGCCATCCCTACGCCCCCGACCCACAGCAGCGGCGATCCGTCGCGCAGCGACAGCAGAGTCTGACCCGTCGCCGCCGTCGCGGCTTCTGATCCTCCCGTGCCCGCAACCCCGCCGGTTCCATCGGGCAGCATCGGGAGCACGCGCAGGATGTTCACCGGCAACAGCAGTTCCTCGAGTTCGCCCTCGATGAGCGTGAGCAACCCGGCCTCGCTGCCCGGGCCCGTCTCCGCATCGCGCCGGACAACCACGGGCCTCGCCTCATCCGCACCCGCGGCGAGGACGCGTGTCTCGCGCGCCAGACCCCAGCCCGGCCCGAGCACGCGCACCATCTCATCCCCCCACAGGTGGACCGTCACGCCCGAAGGGGGCATGACGATCGCAAGCCCGCCGTTCTCGATGAACAGGCGTAGCCGCGCCCACGCGCCCTCCCCCAGCAGGTCCGGTCGCGGCAGGGCGACGGCGTCGAGCGATGCCAGCCGCGCACTGTCGAGCGAGGCTGGCTCGATGTTCACGACTTCGATGTTCCCTGTTCCCCCCGCGCCACCCTGAACACCCGGCGAAAGCGCCAGCCGCAGCCATGCCGCACTGTCGAGTTTATCAACGCCGCCCGCACGCCCGAAGCGGGTGGGCGAGACCACACCGACGCGCAGCGAGTCGCGGACTTCGACGGGCCTGCGCCAGGTGTTGTCGGCATCAAGGGCATCGCGATCGATCGACACGGTGATGACCGCCGCGCCGGACCGCGCTGCTCCCTCCGCCGCCCCCCGCGCGCCAGCGTCGCCAGCCGAGGATGGGAGCGGCGGCAGGCCCACGGCCACGGTCGCCGTCTCCTGACCAGCGGCCCAGCGCACCACCGCGCGCGATTCGGGCGCATCCGCCGCATCCCCGTTGGGGGGCGCGATCCGCGCCCGAACGGTCGTGACCGCCGGTGTCTCCAGCCCCGGCCCCGAGCGCCGGAGCGTGATGCGGATCTGCTCGCTGCCCGCCGCGCCGGGCTTCCCGGGCACGCCCTCGATGCCAGCGCCGATCAGCACCGACCGGAGCGGCTCGACCGCTACCACCGAGATATTTCCCACGCCATCGGGCGCGGGCTCGGTCGCGAGGATTGTCGTGCGCCGCGGCAGTTTGGCCATCGCAGCGGCACCGGGGCTATCGCTTCCCCCCGCGCTTCCCCCCGCGAATCCCCC
>Ga0163150_10008931_pt1 | contig 11235 bp, 11 predicted proteins | sample OliLakLV19P2IB_FD_148628 | JGI IMG/M metagenome (GOLD analysis project Ga0163150, IMG submission 148628) | Freshwater microbial mat bacterial communities from Lake Vanda, McMurdo Dry Valleys, Antarctica - Oligotrophic Lake LV.19.P2.IB | ecosystem: Environmental > Aquatic > Freshwater > Lake >...
ATGTGACTGGGGCAAAAGGCCACCTGCTCGGTCTCGGCGAAGAAGTTGTCAGGATTCCGATCGAGCACCATCTTGCCCACCATCTGGAGCGGCACGGATTCTTCGGGAATCAGCTTGGTGGCATCGAGCACGTCGAACGGGAGCTCGTCGGCCGTCTTCTGGTCAATGATCTGGAAGGCGAGTTCGAACTCGGGAAAGTGGCCGCCGTCGATGGCCTCATAAAGGTCGCGGCGGTGAAAATCAGGATCGGCGCCGCTGATTTTTACCGCCTCGTCCCACAGAACGGCAGCCGTCCCGAGGACAGGCCGCCAGTGAAACTTCACGAAGTTCGTCTCGCCGGCGGCGTTGACCAACCGGAAGGTATTCACACCAAAGCCTTCCATCATCCTGTACGACCGCGGGACCGCGCGATCCGACATCGCCCACATGATCATATGGAGCGACTCGGGCATTAATGAGATGAAGTCCCAAAACGTGTCGTGAGCCGACCCCGCCTGTGGGTAGCCGCGATCGGCTTCCATCTTGACAGCGTGAATCAGGTCGGGAAACTTGATGGCGTCCTGGATGAAGAACACTGGGATGTTGTTCCCTACCAGGTCGAAATTACCCTCCTGAGTGTAAAATTTGACAGCGAACCCCCGGACGTCGCGAGGTAGATCCACCGACCCGGCGCCGCCGGCAACGGTGGAGAATCGAACGAAGACCGGGGTTCTCACGTTTGGATCGGCGAGGAAGCCCGCGCTGGTCACGTGCGCCATCGATTTGTATGGCTGGAAATATCCATGGGCCGCGGAACCTCGGGCATGCACAATGCGCTCTGGGATCCGCTCGTGATCGAAGTGCGTGATCTTTTCACGAAGTATGAAATCTTCAAGCAGCGTCGGGCCGCGCCCACCAGCTTTCAGTGAGTTCTGATTGTCGGAAATGGGCAGTCCCTGATTGGTGGTGAGGATTGTCGGATCGGCCTGCTGATGGGTTTCGCCGCCGTTAGACACAACGGGTGCGGAAGCAGTCGGTTTTTTTCGGGGCACGGGCCAAAGCCAGCACTCTGAGTACCATCTACTGGGAGTCCCCAAGGCTCTCGGCTGGAGTTCGAGGCGCGGGATTGTTCTGACGGGTCTCGGTCATACGCTGCCGAGTTTCTTCAGCAGCGCCACGAGTTGGACGCGCTCGGCCGGGGTGAGCGGGACGGCGGCTTCCATGGCGCGGGAATGCTGGCCGAAGGCGCACTGGATCAGGCGGCGGCCTTCGTCCGTTAAAGAGACGACGCTGACGCGGCGGTCGCCGGTGTCCTGGCAGCGGCGGACGAGGTCGCGCGCCTCCAGGCGGTCGACGGCGACGCTGATGGAGCCGCTCGTCAAGAGGACTTTGACGCCGATGGTATTCACCGGCAGGGGGCCTTTGTGGAGGAGGACCTCGAGGACGGCGAAGTCCGACAGCCCGAGGCCAATCCCGCGGATGTTCTCGCGGGCGCGGCGGGACATGGCGTCGTAGGCCTTCCAGAGGACCAGCCAGACGTGGACGCCGGAGCTGTCGCGGTCCTGAATCTTTTCCGATTGTCTTGACATCAATATATCCATTATGGCGCGAACAATTGAGCGAACGATCACCGCGGTGCATGCGACCGAGGGCGGCGGGGTGAGTATCCGAAGGGCGTTTCCAACGGCGACGCTGGACATGATCAATCCTTTTCCGCTGCTGGACCACCTGGGTCCTTTGCAGGTCCCGGCCGGCGAGCAAAGCGGGTTTCCAGATCATCCGCATCGCGGGTTTGAGACGGTGACGTATCTGCTCGAAGGACAGTTTGAGCATAAGGACTCGTTCGGCAATCGCGGGCTGCTTGGGCCGGGCGACGTGCAATGGATGACGGCTGGATCGGGACTGGTGCATTCGGAGATGCCGGGTCCGGACCTGGTGAAGAACGGCGGCACGCTGCACGGCTTCCAATTGTGGGTGAACCTGCCGCGGAAGGACAAGATGACCGCGCCGCGATACCAGGAGTTGAAGGCGGCGGAGATCCCGGGCGCGACGGCCGGGGGAGTGAGTGCCCGCGTGATCACGGGCGAGGCGCTGGGAAGGCGAGGCGCCGTAGAGACGCGGTCGCCCATGCTGTATGTCCACCTGACGATTGAGCCGGGGGCAGCGCACACACAGACGGTTCCACGGAGTTGGAATGTGTTCGCGTATCACCTGGGAGGCGAGCGCGAGGGGAAGCTCGACATTTACGATCGCGACGCCGATGATGTCGTGCTGACGAACGGCACGACGGGTGCGGCCGATGTGCTGCTGATTGGTGGCGAGCCGATCGATGAACCGGTGGCGCGGTATGGTCCTTTCGTGATGAACTCGCGCGAGGAACTGGTGCAGGCGGCGCAGGATTTTCAGTCGGGGAAGATGGGACATATTTAGGGCTCTCGGACGGCGCCGCCGTAGTGTGTCGTCGTTGGGGCGGATGGGGGCGAGCCGGCGATGGACGGGTGGCGCGCGGCCGGCGTTGGTGAGTTGGGGCGTCCGTCGCGGTTGAATTCATCCGTGGCGCCGGTTCGGGCGTCCAGGATTTTCAGTCGGGGAAGATGGGTCATATTTAAGGCTCTCGGACGGCGCCGCCGTAGTGTGTCGTCGTTGGGGCGGATGGGGGCGCGCCGGCGATGGACGGGTGGCGCGCGGCCGGCGTTGGTGAGTTGGGGCGTCCGTCGCGGTTGAATTCATTTGTGGCGCCGGTTCGGGCGTCCAGGATTTTCAGTCGGGGAAGATGGGTCATATTTAGGGCTCTCGGACGGCGCCGCCGTAGTGTGTCGTCGTTGGGGCGGATGGGGGCGATCCGGCGATGGACGGGTGGCGCGCGGCCGGCGTTGGTGAGTTGGGGCGTCCGTCGCGGTTGAATTCATCTGTGGCGCCGGTTCGGGCGTCCAGGATTTTCAGTCGGGGCAGATGGGTCATATTTAAGGCTCTAACTCACCTCTTCGAAGACTTCGGGACCGTCGGGCGCGGGCTTGCGGGAAGCGACGGCGCGGAGCACCGTTCGGACGGGGTAGCCGGATGAGCTTTGCGGGGCGAGGACGGGTTTGTTTTGCAAATTACCGGCGCGGACGGCGGCAGGGATGGGCTCCTCCTTCATATTGCCTGCAATTTCAAGCTCTTCAGGCGGGGTGCGCTGGGTGATGCGGGCGGCTTTACGGACTTCGAGATCCTTATAGACCCGGTTGAACGACCGTTCGGCGCGGGTGCGGGATCGCTCGACCGAATTGATCAATTTCTCGCGGTCGCGGAACTGCATGGCGAGGATGACGGTGGCATCGAGATGGGTGTCGGGGACATCCTCGCTGTACAGGATTCCGGTCTCGATACGCTCGAGGCGGCGGAGGCGATGCGTCGAGGTTGTCAGCTGGCGCACGAGTTCCAATTCAATACCCCCTAGGGGGCAATAATCCAAGACATAACCTGCAAGAATTTCGGCGAAATCCTGTGGGTCCTCCTGCTCGAGGGTGGAATCGGCGACGAAGATTCCGTGTTTACGGGCGTTTTGGGAGACGCGCTTTTTGCCCTCGGGGGTGTTGGGGCCGCCGAGTGCGGTAGGGGTTTCTTCGGACATTTGGGGACTCCTTTGGTTGGCGGCGGCCAGTGGTCAGTGGCCAGGCAGAAGTGCGGCGGCGCGAGACTTCTTCTCAGTTTCAAGGTTGGCAGCAAGCCGCAAAATCGGAGAGGGGGTGAGGGCTGTAAGTTGTTGAAAGATCAAGGTGAAATAAATAGTGTGGGGTCAAATAATCGGCAGGCCGGACGATATTAGTGTCCACTTATGGCGGCCACTTACCCTTTAATTGGTAAATATTAACCCCTTGAATCTGCTGTTTGAAGTGGTATTTTATCCAGGATCGCGGTGCGGCCGCCGGCGATGCGGGCGCACTTTCCGCCGGTGGGACAGGCGCATGCGACGCTGCTGGAGTTTCCGTGCGGGGCGGCGCCGATTGATGCGGGGGCGCAGGATGCGGAGAGGCTGCTCTTGTATCCAGGCCAGTTTTTCGCCGGCGGACGGACCTTCAACGGACGCTCGATCTCGTGCCGATGACGCACAACGATATCGATCTTACGCGGGCGCTGCGTGAGATCGCCGATCGCAATGCGGCGCGCCGGGTTACGATCGGCAACTACGTCGACACGGGTCAAGCGACCGGCGTTGGAACGGAAGATCCGGCGTGGAGCGCTTTTTGGCAATAAGAACAACCACAGCGTCGTGACACGGGTTGACTTTGGCAGTGCGTCCTTAAGTTCACAGGCGATATTGCAGGAAGAGGGCATTGCGCGATTGCCGGCGCACTACGCGGGGGCGGGCGGGGTGCTCGATCCGGATGTTTATCAAGTGGGACATCATGGGTCGCATAACGCCACGACGGTGGCGCCGCTGAATGCCATTACGCCGTTAATGGCGGTGATTCCGGCTGGGAACTGGGATTTCGGAAAAGCGGCGACAACCAATTTCCACACCCATGCTTATGGACACCCGCGGAAAGACACTCCGGATTCACTGAGCAATGCCATCGGCGGCAACCGGGCTGAGCCGCTGACGATCATGGCCGCCACGGGGCAGCGCACGTTTGTACCGTACGGTGTTGGGAAGCATCCCCGCTACGACTTGGGACGACGTGGTGACGATTGAGGCGGGCGGACGGACAGCTTATGGGCGAGCCTGAAGCAGCTCGCGCTGCTTCTCGACTATCTGCGCGACGGCGTCATCGTGGGCCATCACATCGGCCACGACATCCAGACGCTCAATGCGGGCTATCAGCGCCACTTCGACATGCTGCTGAGAAATCGCTCGCTCGATACGATGGACTTGGCGCTGCACCTGAACGACGATGGAGCGTTTGTCGATCGGCCAATGGCGATCGGTTGGAGGAGGCGTCGTTGGCGGAGGCCAAACGATTGAACAGGCCGATCGAATACCCGGTGTCGAGCAAGGCGGACAAGAAAGCAGTGGCGCGCCGAATCGCTGAGCGCGACGCCATCCAGGACGGTTTGGTCTGCGTGCTTCGATGCATTGAACCCTGCGCCAGTTTCGAGGTCTATCGCAATCGCAATGCCAAGCAATTGGAGTTGAAAAGCCGACAGAGAAAACGCATGCATCTCTATCATTATCAATTGCACCCGGTGTTGGGGTGGATGAATGCGCGGATACCGCGGATACAGACGTTGTTCCCTTTCTCCATCCGGATTTGTTTGAATGGCCGGGAATGGCTGGCGCGGCAACTGACAGAGGCGCGCGTGGATTACGTCACCGAGGGCAATTGCATGGTGTTGCCGGTGGTTGACGTTCGTTCGCCGCCGGCGGCGGACTCGATCAGCCTTCTGAAATTAGCTGGCTTCGCGGCTGAATTCCGCGAGTACCGAGGGTGGCGTGCCCGTCCAGTAGCCGCGCACTCGCGCTTAGCGGAAGCGCCGGCGAAGGTGCCGGTTCGCCGGTTCTTCGATCCAACGGAACACGGCTGCTGAAACCACGATCACCAACAGCGTGTAGAGACAGGCGTTGACGACGGCGGGGAACGGATTGAACTCACGCGGAAAGTTGTACCACCACAGCAGCGGGATATGGAGGATGTACATCGAGTAGCTCGCTTTGCCGAGGTACACGGCGAGTTCGGTGGAGAGCGTGCGTGCGAGCCATCCACCGCCGAGAGCGAAGCCGATGAGAACCAGCGCGTTCAATGGCCGGAGTGCGCCGTTGAGAGTGATGGTGCGGCCCAGCACATCGGGGCGCACGACGATCGCGACTGCCGCCGCGCAGGCCGGCAAGTAGATCCAGGCCCCGCGAATACGCGACTGCCAGCGTGATTTCGCGAGCAGCGTGAAGGCGTCGGCCGCGGCGATGCCCATCAGAAAGTCGGATAAATACAGAAGCGGTTTCCAGGCTTCGGGCATGCCGAGGTTGCGCAGCGCCGCGGTGAGCAGGCAGGCCGCGCAACCGGCGGCAAGCACGCCCATCCAGTTGCGAGCGCGCACGATCATCACGGCTAAGGGAAAGCAGAGGTAGAAGAATACTTCACAGGAAAGCGACCATGCCGGCGTGTTCCAGTAAACCCGCGGATCGGCCCAGCCCTGCAAAAGCAGGAAGTAGTTGGCCATCCACGTTGGATTCCATTCCATGATCATCAGCGGCAGAATCAGCGCCAGGCTCAAAACGTACACCGGATAGATTCGGGCAAAGCGGCTGAGCCCATAGCGGAGCAGAGAAGCGCGATTCCAATCAGGTGAATGGTAGCGTCGGGCGAGCACAAAGCCTGAAAGAACAAAGAAGGCGCCCACGGCGAGGTAGCCGCCGTGGATGAAGTTTTGCAACCCGGCCGGCAGCGACCGAGCCCACTGTTCGAGCATCATGTTGCGGCTGGCCAGGTGGTGCAGGATGACCCATAGCGCGAGGAAAAATCGGATTCCGGTCAAGGCCGGAAAGTGCCCATCGGCCTTCTGGACGGGAACGCGCGACGGCTGGGCGGCCCTCGGCTCCACTGCCGCCGGAGGCTCAAGTACGGCGGCCATGCCGGCTAATTTGATAGTTGAAGATTCGATGCTTTCAGTCTACCAGCCGGCGTCACCCCGGCCCGCTTTCCAACGTTGCCGCGTTGCCGCCCCACCGGCGACGCCGAACCCCGTGCCGCCGCGAGCGATCTTGAACCCGATACCCCGCGGACTCGACGCGCGCAAGGTAGCGTCACGTCCGCCGCTTCATTCACGAACATCCACTTACAGCACTCCGACCACCCAGAATTGCGGGGAGCGGTCACTCCATCGCCTGCTCATCGCCGTCGCGCCGGATGTCACCTCACCTCAGGAGTCGCGGCCGTCGCAGCCTCAGTTCAACAGTTCCGCCGGACCGTGGCGTCCCGGCGAATATAGAAGGCGCTCCGACCCGTCGTGCCGATTACGGCCAGCGGCGCCGTTGCGCTGAATGGGCCCTTGGCCACGGTCACTTCGAACCGATGGCATTCTTCCCGCCCCGAGCCGGCGCCGGCTGGAATGAGCTCGGGGCCTCACGCCCGGCCGCTCCACCGGTGGACCAATCGCCGTCAGTGCTGGCGCATACCCTCCGAACAGCGCCCTCGATGGATGGTCTGCATCTCACGCGTCACGGCCATCAACGATCGTGGAAGAGTGTGGTCATGATGCGGCCCCCCCGACCGGTGCAGGGTGCAAACACGGAATCGCGATCACAAGAAAGATCAAGATCGCCGCGATCACTGGTAGTTGGATGTGAAGCCGCGTCGTCCGCGCTCGCTCTAAGCGTGCATGCCGGCGTACAGCTCGCGAGCGCGGCCCAGGATGGCGTCCGCCTGCCGTGGCAGTTGTTCGCGGATCCCCAGCGCCATGCGTTCGCCTGAAGGCATCACTGCCCACGTGGGCCGCTGAGTGATTCTGATCCGCCCCTTGAGGCTTTGCGCGGAATCTCCGAGCACTTCAACCATCGCACCCTCAATGGCGGCTTCCAGTTGACCGTCGGTCTCGGCCGGTAGCAGATGCGTGTGCGTGCATAGTAGACCGTCGAGCGCGCGAGCGTCGAAGTCTTTGCTGAAGACATCGATCGCATAGCCGCAGAAAAAGCTGAACTTCGCCCGCGCCAGAAGCCGGTTCCAATATTGCTCCAGGCGGATCGCAGCCGCGTACTGGCGCGCCTGCCACAACACTCCCACCATCTCGCCGTAAGCCCGCAATCCCGAGTTCTCGTCGAGTGGCCGAACCTGCCGCATAGCCTCGCCGACCACCTGCTCGAACAGTCCGCCATCCAGTTGCCCATCCACCAGGAACCGGGCAAGCGTCTCGCGCGCATCAAACAGCGCCAGCCGGCCATCCTCGATAGCCTGCCGAGGATCGGCGCCCTGCTCCTCCAGTGTGCGCACGAACAGGTGGCGATGTTCCCGACCTGCGATGATCAGAAGACCGTCGCCCTGCCGCAATCCTTCCAGCAGATACTGGCTAACGTTTCTGGCCAGGGACGGTTCATTGGCCTGGTACAACTGAACCATGTGACCGCGCGGATCAGGCCGCTCGATCACGATATCCCACGGAGATCGCCCCATATTCCCTGTTGAAAGTTTAGCGCAGTCCTTACCACTTCTCACGCCCTGTAGATGCCGAGCCGTTTCGTAATGTGCCGCTTTGCATACAATCCGAGTAAAATGTGGAACGCTGGCTGGTTCCGTCGGCGCGCCGGCCTGAGCGCCTCCCTGTCAGAACCGAATTGCGACTGTAATTTACAATCCCTTTCCCTTTTCATTCGCCTGTAATCAAGCCGTCACAGACCTGAGTTCGCGACGCATTAACTTAGGTATTAAGGATGAACTCTGGGTTCCCAGCATAATGCTGATGATCACCGCCTCAACTTCCCCCAACTTACCGGGCGGCGCGCTTCCCGACCGCTCTTCACCGGCGTACCTGGCGACTCTTTCGCTCAGTACGCCGCCTTCCGATGTACGAACGCACTTCGGCGCACCCGACCGCGCTTCCTGTAAGAGCGAGCTGTGCATCTATGACTACGACGAGTTCGAGCGAGGCGAGTACGGCTGGTCGTTTGTCTTTGAAGTCGCCACTGAACGTATGCTTTGCATCACCCGGCGATTCACCGTGCCGCAGGATCTCGCGACCCTGTTCCCGTCAACATCGACCACGCGCCACGAATCCCGCCGCGGGGCCGTCGCGAGCGTCCGCCGCCTCGACCCCGGACGCATCCTCATCGGCATCAGCCGCCAGCAGATTGTCCTCGTCCGAGCATCGGCAATCGCGCGCTTCTTCCCGTGGATCGCGTCTGTTTGAGGTGCTCGTTCACCTGCCCGATTGAAGCGAAGTGACCCTGGAACCGCGCATCCAGCCCTCGAGGCAGCCTCGAGCGATCCCGCCGGAAGTCCGCCTGCCGAAACAGGTCGGTCTTCGAAATCACCGCCATGCCCATCGCCCGATATTCGTAGGTACCGGCCGCCCAGGCTTTGTCGGCATCGATCCACAACGCAAACCCCACGCCACATTATCGCAGCCGCTGCGATGGGTAGAAGGTCGAGAATGGAAGTACGCCTCACAGACGATCAGCGCGCTCTCATCCGGCAAGCCATTCAGTCAGGCCGCCTGGCAAGTGAGGAAGATGCCGTGCGCAAAGCACTGTCGCTACTTCATCCGCGATGCCATTCGGGAGGCGAGCAAACGCAGTGCGCGAAGCGTTTTTCACTTTAGATCGTGAGCGCCGCCGCGCGGAAATCCTCGCAGGCGTCGATCGGGCCGAGGCGTCGACGCGCGCGATCAGGCCACGCGGTCATCCCACGCGATGAAGCCGCTCAACTCGCGGATCACGTGGCCGGCAAGACGCTGGAGCAGCTTATTCCGCGCAGAGGAATGCAACTCAACGAGGCGTTGAAAATCGCCATCCAGATCGCCGACGCCCTCGCCCGCGCCCAATCGGCCGGCATCGTCCGCCGCGACCTCAAGCCGCCCAATGTAATGGTGGACAAGCACGGCTTGGTGAAGGTGCTTGACTTCGGTCTGGCTAAATTGACTGAAATTGAACCCTCAAAGGTTCAGCAAGAGTGCGTCCACAGGCGCCGATCTGTTTCTTATCGAAAACTTTCGGTGATCGCAACGTGGTGCTCCGGTACCGCGGGCGCCTCCACCACCTCAACATTTCCGTTACTGCGTTTCGACGGGGAGGGCGTCGCAAATCGGAGGCGATCAATCGGTTGGGCGAGCCTCGCACATGAACATGCCAGTGGGAGATGGGCGTCACTTCGGTATACAGGTCCTCGCTAGTTGCACTCCCTTCGAAACACTCTCCCCTTAGCCAGCGTCCTCACTTTCTTGACACTTGGTGCGTGTTGAAAAGTCCTGAGTTCATCCGGCTCGCCTCATTGCCCCTTCACGAATGGAAGAATCGTCCAAAGGTCTCTGGTCCGCCTGGCGCGAACGCATCCGCGCCCTCGGCAACGTCCCCGCGCTTCTGAAGATCGTCTGGGAAGCCGCGCGCCCCGTCGTCGCCGCCGGTCTTGCCTGCCGCATCGTCGCCGCACTCATCCCGCTCGCCATGCTCACCGTGGGCAAGCGCATCCTCGACGCCATTCAGGCGAAATTCTCCGGCGCTCCTCTCCCCGATTACTTCTGGTGGCTCGTCGGAGCCGAGTTCGGACTCGCCGCGTTCGGCGCCATCCTCGGCCGCACCACCGGCTACTTTGACGCACTCCTCGCCGACCGCTTCACCCTCCACGTCAGCGTCAAAACCATCGAGCACGCCTCCCGCCTCGACCTCGCTTCCTACGAGGACCCCGCCTTCTACGACAAGCTCGAGCGCGCCCGCGTTCAGGCCACAGACCGCATCTCGATGATCCAGGCCATCGGCAATATCCTCCAGCAGACGATCGCCGCCGCCACCCTCTCGGTCACCATCCTCTACTTCTCGCCCTGGCTCCTGCTGGTCCTCATTCTCGCCGTCGTGCCCGCATTCCTAGGCGAAAGCCACTTCGCTTTTCAGGGATATTCGCTCAATATTCGCCAGACTCCCGCCCGCCGCCAATTGGATTACCTACGCGTCCTCGGCGCCAGCAAGGAATCGGCCAAGGAACTCAAACTCTTCGGACTCTCCAGCTTCATCACCGGCCAGTACGCCGACATCTCGAAGGACCTCTACGCCCAAAATGTCGAACTCGCCCGCCGCCGCCTTTGGACCGGCGCATTCCTCTCGCTCATCAGCACCGGCGCATACTACGGCGCCTATGCCTACGTGATTTTCAGGACCGTGAACGGCGACCTCACCTGGGGCACTCTCCAATTCCTCACGGGCGCCATCGCCGGCGCGAGCAGCAACATCCAGACGATCTTTTCCACCTTCTCCGGCATCGCCGACCAGTCGCTGTTCCTCACCGATATGGTGGAGTTCTTCAAGGTCCGCCCGCGCATCGAATCCAAACCCGACGCGCTCCCCGCTCCCCGCCCCATCCGCGACGGCTTCGTCATGGAGGACGTGTCCTTCGCCTACCCCGGTTCTCCCCGGCCCATCCTCGACCGTATTAACCTCCGCATCGGCGCCGGTGAGCGCATCGCCTTGATCGGTGAAAATGGCGAAGGCAAAACCACCATCGTGAAGCTGCTCACCCGCCTCTACGATCCCACCGGCGGCCGCATTCTTCTTGATGGCGTCGACCTTCGCGACTACAGCATCGAGGATCTCCACCGCGAAATCGGCGTCATCTTCCAGGACTTCATGCGCTACGAGAT
>Ga0163150_10008932_pt1 | contig 11234 bp, 8 predicted proteins | sample OliLakLV19P2IB_FD_148628 | JGI IMG/M metagenome (GOLD analysis project Ga0163150, IMG submission 148628) | Freshwater microbial mat bacterial communities from Lake Vanda, McMurdo Dry Valleys, Antarctica - Oligotrophic Lake LV.19.P2.IB | ecosystem: Environmental > Aquatic > Freshwater > Lake >...
TTGCAGGCAAAGATCCCGTAGGCCTCCCGGTAGTTGACCGTCATCCAGTAGGCGTAGAGCTTGGCCACGCCGTAGGGCGACCGGGGATAGAAGGGCGTGGTCTCCCGCTGGGGAGTCTCCTGCACGAGGCCGTAAAGTTCCGAGGTGGAGGCCTGGTAGAACCGCGTCCGCTGGCTCAGGCCCAGCAGCCGGATCGCCTCCAGCAGGCGCAGCGTGCCCAGGCCGTCCGCGTTGGCGGTGTATTCCGGCGTTTCGAAGGACACGCCCACGTGGCTCTGGGCGGCCAGGTTGTAGATCTCGTCCGGCTGCACTTCCTGCACGACGCGGATGAGATTGGTGGCATCGGTCAGGTCCCCGTAGTGGAGAATGAACTGCCGGTGATCCACGTGGGGGTCCTGATACAGGTGATCGATACGGTCGGTGTTGAAGGACGACGAGCGGCGCTTGAGGCCATGCACCTCGTAGCCCTTCCGGAGCAGCGACTCCGCCAGGTAGGCGCCGTCCTGGCCGGTGACGCCGGTGATCAATGCGATTTTTGCCATGTTCCTTCCTGTGGGAAATGGGGACATGCCTCATTTCCAATTGGAAATGAGGCATGTCCCCATTTCTGTCCCCATTTCCCCTCTAAAACAGTGTGTAGATGAACGGCGCCACGGCGGAGCCCTGGCTCAGGACGATCAGCGCGCCGAGGAGCAGCATCACGATGATAATGGGCGCGAGCCAGAATTTCTTCCGCTCCCGCATGAAGTCCCACAGGTCTTTAATCAGAAGGGCTTCTCCAGGCGTTTGGGATGGGTGGCCTCGCTCTTGATCCGGTAGCTCGGGTCCTCCGGCTTGAGGCGCCGCGCCAGGGGGTCCTTGCCCAGCAGGCGCATGACGAGGCCCATCGGCGTGACGACGCCATAGAACACGAGGCCCATGATGAGGGGCGTGGTGATTTTGCTCATCAGCAGCCCAAAGCGCATCCACCAGTGATAGACCGGCTTCAGTGCCAGGGGCGCGGCCAGCCCGAGCCCGCCGAGCACCAGGAGAATCACGAAGGGCCAGCGCGGGATCGGGCGCTCGATGAGCCAGGGAAAAAAGAGCCCGAACAGGACGGCGATGATGCCCCCGGTCACGAGACCAAACTCCCGCAGGCCCTTGCGGTCAAGTTCCGGAATCTGGTGCGCGCTGCTGCTCATGGTGGCTTGCAGGGTGCTCAGTCCAGAGCAAACTCGGTGCGCCAGTCCGTCTTGTCGGCCGGCTCCGGCTGGTCGGCCTTGGCCAGGAGAAAATTCTCGACGACCAGGTAGTCCATCTCCGTGCGCAGGAAACAGCGATAGGCATCGGCGGGCGTGCAGACGATGGGCTCGCCACGGACATTGAAGGACGTGTTCACCAGGACCGGGCAGCCCGTCCGGGCCTGGAACGCCGTGAGAAGTTGGTGGAAGCGGGGATTCGTGTCCTCGTGGACGGTCTGCACCCGGGCGGAGTAGTCCACGTGGGTGATCGCCGGCAGCGTCGAGCGCTTCAGCTGCAGTTTTTCGACACCGAAGAGTTGCTCCTGTTCTGTGGTCAGGGTGATGCGCAGGTGTTCCCGCACCGGGGCTACGATCAACATGTAGGGGCTGGCCCCGGAGTGGTCGAAGTAGTCACCCACCCGGTCTGCCAGCACCGCCGGGGCGAAGGGCCGGAAGGACTCCCGGTACTTGATCTTGAGATTCATGATGCTCTGCATGGTCGCGCTGCGCGGGTCGCCGATGATCGAGCGGCCACCCAGGGCCCGGGGCCCGAATTCCATCCGGCCCTGGACCCAGCCCACCACCTGCTCACTCGCGAGGATCTCCGCAAGACGAGGCATGAGTAGCGCGTCTGGCAGTTCCTGATACACGGCGCCGGCCGCGTCCAGCTGGCGCCGCACGTCGTCGGCACTGTAGCGCGGCCCGAGATAGCTGCCCCGCATCCGATCGCCGCCGGTGGACGGCGAGCGTTCCTGGCCCAGGTATTCGTGCCACACGATGCTGGCCGCACCCAGGGCGCCGCCCGCATCGCCCGCGGCGGGCTGCACCCAGAGGTTCCTGAAGGGTCCCTCCCGGACCAACCGGCCGTTGGCCACGCAGTTCAGGGCGACACCACCCGCCAGGCACAGGTTCTCCTCACCCGTCTCCTGGTGGAGCGTGCGCGCGAGCCGCAGCACCACGTCCTCGGTCACTTTCTGGATCGAGGCGGCGAGGTCCATTTCGCGCTGGGTCACCGGGCTCTCTGCCGCCCGCGGGGGCCCGCCGAAGAGCGCGGCAAACCGGTCGTTGGTCATCGTGAGGCCGGTGCAATAGTTGAAGTACTGCATGTCCAGCCGGAACGTGCCGTCGTCCTTGAGGTCGATGAGGTGGTCGCGAATCAGCTTCTCGTAGACGGGCTGGCCGTAGGGCGCGAGACCCATGAGCTTGTACTCGCCGGAGTTGACGCGAAAGCCGGTGAAGTACGTGAATGCCGAGTAGAGCAGGCCGAGGGAGTGGGGGAAATCGATTTCCCAGAGCGGCTTGAGTTCCCTGCCAGTGCCCACCCAGGCCGTGGTCGTCGCCCATTCGCCGACGCCATCGAGGCAGAGCACCGCGGCCCTGTCGAAGGGGCTGAAGTAGAACGCGGAGGCGGCGTGGGAGTGGTGGTGGCCGGCAAAGAGCAGCGGCGGCAGCTCGGCGGTCTTGCAGGCCCCGAGGTGCGCCAGCTCGCGCTTCAGAGTGGTTTTGAGGTAGAGCTTTTCCTTGAGCCAGACCGGCATCGCCGCGACGAAGGAGCGGAAGCCGTGGGGTGCGTAGCTCAGGTAGGTTTCCAGCAGTCGCTCGAACTTGATCAGCGGCTTGTCGTAGAAGACCACGCTGTGCAAGTCCTTAAGGCCGATGCCGCCTTCCGCCAGGCAATACTCGATGGCCTCTTGCGGGAAGTCCGGGTCGTGCTTCTTCCGGGTGAAGCGCTCCTGCTGGACAGCAGCGAGCACCTCCCCGTCCCGCAGCAAGGCGGCAGCACTGTCGTGGTAGTAGGCCGAGATGCCCAGGATATGGGTCGGTGTGGGCATTGCCGGAATTCTAACGTAGCAGCGCCCCGTAGGAGCGCCTTAAGGCGCGATCCGCAGCGCGATCGGCTGCGCGATCTGGTGTGGGATCCGCAGCGCGATCGGCTGCGCGATCTGGTGTGGGATCCGGTGTGGGTCGCGCCTGAAGGCGCTCCTACCATACAATGCTGTAATGAGCGTCGCGCCCCAGAATGTGCCTGCCACCGGGCTGCTCGACGGCCTCACGGCCATCGTTGGCGCCGGGCATGTCCTTACCGACGACGAGTCCCGCACCTTCTACTCCACGGATGTCTTCCGCCAGGCCGACGTGCTGACCACCGCGGTCGTGCAACCGGGCACCGTGGCCGAATTGCAGGAGGTGATGCGCCTGTGTGCCCGGTTCAAGGCGCCGACCGTCGTCCGGGGCGGCGGTGCGTCCTACACCGACGCCTACCTGCCGGTGAAGGCGGGCACCCTGACGCTCGACATGTCCCGCCTGACCCGCATCGAGATCAACGCGGAAGACCTTTACGTGACTGTCGAGCCCGGGGTGACCTGGGCAAAGCTTTACGCCGCCGTCAGCGCCCAGGGCCTGCGGACCCCGATGTGGGGGCCGTTCTCGGGCCTCGCCGCCACGGTGGGCGGCGGCATGTCCCACTACGCGGTGAACTACGGGTCCGGTCTCTACGGCGTCTCTGCCGAATCGCTGCTCGGGATGGACGTGATCCTCGCCAGTGGCGAGATGTTGTCCACCGGGTCTGGCGGCGGGAGCAACAGCCTGCCGTTCTTCCGGTACTACGGCCCGGATCTCACGGGATTGTTTGTCGGCGATGCGGGAGCGCTGGGCGTCAAGGCCCGCATGACGCTGCGCCTGATGCAGAAGCCGGCGGGCTTTGCGGCCGGCTCCTTCGGCTTTCCCACCGGCGAGAACTGCCTCAAGGCGCTGATGGAAATCGCCCGCCTCGGGGTCGTGGCCCAGAATTTCGCCCTCGATCCGCGCCAGCAGAAGACGGCGCTCACGACCATGGCCTCCGCCAGCCCGCTGGACGCCGCCCGGTCGGTATTTCTGTCGGCACCGAATCCCTGGGACGGTGCCGTGCAGGTCATGCGCATGGGCGTGGCCGGCCGCAACTTCCTGAAGAATGCCGTGTATTCCGCGCATTTCGGCACCGAGGGACTGACTCCTGCCGAAGCGAAGCTCAAGCTGGCCAGCGTGCGCGCCATTGCCTCGACCTACGGGGCTGAGGTGGCCAACTCGATTCCCGCGTACTTCAACGCCAACCCCTTCATGGAGATCACGCCGATACTCGGGCCGAACGGTGAGCTCTGGAAGCCCACGCACGGCGTGCTGCCGTTCTCCGCCGTGCTCAAGCACCACGGGGAATTCGAGGCACTGGTGGCCGAGTACCGGGACCGGATGCGGCAACACCGGGTGCAGCTCACCCGCATGCTGATGTTCTTCAGCACGAACGCGTTTATCTACGAGCCCACCTTCCTGTGGGAGGACCAGCGCAGCATCTATCACCGGCGCGTGTATCCGGCGGCGCTGCTGCCGAACGTGCCGGAACACGCCGCCAACCCCCAGGGCCGGGCGCTGGTGAAGGAGTTGAAAGGCCGCATCCAGGAGCTCTGCAGCCGCAACGGTGCCAGTCACCTGCAGGTGGGCAAGGACTACCCCTACCTGGCGAGCCGCAAGCCGGAGACCCGGGCCCTCGTCGAGAACCTGAAGCGCCTGCTCGACCCGGACCGCCTGCTGAACCCCGGGGCCCTCGGCCTGCCGCTGTAGGAGCGCCTTCAGGCGCGATCCCATCCCGGCGCGATCCCATCCCGGCGCGATCCCGTCCCTTCGCGATCCCGCGCCCTGTAGCCCGCGGCAGCCTGGCCGGGATCCCTTCCGGCTACCGGGAGTACCCGGTGAGCGCCGGAAGGGACACCCGCCCACGCTGCCACTAGCATGTAGGAGCGCGTAGGAGCGCCTTCAGGCGCGATTCCGCCCTCCCGCCCTCACGCCCTCCCGCGCGATTCAATCCGATCGCGCGTGAACGCGCTCCTACGCGGCGCGCTTGCAGCCGGTGGCCGGGGGATGCACCACCGGTTATCCTTGGCGGTCTCAGCTCTCTACGACCCGAAAAGAGGAAAAAATGGCGACCAAGAAGGCGACTTCCACCGCGGCAAAGCCCCCGTACGACCTCCTCATCAAGAACGTCCGGGTGGTGCGGCCCGGGGCTGCCATGGTCGAGCAGGGGGACATCGCCATCAGGAACGGCCGCTTCGCGAAGATCGCGCCGGTCATCCCCGCCGAGTCAGCCGCGCAGGTGTATGACGGCAAGAACCGGCTCGCTTTTCCCGGTCTCGTCGATCCCCACATGCACACGGGCATCTATTCGCCCCTCGAGCAGGATGCGGTGACCGAAAGCCGGGCTGCCGCCCAGGGCGGGGTCACGAGCAGCCTGAATTACATGCGTACGGGCGCCTACTACCTCAACAAGGGCGGCTCCTACAGGAAGTTTTTCCCCGAAGTCCTGCAGCTCTCCGCCGGCAATTTCCACGTGGACTACGCCTACCACCTGGCGCCCATGGACAAGCGCCACATCCGGGAAATTCCGGAACTGGTGGACACTTACGGCGTCACGTCCTTCAAGATCTACATGTTCTACGGCGGCCACGGCCTCCACGGCCGGTCCACCAACCAGAGCGAATTCCTCATGATCAATCCGGACGAAAAGTACGACATCGCCCACTTTGAGTTCGTGATGCGCGGGATCCGCAAGGCGATGGACAAGTACCCGGACAAGGCCGGGGATATCTCGCTGAGCCTGCATTGCGAGACGGCGGAGATCATGTCGGCCTACACGAAGATCGTGGAGGAGGAGGGCACGCTCAAGGGCCTGCCGGCCTACAGCGCGTCCCGCCCGCCCCACTCGGAAGGCCTGGCTATCTTCATCGCCGCCTACCTGGCGAACGAGACCGACCTGCCGAATATCAACCTGCTGCACCTGACCTCCCGCAAGGCGGTCCTGGCAGCGCTGCAGATGGCGGCTGTTTTCCCCCACATCAACTTCCGCCGGGAGGTGACCATCGGTCACCTGATGCTGGATACGGACTCCAAGGCGGCGGCCCTCGCCAAGGTGAATCCGCCGATCCGGCCCCGGGAAGACGTGGACTACCTCTGGGAGCAACTGGTGGCCGGCAACCTGGACTGGGTGTGCAGCGATCACGCCTGCTGCAAGCACGAACACAAGGTGGACCAGCGCAAGCCCGGCAACATCTGGCTGGCGAAGTCCGGCTTCGGGGGCACCGAGTACCTGCTGGCCGCCTTGGTCAGCGAGGGCCGGAAGCGGGGCCTGACCTGGAACCAGATGGCGGCCCTCACCAGCTACAACGCTGCACGGCGCTTCGGCCTGGACAGCAAGGGCGACATCGCCGAAGGGCTGGATGCGGACCTGGCGCTCCTGGACCCCAACGAGACCTGGACCGTCCGGGCCGCGGATTCCGAGTCCCAGCAGGGCTACACGCCCTTTGAAGGCATGGAACTCTCCGGTCGGGTGAAGACCACCTTCCTCCGGGGCCAGCGGATTTACGACGACGGCCAGATCATCGGCAAGCCCATCGGGCGGTATTTGTCGCGCCCCTGCTGAGCGGCCCGCGGCGCCTGTTGTAGGAGCGCCCTGTAGGAGCGCCTTCAGGCGCGATTGACAGCAGGAATCGCGCCTGAAGGCGCTCCTACGGGGCGCTCCTACAGGGCGCCGCTGTCGCGTTATGACCACAATGCTGCGGCCCGCCGTGACGGACCTCACAGATCCCTGGTGCCGCCGTTGACTGGCGCTCGGCAGCCCCTATAGTTTCGCGTCTTAGATCTTGATTGCACGTTGATTTTTCACCCCGGTATGCGGGGTGGGGCGGGCGGAACAAGACCGACGTACGACGCTCATACAAAAAGAAAACGAGGGTTCCATGTGTCACATTGCCGACAAGTTCTACGCTGCCGTCCGGACGCTCAGCACGGACGGGCCGCTGAAACAGCGGCTCATCAGTGCCTATGTGGGCCATCTGGAGGCGCTGGCCGAGGACGATGTACCCCCGGCCGTCCAGCCCCGCTTTGAAGCTCTGCGGCAGGCCCTGACGGCGGTGTCGCCGACGGAAAAGGAAACGGCGGTGCAGGTCTCGGTCCGGAAGATGTCCCCGGCGGAAGCGGCCCGCCTGTCCCGGTCCATCCTGGCGATCTTTGCCGAGCTGGTGCGGGCCAAGAGCACCGGCGAGCGCCTTGAGAGTGGGGTTATCACGAAAGCCCCCGCTTTCAGACGGGTCGACGCCAACCTGCGGGTGCCCAGCTTCCTGGCGCGGTAATCATGACTGGACGACGGTGGGAGCGGCTTTAGCCGCGAACAAAAAAAAGCGCCGGCGAGAGCCGGCGCTTTGGTCCTGGATGGCAGTGCCGGTCGCGCCTGAAGGCGCTCCTACCACGCGCTCCTGCGGGTCAGAACTTCAGCGTGGCCTCCACGCCCAGGCGCCGCTCGGTTCCCGGGCTGATGAACGAACCACCGAACTCCGGTGCCGGAATCACCTCGTTCAGATAGTCCTCGCCCAGCGCATTCCGGATGAAGCCCACCACGGACCAGCGGTCGCCGGAAATGCCGGCCCGCAGATTGACCAGCGAGTAGGCGTCACGCTTGGCGACGGAGGCGTTGCCGGGGCCCAGGGTGGGAATGTTCAGCGTAAAGATCGTGGGCCGATCGTTGTTCTGGATCACGTGGAACCAGGTATCGCCAACCCCCGAGACGTCCACACTGCCGACGAAGTCGTAGCTGCCCGACACGGGGTACTGCACCTGGGCGCCCGCGCTCCAGGTGTGGTCCGGGGTGTAGGGCGAGTCGTTGCCCACGCTGTCCGGCCGGACGCTGTTCTTCTTGATGTCAGTCTGGTTGAAGTTGGCCCCGGCATAGAGGGTCAGCCAGTCGGTGGCGTCGAAGTGCAGGGAGACTTCCTGGCCCCAGATGTCGACCTGGTCGATGTTCTCCACCACCCTCAGGAGGCCGAAGCCGCCCACGAAGAACTCGAAGAACTGCATGTCCTCCACGTCGACGTAGTAGACAGCCGCTTCCGCCCGGAGCCGGTTATCAAGCCACTCGGATTTGGCGCCAATCTCGTAAGCCCAGGAGGTCTCTTGCTTGTAGGTGTCATCGCAGGACGTCAGCGACGCGCAGCCACCCAGCAGGACCGGAGCAAACTCACCCTCGAAAGGCGCGCCGGGGCCCACGAGCGGATTGTTGATGAAGTTGTTGATCGTGACGGCAGACCCGGAGTTGTTGAAGCCGCCGCTCTTGAAGCCGACGCCCGCCGTGGCGTAGGCCGTGACGTTGTCTGTCGCGTCCCAGGTGATCGAGAACTTGGGCTCCAGGGCGTCAAAGTCCGTGCTCTGGCTGGGGATGTTGCCGGTGGCGCAGAGGCCCGGGTTGATGACGGCGCCGCCGGTGCCGGGGGGTGCCGTCGCATCGCAGGTGTTGATGTACTGGGTGGTGGCGTCCACCGGTACCCGGTTCCTGACCTTCCGGTCTTCCAGGTCGTAGCGCAGGGCGAACGACGTCTCAATGGTGTCGGTCAGGTCATAGGCCAGCTGGCCAAAGACCGCGTACACGTTGGTCGTGAACTGGTCCCGGGCCAGCTGTTCGGTGGGATTGCGCGGATCGGTGGTGTAGAGGTTGGCGATGACGCCGAAGCCCCGGTCGATACCGGTGTTCACGCCGACTTCCCGGTCGATGTTCAGGTAATAGAGACCGCCGAGCCAGCGCAGCCGCTGGTCGCCCTTCGACGCCAGCCGGATCTCGAAGGAGTAGTCCGTCTGGTTGCGCTCCTGGAACTGGGTGCCGTCGCAGGCCGTGGGGGTGTAGGCGCCGAACAGCGAGCCCGCAGGCCCGCCGGTACCCGGACCGAAGGCGCCCGCGGGAACGATCAGCTGGGGCGGGACCACCGGGTAGAAGCCCAGGGCATTGGTGGTATCGATGCACTGCTGTTCCGCAAAGAAGAAGCCAAAGGCGCCGCTGGTGCCATCCGCTCCCAGGTTGTTTTCGATGTCGCTGTACAGGCCCCAGCCGGTCAGGTCCGCCCAGCCCAGGTCGTAGTCAACCTTCAGGGATGCTTCCAGGGAGTCCTGGTTGTTGAAAGGTTTGATGTTGTTGTCGAACTGGAACTTGTGCCCGTTGACGTCCTCGTTGCCGAAAGCCGCCATTTCGGGGCTCTGGCCGATGAATTCCAGCGTCGGGACGAGGCTCGGAATCTGGAAGACGGAATTGAAGGCGATGGAGCCGGCATCAACCTGGCCGAAGCGCAGCTTGCCATCCACGGTCAGGTTTTCGGACGGCTCCCAGATGGCGCGGGTGGCCAGGTCCCAGCTCTTGAACTGGTCCACGTTGGCCGAGTCGGGCGCTGACCCCGGCGGGCCGAGGAAGCGATCCGAGCTGTAGTAAGCATTATTGTAGTAGCCGTCGCTGTCCCGGAAGCTGCCGGAAACGCTGACCCCCAGGGTGTCGCTGACCGGGCCATCCACAACGCCGGAGAAGACCTGGGTGGAGTCTTCTGCAAAGCTGCCCCGGACCTGTCCGCCCCACTCGTTGCCGGGCTTCTCGGTCGTAATGATGAAGGCACCCGCGGCCGCGTTGCGGCCGTAGATGGCGCCCTGCGGGCCCTTGAAAACTTCGATCTGCTGGAGGTTGATGTATTCCCGGTTCAGGGCGGCGGGATTGGTCATCAGGATCCCGTCGATGATCAGCGCGTAGTTGGCTTCCGCGTCCCGCGTGCCGTTGATGCCCCGGATGTTCACCTGGGTATCGCCGACTTCGGCGGTGTTGGCGACGAGGGATACCCCCGGCGTCTGGTAGATGAAGTCCTCGGCCCTCTGGATGCCCGTGGCCTCGATGTCAGCCGCGGTAAACGCGGACACGGATCCCGGGACGTCCTGGATCGACTCCGCCCGTTGCCGAACCGTCACAATGATTTCCGTGATTTCCTCCTGGGCCATGGCCGGCTGGCCGGTCAGGAGGGTCGTCGCCACAGTGGCCAGCAACAGGCCAATACGGGTCATGACTACAGTTTTTGCGTTGGACATCGGAAGTCTCCTCACCCCAGAGATGGTGCCTGCCGCAAACCCAGCGTGGCGCGCAGGTCAAGCGCCGAAACTATAGCTTTCATCCACTACAGTCAACGCGTGGCGTGCCCGCGACAAACTGAATGCGCCGCTGGCCAGGGGGCGCTTGCGGCATGGACAGGTCGGGCGGCGATACCTTAAGGTCGCGCCCTCACCCCAAGGACCCAGCGCATGCAGACCATCCTGATTACGGGCAGCACCCGCGGTATCGGCAAGGGCCTCGCAAGGGAATTCCTCCGGCTTAAGCATCGGGTCGTCGTGACTGGCCGCAGTGACGCCGCTGTGACCGACGCCACCCGGGACCTCAGCCCGCTGGGCGAGGTGCTGGGGGTGGTCTGCGACGTGCGGCAGGTGGCTTCGGTGCAGGCGGCCTGGGCGGCGGGGGTTGCCCGGTTCGGGCGGATCGACATCTGGATCAACAACGCTGCCGTGGCGACGGACCGGGTGTTGCTGGCCGACCTGCCGGGGGATCAGGTTCAGACCACGGTGGACACCAACCTCCTGGGGACTCTGTATGGCTGCCAGGTTGCCATTGCCGGGATGCGCGGCCAGCCGGCCGGGGGCAAGGTTTTCACGTTCGAGGGCTTCGGCAGTGACGGTCTTTCCCGGCCCGGGTTGTCCGTCTACGGCGCCACCAAGCGCGCCATTCGCTACCTGACAGCCTCGCTGGCCAAGGAATGCGCCGGGACCAACGTGCTCGTGGGTTCGCTGAGCCCGGGGATCGTGGCCACGGACCTGCTGCTCTACAGTTCGAAGGGTCAGGATGCGGCAGACTGGGAGCGGGCCAAGCGCACGCTGAATATTCTCGGTGATACCGTCGAAACCGTGACGCCGTTTCTCGCCCGGGCAGCGCTGGCCAGCACGAAACAGGGCGCCCGTATCGCCTGGATGACCCCCGGCAAGGCGGTCGGCCGTTTTGCCACCTCCTTCTTCCGCAAGCGCGACATCCTCTCCGAGCTCGAGGCCCGCACGAATCTGACGGTGCGCTGAGTCAGTGAGCGACGCCATGCATGACCCTGCGAAGGACGCTGCGAACGACGCTGCACCCGACAGCCGGGATTTCAT
>Ga0163150_10008934_pt1 | contig 11231 bp, 10 predicted proteins | sample OliLakLV19P2IB_FD_148628 | JGI IMG/M metagenome (GOLD analysis project Ga0163150, IMG submission 148628) | Freshwater microbial mat bacterial communities from Lake Vanda, McMurdo Dry Valleys, Antarctica - Oligotrophic Lake LV.19.P2.IB | ecosystem: Environmental > Aquatic > Freshwater > Lake >...
CTCATGCCTCAACCGGACCCTCCTGATCAAGCGCGCGGACACATTTGACGAGGTGATTGAGCAGGCTGAGCCATTTTCGCGCTTCCTCCAGACCGTCGGAATGGCAGGCTTCGGCGATGACGCGATGGGCGAACTTGCAGCAATCGGTGCCACACGTGTGGTGCCCATCGCCGCCATGCCATGGCCCGAGGTCACCTGGCACCACGACGGCCGCCGCCCGTTGCGGGAGCTGCTAACGCGTGCCGACCCGCTCACATAGGCCGGGTCGTACACACCGGAGTGCCATTTTGTAATGAAATCCTAACCCGTTGATTTATCGTAAGTTACGGGATCCTGTCCCCGTCAGGGGACGTAAGAGGGTATGCCGCTTGCACTTGCACGGCTCACGACGCGCAGTGGATCGCTGCCGCGCGTCTGGCAGGAGAGGAGTGCAGGAGGTAGCACATGAAGGACGATTTGAGGTATATCGGCCGGCTGATGCACAATCTCGGCTGGTCTTTTCCGAAGCCGCGGCGCCATGCGGCCGTGTTTGCGATAGTGGGTCTGATGCTGGCGGGTACGGCGGGCGTATATGCGACGGTTCCAGCGGAAGCGGAACGGAAGGGTTCGCTGACCGACCTCGAGCTGCGTGTAGCCACGGTGAGCGGGATGTTCAACCGCGCCGAGCATGTTTATGAGAACGAGGTAGCGCCGATCGAGAAGGTGCTGCTCGCCTATCGGGATGACGACCGGCAGCTGGTCCGCAGGATTGCCGCTGCATTGATCCGGGAGTCGCGCCGGACCGGCATTGATCCGAACCTGCTGGTGGGTGTGCTCCTGGTGGAGAATCCGTGGCTCAACCCGACGGCACGCAGTTCGGTTGGTGCGCAGGGTCTCATGCAGGTGATGCCGCTGCATCAGGGGAAGTGGAAGGGATGCGCGCCGCGCCTCGATGAGATCGAGGCGAATCTGTGTCATGGCGCGAGCATCTTCGCGAACTACATCGTAGAAGAGAAGGGTAACGTCGAGCGGGCGCTGCTGCGCTACAACGGCTGCGTGCGCGGCACGAACACTCCAAACTGCAAGATGTATCCGGCGCACGTGTATGCGAGTGCCGGCCGGGCGAGCATATCGGCAGCACGCACACGCGGCAGGCTCGCGGCGGCGCGCTGACGGCACGAGTCCTGCCCCTGGAGGCGACACATCACCTTCAGCAGCAAGGAGTTGACCGATGCCACGCAAGCGAGAGCTGATCGAGCCCAACGAGGGCGACAAGCGGTATATCCGGCGGGACGAGGAAGGCAAGTTCACGGACAGTCCCTGGCGGATGAGTCTGTAGGGATTTTCCTGACAGGCCATGAGACGTCCGCTGACTGCGGACCGCCAATGAAGAGTCCAGATTATCCCATGAATTCGACCACCACTCCGGTGATGCGGCGTCTCCTCCGGATGCCGCTGTACTACAAGCTGCTGATCGCCAATGCTGCGATCGTGCTGCTTGCCGTTGTGGCGTGCTCGATTGCTGCGCATCTTCGACCAGCCGAATCGGTGTGGCGCGTTTTCGGGCCGGTATCGATTGCCGCGGTGGCTGTCAGTGTGACCGTGAATGCGGCGGTTGTGAAGCTGGCACTGCAGCCGCTCGAGTTATTGACGCAGGCCCTGCGCCGAGCCGAGCAGGGTGATTATGAAGCCAGGGCAGTAATGAGTCCGGTCGCGGACCCCGACCTGATCAGGCTCGTGGCCACGTTCAACGCAATGCTCGACGGTGTCGCCGAATACCGCAAACGTCTGCGCGCGCTCGCAGTGCGCGACATGAAAGTTCACGAGGCAGAAAGACATCAGATTTCGCACGACCTGCACGATGGCACCGCCCAGTCGCTCGCTGCGCTGCTGCTTCAGATCAAGCTCGCGCGTGTCACACCAGAGGCCGACGAACGCGAGCAGGTGCTTGCGACTGTGTCCGGTCAGCTCGTTGATGCGATACAGGAACTGCGAACGATCGCACAGGGCCTCAGGCCGCAAACTCTCGACATGCTGGGCGTCACACCCGCGCTCGAGACATATGCGCGTTCGCTGGCGACGCGTACCGGATTTCCCGTTGAGGTCGACATCGAATCGCTCGAGGGATTGCTGGACCAGGACACAGAGCTTGCACTGTACCGTCTCGTGCAGGAAGCGCTGCTGAACGTAATCCGGCACGCGGGTGCGAAAAACGCACGCCTGAGTGTGAGCAACGAGGGTGATAGCGTCGTCGCGATCATCAGTGATGACGGTCGCGGCTTCGATGCCGAGGCAGCGTTGCGCGAAGGCGCGACAATCGGCCTGTTCGGAATGCGTGAGCGCGTGCAATATGCTGGGGGAGCACTTACCGTGCATAGCTCGCCCGGCAAGGGCACTGAGGTCCGCATCGAGTTCCCATTGACGAGGGCACAGGTACAACATGCTTGAGAAGATGCGGGTGCTACTGGTCGATGACCATGCCATGCTGCGCGCCGGTTTGCGCGCCCTGCTGCGCACGGAGCCCGACATCTTCGTGGTCGGTGAAGCAGGCACTGGCGAAGAGGGCATCGAGAAAACGAAGGAGCTGCGGCCCGACATCGTCGTCATGGACCTGTCCATGCCCGGCATCGGCGGCCTGGCTGCCATCAAGGCGATAACCGAGTTGGGCATGAATACACGCGTACTCGTGCTCACCATGCACGCTGAGGAGGAATACCTGCTCGCAGTGCTCGAGGCCGGTGGCAGCGGATATGTCCGCAAGACGAGCGCGGATCAGGACCTGGTGCTGGCACTGCGCACGGTTGCGCGTGATGAAGTGTTTCTGTATCCGAGCGCGGCGAAGCTGCTGCTGCAGGGCTTCAAGACGAAGGACGATCACGAGCCTACGCTGCTCGACAAGCTCACGGAGCGCGAGCGCGTGGTGCTGCAGCAGACCGTTCAGGGCTTCAGCTCGAGCGAGATCGGCGAGAAGCTCTTCATCTCACCGAAGACGGTGGACACGTACCGCGCGCGGGTGATGGAGAAGCTGGGCCTCAATCATCGCTCGCAACTGGTGCGTTTCGCGCTCGAGACAGGACTGCTCAAGCCGAAGTGATCAGGTAATCCCCTACAACCCTGCGTAGTTTTTCTCCCGATCTTTCCGCCGTTCTCCGACAGAGCATATCACTTCCCGAAACGAACTTGGTTGCAGTTACACGATCCACCACGCAACCGGAACGGAAGAGGCCTTATCATGAGAGCAACCAGGACGTTCATCGCAGCGGGCGCAGCATTGCTGATCGCAGCACCGCTATTTGCGCAGGAGGGAGGCGCGGGGTCCACTTCCGGTTCGGCACCCAAGCCGCCAGCGGCGAGCACGCAGCCGACGATGGTCATTCAGCATATGAATCCCGCCGACGCGCGCGGCCTGAACAAGTTCGAGTCGCCGAAGACCACGGACGTGGCCTATACAGGCTTCAAGCTCGACTGGGGCGCAGCATTCACGCAGCAGTTCCAGGGATTGAAGCACGAGAACGCAGCCGCGCCGAGAATGGTCGCCGGCGTCGATGCCAACAAGTTGATGAATATCGGCAAGGGCTTCAACAACGCAACGGCGAACCTGAACCTGAACGCGCAGCTGGCGCCGGGACTCCGCGTTGCGCTGACGACCTACCTGTCCTCGCGCCGCCACAACGAGGCATGGGTCAAGGATGGCTACTTCCTGATCGATGCATCGCCGATCGACTATGCACCGCTGCACCAGATCATGAAGTACGTCACGATCAAGGCGGGCCACTTCGAGATCAACTACGGCGATGGGCACTTCCGCCGCTCGGACAACGGCAACGCGATCTTCAATCCGTTCGTCGGCAACCTGATCATGGACGCATTCACGACCGAGGTCGGCGGTGAAGTGTATGTCCGCGCCAACGGCTTCATGGCGATGGCAGCGGTGACAGGCGGCGAGATCAAGGGCAACATCCTCGCACCGGAAAAGCGCTCGCCGGCCCTCATCACGAAGCTCGGCTTCGACCGCCAGATCTCGCAGGACCTGCGCGTACGCCTGACCGGATCGAACTACCGGATTGAGAAGTCGCCCTCAAACACGTTGTACTCTGGTGACCGTGCAGGCTCGCGCTACTGGTACGTGCTGGAGAACAGCACGGCGACGGCCTCAGCCCAAGCCTCGTCCGCGTTGGTGAACCCGAGCTTCGGCTACAAGGTGAACGCATACCAGGTCAACCCGTTCGTCGAGTTCAAGGGTTTCGAGGTGTTCGGCGTGCTCGAGAAGGCGAAGGGCCGCTCGGCGACCGAGACGACAGAGCGCGAGTGGAACCAGTACGCCGTGGATGGCGTGTACCGCTTCCTCGATGACAAGATCTTTGCAGCGGCTCGCTACAACACGGCAAGCGGGAAGCTCATCGGCATGGCGAATGAAGTCAGCGTCAATCGGTATCAGCTCGGAGCGGGCTGGTACATCACACCGAGCGTGCTGCTGAAGGGCGAGTATGCCAACCAGAAGTATGTCGACTTCCCGACCACCGACATCCGCAGCGGCGGACGCTTCAAGGGATTCGTGATCGAGGGTGTCGTCGCCTTCTGATCCAGACCGAAAGCTACTGCGCGCTGCCCGGCGGGACTCGATCCTGCCGGGCAGCTTGCTTTGTACGGGAGCACTTCGTGCACGGCCCGGCAATAACGCTCGTGTAGTGTGATATCGAGCAAGCCAGGCGGACGTTTGGAACAGGAATCAATGTGTTGCTGAAAAGGAAACTGACGGGCGGCAAGGTTGTCTGGCTGGTAGTGCTGTCAGCACTTGCCGCTGGTTTCTGGTTCGCGCTCCCCGCGGCCCGGACAGAAGTTGGCGCCACCATACTCGTAGTGGCGTACTGCGTCCTGCTCACGATCGCCGGCGTCGCCGCCGTCTGGACACTTCCACTGCTCCTGCTGGTGGTTGCACCGATCATGCTCGGTCGCTTCGGACCGGAGTATGGGGTGGCACCCATTCTGGTCGGTTCGCTTCACCCCGTACTGCTGGTGTTCACCTGCGGCCTCGCCTTCGCACTCGTAGCGCAGAAGAACGGCATCGATACGCGCTTTGTGCAGCTCGCGTTGCGTGCGTCACGCACTCACTACTGGCGTTTCCTTGCGCTGATCTCAATCGCGACTGTGTGGCTCTCGGCATGGATCTCGAGTGTTGCGGCGGCAGGGCTGATATTCGCGGCCATCGCGCCTGCGCTGCCGAGGTTGAAGCTTACCGTGCGACAGCAGCAGTGCCTCATGCTCGTGCTCGCCGGCGCGGCCAATCTTGGCGGAATGATCTCACCGATCGGCGCCGGCGCGAACGCGATCGCGATTTCAGCCACTGCGTCGGACACGAGTATCAGCTTCCTCCAGTGGCTTCTGTTTGCGACGCCGCTGACGATCCTGTCGATCGCGTTGCTGGCACTCGGATCCGGTGCTGTGCTGCGCCCGGGCGGCGATCTGACTGCCGCGGCAGATCGATCAGCTGCGCCCAGGCTGCCGATCAAGGTGCCGATGCTGTTCGGCGTGACCGTGATCCTGTGGTTGAGCGAACCCTTGCACCACGTAGAGGCATCCACGGTGAGTCTCTTCGCCCTCGTCGCGATCCCGCTGTCGCGAACGCTCGCGGTGCGTGACCTGCGCAAGCTCGACTGGAGTACTGTGCTCCTGGTCATGGGCGGGATCAGCATTGGCAACCTCATTCAACAATCGGGGGCAGCGGAAGCAGCGGTAACTGCGCTGGCGTTGGCCGATACCGGCGCGGGCGTGGCCCTTTTCATCCTGTGTGCGGCCGCCGCAGTGCTCAGCTCCGTGATGAGCAACACTGGCACCGCGGCCACGTTGATTCCAGTAGCAATGTTGATCGTGCCGCATCCGAGTACTGCAATACTCATCGCGTTGGCCACCTCGTTCGGATTTCCGCTCGTCATCAGCACGCCCGCCAACGCCCTTGCCCTGAGGCACGGTGGCAGTCAGCTGCACCTGCTTATCGCGGGCGTTGTGGCAATCTTCGTCGGATCAACGATTCTCGCACTTACGGGCAGGTTTGTGCTCGCCCTGGCCGGCATAAAGTAGCCGACTGTTGTTGCTGCTACTCCGTCGTTTCCGCGCCAAGTTCCCACACGGATAGCGCCTCAGGACTACAGAACGCGGGTCTACGCAGCGGTACCATTGATAGAGCTGGAACCACAAACAACCGGAGGTCTTTCATGACCAGCAATATTTCGCAGGCCGACTGGCCGCGCGTGCTGCAGATTCTCACCGATCGCAATGCGGGTCGCAGGACAACCATCGACGAACTCGGAGGAGAACTGGGCGCGCAGGAAGAAGAGAGTGGCTATCCCCTGCGGGGCGTTGCATTCGACCGCCGCGCAAGACAAGTCGAAATCATGCTCGGCGACAGCGAGGGAACCGAGCACCATCTCACGCGCGGAATCATGAACGTACGCGTCATCGATATTCTCAGGGATTACGATGGGAGGGACCGCGCTGTGCGCTTCGAGCGACCCGACGGCGTGACAATTCTGCGGTTCTCGGACGACGGCGATTTCGTCAGGCATGCCTACGGACTAAAGCGGGCACTTCTCGCGAGCCGCAGTACCTGAGGAATGCCACAGCGTCGCGGTGCCTTGACCGCGACGCTGCTTGGATCGTCACACCCGGCCGTACAGCACGCAACGACTTTCACGTCACGAGATCCGAACGCCTGGATGCTGCGGTATCGCTTGGCAGTCCCGGGTGCAGGATCGCCGTGTCGAACGGCCTGAACAATGCAGCCGCCACGCGATGGTCCGGTTCGCCGCTCAAAGCGCGAAGTGCCGGAACCGCGACAAGGTCGATGTCGAGTGATTTTGCAGCTTCACGTACCACATCCACCGGAGTGCCGAAGCGCACGATGCACTCTACATCCGTGCCCTCGGCCCGGAGCTCCCGCGCTACGCCGGCGAGGCATGCCTCCACTTCCCGCTCGTGGTGTGCGGCTTGCTGTGCCGCATGCAGATCGAGAAAGGCATGCGGAGCCCCCGGCTCGAATGGTTGCACCGTGCCGACCAGGATGACCGACCCCGACAGGAGTCGGGCAATTGCGGCGGCCTCGTGGGCCATCTCATCGGCGAGGAGCGTCGCATCGACCGGTACGAGAATGCGGCATCCCGTTCGCCACAGAGTCGGGGCTCCGGACGGCACAAACAGGAACGTCGCGGCGGTGATCTTCAACATCTCGGCGCCGACACTCCCGAAGAGAAGCTGGTCGATGCTGTGCCGCCGGCGTGACATGACGACAAGCTCGATGTCGTGCTCGCCGGCATAGGCGGACAGGCGCTCGGCAATCTCAATCGCCGAAAGTCCGATGGCGGAGCCTGGAAGCATCCTGAATGAGACGGACTCATCGAGTTCGGATACCGCCCAGTCCACGGCAGAATCCAATGCGAGGTCGTCCGGAGCGAATACCGCAGCAGGTCTGCTGCCGCGGACGTGTACGATGTGCAGCCGCGCCGCGCTCTTGCGTGCGAGTGAAATGGCGACGGTCATTGCACTGCGTTCCGCCTGCCAGTCTGAGAATGCGACCATGATCGAGCGGTACATGTATTGCCTCCTTGGTGTGAGCGCACAACACACCTGCAACGTCGTGCTTCGATGGGGCATTGTCAGTCGGGATGCGGACTATACGCCGTAGGCGAATCGGACCAGCAGTGGCGGGTACCCCTACAGCACGCTGCAAGACGTTGCGCGACAATAGAACAGACACAAACTCGAGACACGGAATGAAGACATGAGCAACGCCCTGCTCGACGCGATCCTCAAGCCCCGTTCGATCGCAGTAATCGGAGCGTCACGCAAGCCGGACACGATCGGTCACCAGATCGTGCGCAACCTTACGGACTTCGGCTTCACGGGCCCGGTCTTTCCCGTCAACCCCGGTGCGTCATCGATTCGCTCGATACCTGCCGTGCCGTGTATCGGTGACATCGCGCAGCCGGTTGATCTCGCGGTCATCGCAGTGCCACGCGAGCATGTGGTGCGTGTTGCGACAGAGTGTGGCGTTGCGGGCGTGCGCGGCCTGGTCGTGATCTCTGCCGGATTCCGAGAGGTGGGAGATGCCGGTGCACTGGAGGAGGCGAAACTGGTTGCGGTCGTGAAGCAGTACGGCATGCGCCTGGTGGGCCCCAACTGCATGGGCGTCCTCAATACCGATCCCGCCGTCTCGATGAACGCCACGTTCGCGCCAACCATGCCACCGCCAGGCGGCTTCGCGTTCATGTCGCAATCCGGAGCGATCGGCCTCAGCCTGCTCGACTATGCAAGCGAGTACGGCATCGGCATCGCGCAGTTCGTGTCCGTCGGCAACAAGCCGGACGTCAGCGGTAACGACCTCCTTGTCCAGTGGGAAGGCGATGATGCAGTTCGCGCGATCCTCATGTATGTCGAGAACTTCGGCAATCCGCGTCGATTCCTCGAGATTGCCGCGCGTGTAACGCGCACGAAGCCGATCATCGCGTTGAAATCGGGACGATCGCGGATCGGGGCACGCGCGGCGGCTTCACATACCGGGGCGCTGGCTGCGAGTGATGTCGCCGTGGATGCGCTGTTGCAACAGGCGGGAGTGCTGCGCGCATCATCCGTCGAGGAGCTGTTCGACATGGCAATTGCATTCGGCGTCCGCACGCTGCCACGGTCCCGCAACACGGCCATCCTCACCAATGCCGGCGGTCCCGGTATCCTCGCCGCGGACGCGATGTCTGCGCATGATCTCGCGTTGCCGGATCTCGCACCGGCGACGATAACGAAGCTCGAGACGCTGCTTCCGGCCGAAGCGTCGTTGCGAAATCCTCTCGACATGATCGCGTCCGCACGTCCCGCGTCGTATCGCGCCGCGCTGGCAGCGCTGCTCGCGGATCCGGGTGTCGATGCGGCGGTGGCGATCTTCGTTCCGCCCATGGGCGTGAAGCAGCAGGATGTCGCGGAGGCAATCGTGTCCGCCGCGGCAGACATGCCTGACAAGCCGATCGTTGCCGTGCTCATGGGACGCGAAGGATTGCCGCAGGGCCGGTCGGAGCTGCAGGACGCGGGCATACCCGCGTACATCTTTCCGGAATCCGCAGCACGCGGCCTGGCCGCCCTGAACAGGTACAGCGAGTGGCTCGCGAGGCCGCAGGAACAGGAAGCGGAGCTCGATATCGATCGTTCCGCTGCCGCAATGATCCTCGAGCGCGCACGAGCACAGGGATCGACGTCGCTCGATCAGCTGGATTCTGCTGCACTACTCGCGGCGTACGGCGTGCCGGTGACGAGGACGGTGCGCGCAGCAACGGCGGATGAAGCGGTGACTGCGGCGCGCTCGGTCGGTTATCCGGCCGTGCTCAAGCTCGACGCAGCCGATGTCAGCCACAAGACGGAGGCGGGCGGTGTCAAGCTCAACCTTCGCGATGACGAAGCGGTGCGCGCCGCGTTCGACGGGCTCATGACAGCAGCGCGTGCGACGGTCCCGGATGTCGAGGTGCAGGGAGTCGTCGTGCAGCACATGCACGAGAATGCAGTCGAACTCATTGCGGGCGCTGATCGCGACCCCGTCTTTGGACCGCTCATCATGGTCGGGATCGGCGGGACGTTCGTGGAGGCTGTACGCGATGTCGCGTTCCGCGTAGCACCGCTGAAGAAGCGCGATGCGCTCGACATGCTCGCCTCGATACGCGCACAGAAGATCCTCGATGGATTCCGCGGCGCGCCTGCTGTCGATCGCGAGGCAGTCGCGGCAATCCTGCAACGGATCTCGCGGCTTCTCATCGATTTTCCGGAGGTAGCGGAGCTCGACGTGAATCCCCTCCTCGCCGATAACACCGGACTCGTTGCGGTCGACGTCAGGGTGTCACTGTCACCCCCCGATCCGTGAGTATGACGTTCTGTGGGTGCTGCGCTGGTCTGTTGTAGGGATTTCCCTGACAATCCCGCTGATCCTCTTGTTCGCCCGCCTACTCGGTTTGCACGGAATGCCGACGGGAAGATGCCGCGATCCGGGCTACGTTCCTTGCATGCGAATCAACATGCTCGTCATCGGCCTGTTCCTCGTCGCCGCTCCTGCGCTTGCGCAGAGGCCGGAACCACGCGCCGGCGAGGTTCTCACATACAAGGTGCACAGTGCCCGCTTCGGCGACATCGGCACCGCAGTCATGCGCGTCGATCACGAACAGGTTGCGGGCCGCGACGCGTTCCGTCTCAGCTTCGACTTCTCCGCGCGCATCACGCTCTTCAAGGTCTCGGACCAGACCCGGTCGTGGATTGATGTAGAAACGGGGAATACGCTGCGGTACTCCAAGAAGGAACGCTCGCCCGTCACCGATCGCGATGAATGGGTTGAGATACTGCCTACTGGCATGTGGGCAACGAAGAAGGCCGAGTACGCGCTCGGTTCCAACGCACCACTCGATGAGCTGGCGTTCATCTACCTGGTCCGTGTCATGGCGGACTCCGAGATCAAGTCACTCGAGTTGAATCGGCATTTCGATGCCGCCCGGAATCCTGTAAGCGTAAAGATGCTGGGTTATGAGATGATCAAGACGCAGTCGGGGCCCGCACGTGCGATGGTCGTGCAGATGGATGTCAAGGATCCGCGCCAGAAGAGCGGCAAGAGCCGGCTGCGCTTCTACATCAGTGACGACGAGGCGCGACTGCCACTGAGGATCGACAGCAGCATGCCAGTCGCCGGAGCGCTCACCATGTCGCTGAAGTCCGTGACGGTGGATCCGCTGGCCCGCCGCTGACCGAGGGTGGACCACAGCTTGCACATCAATGCTGTCATGACCGAAGCCTGGCTGAAGGGACCCGTAAAAGGTATTCCGCCGCTGCTGATGCCCGTTGCACACGCATTGGTGCAGGCGCGCGAAGACGTGCACAGGGCCACCGCAGAGCTCTCGAAGGAGCAGCTCTGGGCTCGGCCCGGCGGAGCCGCTTCGGTCGGATTTCACATGATGCATCTGGCCGGCACGCTCGACAGGCTCCTGACGTACCGGCACGGTCGTGCGCTCAGCGATGAACAGTTCGACGAGCGCCGCCGCGAGCACGATGACCTTCAGACCGCTGACGTCGCCGCGCTGCTCGGTCAGATCGACGCCCAGGTCGACATTACGCTGGAAAACCTTCGGTCGACCGTGGAATACGAGCTGCTCGACACTCGTACTGTCGGTCGCAAGAATCTGCCGACCAACGTTCTCGGACTCCTCTTTCACGCAGCAGAGCATACCCAACGTCATGCC
>Ga0163150_10008935_pt1 | contig 11230 bp, 10 predicted proteins | sample OliLakLV19P2IB_FD_148628 | JGI IMG/M metagenome (GOLD analysis project Ga0163150, IMG submission 148628) | Freshwater microbial mat bacterial communities from Lake Vanda, McMurdo Dry Valleys, Antarctica - Oligotrophic Lake LV.19.P2.IB | ecosystem: Environmental > Aquatic > Freshwater > Lake >...
GTTTATTGTAGAGGGAATAGAACGTAATTTTTTAGTTGAATTTTTGGATTTTTTTGCCTTTTTATTTGCTTTTATTCTTTCTTTACGTTTTTATTCTCTTATAGCTGGCGCGTTTCAAGATTTTTTTCATATTCCGTTTTCGTTTGCTAATGTATTAGGATTCGTTTCAGTCTGGTTTTTTATTGAGACAATATTATTTACTGTCATTCATTTATTTGTATTTAAGTATTTAAAAAATCAACATGTGTTACATGTTACTAAGTTTTTAAATTATTTTTCAGTTATACCAGCATTTTTGCGCGGTCTTATTTTAGTTGCATTGTTACTTATTCTAGTTGGAACATTCCCAATTCAACCTAAAGTAAAAGCTGATGTTCAATCATCTAAAATTGGTTCAGTAATCTTAGCCCAAACACGTCAATTAGAGACGCCTCTTAAAAATATTTTTGGTGGAATTTCTAGAGATACTCTAAGTTTTTTAACTATAAAGCCGAAGAGTGATGAAACTGTTGATCTAGGTTTTAAGATTGATGCATTCACTCCAGCTGAGAATTTGGAATTTCGAATGATTGAGTTAGTTAATAAGGAACGTGCGGATCGCGGTTTAAAAATATTAACGTTTGATGAAAAATTACGGGGAGTTGGACGAATACATAGTGCTGATATGTTTAAGCGTGGTTATTTCTCGCATTACTCACCTGAAGGAAAAACTGTAGCTGAGCGAGCTGAAGAACAAAAAGTTTCATACATGGTGATTGGCGAAAATCTCGCATATGCACCAGAATTATCTCTTGCTCATGAAGGGTTAATGAACTCACCTGGGCATAGGGCAAATATTCTGGGGGAAGATTTTTCTAAAGTGGGGGTAGGAATTATGGATGGTGGAATATATGGCATAATGGTCACTCAAGTATTCTCTAATTAAATTTTCTTTTGGATTCAATTAGTGTATAAATTATAGATATGCTTTCTTCAACAAAAATGTTTTTTGTTATTCTTTTTTTACTGATATTGTCGGGTTTTTTGTTTTATAAAGGAATTCGGGTAGAGTTTGAAAAACATCAGGACCCGTATGTATTTGCAACAGCTACACCAACTGCTCACGTTTTAGGAGAGGAAGCGGTGAGTACTGAATCTGCCCATATTAATACGTTAGGTGTTCCTGTGACAAAGGTAGTTGATGGAGATACAATTGAGGTGTTAATTGAAGCTAAATTATATAAATTGAGGATGATTGGGATAGATACACCAGAGACTGTGCATCCATCAAAACCAAAAGGATGTTTCGGGAAAGAAGCAAGTAATGAAGTAAAAAAGTTGCTAACGGGAAAGCATGTAATTTTAGAAAAAGATGTTTCAGAAACTGATAAGTATAATCGTTTATTACGGTATGTATACTTAAAAACAGATACAGGTAAATTATTATTTGTGAATGATTATCTTGTGCGGGAGGGGTTTGCTCAAGTGTTAACCTATCCTCCTGATGTAGCCTTTAATGAACAATTTTTGGAAGCTCAGCGCCAGGCAAAAAGTTTAAATAAAGGGTTGTGGGGGATGTGTAATGGAGTGATACAATAACTATCTATGGATAAAAAGTTTGCGATTCAAACTATTTTTTTATTGATTGCAATATTCATTGGATTGTTTGCAGTTTTTCAACCACAACTCTTAGGTTTACCTAGTATACTACCTGGAGGAGGGCTTCCTGTATCTGTGAATACATCCACTTCACCAGCTTTATCTGTTCAACAAATATTATTTATAGATCAGGCATCTACCGGAAATCCTGAATTATTACGATCGATTTTAACTGTTGATGTAGCAGATACTCCAGAAAAACGTGCTCAGGGTCTTTCAGATAGAGAATCAATGGGTGTTGATAATGGAATGATTTTTGTTTTTGATCAGGATTCTCAATACAACTTTATTATGCGGAATATGCGTCTTTCACTCGATTTTATCTGGGTTAAAGATGATGTTATTTTAGATATTACTGAGAATGTTTCTCCAGATCCAGCTGGTACCAGTGATGCTGATTTAAAACGTTATACTCCCAAAGTTCCAGTAAATAGAGTTATTGAAGTGAATGCAGGCTATATAAAAAAATATGGAATTAAAATAGGTGATACATTAAAATTAGAAAATCCATCTGTTCAACCAACAACGTACTAATGAATTATCCAAAGCGTTGGTCAAGTACTTTATCGTCAAAAATTAGATTAAGTTTTGACCTTTAGAATTTAACCATGTACGATGGATAGTATGGATATATTGTTACTCCGTTTTGTAACTGATGAGGATGCGCCGCTTGTTGGAAAAGAGTTAACTACGCTTGCAAATATTAAACGATTAGGTATTCCTGTGGCAGATGGATTAATTGTATTTCCACCTCAAATTCCTTTTACTACTATTTTGAAATCGTATCTTGAGCACAATACTGAACGTTTCGAGCAGAGTTTGTCGATATTTCGTGGTCAGGTTTTTGCAATTCCTGTGCCTGAAAAATTAGAAGAGGAGTTAGAAAAACATAAGAAGAGCTTTCCGTTTCACGATAAGATGAAAGCATCAGATGTTTGGAAAGATGCGCTTTCCAGATGGTTGGATCAAATTAGATCAAAAGTATGGCGTGAAGGAGTGAGTGAAAAGTTAGTGTATGAATTATCTCCAGTACCTATATTTTTTACTGGAAAGCATAGAGCATTTGGTGAAGCTTTTTTTGATGCTGAAGAAAGAGTAGTTAAAATTAGAGTTACAGAAGGTGAATTACTCGGTGACGAACAAGAAAAACTTAAAGATTATGTTGAATTACTTAAACGAAAAGTGCTTTCGAACTATATTTTACATTGGATAGTCGATGAAAAAGGAATTCATATTGTTCGAGTTGTGGAATTTACCCATTTAATTGATACAAAGAAATACGAAACTGAGGTTTCGATTAGAAGTTATGTGCCTGAATTCAAAAAAGAAGAGAAAATTATTAAGACACGGCTTAAGTTGTTTGGGGATTTTTCTGAAGGCTTAATCGTTGAACCTAATATTGATGGAATTTATTTAGCTTCAGAAAAGATTGAAACAGATGATCAGAAGATTATGAAACTGGTGGAGAGTGGGATGCTTGTTGATGAATATGTGATTTTTCAATTAACTAATCACAAGTCATACAGTGATGTGTCCTCAACACTCAGACTTATTCATCAACCTGAACTTGTGCAAAAAGAATTGCGAACATTTTTATTTGCAAAGCATAATTATGGAAAGACCCGATTACATGGTACTGTGCCCCTTCGTCAATCTCTCTTGCATTTACAACTCGGTATACCAAAGATTAGCTCGCTTTTTGAATTGCAAGAATTAAAGAAGTTGATGAAGAAGTGCGGAGTTGAACGTAAAGGTAATACAAAGCTTTGGGTTGAGTTTTCTGTTCCTGAGAACTGGGTTCATCTTGAGGCATATAAAGAGGAGGGTTTAGATGGGATTATTGTTAATTTAGATGAATTGTATGGAGCTTTAATTGGGGTTGAGGGATACCGAATTTTGCCATTTTATAAATTTGATGCTGAAGTAGTGCTTACATTTTTAGCTCAATTTATTAAGAATGCGAAAGTTCCTGTTTTATTTAAATCAGAGTATGCATTAGATGATGCGGTTGTGAAGTTTTCAATTTCTCATGGAGTGTTCGGGTTAATTTTAAACAGGATTCAGCTTGGGGGTGCCAGGGAATATATTGCACGTTTTGAGCGGAAACATGTTTTAGATAGGCATGTCGAAGTATAAAAGCCCCTCTCCTCGCCTCTCCCTAAGGAGAGGGAAATGTTGTATAATTATCCTATAATACGCATTCAGTATTGCGTTTCTATTATGTTAAGTATTATTGCTACACCTATTGGGAATTTAAAAGATATTACGCTTCGTTCACTTGAGGTTATGCGTGCTTCAGATGGGATTATTTGTGAAGATACACGTCGGACTAAGCTTTTGCTTGATCATTATGATATTCACAAACCTCTTTTTACCTTAAATGATTTTAATGAAGTAAAACAATTTCCAGTTATAATCGATAATCTGCATTTAGGCAAAAATCTTGTGCTTGTGTCTGATGCTGGAACACCCCTTGTGTCTGATCCTGGATATAAATTAATTAGGGAAACAATAGCAGCTGGACTTGAGGTTGATTCGCTTCCTGGGCCGACTGCTCCTATTGCTGCACTGACTCTGTCGGGTTTTCCACCTGATAAGTTTATGTTTGTAGGGTACTTGCCTGAAAAACCTGGGCAGCGGGAGAAAATGCTTCTTTCATTAAAAGCTATATATGATATCCAGCAAACCACATTCATTGCCTTTGTGGCGCCTCATAAGCTGATAAAAACCGTAACTGAGCTTTTACCGTTATATGGTGACATTGATATTTGTTTGGCGAAAGAACTTACTAAAGTGTATCAAAAAGTTAGTACTAAAAAAGTTTCTCTATGGGTTGAACAGTTTAAGAAAAGTCCACCTAAAGGTGAGTATGTAATGTTGTTTAGACCTTAGTCTTTTTTTACCGCTTTTTTTACTTCTGAATAGGTAACTTTATGAGATTTGCTTCTTTTTTTGTGGTTAATATATTCATAAATCATTGGGATTAATGAAATGAAAATAATGCCAAAAACTGCATATTCAAAATTGTGTTGAATAAATGGTAACTGTCCGAAGAAATATCCCGCGAAAATAAGAGATGTCACCCAAATAAATCCGCCAACAACATTGTACATTATGAATGTGCCGTAGTTCATTTTGCCAACTCCTGCTACAAATGGCGCAAATGTTCTGACGATTGGGACAAATCTGGCAAGAATAATAGTTTTTCCGCCATGCTTTTCATAAAACTGCTGAGTTTTTTCCAAATATTCTTTTTTAAATATACGAGAATTATTTTGACTAAAAGCTTTCGCTCCAATTTTATGTCCAATCCAATAATTTACTGTATCTCCTAAGATTGCTGCTGCTAGCAGTACTATATAAGCAATCCAGATATTTAGACCTAATCCTCCACCTGCTATTGTTCCGACTACAAATAAGAGTGAATCACCGGGTAAAAATGGAGCAATTACTAAGCCTGTTTCAGCAAAAATTATGGCAAAAAGAATTACATACGTCCATGAACCAAAAGCTGTAATAATCTTTGCAAGATAGTCGTCGAAGTGAATAATAAAATCAAAAATTTCCATTAGATAAGTATACGAATAAATTTTAGATTATGCCAATTTGTTTGATGGTATTAATTAAATCTCCGGATTACACCTACACATTTTCCTTGGATTCTTACATCTGTTGCATATATTGGTTCGTATGCAGCGTTTGCAGGTTCAAGTCTAATACGATTTGGTTCGCGGTAGAATCGTTTTAAAGTGGCAAGGCCTGAGCCTAACATTGCAACTACGATATCTCCATCATTTGCGGTGTATTGTTCTTCAATAATTACATAGTCTCCGTCTAATATTCCGTCTTCAATCATTGAATCACCTTTAACTTGCAATACATAGGTTCTCTTCTTAGAAGACACCATATTTGGTGAAACAGAGATTGTGGCATTTGGATCTGTGTATGGCATGATTGGTTGACCAGCTGCGATATAACCCATGACTGGCAGTTCAATACCTTTCATTACACCTGCTGCATACTTTGGATCAACAATTTCAATACCACGAACCGAACCTTCATATTTCTTAATAACGCCTTTTTTTGCAAGAGTTTGAACATGTTCGTGAACTGTTGCAAGTGAGGAAACTCCCATTGCTGTTGCAATTTCTCCAAGTGTTGGAGAATAGCCATACTTATCAATGTAGTCTCTAATAAATTCTAATATTTGTCTTTGTCTTCGATATAAAATGATAGCCATAATTTTTTTTAACTTTGCGTTGATTTGTATTAAGCTAAGTTATACCGAAACTTTACCAAATTAATACCGAATGAGTCAACTGGTTAAAATGTGATCAAACTGTGTCGGTTTTGTTTTGGTCTTTAAGTAGTTGGTAGGGCAGGGTCAACTAGTGGGGTAGTTGTTGTTGGAGTTGCAGGTTCCGGTGTTGCTGGTAGTGTCGGTGGAATAGGTGATGGTATAGTAGTTGTGTTTTCTAATGGATTAGACATTGGGGGTGGTGTTCCTGCAGGCATATTTGTTGGTGGTTCTGGAGGTTGTGGCGGTGTGGTTACGAGAGTTTCAGGTATTGCAATTGTAGGAGGTGGGGCTGCTGCTATTGGTGCTGGAACAGAGGGTGCAGCTTGGGGGGAGATAGGATTACTTGGATCTGGTGTTTGGGGTACGATATTTGGTACTAGAGTTGTGCTTGATGAGGGTTTTTTAGCTAGAATGTTTTTAACTTCTTGGACAATTTGGGCGGGAGTGTATGCAGCTTTAACTAAATAACCTTCTGCACCTAATTCAAATCCTTCTTTAATTAACATATCTTGGGATAAATTAGTAAGTAAGATTACTGGGATAGCTTTTGTAGCATTATTCTGTTTTAGGTCTTTTAAAATTTGGAGGCCATTTGTGTCAGGCAACATGATATCGAGGAGTACTAGGTCATATGCTGTTGGATTTTGGTGAGCAGCGTTTAGGCCATCATTTCCCATGCCATATGCGTCAGTTGGGATGCCAGCCAACTCTAGTTGTCTTTTGTATAAGTCACGGATGAAGTCTTCGTCTTCGATTAAAAGTAATTTCACTATAGTTATAATTTCGTAAATACGAATAAAATGCAATAGGGAGAATACCTATTGTCATCCTGCTGGCTTCGTGCATTCACTTGATTCAGGATCCAGGGTTAGGCGAAGAACAAGTTCTTCTTTCTGTTCTTTTTCCGCAAAAGAACCAAAACTCTTTTTGAAATGAACAACGCTACTTAGATTTTTATATCGCTTACCGGGGAAGCCACCCCTGCGAGGCACAATTTCTGAGTAACTGAAATTGACCTCTAATCCCCTGGAGCGCGATATAAAAATCTAATGTGCTTATGTTCAGAGCAAAAATATTTGTGTATTTCGTCGTTATTTGGGTTGGAGACCTAAAGTATTTTGGGAGAAGGTTTGGTATTCGAATTGTTGGTATGGGAGGCTGAAGTTGAAGGTTGATCCTTTGCCCATTTCAGATTCTGCCCAGATTTTTCCGTGATGTACATCTATTATGGCTTTTGAAATGTATAGTCCAAGGCCATTTCCTTTTGAGGATTGTTCTAGTTTATTTACTACGCGATAGAATTTTTTGAATAAGTTAGGTAAGGCTTCTTTTGGAATGCCTCTGCCGTTATCCTGAATGTGGGTAATTATTTCCTCTTTAGTAATATCAATCCAGACTTTAATATGGCCGCCTTGGGGGGTGTAATTTATGGCGTTGGCAATTAAATTGGAGAGTACTTCGCCAAGTCTGATTTTATCTCCTTCAATCATTGCATCATCTTGAGTGGGTTTAATATATTCTAGAACTTGGTTTTTAATCTTAGCTCGTTGTGCAAGTTCAGAAATAATTTTATCTACGAGATCGAGATAATCCATGTGAGTAACTGTCACACTAAATACGCCTCGCTCAATTCTGGAAACATTTAACATGTTATCGACTAGGGAGAGAATTTGTTTTGTGGCAAAGTCCATTCGATCAAGTAATTCCATCTGAGGCTTAGGAATTTTATCCTTCATTTCTTCGGTAAATACTGATAGGTAGCCACCAATACTGGTGATTGGGGTGCGCAATTCGTGTGCTGCCATTGAGACGAAATCAAGTTTCATTTGTTCAAACTGTTTTTCTTTTGTTGTGTCGTGGATTGTAATAATACACCCAAGATTAGCTTTAGCACTTTCTTTAATTTTTGAAGAAGTCAGATCAATCGGTACTTCTTTTTTATCATATGTTTGGAGCACTAAATTTTGGCCAGTCCATACTACTCCTTCAAATTCATCATGCCTGATTGGGCAAAATATTTGAGGTGAAACTTCTTTTTTCTCTTCATCTATAACTTTAAAGAGGACGCCTAAATCTTTATTGAGGGCGCTGGCAGCAGGAATGCCAGTAATTATTTCGGCTGCTTTATTGAAGATCGTAATTTTTTGATTGCCATCTAGGCCAATTACGCCATCTGCAATAGAAGAAAAAGTTACTGATTCTTTATTTTTTTCTGCCCACAGTAAGTATTTATCAAGTTCTAACTGTTTACTTGTTTCAGTAACTTTTAAGGCTAGAGCATTAATTTGGGTCGACATTTCTTCGAATTCATCATTACTTTTAATTTGGAGATGTATGTTCATATTTCCGAGAGTTAGAGCAGTTAATGCTTCTTTTATTTTTTTAATCGGTAAAAGGGTTATTTTTGTAAATATGATGCCGAGTAATAAGCCTGAAATAACTGATGTCACAACAGATACTCCGATAAATAGAAAGAGCGATGGGTAATTTCCGGTTGAAAGATAAAACGTTACAAATACACCCAATGCGCAAAAGAGTGAAAGGAGTGTGGAGATCATGAGGAAAAACATGAATTTAACCGCGACTTTAGAGTTGAGCAGGTGCATTAATTTAATAGTAACAGGAATGATGATAGGTGAGTAGAGAGCGGAATATGTACCTTATTTCTGTTTTTTTAGTTTAGACTTCGTTACTGCAAAGGGGATTTCTTCCCAATCTCTTTTTCGTCTAATACTTAGATTTTTATCCCATACAGCATCCATAAGATTTGTTTGAACACCGAGTTTTTTAGCTTCTCCACGTAATGCAAGCATATCTTTTGGAAAACATTTTCCACCGAAGCCACGTTCAGGAGTTATGTCTAAATGCGAATTATAAATTCGATGATCAGTAACTACTAAATTTTTAACATCAGGATAGTAGACTCCAAGCTTTTGACATATTTCGAACATCTCATTTGCAAATAAAACCTTTGTTGCTAAATAACAATTCGCCATGTACTTTGCCATTTCAGCTGCTGTTGGAGATGTCTGGTAGATCGGAGTATCAGGAAAATGAGATTTATATAAAGCCATGATTTTACTGGAAACATCATAATCTGTTGCTCCAATAATATGTCTATCTGCTTTGATAAAGTCTTCTAAATAATTTGCTTCTGTTAAGAATTCAGGATTAAAGGCAAACTTTACTTCAGGATATTTTTTCTCAAATTTTGCAGTAGTGCCTGGAACGATAGTAGATTTCAACACTATTATTTTATCTGTGCCTTTTACTAATTTTGCCAGTGCATCAACATTTTCTTCTACTATAGTTAAATCAATACCTGTGTAGTCATCTTTAATAGGGGTTGGGACACAAACAAATATAATGTCAGCTTTTTTTGCTACTTCTTCAAGGGTGAGAGTTTTTTTAAATTTGTCATAAATGAAGATATTTTCATTTTTGAATCCATATTCAACGGCTGAGCCGACGATTCCATGACCGATAATGCCGAGGTTGTACTTCATTTAAGTAAAATTATTATAGCATGCTAAAAGTTTGCAACCTACGGATGTAGGTTTATAATGTTTGATTATGGCTGGAGAAATACCGAAAGAATTAAATCACTATTTGCAGAAGACTGCAGATTATATAAAAGTGTATTGGGAGTTTCATAAAGATCGTTTAGCTGCTGGAAGAATACCTTTTGTGCTCAATCATAACAATGTTTTAGAGCCGTTCAATTTAGATAAAAGAGTTGAGCCATTTCGGAACGGTGGTAGTGTTTTTTCACGTAATGTGGTGCGTGAATACAATCAAGGAGTTTTTCTCTCAATGTGTAATTCTTTGGATGCTCTGAAATATTCACTGTATCAAAAGTTTGACCCAGCTAAGGTTTCACCACATCAACCACATGAGGATATGCCTGATTTTTATGTTGGTGCTTATGTGTATGACCTCTTCCTTGATATTTCAGTTAACTCAATTTCTCATTCGCAGGTAACTGGAATTCATGATCCAACAGAAGGTCGTGTTATTGAAGCTGGACTACGGACAGGGATTGATATGCCAGTCCAAATGCGGGCGATAATGGGTGAGGAATTTATGGCAAAAGATGCAGTTGCTGTTTCTAAAATTGATTTGGAATATTTACAGCCTGCAAAAACAATGACAGGGTTAACTAGTTTTCTTTCATTTCGTGAACCAAGCTTTAGTTTATTTCATCCAGATACACGAATAAATGCTGAGTTATTAAAATATATGGGAAAAGGGAAAGCTGCTGGTTGCCCAGCCAGTAGAATGGCGAGTTTAGAAACAAGAACATATTTAAATAATAATGGAAGACAGGGAAATGTGATGATGTTGCCTGAATTTTGTAATCTGATGTCTACCTTATATGGTTTATTAGTCGAAGATTGGTACAGAAAGTTATCAGATGAAGATAAAATTCTATATGTTGATACTAAGGCTCGGGAATTACTAAGTGGGGAAGTATGGAGTGTGATTAAATCGCGTGGGCATTTTGAATAATTACATTAAGATTCAGCTTCTTATGATCAAGCTTGGTTTGCAAGTTACTAATGGCTTATAGTATAATTAAAGGCATGGAAAGACGTGATTTTCTTACTAGTGCTTTATGGTTACCTATTGGTTTGACAGGTGCAACTATTGCCGGAATATCGAATGAAAATGAAATAATTCCTTCTAAACATTCTGCTGGAGGTAATAACTACGTTATGATGAATGGTATTCATACATCTTTTGCGAACCAAGTTAATAGACAGATGAAGTCACTAGAGATGGATGCGATATTTCTTGAAAGTGGTGCTTATCCTTATATCAATTTAGAAGAGAAACAAAGGCTTTTTCAAACATATTCAGGTATCGATATGTATGTGCCAAGTATTGCTTATTCTCAACGTCATAAAATACCATTAGTTTTAGGTGATATGCCGATGACTTCATCAAATCCTATTGCAACTAGTGTTTTAGGGACTATGGTTGAAAGTGCATCCTTGATAGAAGCAAGTGTTGGTGGAATGTCTACTGTACTTGCGCGAAGACCACTTTTGAAAGGTTTATGTGCTGTTATTTCGGCTTTTGGGTATTCTAATATATTTAAAAATATGAGTAATCTTGGAAATTTAAATAGAAGGGAAGAGTTGTCGGCCATGCGTCAAGTAGGATTAGCGGCAGAATATATGCAGCCTTTTGGAGTTAATGTAAAATTTAGGAATGCATTATTGGCTAAAAAACTCTTAACTTATGCAAAGTATTTAAGTGAGTCAAAGGGACGTTGTGTTACTGTAGGTG
>Ga0163150_10008938_pt1 | contig 11228 bp, 13 predicted proteins | sample OliLakLV19P2IB_FD_148628 | JGI IMG/M metagenome (GOLD analysis project Ga0163150, IMG submission 148628) | Freshwater microbial mat bacterial communities from Lake Vanda, McMurdo Dry Valleys, Antarctica - Oligotrophic Lake LV.19.P2.IB | ecosystem: Environmental > Aquatic > Freshwater > Lake >...
GATGAGTGGAGGACTGAGGTCGAACCCGCCCAATTGTTCCACATGGAACATCCGGCGTGTCACGCAGGTAACGCGATCTCCGACACCCACTCCGTCCCAGGCCCCGGCCCCGCGACCAGCCACGCCTTCACCGCAAGCGGCCGGATGTCCAGGTCCACCGCCGCAGCCAAGTCCACCCACTCAAACGCAATCCCCTTCTCCCTACTCCGAACCTTCGGTGGCACCGCTTTCCAAAGCGGTGGCTCTGCGATCAACCCTCGGCCGTTTTGGAAACCAGGCCCACCGCCAACGGCCTCACCCTTCGATCCACACGCAAACACCAGGTTCAGCTCATGGTGGCCCCGCTTCTTCGTCTGAAACGCGCCCTCGCTGACCAGCAGCAGCCGCCCCGCCACAACCCTCACGCCCGTCTCTTCAGCAAATTCGCGTTCCATAGCCGCGGCGGCCGATTCACCAAACTCGATGTGCCCGCCCGGTAGATAAAAATAGCCCTTGGCTACGCTCCGACAAAGCAGCACCCGCGACCCATGCACCCAGAGGCCGCGGGCGATGAACTCCGTTGCCGCACGGTCTTTGGTCCGCCGCTCAGCGTCGACGGTGCCGACGTTCCTCGTGGAACGTCGAAGTGGGGGACTTGAGGGGCGCGGAGTTTTCTTCGTAGCCTTGGCTGCCCGTTTTGCCATTTTCAATCACTTCCCGTATATTGATTTTACCCAATCCAACCAGCTACAGTACGGTAACTATCTGGGTATTGTATATGAACAAAGCACAAACTGTCAAGCCCGAGCTCGCGACGGGGTTTGCCAATCTCCCTGCTGACAAACCCCGTCGCCTCGGCCGCGGCCTCAGCAGCATGTTGGGCGCGCCGGTGAAGATCGATCTCGATGCTGCGTTGCCCCCCCCGCGGCTCGCCGACGCGGCCAAGCCGTGGCACCACCACCCCGCCACCGAGCTCGCGCAAGGGTTGTTGATGCTCCCGATCGACGCGCTTGTCGCCAACCGATTTCAGCCGCGGCGGACCTTCGAAGAAGCCGGGCTGAGCGAACTGGCCGCGTCCATCCGATCCGCGGGTGTGGTGCAGCCGGTGCTTGTGCGGCGGCGAAAAGGCGCGGACACAACGCGCTCGGCGGAAGCGACCGACATCGGCGGGAGTACCGATGCCACTTACGAACTGGTCGCGGGTGAACGCCGGTGGCGCGCGGCCAGGCTCGCCGGACTCACCACCATCCCCGCCGTCGTCGCCGAGCTCGCCGATGAGCAGGCCGCGGAGTGGGCCCTAATCGAAAACGTGCAGCGCGCCGACCTCTCGTCGATGGAGCAGGCCTACGCGATCCGGCAACTCTGCGAGAAGTTCGGATTGACGCATCAACAGGCCGCCGACAAGCTCGGCCTCGATCGCACCAGTGTGACCAACCTCATCCGCCTCACCGACCTCGAGCCCGAAGTACGCGCGATGATGGAAGCCAACTCGCTCACCGCCGGTCACGGCAAGGCGCTGCTCGCCATGAACGCCGGGTCGCGACGCATCAAGCTCGCCGAGCGCGCCTCCGCCTCGGGCTGGAGCGTACGACGACTTGCCGGCGCTGTCGCGATGATGATCAAGGGCGATGGTGAGAGCGGCACCGCAGCCGACGCGATCCGTGCGGCCGCGCTGCTCGGCGGAGACATGAGCAAAGGCGGCATGGCCCGCGAGTCGCTCGCGCACGCGGGCATGCGCGAGCTCGAAAAGCAACTCGGCGATCACCTCGGCACGAAAGTGTACATCAAGGTAAAAGTGGGGGGGAAGAAGGGCGCGCTGACCGTGCAGTTCTTCGACCTGGATCACTTCGACGGGCTGATGGGCAAGATGGGATTCGTGATGAAGTAAAAAACCCACCCGCCCATCACGCCGGATTCTCGACCGACATCACCGCCGCGAGCGACACGAGTGAAATGAAGAGCCAGAGCAATACCGCCTGAACCAGCGCCCTGATGCCGACGGTCTTGAGGGTGGCGAGTGAGATGCCGGCGCCGATGAGGAAGAGCGTGAGTGTGAGGCCGGCTTTGGCGAGTCGCGCCAGCGTCGGCGCGGCATCGGCGATCGCGGGGGAGAGCGTGCGCGCGAGCGACGCGAGCAGGAAGAGGACGATGAAGTAGGGAATGGTGGGCGCGGTGCGCCGCACGCCTGCTCCTGGTCCGGGCTTCGCCCGAACCTGCCCCTCCGCGCCGCCGGTTCGAGTGGAGGAGGAGGAGGCTTTCCGGAAGGCGTACGCGGCCGCGAACGAGAGCGGGATGATCCAGAGCGTGCGCGAGAGTTTGACGGCGGTGGCGATCTGCAGGGCTTCGTCGCCATATCTTGCGGCCGCGCCGACGACGGATGAAACATCGTGGATGGCAACGCCGGCCCATATGCCGAACTGCTCTTGCGAGAGCTCGAGCGCGTGGCCGATCGGGGGGAAGATGTAGAGCGCGACGGCGTTGAGAATGAAGACCGCGCCGATGGCGACGGCGACCTGGCCCTCGGCCGCGCCGATCACGGCGGCGACGGCGGCGATTGCGGAGCCGCCGCAGATGGCGGTACCGGAGGAGATGAGCGCGGAGGTTTTAGAGTCGATGCGGAGGCGGCGGCCGAGGAAGAATCCGAGCGCGATGGTGGCGGCGATGGTGAGCGCGGCCATGACAGCGCCGCGAGCGCCGGCGCGCAGGATGATGGGGAGATCCATCGAGAATCCGAGCATCACGACACAGGCCTGCAGGAGATATTTCGAGACTAAGCGGGCGAGCGCGCGGAACGGATTGCGAAACAGAAGAGCCAGAACGATTCCGAGCGCGAGAGCGATGGGGGGCGTGGCGATCGCAGGATCGAGCAGCGACGTGAGGCAGAAGAGAGCGCCCGCGATGAATACGACCTGGTGAAGAATGGGCGGCGCGGACATGGGTGCGAAAGATAGCAGTTGTGGTGAGCAACGTGCGGAGCGCCGGGGCAGAATCAACTTGAAATCGGCCGCTTATGTTCGCAGCATGTTTGTGTCGTGTCGTCGAGGTGCAACCGTTTGCAATCTTTCGCGTGCGCTCCATAGAATGATGAACTGCGGTCTTCCCTGCGTCGAAGACCTGTTGGATATGTTTGCGGTGGGATGGGAATGGAAGTCGAGAAGCTGCGACGCGGCAGCGCACTCATCGGAGAAAGTAATCATGGCGAAGCGAGGATCTCGCGGTCGGGGTGGAAGTGTCCGTCGGACCAAGTCAGAGAACGGCGCGTTAGAAGGGGTGAGCGCTGTCGATCTGCAGCGCGAGCTGCAACGACGCGAGTCGGTTCTGAAGCGGCTCCACGGTCGTCGACGCAAGCTGATGGACAACCTGAGCACGGTCGAACAGCAAATCGCGGGCATGGGCGGGAGCGCCCGCGGCGCGAGTGGGGGGGGAGGCGGACGCACGCGGGCCCGCAACGAAACCAACCTGGTCGGGGCGCTGTCCAAGGTGCTTACCGGCGCCACGATGTCGGTGACCGACATCGCCCAGGAAGTTCAGCGTCGGGGTTATGTCACGACCAGCCCCAACTTTCGTACGATCGTGAACCAGACGCTGATCAACAGCGGCCAGTTCAAGCGGACGGGGCGCGGGATGTACACCTTCAAGGGCTGATTGCTCGAGGAACAACACCTCGAGGAACAACAACTCGAGGAACAACAACTCGAGGAACAACAACTCGAGGAACAACAACTCGAGGAACAACAACTCGAGGAACAACAACGAGAAGGGCCGCGGGCGTGGGCTCGCGGCCTTTGGTCGTTTGTCGGCGTTGGGTGCGTCGAGCGCTCGGCTGAGGCAGGCCGAACATCGCCGACGATGGCAATGCCACTGCGATCAGTGGAAGGGGATCGGCTCGCGGGTCAGGCGGCTGGGGCGGTCCCAGTAGAAGGCGCGCCCCAGATCCTGCCACAACATGCGCCCGTTCTCATCGAACGTGGTCACGATGTTGTTGTCGATATCCTCGGGACGCTGATAGAGCGTGTCGAGGTTGGGGGTCGCATCGTCTTTGACCTGCTGGTAGCGCGAAGTTTCACAGCCGACGGCGCTCAGTGAGGCGAGGGCGACGAGGCCGATGAGTGTGGCGGCGCGGGCTTTGGAAGACTTCATGAGCGGGAAACTCCTGATCTTGAACGAAGCAAGGACGGGTTTGTACATCGGCTGGGGGCCAACGTCAAGCCGAGGGTTAGAATGCTCGGGGTGATGTGCGGGTGGTGTTTGGTCGATAAGCGAGGTGGTGCCGCGGCGGCTGGTGTTGCGACCCGCCAACCATCTGTACGGATGTGCGGGTCGGTTCCGGCCCGGCATCTCTCCGCAACCCCTCTACGTCGGGAGCGACATTATGGATGCAGCAAGCAGGGGCGATCGGGGCGCGGCGAGCAAGGCCGTGGTGGAAAGCTCGGCGGCGCTGGCCGCGTCGGTCAAAAAGGACACGGTCACGAGGCTGAAGTCCGGTGCGGAAGAGACCTTCCGTGCGGCCAACCTGGTGGGCGTACGCGAGATGGTGGAAAACCTGCGGCGGATCATGTTCCCCGGGTTCTTCGATGCCGACCCGTTGTGGGATGGGGAGATGGAGGCCCACATCACGCGCCTGTGCGAGCGGGTGGCGCGGACGCTGCGCGATGAGGTGCGGAGCGTGCTGCGGTATGGACGGCGGCGCGAGGACGAGAGCCTCAAAGGCGCCGAGGGATGGAGCGTGCCGGCGCGGGAGGGCGAGGCGTACGTCGAGCATGTGGTCAGCCAGTTCGTGCGGGCGCTGCCGCGGGTGCGCGAGCTGCTGGGGCTGGATGTGCAGGCGGCCTACGACGGCGATCCCGCGGCCGAGCATACCGATGAAGTCGTGCTGTGCTATCCGGGGCTGGATGCGGTGTTTACGCATCGGCTGGCGCACGAGCTATACAGGCTGGGGGTGCCCGTGCTGCCCAGGGTGATGAGCGAGCAGGCGCACTCGCGCACCGGGATCGACGTACACGCGGGCGCGCGGATCGGCGAGAGCTTTTTCATCGATCACGGCTCGGCCACGGTGATCGGCGAGACGAGCATCATCGGCAGGCAGGTGAAGGTCTATCAGGGCGTGACGCTGGGGGCCCGGAGCTTTCCCAAGGATGAGCGCGGCCGCGCGATCAAGGGGATCAAGCGGCACCCGACGATCGGCGATCGCGTGACGATCTATGCGGGCGCGGTGATCCTGGGCGGCGATACGGTGATCGGCGACGACTGCGTGATCGCGGGCGGAGTGTTCGTCACGTCGAGCGTCGCGCCGGGGCATGTGGTGCAGCAGTCGCGGCCGGAGCCGGTGTTGAAGCCGACCGCATCCATCGATAAGTTGCAAGGCGAGAAGAAAGAGGGCAAGGGCAAGAAGCCGGATCTGGGGTGGTTGTCAGATGGAGCGGGGATCTGAAGGCGAAGGGCTTGCGCCGCTCACCTCTAACCGTTCTGCTCCGGTCAACGGAGCGAGTGAATGGCTCTGCGAATGCGGGTTTTCACGGTGCCGACGGGGATGCCGAGATTGACGGCGATCTGCTCGCGGGTGAGTCCCCGGTAGTAGGCAAGGTCGATCAGCGTGTGCTGGTCGGCGGAGAGGGGTTCGAGCACGCGGCGGATGGTGGCGGTGACGGTCGCCGAATCCGGTTCATCGTGGTCGATTTCGATAGCGATCTCATCGGTGAGCGCTTCGGCGTGCTCGGAGGTTCGGCGTCGCAGCGAATCGATGCTCCGGCAGCGCGCGATCATCAGCATCCACGCGGAGACCGAACCGAGCGAGGCCCGGTATGACGCGGCCTTGCACCACGCCTCGTGCATGACTTCCTGGAAGGTGTCCTCGGCGCGGGTGCGGTTGCGCAGCACATGGATGATGAGCCCGAAAACGCGCGGCTGGAGGCGATCGTGCAGGGTTGCGAAGGCGTGCTGGTCGCCGGCCGCGGAGCGGTACATGAGCTGCGTGTCCGTGAGCTCGGCGTTTGCGGGTGACTCCGAGACAGATACACGCTTGTGATACTGCCCGGAGACGGCAGAGAATGAAAACGGATGGCAAGGGAGTGCTGACATAGGTGTGTGGAAGTCGATGCTGAAGTTTGCGACCGAGAATCGCGTGGTCGGCCCGCGGACACAAGGCCGACCACGCGATGGACCCGAGGGTCCGGTTTTCGACGGGTGCGCCGCGCGGTAGCGCGACGGCTGGTTGGCCGTGATCAGGCCGCAGCCGACTGGTGCTTCCAGGTGCTGAACTGATCGTGCGCGGCCTTGATGGTGGGGAACTGCCTGTAGAGGATCTCGCGGGAGTCGCTGGTGAGCCGGTCGCTGGCGAGGGCGCGGCGGTAGGTTTCGACGGCGTGGTCTTCGGCGGCTTCGATGCTCTCGATGATTGCCTGATCGCCGCCGCCGAGTGCGGAGCGGACGCTCATCCAGGCGCGGCTGAGCGCGCCGCGGATTTCGGTGGCGGTGGTAGGCTCGCGTCCGCCTTGCGCGATGACGGGCTTGAGCTCGTCGGCAAGGCGGCGGCGCTCATCGGAGTAGCGCCGGCAGGTGGCGACGAACTGCGGATCGTCGAGCCTGTCGGCCGCGGCGTTGAAGCCCTCGACCGAGTCGTTGAGCATCTGGAGCACGTCATTAATCTGATCCGCGGAGGACTTCTCGGCTTCGGTGGCCAATTCCGCGTTCATATTGGCGGCGCGATTCCAGGCGTCTCTCGAAGCCTCGCGGGCATCCTGCCAGGCGACGCCATGCGAAGCGGCGCTTTCGTAGGCGGTGCGGATTCTGGGCTCCACGCGCTCGAAGGGAACGCTCATGGGGCTGATGGAGTACTCGTTGACGGCCACGCGGTAGGCAGGCTCGAAATCATTGAAGGAACGGTCGCGGGCGTAGGGCCGCGTCGACCACGCTGAGCGCCAGTAATCGAGTTCGTTGGTGGGATTGATTTCCTCCGCGGCGACCTTGCCCATATATCCACCGGCGATTCCCCCGGCGACCGCACCGATGGCCGCACCGACGGGACCGGCGGTAGCACCGACGGCGGCGCCTGTCAGCGCGCCGGTGCCGGCACCAATGCCGACGCCGACGGGATGTGCCCCAGGCTCTTCGGTGATGGGGTCGCGATTGAGTGGGTCATTGCGGTCGCTCGGATGTCGAGCGGAGCGCGGGGTGACATTGCTGGCCATGGCGGGACCTCCGTGTGCTGGGAAGGTTCTGCGGGAAAGAAAACGGCCGGGCGGCTCGTGGGCATGAACGCCGCCCGACCACGGAGACAAATGGAAGGCGAATCAGCGCTGCGGGCGGTCGGCCTGAGCATCGCGCGACTTGTTGACCTTGATTTCCGGCGTGGCAGCATCGCGGTTGCCGGTCGGCTCGTCGTCGTCCGCGCCATCGTTGTAACGGTCAGCATCGGGCAAGTTGGATTTGCCAGCGGAGGCACCGGTGGAGTCGGTACGCTTGATGTGCGGGGCGGGGCTTTCGTTCGCACTGCCGCCCTGATCGGAAGATGACGGAGAGCCTGTGCCTTTTCCCTGAGACTGCTGCTGCTTGCCGGGGTTGTTGCCGGCCTGGTTGCCAGGGTAATTGCCAGCCGGCTTTCCGGCGTGCTGAGCAAAGTTGGCATCCTGAGCGGGTGCGCCGTTCTTGCCTGCCTGTTGGGCTGGCGGCTGGGAGTTCGACTTCGCGTTCTTCGGATCGGCGCTGTCAGGACGATCCTGATCCGGACGTCCGGACTTGTTGGGCTGAGCTGTGGGATTGGTGTTCGGCATGGTAATGTCTCCGTGCGAGGGATGGTGACGAAGGAGGATGCAGTCGAATCGCGGTCAGAGTCGAGGTGACGGGCTGCCGCGCTTGACGAGGCTGACGACCAGCGAGATCAGGAAGAGGACGACAAAGATAAAGAAGAGGACTTGGGCGATCGAGGCGGCACCGCCGGCAATGCTTCCGAATCCGAAGATACCGGCGACGATGGCGATGACGAAAAAGACAGCGGCCCAGTACAACATTGGAAAACTCCTAAGGCCTCGGACCAGCAAACCGGATTGGAACGACCTGAAAAAAATGGGGTACGCCGAGCCAGCAGGGGAGGCAGGTTTCCGCCGGCCCGGGCGCCCCATTTTGCGAGAGAGAGCAGGGGAAATGGAGTCAGTTACTTGGGCTTGTTCTTGTCGGCCGAGTCGGCGACGTTGTCGCCGAGCGCCTCGACATCGCGGCCGATGCCCTCGGTGGTGCGGCAGGCCGTGGCGGACAACGCGGCAAAGGCGAGCATGCCGCCGAGGGCGACGATTCCGGCCGTGCGAAGAATCGCGGCGCGGAGAGGGGCTTGCGTAGCGTGCGGCTGCGTGGTAGTGTGGTTGAATGGCTTGTTCATGGATGTGCTCCTTGCTTGCGAAAACGGTTTGTGCGTTCCCGAGTCGTGCATTTGCGATCGGGTGTCTGGCGAAAGGCACCCGGACGTGCCGTTCGTTTCGACACCCAGAGTTTCGGCTTCGGCTTTGATCCCCCAGTGAAGGTGGGATAAATCCGAATTCATTTTCAACTCACGCGGAACGCTGTCGCATCCAATTGCTTCATATAGTCGAACACTTCGCACGCATAGAAGTCAATGCGGAGAATTTAGAAGAGGCACAGACAATGAAGATTCTGGTGATCGAAGATAATCCGAAGATGGCGACGGCCATCACCAAAGGTTTGAGGGACCACGGGTTCGCGGCCGACATGGCGCACACCGGGTTCGAGGGCGAGGAACTGGGTGCGAAGGGCAGCTATGACGCGATCGTGCTCGACCTGATGCTTCCGGATCGCGATGGTGTGGAAGTTTGCCGCAACCTGCGGCGGCGGTGCATCAAGACGCCGGTGATCATGCTCACCGCGCTTTCGAGCACCGAGGACAAGGTCTCGGGGCTGGATGCCGGTGCCGACGACTACCTGGTGAAGCCGTTCGAGTTCGAGGAGCTGCTGGCCCGCCTGCGGGCGCTCTTGCGTCGCGGCGAGGCGAGCGAGGGGCGGGTCATCAAGTGCGACGATCTGGAGCTGGACCTGTACACGCGCACGGCCAAGCGGAAGGAGGACAGCTTCGAGCTCTCGAACAAGGAGTTCGCGCTGCTCGAGTACCTGATGCGCAACCCCAACCGGGTGCTGTCGCGCACCCAGATCGGCGAGAAGGTGTGGGACATGAACTTTGAGCCGTCGAGCAACGTGATCGACGTGTACATCTCGTCGCTGCGGAAGAAGATCGACCGGGGCGAAGTGAAGCACCTGATCCACACGATCAAGAACGCGGGGTATAGGTTCGGGGTGATCGAGTAGCGGGAGCGGGCGATGTTCACGGGTCTGATCAAACGGTTGCCGCTGCGGGTCCGGCTGACGGTCTGGGTGGTGGGGATCGCGGTGATCATCCAGGCGTCAGTCGGGATGCTGTTCTATCTGTACCAGCGCAAATCGGTGTCCGACTTCTTCAATGATTACTTGCAGCGCCGAAGCGACGCCATGATGGAGCGGATCCAGGTTCTGGTGCCGGAGGTGACCGTCGCCGACCTGGAGGCCATCGCGGCCGCCGAGTCGAAGCACGCGATGTTCCACGGGTTTATTCTGACCATTTACAAGGCCGACGGGTCGCTTCTGGTTTCGACCCGGCAAACGCAGCCGAACTATCCGATCAGTCCCGAGCAGTTGCGTGACGCGGTCGCGAGGCAATCGACCACTTTCCGGCGTGTCCCGGCGCGGGAAGTCCAGCGGTTTGACCCCGAAGCCACGATGGCGAGAGGAATCGTGCGCGGATTCACGGCTGAGGATGGAAAGCGGTATGCCCTGACGATCGTCACGGCCGACAGCTACGCCGAACAACTGATCGGGCTGGTGGCGTGGGCGTTGGCGGTCTCGGTGCCGACGGGGATTCTGGTGTCGGGGATTTGCGGGTGGTATATCGCCGGTCTGGCGATGCGCCCGCTGCAATCGGTCACGCAGACCGCGGCTCGAATGACGCCCGAGAGCATCGGACGCGAGCGAATGATCCTGCCGCGGTCGTCGCCGGAGCAGGAAAAGGCGGAGCTGGAGTTGAACCGCGCGATGGACCGGCTGGCCGCGGCCTTCGCCGCGCAGGAACGGTTTATGTCGAATGTGTCGCACGAGCTCAAGACGCCGATCGCGGTGCTGATGACCGAGGCGCAGACGTTGGACGCTCGGAACGCGCCGCGCGAGGTCGTGGCGTACATCCGCAGTTCGATGGACGAGCTGCGCCGGCTGGGGTCGATGGTGGACAGCTTCCTGCTGCTGACGCGGGTGCGCGAGGGACGAACGCTGACGCAGCACTGGCTGTATCCGCTCAACGAGCTGGTGATGGAATCGGTCAGCCATTGCCAGTCGATGGCGGCCCAGTACAAGGTGAGCCTGGTGCCCCGGCTGTGCGAGGATCGTGAGGAGATCATGACGCTGGGCGACCCGGCGCTGCTGCGGACGATGATCGATAACCTGGTGCGGAACGCGATCAGGTTCAGCCCCGAGGGTGGGAAGGTGAACGTAGTGGCGTTGAAGGAGCGCAACCACCTGCTGGTGCGCGTGCGCGATCGAGGGCCGGGCATTCCCGAGAGCATCATCAAAAGGATCTTCGACCGGTTCGTGCAAGCGCCCGAAGAGCATCGACGGGGTCGAGGACACGGGTTGGGGCTGGAAATCGCCCAGGGCATCGCGGAGCTGCATGGCGGACGGATCGAAGCGAGGAACTGCTCATCCGATGCCCCTTGTGGGGATGGGGATGTGACGTGCGGTTGCGAGTTCACGGTGCGACTGCCGGTCGGAGCGGCGCAGCGGGATATCGAGAAGGAAAGGGAACGCTCCGCGCCTTCCTCACGCTCATCCGATCAGACGCAAAGTGCCGAACCGTCGGCTGTCGCGTTGTGAAATGAAGTTGTTTTCATTTTGCATTCACTCCTCTTTCGCGCGGCGGGACGCTAATTGCCTGACCGTACATCGGTGGGCTCTTGTTCCGCTTGTCTGCGATAGGACTTAGGTTTGTGGATGCTGTGGCTACTTAGTTTGGCGTCGGCGGTGGGCACGGGTTGGCTCGCCTTTTCACGTGGTCCCATAGTCCCGATGTTGCATGCCGCGTTTTTGCTGAGCGTGATGGTGTGGATGGCGTGCAGCATCTGGGTGCTTGGCCGGGCGGTTTCAGTAGTTCCGGAGAAGCAGGCAAAGCTGCCGGAGCAGCCCGGCCAGCGGGCTGAGAAGGACGGTATGGGGAATTCCGAAGG
>Ga0163150_10008939_pt1 | contig 11228 bp, 17 predicted proteins | sample OliLakLV19P2IB_FD_148628 | JGI IMG/M metagenome (GOLD analysis project Ga0163150, IMG submission 148628) | Freshwater microbial mat bacterial communities from Lake Vanda, McMurdo Dry Valleys, Antarctica - Oligotrophic Lake LV.19.P2.IB | ecosystem: Environmental > Aquatic > Freshwater > Lake >...
CTCTTATCAACGCCAGTGAGTTTCCTATCCACGCCGTCGAGTCTCTTATCCACGCCAGCGAGCTTCCTATCCACGCCAGCGAGCTTCCTATCCACGCCGTCGAGTCTCTTATCCACGCCAGTGAGTTTCCTATCCACGCCGTCGAGTCTCTTATCCACGCCAGCGAGCTTCCTATCCACGCCGTCGAGTCTCTTATCCACGCCAGTGAGTTTCCTATCCACGCCGTCGAGTCTCTTATCCACGCCAGTGAGTTTCCTATCCACGCCGTCGAGTCTCTTATCCACGCCAGCGAGTCTCTTATCCATCACCACAACTGTCTTACTCAAACCAAACACAGTTGTGGTTAGTCCATCAACTTTTTTGCCTAGACCATTGATTGTGAGTTCTTCTTTCTTCTCCATAGGAGTAGATTACAAAATGCCATAGGCAAAGTCAAATTGTCGAGTTTGTGATGTTTTCTCTGTGTGCATAAGTCCGCTTGCGCTCTAGGGGGGGGTGGTATGCTGATCGAGAAATAATTTTCCAGTATCAATTTTTAATTTTCAAATATATGGGAATGGAAGGAATGTCGAGGACTGCTACAATAGAGCAAGATCCATTGGCGATGTTAATCGAAGAATCAGGTCTTGAGAATAGCGCAGAAAATCGGCAAGAAGCCGAAAAAGTTAAGGCAATGTTTACTGCGGCGCATGAAAAGGACGTCAATCTATCACCGGAAGGCAGGGAGCAAATAGAAGGCGAAATTTCCCTGAAGCAGGACACTATCGTACAGAGAGCTACAGCGGTTGCAGCGAAAGCTCAAAAACTAGATATTATGGCCGAGCAACGTAAAAGAGGCGAGCTCCTAGAAGATTTTAATCGCGCAGAATCAAAAACAAAGCTTTATGAAAAGCTGGCCCTGACCTCTTATGCTGGTATTGTTGGTGGCTTGATGGCGCCAATAGGTTTGGCTATGTTTGAGCAAATGACCGGAATAAATGTTCTTTCGACTATCCCAGATGTCGCCGTATTTACTATGCTGACGACTGGTCTAGCGAGTCTGCTTGGATCAGTGCCATTTTCGACTAAGGCTGCGGAATGGAAAAATAATCTTTTCGTTGCTAAATCAAATGCTAAGGCGGCTGGAGTCCAGAGCGGGGATGTCTACAGGTAATCCACTGGCTTTGTAATATACAAAATTTTATGAATACTACTCAAGATATATCGGTTGATGAGACGCTTAAAAAACTAGAAGAGTTGCGCCAGAAGGCGAATGCGGAACTTTCACCTTCCCAGCGGTTACTCTTTCTGGAGCTGATGGAAAAGGAGATGGATCAACTCAATGAGAAGCTTGACAAGATGCTTGCCGAAACTTCTGCATAAGACAGGTTTGCCTAACACTAAAACCGCCCATATGGGCGGTTTTAGTGTTAGATATTTCGTTCGACTTTGGTGAGACGTGCTTCTACCGAGTCCATGCGTGGAGCAAGATCGTCTTTGAGTGCTTCATAGTCGTGTTGCATCGGACTGATCGTTTCCATAATAAGAGAAAAGCCAGCACTCATTTTTACTTCTAACGATCTAAATTCTTCTTTGGTTACAAACTTTTTCAAGTCCTCCTTGGTAGCCGTTGATTCAAATCCTTTTGCTGTGATTCGAGCTAAAGTATCAACTGTCTGACTTAGATCAGTGACGGTTTTTGTCAGGTCAGTCATAGTCCCATCCACGCCAGTGAGTTTCCTATCCACGCCGTCGAGTCTCTTATCCATAACAGCAACGGTCTTGTTCAAACCAAATACAGTCGTGGTTAGGCCATCAACTTTCTCTCCTAGACCCCTGATAGTGAGTTCTTCTTTCTTTCCCATAGGAGTAGGTTACAAAATACCATAGGGTAAGTCAAACTCTTGTGATATACTATCTACGTCGGCGGCGGGTCCCGCAGTATTCCGTAAGGTTGCGAGACACAACCTCTGGCCCGTCTTAGCACACGTGCTAACCATCCGTTGAGGAGTCAACGGCGGACGTTCCTGTACGCAGTGGGAGCATGCACTGAATGGAAAGGATTGGGGATCCCGTGAGATTATCCCACGACACACGAGAGAAGATGCGACCGTATTGCCCGGGGAGCCATCCCCGGGCTTTTTCTTGTGGTATACTAATGTTATATGCTCGTGACGCCATATATTCCACGACTTTCTTCCGGTCTCTTTCCCGACACACTGGGCTCTTGGGCTTCGTTTCCTATGCGCGTAGAAGTATCATCGCTCGTGCTGGTGGTTCTGACGGTTCTTGTCGGTATATTCATCGCCGCGGTTACGGTTATTTTGCTGTACCACTGGCGAAGATTCCCGTTTGAGTTAGAGACATTTCGTAGTGCAGAGCGAATCTACCTCATGGGGGTGACGATACTGTTGGCCATTGCGGTTATTGGAATTCTTATCACCTCATCATAGCTATGTATATTCCCATGGAAGAAGGGGAGCAGATTGTTCTGAAGGTGCATCGTCACTGGCTTTTTATTGCACTACGCATTTTTGGATTACTAATACTGGCAGTGCTACCCCTCCTCGTGATTGAGATTCTGGTACGTATTGAAATCCTCGCTCCGTTTATCCCATCATGGGCCGCAATGGTGACGCTCTGGTCATTGTTGGCTTTGGTGCTCTGGGCAGTATTTTGGCAATTTTGGACCACCTACTACATGGATATCTGGGTGGTGACAAATAAGCGTATTATTGATATTGATTACCAACGTCTTTTTGACCGCAACATTTCTATTATTCGCCTTGACCGTGTGCAGGATATCGCCACGCATGTGCAGGGGATTATGGGCACACTTTTCCGCTACGGGAGTGTCGTGGTGCAGTCGGCTGGTTCTGAAAAGGAATTCGTGATAGACCAAATTGCCAATCCCGAAGCCTTGCGGGACGCAATTAGTCGTTCCGCGGGGGGTATTGCCAAATAGCTATCCTCGTGGTATCATCTTTTTGAACGGAGGACGTATGGTTTCCACTTGTTCGTTTCAAGCCGTTAAGTGCTTTATTTTTTCGAAGGAGGTTGTTTCGTGAAGGGTATACGATACACATGCAACTGGTTGGAATCCGATATCTCAAGTGGCAAGTCGCCAAGAAAGCGATCCCGCACTGAAGCGTTGTGGATTCCCCAAGCTCACCTGTTGATTCAATGGATTCAACCAAATGGTGCGATGCAGGTAGCGCGTCGAGAATCGTTTCCACCACCATCTGAAAGGGCATCGGTACAAGAAGTTGGCCCTGTGCGAGTTACAGTGGAGATTTTCCAGCTTGCTGAAAGATACCTCAAGAAGATTGAGCACAATCGAGCTCAACTGAAAGTCATGCAGCAGGCCCAGAAGAGACTCTTAGGAGGCCTTGCCAGTATCGAGCATCAGCTTCAAGCAACGGTTCGAGAGATGCTCATAACTGCATCAACGTAGAGCTTGGTACAGAGGACATCCTTCGGGGTGTCCCTTTTTTATTCTCCTTCGCCGAATACCCCGTAGCTTGCTGCGGGGAGCTTCATTGCTCATCAAAAGGCACAATTAGCGAATCTGATACGTGATAGTCACTGAAATGGAGATTTCGTTTTGGCCCGGGGGTAATTCGGGAGCGGATACTGATTGTGTTTTCATCATCTCACCACCACCACGTTCGCTATATCCTATCTGGGGGTAGTAGTTACTAGATTCGTAGAAATTCACGATGCCACCAAGGCGAATGCCAAGCTGATCAGCGAGCTCTTCCGCTTTTCCTTTCGCTTCTGCGATTGCTTTTGCGCGTGCTTCGGCTTGGAGTTTCTCTGGCTCATCAATCTCAAAGCGCACTGAACTTACCTGATTTACTCCTGCGTCAACGACGCCGTCGATAATCGTATTCACCTTATCGAGGTCACGAATCTTAATGGTGAGAGATTGCGTGACTTGGTAGCCACTAATGCGACTTCTGCCGTTGTTGTAGTCATACTGGGGATAGATATTGTATCCGCTGGTTTTGATATCATCAGACTTAATCCCCGCATTCTTGAGGTATTCAATGACCGTCTTTGATTTCTTGTTTGCTTCATCCTGTGCAGTCGATGAGGTAGCACCTTGAACTGATATTGCTAAATCAGCAACACCAATATCGGGCTTTGCATACACTTTGCCGGTACCACTTACGGCAAAAGTATCACTTACATTGCCCGCTCTGCCTGCACGGTCAATATTTTGCCACAGTACTACTGCAGAGAGTGCGAGGACGGCAAGGAGAATCCATCCACCAATTTGCAATTGTTTCTCAAATTTCTCAATCATAGAAGTAATTGATTTATTGCTACTATTTCTTAATCATATACCATAAACAGCGAAATGCCTACCCCGAAACAACTTCCGCGTCTCACCCTTATTCTTGATGATGTGCGTAGTATTTATAACGTCGGTTCGGCTTTTCGTACCGCCGATGCGGTCGGGGTAGGGGAGATTGTGCTTTGTGGATTTACGCCTGGGCCCGATACGCACCCCGAGCGCATTGAGAAGACGGCGTTGGGTGCGCAATGCTCTGTCGCGTGGCGAAGAGTAAAACGAGTGGGGGACGCGGTGCGGAAATTGCGAGCACAGGGCGTGATGGCTGTTGCGCTAGAGACTGGGAAGGATTCAAAAGATTATCGCGCCCTCAAACTCAAATGGCCACTTGCGATCGTGGTTGGCAATGAGGTGAGGGGGGTGAGAGTGAGTACGTCGCATAATAATCGGATTACGACGCGAGCATCGCAATCCGCGAACATATTGTGCAACGCGTGCGGTGCATCGCACAATATGTTCTGCTCTGTTATCGAAATTCCGATGCGAGGAATGAAGGAATCTCTCAACGTATCGGTTGCTTTAGGAATTGCACTGTACGAATTTACGCGTCGTTGGAAATAAAAATGTCCATTTTCGAAATTGAAAAAATGGACATCAGAAAAGACGATCCCGAAACATCATGGGATAGAAAACGAAGCTCTTTTGTATCTGTTCATCCACAACGTGGACGTAGAGATACACGAGGCGACCTTCGACGCTGGTTTCACAGGCAAGTCCAGAGCCAAGCGAGTTACAGTGGTCACACACTGACCATATCGAAAGAACACCATACCAGGGTGTGCCATCAGCGTGCACTGCGGGCACAACTCCAACTTTTACATTGGTATCAGATAGGCAGATATCGCAGGTGGCGTTGGGAACATAGGTTGTCATATGCCTCCGTATCGTGTGGGTGACGTGAGACATCGAGAATTCCTCCATCCGATTATTATGTGACGTGGTATACTTTCAATGAACATGACGACCCTACCGCACAAAACCCTCGAACGCAAATACCTTGCCAAAGGGTACGAATGTGTGGTTGGTATTGATGAGGTTGGTATGGGGTGTCTGGCGGGGCCGGTTGTGGTGTGTGCGATACTGATTACTACCCCCTTTTATAATCAGCGTCACCCCGAACTTGCAGAGGTTCGTGATTCGAAACTCACCACGCAGATTATGCGCGAGCGTATTGCTAAAGCGTTACGAGCAACTGCGAATATTTCATTTAGTATTATTTCCATTCCCCCGCGGGATGTGGACGCCTACAACGTTCTGCAAGCGGCGCGACGTGGGATGAGAATCGCAGTGACTCGACTTATAAAAAAAGAAAAATTTAGTAATCCAGCGATTCTTGTTGACGGCAATCGCTCTATCCCCGATATTGCGTGGTTCCAGAAAACAATCATCAAAGGAGATCGAAAAGTATTTGCTATCGCCTGCGCGTCTATTCTTGCAAAGGTGTATCGCGACGCCTCCATGCGTCGCGCAGCACGACGCTATCCTGGATATGGCCTTGAGATTCATAAGGGCTACGGAACAAAGTATCACTATGAGCGCTTGAGAGTTTTAGGGCCTTCTCCTCTCCATCGTCGCTCGTTCCGACTCAAGTAACAATCGCGCTTGACCGCATCGCATCGGTCGCGTACAGTCGAGCCACGTTCCTTAAGTTTCATGAAGGAGGATGTATGACTTCAGCGGTTCGCAAAGGGTTCATCCGACGAGGTATAATTTGGTTTTTTAACGAAAGCCTCCCCGCCTCGGTGTTGCTCATCGTCTGTGCCATATTGATATGGGTGCTCTTCGGATTCAATCGGCACCTGCTCCCCATGGAACATGGCGAGCAGGGCGATTACGGTCGTCTGGAATTAATCCGAGTAATCGGTTCGCATACAAAGATTCTCGAATTTTCAGCCATTCGCGTGCCATCGCGTGTTGCATGGAAATTTGTTTTGTTACCTGAAACAATCGCGGTTACCGTTCGTTATCGCGCTACAGATGGTATTGAGCGATCGTGGGACTTTTCCTACATTGTAACCTGTGACTCCAAAGGTTATTGTGCATCGGTAAACCATCTTCGAGGTATTCTGTTAATGAGCAGAAATAGCGAAGGACATCTCGAGGAACGTGGATGGGTATATTTTCGCGAAGCCCGACCACTCCCTGAACTGGGCATTTCAGGTCCTCCACCGATAAAGCCTTTTTATTACGGATTACCCAATGGCCTTCTTTCGGTCAGTGCCCCACCCCCGCCTGTTCATAAGGCGGTGGTTTTTCATTCTGACTTTGTATGAGACAAAGTCAGAATGGGCAGAATCGCTGCGCTGGGAGCGCTTAGGCGATTCTGAGTTACAAAAAATAAAAGTGGACAAACCGGGTCCACATTTTTCTCTATAAACCGTATACTATCCATATGGCAAACCATCACACCATAACGAGCAGCATCCCAACTATGCGGCATCCACACATACAATTAACGCAATTGTCAGTGAGAAGTATCAATTCTATCGTCATGTACGATGGGATGATGCCGCTCTCTGCTCGTTTGGTGTAATGGCAAACATTGCAATCAATGGATTTGGGCGTATCGGGCGGTCATTTTTAAAGTTGGCACTCAATCATCCCCAGCTCAATGTGGTTGCTATCAATGACTTAGGTGACCCAGAAAACCTCGCCTACCTTTTGCGGTTTGATTCCGCATATGGCAGATACAATCAATCGGTAAGCGTTGAGGAGTCTGATGGTCATCGGTATCTCGTCATCGGCGACCCGCTTCGCAGCGAGGCGAGGCGTCGTATTCAGTTTCTCCAAGAGAAAGAACCCACTAATCTCCCCTGGGGTGATTTGGGTATCGATATCGTCGTCGAGTCCACTGGGGTATTTGAGAGTTACGAAAAAGCGCGCGTGCATATTGTGGCGGGAGCCAAGCGTGTCGTGCTTACTGCGCCCGCAAAAGATGATGATGGGCCCGATGCCAAGACCGTGCTCATGGGGGTGAACGGGGATGCGCTCAAGAGTTGCGTCCTCTCTTCTAATGGTTCCTGTACTACCAATTCAGTTTCTCCAGTGATTCAAATTTTACAGGAAGAGTTGGGGATTAAGAAAGCATTTCTCAATTCAGTGCATGGGTATACGGCCACGCAAAGTCTTATTGATGGGCCTGCGCGTGGCACCGATTATCGTCGCGGTCGTGCGGCAGCAGCCAACATCACTCCCTCTTCAACGGGCGCTGCCATCTCGGTGGCTCGTGCTGTTGAAGGTATGGAGGGGAAGTTTGACGGAACTGCGCTTCGTGTCCCTGTTCTGACCGGTTCGATTTCAACCATCGTATTTTTGGCAAAGAAAAAAACCACTGCAGATGAGATTAATGAAATTCTGCAAGTTGCCGCCGCCAAGCCCCGCTGGAAAGGCATCTTTGCGGTTACGGGCGAACAGCTCGTGTCATCGGACATTATTGGCGACCCACATGCCGCTATCGCCGACCTCTCACTTACTAAAGTAGTTGACGGCGATTTCTGCTGTGTGTATGCGTGGTATGATAATGAATTTGGGTATACGAACTCGCTCGTCCTTCATATTTTGGAGATCGTGAAGTCACTTTAATGTCTGAATATATTTCTGAAGAAAAGGTGAAGGAGCTAGAGCTCAAGGCCAATGAAATACGCCAGAGTATCATTGAGATGCTGGTTTCAGCGGGTTCGGGGCATACTGCAGGGCCATTAGGGATGGCCGATGTGTTTACGGCGATGTATTTTCATGTGCTCAATCACGATCCGAAAAATCCTGACTGGGCAGAGCGTGACCGTTTTGTTCTTTCCAATGGACATATTGCTCCCGTTCGCTATGCGACTATGGCGCATGCTGGTTATTTTCCAGTTACAGAATTACTCACGCTCCGCAAATTCGGTTCGCGCCTGCAGGGACATCCCGAGCGTGAACGGTTGCCTGGGTTAGAGACGACATCAGGGCCACTGGGTTCTGGTTTAGGTCAGGCGATTGGCATGGCACTTGCGGGGCGCATGGACAATTCGAAATGGCGCGTGTATTGCTCGATGGGCGACGGCGAGCTCGATGAAGGAATTGTATGGGAGTCAGCGATGTTGGCAGGTAAGTATCGCCTCTCAAACCTAACGGTTATTGTGGACCGCAATAATATCCAAATCGATGGTATGACCGAAGATGTGATGCCGTTGGAGTCCTTGCGCGCAAAATGGCAATCATTTAACTGGCATGTGCTGGAAGTGGACGGACACAATATCGAAGCGTTTGTCGATGCGGTGCAAGAAGCCAAAGCAATTTATGAAAAGCCGACGGTTATTATCGCGCACACCATTCCAGGTAAGGGAATCAAAGAAATCGAATTTGATTATAAATGGCATGGCATTCCCCCCAAACCCGAAGAGGCAAAGAAGTTCTTGCATGAACTTCGCACGCTTCATGGTAGAATAGAAAGCGAACATCAATAGCTATGGTAAGAGATTTCACGATGATATTTTCGGTGATGGTGTCAATTATCTCGCTTGGCTTTGCCGTGTATAAGAATATTGAAGCGGGCAATGCACGAGGGTTTGCATACGAGCAAACCTATCGCTTGATGGCCATTGTGAATCAGTCGGCTATTAGTACCTCTGCGAAGAATGATATATTTCATTCAGGATTTAGCTCATTGGGAACTCCAGAACCGGTCATAAACTTTTCGGATTCCAGTGCGAGTGCACCTGCAGATGAAACATGTTCTGAATATGTGAAAGCACAGTGTATCAGTGCGGCTCGTCAGATAGCAGATTTCAATGCGATTTGCGAGAAAGGCAATGGAGCTGTGGATGCATGCGCACAAGCAAACGCGCTCCAAACCAGTAGTCTCGTGCAGAGTTGTATACCCTGTTTTATTAATTAATTATATAGAGATGGATAAACGACAAATATTTCCCACAGTTATGTTCGCACTTGCAGGGGCATCGTTTTTATTTGGTACGCTCCAATATTTTCAGGCCAGCGCAATTCTTGTTGCCTCGCAAAAACGCATGGCATTTATCATGACCACTATTGAAAAGAGTTCCGTAGCACGGGCTGATAAAAAAGAGCTGTATGCGAATATCGCCGATAGCCTTCCCGTCTCTCCAGGATTATTTAGCATTGATTTTAGCGGTTCGTTTGCTAGTCCTGCAGGTGAAGATTCCTGTCGCAATGATGGACAGCGAACCATTTGTCGCGCGCTCATCGAGCAATATTCGGATGCATCAGTGCAATCGGCTGTATGCGGTCTATGTAGCCCCCGTTAACTATGTCACCCGTTCGTCGCGACCCTGCCATTGTGGATATATCCAACCCTGCTGTGCTTGAGCAGGTGGCAATTCGTGATGGCTACGGCCGTGGCGTAGTGTTGGCTGGAGAAGCTGATGAGCGGGTCGTGGTGCTGTGCGCGGACCTCACCGAGAGCACGCGCAATCACTGGTTTGCTGAAAAATTTCCTCACCGATTCATTCAAGTCGGTGTTGCAGAACAGAATCTCGCCGTCATCGCGTCGGGCATGGCTGCGACTGGGAAAATTCCTTTTATCGTAAGTTACGCGACGTTTAGTCCAGGTCGTAATAATGAACAAATTAGAACCAATATTTGTCTCAATAATATGCCGGTGAAGGTGATTGGAGCGCATGCGGGAGTGAGCGTCGGGCCTGATGGGGCGACGCACCAGGCGCTTGAAGATATTGCACTCATGCGCGTACTCCCCCGTATGGTGGTTGTGGTGCCCTGCGATGCTGTTGAGGCACGCAAGGCGACAGTTGCAATCGCAACCAATGACTCGCCCTCCTATCTTCGGTTGAGTCGCGAAAAAACTTCCGTCATCACTACTGATAAAACGCCATTTCAAATCGGCAAAGCGCTTGTACTGCGAGAGGGTTCGGATGTGGCAATTATTGCCTGTGGCATCATGGTATACGAGGCACTTCGTGCGGCTGCCCAACTCGCCCAGGACGGCATCAATGCTACGGTTATTAATAATCACACCATCAAGCCACTGGATGAGAAAACGATTCTTACGGTTGCCAAAAAGTGTGGCGCGGTGGTAACCGCTGAAGAGCATCAAATTGCAGGAGGAATGGGTTCTGCAATTTCAGAACTCTTGGCAAAAAAATTACCGACGCCCGTTGAGTTTGTGGGTATCGATGATCATTTTGGTGAATCAGGAACTCCGGCCGAACTCATACAGAAATTTGGACTTGATGCCACAGCGATTGGTGACGCAGTGCGGCGTGCTCTGGCGCGCAAAAGTACAACCTAAAACCTCTCCAGATGGAGAGGTTTTAGGTGGCTTCAATCTTCGGAAGTTTGAAGAGTTCTTTGAGTTTTGCGAAGTCTGCTTCTAGGAGTGTTTTTGCGCCAGGGTCTCGGAGCGCGCGTTCTGGGTGAAACGTTGGCAGTAAGCGATAGCCACCCAGAGGGAATGTACGACCGTGGACGTTTTCGACAGGGATACGCAATCCGACGCCATTGAGCGCGAGGTTTCCTAGGGTGACCACAATTTCTGGATTTACGGTTCGGATTTCTTCTTTTAAGAATGTTGCGTGACTCTTTATTTCTTTCGGTGTCGGTGGCTTATCTTCTTCAGGGCGGTATTTAACCACATTAGTGACGTATACTTTGCGACGATCAATGCCTGCATCACGCAGGAGTTTGTTGAGGAGCTTCAAATGCGGGCCACCTACGGGTGAGCCGTCTTTTTCACCGTGAGCACCCAGCATCTCGCTTACCACAACAACTTTGGCACCAACGACGCCTTGTCCAAAGACGAGCTTTTTGCCCTTGAACTTTTCCTGGAGGGCATTGTTGACCGAAGTGAGTGTCTTCGTGTCGGTCATAGAATGTACTCATCATAGCATATGAGGCCAATTTTGGCAATGTTTTCCGACGG
>Ga0163150_10008940_pt1 | contig 11228 bp, 9 predicted proteins | sample OliLakLV19P2IB_FD_148628 | JGI IMG/M metagenome (GOLD analysis project Ga0163150, IMG submission 148628) | Freshwater microbial mat bacterial communities from Lake Vanda, McMurdo Dry Valleys, Antarctica - Oligotrophic Lake LV.19.P2.IB | ecosystem: Environmental > Aquatic > Freshwater > Lake >...
TCTTAGGAGTTGTATTTTCAATTTTTGCAACGCAAAACACGAATACTACAAGTCTTACCGTTGGCTCAACAACCCTTGCTGAAATCCCACTGTATTTAGTTGCACTTGGGGCACTCCTCATCGGTCTTGCAATTGCAAGTCTTATTAGTATCGCTGATTCAATATCTTCTTCAATTAGCACATTTGCACGAGACAAAGAGATAAAAAAAACCTATAAAACAGTTGATGAACTATATGCAAAAGTAAATGAATTAGAAGTAGAAAATGCTCGTCTCCGGGGAGAGAATGAAACAATACAAGAAGTAGGATACACAAACCGCCCCACTGAAGATTATCCAAAGACCTACACTCCTCAACCTTCATTCTTCGACAGAATGAGAAACCGCCTATCCTTCTAAAACTTGACAAATTTTTGAGCTTATTATATATTTGAGTTAACACTTTAGTAATTAAGAGTGATGGGGAGATCGCATCAAATGCGACGCAGGAATTGGCCTGTTGATCCATCCAGCAACCCTGAGGCAACTCGAAGGGTGCTAAACCCAACCCGGAAGGGAAGGATTTGTCCGAACACACGGAAAATACGAACCTCTCTTCTGGAGAGGTTTTTTTGTGAGAAAAACGTACTATGAAAAACTTTAACTTTACTTCAGAATCAGTATGCGCAGGGCATCCAGATAAAGTATGTGACCAGATAAGTGATGCTATTCTGGACGCTGCGCTCGCACAAGACTCAGAAAGCCGTGTGGCTGTTGAGACTCTTGCGTGTTTTGATAGAGTCATTCTTGCCGGGGAAATAACAACCACTGCACAGCTCGACTATAAAAAAATAGCTCGCGAACAGATCGAAAGACTCGGATATGTAAAAGCAGAGTATAATTTTTCTCATCAATCGCCCATCGATGTTCATATTCATACACAGTCGCGAGAGATAGCAACAGGCGTAGAAAGTAATGGCGCAGGTGATCAAGGTATGATGTTCGGCTTTGCGTGCGAGGAGACAAAAGTATTAATGCCGCTTCCCATCATGATTGCACACGCACTCACTCGTCGCATTGATAGTGTACGGGAAGACGGAACACTATCCTATCTCAAGCCTGATGGGAAGAGTCAGGTAACAGTCAACTATAAAAATGGAAAGCCTCACGATATCTCAACTGTAGTTCTTGCAGTACCCCATTTAGAAACCGTGCAGCTTGAACAAGTAAAGGAAGATCTGTATACCCATGTTATTCTTCCGATACTCCAAGAATATGGATATACTGTCTCAAAAAAGCAGGTTATTATTAATGGTACTGGTATATGGAATAATGGAGGTCCAGCAGTTGATGTGGGACTCACAGGACGCAAAATTATTGTTGATACCTATGGTGGGTATGCACGAGTTGGTGGAGGGGCATTTAGCGGTAAAGACTCAACAAAAGTTGATCGTTCAGGAGCGTATGCTGCACGCTATATTGCAAAAAATATCGTTGCTCAAAATCTTGCTGAAAAGGCAGAGGTACGTTTGGCATATATCATCGGACAACACAAACCGGTGATGCAGGAAATCGAAACATTTGACACAAAGAAAGTTTCAACAAAAATCATCAACGACTTTATGCAAAATCTCATTAACACCTCCGTCAAAGGTATCAACCAGCAACTGGCTTTAAGAAGACCAATCTATCTTCCAACCGCATCCTACGGACACTTTGGCAGAAACGAATTTCCGTGGGAGCAGATCAAATAATATTGCTGGGAATTCAATTGTGATTATTACTCACCAGCAATCATTTTTAATGGTATGAGTTGATTATTTTAGAAGAAAATTTATCCTTATTATTTTTTGACACTTTAATAAGATATTGAAGAGAAGTCCCAATACCACTACCAAGTAAACTTCCAATAACAATAAGCATAAAACCACTTTCAATATATGATAATACGTCCGATATTTGAAATAGAAGCAAAAGTACAGTATGAACAAGTATGCCCATTATTAGTGCGATTATAATACTACGAATGACAAATTTAAGTCCAAATACCAAACCTACTGCAAAAAATACAATACAAGGTAACCATAAAATCATAATGCCATTAAGGACTCCTTCAATACCAGTAATTTCTCCTCCCATAATGGAAGTATATCACTTTGAGAATTATGAGAAATATAGTATTAGTGTTCGTGACGGGATTTTACAGCTTCTTCTTGTGCGGCTATCTTTTTTACGGCTTCTTTGGTTGCAGCGTATAGATTTTTATTTGAGACCTTTGTTCCATATTTTTCACCATTTGTAAACTGTACAAAAAGACTTGGTTCATAGGCAATTACTTTGCCTTTTGGATTTTTGGCCGCTTCAATAATATATTCCAATCCTTTGATGGGTACACGCTTGCTTTCTTTTATGGCAAATTTAGATAAAATTTCCATAACTTTTTCGCGCTCACCATCAATAAATAACTTATTTTTGTCTGATAATTCAATCGGTATTTGTGGAGCAGGACTAACTTTGGTGAGCGCTGTCAAAATAGATCTTACCGACACAATTCCGACAGGTTTGTTGATTCTATCAACAAGTACTATACTATTTACCTTGTGTTCTACCATACATGCAATAATTTCCTTGAGCTTTGCACCTTTTTCAACAGTTTTGACATCGGTGTTATAAAATTCTGAAATTGGAAAATCAAAACGCTTTAACTCTTCCTCCTCAAAGTTAGTACTACGGACGGCCGTTCCTTTATTTTTTCCAGACCTATGTCTATCAGCCGGTGCCAGAAATGCACTTTGCAGATCACGCCTTGTAATAATTCCCTCTAAAATTCCAGACTTACTGACTACAACAATTCGTGAGCTTTTTTCTTTTTTGATTGTTGAGTATGCCTCACCAACTGACATGTGCATAGTGGCCGTAAGCGGCTTGGTGATCTCGATCATGGCACTTACTTGGGCAAGAAGGTCAGGATTTTTGAGAAGGCTCTGGATCAAATCTTTTCCGCGAACAACGCCTTCTATAATATCTATCCCTTCAAATACTGGAAGCGTGTAGACCTGCGTTGCAAGCATATGGGATGCTACTTCATAAATCCTTGAATTTTTGGTGATGTGAGGAGTCATGATCATAGCAGTCTGTACTTTGGTACCTGCCGGAAATCTCCTCTTAAAAAGAACATATGAAGGAGAGATTACACCACAAAATTCATTCTTGTCATTGAAAATAAATATAGGGTCGGTACTACTTGAGACGTGATCCAATATTGAGCCTAAGTGATCAGAGGGATGGGCGGTGGGGATTGAGTCGATTGACGTGATAAACGGTTGTATTTCGTTCATACTAAGTCTGTTCTACAACTTTAATCCTACTCTTATTTTATGAGAATTTCGTAAGAAACCTATACCCTTTTAGCAAAAATAAGAAGACGTCTAAAATCCGTACCAATCGGTGTGCATGTCTGCAAAATCAGCTGATCTTGATCATTTTTTTTAAGATATTTTATATCTTGTGCACCCACTTCTTTACGTTGAAATACTTTATACGATATTTTCTTACCCTTTTTTGTAATGAATATTTCATCGCCTGCCTCAAGCTCAGAAAGTCTGAAAAATGCTGTGTTATATCGTGTTATATTCCATGGACTATCAGATGAGTGCGCAAATAAAAAACTCGTACCCCTCATACCTGGCTCGGCTGTACCATTGGCGTGAGCTACACCCTTTTGGAGTTTTTCTCTATACTCATCTTCATTCCATGGATCAACATTGAGAATAATAGGTGCCTGTGCATGAATCTTCGGAATTGTAATTTGGGTTACAGTACTGTCAATTTGCTCTTCGATACGTGGAGGAGCTACATAGACTCTTATAATTGGATAGTATATGTAAATCGATAGACCGAATGAAAAAAGTATTAAAAAATTTCCTATGTAAAATAATATGGGTCTTTTTGGAGTTGTCATATGCGTAGAAGATTATAGGATTTCAGGAAAGTGATATCAAGATGTTTATAAGTATACGCGTTATGCAATAGCTCCTCCTGGAGCAATTCCTGAACGGAACCGGAGATACCAACCCATGAAAAAAATAATTAAATTTCCGAGCGTTAATAGTATAAGCCAATACGATCCGGTAACAGGAAGCATCTTCCCTAGAACTTCACCTGGTGTTGTTTTTGTCTCAGGTCCTCCGCCTCCACCTGTACCACCATTGCCATTATTTCCTCCTCCTCCACCGCCTCCTGGATTTGATGGAGTATTTGGGGGAGTTATTTTGATTATCTCAGTCGGCGGAACAGAGGGCTTGGGAGTATCGCACAAAATATCTTTTGAAATCGTGATAACTGATGTATTAATCCCAACATTTGCAATCGTTTTTTTAGCATATATGTTCCCTGTCACAATAAATACTCCACCCAAATTATCTGACGTTGAATTTTTACCTGTTGTTAAATACTGTATGTCAGTATTTGTACTATTTGCATAATTTCTTACATCAACGTAACGCTTTGAATTATCTCGAGCGGTAATAAGATTGTCAGAGTCTGCACCATTGCCGGCTATTTTTGCAGAAAAATGTAGACCACCAACTCCAACTTGTGCGAATGACGCATTGACGTCTTTATTTACAATGGTTGTTGATGAGTAAATATCGCCCGTATGAATTGTAGTATTACCTTTATTGTCATGTACACTGTTGCCACCGGTATTTGAAGTCGTTGTAGTAGTATTTGTGATAGCTGCTGTATTTTGTTGATTGACTGTACTTGAGGTTCCACCGGTAACAGCTATAGTGTTATTAGAATTCTGACCATTTTGTGTGATAGTTGCCCTTCCACTCCCACCTGCAGATGAGCTTTGAGCAGAGTTGGAATTTATATTTTCATTACGAATAGTTGCACGATCGATAACCGATCCACTTGAAACTGAAGTGGAACCAGTATTTGAGAATGCATGATTGTCACCAGTATTTGAAGTACTTGAAACAGAATTTTGTACTGATGCAGTATTTGATTGATTGAGAGAGACATTGGAGGAAGATGACACGTTAACAGCATTGTCAGAATTTGCTCCATTGCCGGTTATTGATAACTCGGAGGAAGCAGACGCAAAAGAGCTTGCTCCTAAAAATGCTCCTATAGACAACACCAGTTGTATTACGATTACAAATTTTTTCATACACAAAACTATTCAATGTGACAGGTGAAATAAATACGTTCAAATGGCTCAAACCCCCACTTCGGGAGTGGGGTTAGGCAGAGGTTACCAGAGCATCATGCTGATTCTCTTGGCAAGTACACTAAAGAGCGAGAATTTTTTCTGCAAAAGTACCGATCCGATAAGAAATGGGGCAAAGAGAACGAGCCATGCGAGATTGAGGGTTACTGCTTTTTGGGTATCAGAAATACCTTGCTCCATTGTATTTGCAGATGCGACTTTGACTTCTGGTTTTTTATTTTCTGTCTTTGCTCCTGCATAGTTATAATTTCCACCTGTTGTTGCTCCGATAACTGCACCCGTTGAGCCAGATGACACTGATGTTGCAATGGTCTGTACAGGTGTCACAGTTGGCGCTGCTACTGCTTTTGTAGGCTTTGAGGTAGGAGTAACGGTTATTGCTGTTGTTCCACCGACTGCTTGAGTATTGGTCGCTACAGTTTTTTCTTGCTTTTTCTGACCTGGAGCAACAAAGTCTCCAACCCATTTGCCAAAGACATTTACAACAGTTACTACAAGCTTTCCGTTGCCTTTTATATTGTTATTGACAAAGTTGACAAGATTTGCGATTACTTGTGCATCACCTGTTTTGACCGTGCTTGTTCCACCACCATTGTCAGTTACAGTGTTATCTCCTGTATTTGCTGAGAGATTGAGGTTGTTGACAACATTGGCATTATTATTTTGTACGGTTGTCGAGTTGTTATTGGTTGTTGAGGAGGATGTATTTGTTGAGCCTTGTCCATTTCCGTTATTTGACACAGTAACTTCTCCATTGTCTGCGACTACAAATTCTGTACCTTCAGATCCCGCCATATTTGATCCATCAGGTGAGCCTAAAAGCTTTCCAACCCATTTGCCTGCTTCGTTAACAATTACAAGCCACATATTACCATCTCCATCTATATTGCTATTTGCAACGTTAATAGTCTTCACTTGAACATTGGAGTTGCCAGTATCAATATTTGATCCATCACCAATATTGTCTGTTGCCTTATTGTCTCCAGTTGTTGCATCAACAATCACATTATTTTGAATGGTTGCATCATTGCTTTGGAATGTTGCGTCATTATTGTTAGTAGTAGATGAAGCAGTATTTGTGGAGTCTTGACCATTTCCTGTATTTGAAACAGCGGTTGATCCACTTCCACAGTTGGTTGAACATCCTTTGACTTGATCTTGAGGCAAGATTATATCTCCATAAAGTTCACCATAAATATTTACAACTCCATAAATTACATCTCCCTGTAAATTATTATTGGCAAATGTCACTACATTTGCTGAAACATTTGCATCCCCTGTAGTCACAGATGTATCTCCTCCTACATTGTCATTCACCCGGTTATTTCCAGAATCGGCGGCCAAGGTAAGGGTATTTCCTACATTGGCATCATTATTTTGGTAAGACAGGTCATTGTTATTGGTAGTGGAGGTTGCAGTATTTGTTGAATCCTGACCATTTCCTGCATTTTTAACTGTTGTACCTCCTGCTCCCCCACATCCTGATATACAGTTCTTTGTAAAGTCGAGTACCAGGTCCCCAGTCTGAACATCATTGACATTAAATTCAGCGACCGCAACACCATCAACATTAGTATTAACTGAATTAATAACGGTTCCTGATGCATTTGCATCACCTGTTGCAATAGTTGCCCCTCCCACATTGTCCGATGCTTTATTTTTGCCACTTACTGCTGACAAATTAAGATCATTATCAACTTGTGCGCTGTTATTTTGATTATTGAGTGAGTTATTATTGGTAGTTGCAGAGCCTGAATTGGTAGACCCTTGCCCATTATTGGTATTTGAAACACTTGTACCGGCTCCACCACCATTTACACCTGAGGTATTTATATTGGTATTTGCACCATTTATAGCAGCACCTGAAACATTTGCTTGACCGGTTGCGATAGTAGGACTTGATCCGTCAGTTGCTTTCTGTCCACCGCTTGTGAATGTAGCATCAGGTACGGACGTTGGTGAAGGAGATCCTGCTATCTGCTGTTCTGTAGCCGTTTTCTTCTTAGTTTGCGTTCCTTCGGTTTTTGTTGCTTCTGGTTTGGGCTGTTGCGGAGTTGGTGTAGGGTCTGCAAATAACTCTTCTTGAGTTGGTGCAGAAGGTGCAGTTGGAGCAATAGGTGCCTCAGGTGGAGTACTGTTATTAACAGGAGCAGACGGTGCCGTTGGCGCAGTTGGAGCCTCAGGCGGCGCAACCATTGCTTGAATAGGTTGCGCTAAATGTCCTCCAATAAATAGGAAAAGTAAAATTGTAGCTAGTATTTTCTGTACCTTTTTCATTTTTTTGTTATTTTTAATCTCTACTTTCTTTTTATTTTCTAGGTCTGTAAGGTATCTGCCGAAGTGCTAACAGATACCTTACAGGTTACTAGGTTACATTGACATTCCAAATGCAGCCATCATGGAAGCCCAGTTCCAAGTAAGATTTACTTGTGAACCTGTTCCAGGCATTGCAAATGAAGTACCAAATGTATTGGTATTGCCAGTGTTTCTGACTTCAAATTCAGAAATAGCATGTCCACTGTGAATAGCTGGATCTGTATCTCCACTTAAGTTGTCATTTGCATGGTTGTTACCAGTTTTTCCGTCAACATACAGATCATTATTAAGATCTGAAAGATTGGTTTGGAAAACTTCTCGACTATCGTCAAGAGTTAAAGTGATATCGTTCTCTGAATCTCTGAGATTATCAGAAATTTTAGCTGATACATTACCAAGAAGACAACCACAATCGACAGCTGCGGCATTGAAATTAACCATATTGTCAACTAAGACACCGGTTAATGCATGGCCACTGCGGATCATTACTTCACCGCTATTGTCGTTTGCATGATTTTTTCCTGTAACTGCATCTACATCTACAGAGTTTGTTACAACTGCGTAGTTGCTTTGGAGTACATTAAGATCTCGTGTCATAGAAAGGTCGATATCATTGGTTGAATTTCTTCCATTTCCCATAACCAGAGCGCTTACGTCACCTGCACCTGCTGAATTACCTCCGCCAACAAGTAATTTGTTGTCGTTAGCTTTTGTGAAGAGTCCGATAACGGTTTCTGTAGCTCCAGATCGTACATCAACTGATCCTCCAAGATTGTCGTTTGCATGATTGTTTCCAGTTTTAGCATCTACATCAACATTGTTGGTGACAGAAGCGACATTGGTCTGGAAAGCATTTTTGCTGTTGTCTTGAGAAAGAGTTACTGAGTTATCAGAATCTCTTAAGTTTCCACCAATTTTTACGTTGGTTCCACCTGTTGTACAACAGTCAAGTCGTGCAGTATTTCGGTTAAGATCGTTAACCACAGTAACGTCAGTAACAGCGTCTCCGCTTCTGACATAAACCTCGCCACTATTATCGTTAGCTCGGTTACCTCCTGTGTTGGAATTGACTTGGATATTGTTATTAACGTCTGCAATGTTGTTCTGAACAACTGATGTTGTTGAAGAATTACTTACAGTAGCGTCATTTACAGAATCTCGGCCATTTCCTGAAATCTCAACTGAAGTTGTAGCAGCAAAAGCAGATCCAGTTACATTCGCGAGGAGCGCAACTGATGTTATTGCTGCAAAGATTTGTTTTTTAAAATTTGTCATATTTTTATTCACCTCCTTCTTATGTATGGTATCCCCTGCCTAAAAACTTTAAGCAGAAAGAGCACTTCATTCTTCGCTTATCCGCGCTTTGCGCAATGGTAGCCCAAATTACACAAAAAACGGAGACTCCTCAATCCGACACTTAAGTCAGATGGAGAAGCCTCCGTTTGCGGTCAGCTCTTACAAAGTTAACTTACTATATACTTAATATTTATGTGTGTCAATATCACAATTTTATTCTTACTGAACTCTTACCATTAACGACACTACTAAAGGATTCTGATTTTTTTTGTGACTTAATTCGACTTATTCCAACGCTTGTTTTTTTGATATTGCGGACAGTAATTTGAGTTACTATCTTGTCTTGAACAAATATTTCTATACTTCCGAAGGATACTGATTGTAGCGCTTTCTCTATTTCTTCAATAAGAGTCAGGGGAGTTTTTTGTGTTGTATCATCCATAATAGATTGTAATCTTTCTGGTACTTATGTTTCTTAAGTTTTTACTATAGCTTAATTAAACGTTAAGTCTATCGATTGTTTGGTGCCGTCAATTTCGCCGACAGATACTTTTAGCTTCGTGTCAGTATCGTTGATTGGAAATCCAAGTCTTGTATACTTTGTTGAAATTGCTTGAATCTCAACTGGATCATTATGAATATCGGGCGCCAATAACTCATCACCTTTTCCATTGACTGAAAGTCTGACGTAATCTCGAGTATTTAGTCCTATTCTTTGGCTGCTTTTATTTACAATTTTCAGATTGAGAATAAGAAATGTTCTTCCCTCAACAGATGTTGCACGTTGACCTTTGACTACTATCTCGTCGCGGAGTTCTGCACTTTCTACAATATACGTAAACGTGTCAATATCTTTACCTCGTTCATCTTTAATAGGAAATTTATACTCTTTATTTACTTTCATTGTTGCAAGTGCTGGCGCTACCTCAACTTTTTCATTTCGATTCTTTGCTGCCAGAACACCATTTGAAGTAGATGTTTTGACTGGTCTATTGAGAAGCGCTGCAATAGAACCTACAACGATAAGAATAAGGAGTACTGGAAGCGCAAGCCTCATAAGCTTTTTTTTGTTGAATTTGTTGTTAAATTTTGGATTAAAACCAGAAGATGCGACTCTTTCACTAAAATTTGTTTTTTGACTTTCGACATTTGAGTACATTACCTGAAACATTTGAGAAAGTTTTCCTGTTATAATTTTTGGATCTATTGAGGCTATACGATCAATAAAACGTGGGTAGGCAAGTGTGAATGAGAGTGAAATATTTTTTGTTTCCATTTTTTTTCAATAAAAAAACTGCCTGGTTCAGGGGCAGCTCAACTATCGGGAATAGTACCATACACATTTTTTCCTGTCAAGCCCCGTTTGCAGGAACTTTTATCTCTATATGTTTTCAAAGCTATTTTGTACAATAATACAGAGTATGAAAAAACTGCCTTTTACAATTACCAAGAAAAAAGCACTTATAGGATTTATTGGACTTGTTATAGTGATCCTTGCCGTCTATAAATTTACCCAATTATCAACATCAGCTGAGATACAAACAGCAAAAGTACAACACGGAAATCTTGTTCAAGAACTAACACTTTCAGGGAGTATTAATGCATCAGAGCATGTCTCGCTTAGTTTTCAAGCAGGTGGGCTTCTGACAGAAGTTGCAGTAGCAAAAGGAGATGCTGTGACAAAGGGCCAAAAAATAGCATCACTTGATCAACAATCGCTTCGCAAAACACTTACCAAAAACCTCAATCTTTATAGTAAAGAACGAAATGATTTTGATGAGACACGTGAAGAACAAAAAGATAAACCTATCAATGATGAGCTGAGAAGAATTTTGGAAGGTGTACAGTATGATCTTAATAACTCAGTTATTGATGTTGAGATTCAAGATTTAGCATTAAGACTTGGAACGCTCAGTACACCAATCGATGGAATTGTAACCAATGTTACAACCCCTTTTGCAGGGGTAAATATTACCCCCTTAAGCGCTGTTTTTGAGGTTATCAACCCAAATACGTTATATATGACAGTATCTGCAGATCAAACTGAAGTAGTATCACTCTATCAAGGGCAATTAGCAACAATTATTTTGGATTCTTATCCGGACAAAAAGTATTCTGGAACTGTTGAGAGTATTTCCTATACTCCATCAACCAACGAAACAGGCACAGTCTATGAAGTAAAGTTACAAGTTCCGACACTCAATACTATTGACTCATTTAGGATTGGAATGACTGGCGATGTAACGTTTATTACTGCACAAAAAAACAATGCACTGTATATACCGCTTGAATATGTAAAAAGTGATGACAAAGGAAAATATGTCACTATAGATACAAGAGAAACCAAACAGTATATCGAAACTGGACTTGAGACTGACGACAATATAGAAATAGCAAAAGGG
>Ga0163150_10008942_pt1 | contig 11227 bp, 13 predicted proteins | sample OliLakLV19P2IB_FD_148628 | JGI IMG/M metagenome (GOLD analysis project Ga0163150, IMG submission 148628) | Freshwater microbial mat bacterial communities from Lake Vanda, McMurdo Dry Valleys, Antarctica - Oligotrophic Lake LV.19.P2.IB | ecosystem: Environmental > Aquatic > Freshwater > Lake >...
GTCTCGTACAGAGCGCGCGCAACGAACGAATATTCCTGCGCCTCGAAGACGCGGCGCATGCGCAGGCATCGCAGCACGGTGTGCTGCCATGCGAAGTGCGCATCGAGGCCAACTTCAACGCGCACGTGATCGACCAGCGTTGGCTCGTCACCGGCGGATTCCGCGACTGCGCGATTGACCAGAGGATGCACCGCGACGTCCGCGAGAATATGGGTGAGCCACCCCCATGCAAAAGCGCGTTCGGCGTCCGTGCCGGCATGATGCATGAGCGAGCGCAGCAGGACTCCAGTACGGCCGTAGTGCGCGATATTGGAAATGGTCAGGTCGCCGCCCGGGAACAGTCCAATGTCGGGGCCGAGGGCGCCGTGCAGGAAGGCGTGCGCATTGTTCGCATCGTCGCAGGCGAAAGGCGCGTAGTCGGGGGACTGGCGCCAGTGCTCGAGCGCGGCCGTCGCAAGCAGGATGTGCAATGCCGGCTGTGGCATCAGGCAGCGGCGCGCCGGAAATGATTTCGCATCAGGTGCGCGGCGACTGATGCGGATACAATCAGCACTCGATTCATGAGCACCAATCTCAAGGTCGTTTGTAACGTGCACGTGCATTGGCGCGTAACGTGTTTGCGTACCGTGCTGTCACCACTGTTACACGACGAACCTTGCCGATGCACCCGTTCGCACCGTAGCCTGCGCTCCTTTCACGGGAGACTGTAGTGGAGCATGTGTTGTTCGCGGCCTGGCTGGCAGCGTCGGCCATTGCATTTGCGAAGCTCGAGATCCAGATCGAGGGCGAAGCCGGCTGGGCGCGCAATCTTCCGACGTGGCGCGTCGATAATCGGTGGACGCGTGCATTGCTCGGTGGACGCGAGCTCACCGGTTATCACCTGTGGTGCCATGTCTTCGTCCTGGTCATGGCTCATGCCGCGCTGCTGAATGGAAATGACTGGACGTGGCGTCACGAGGCACGCGTCGTCGCATTCATCATCCTGTTCTGGATACTGGAGGACTTCCTCTGGTTCGTATTCAACCCGCGATTCGGGATTGCTGCGTTCACGGCGGAACGCGTGTGGTGGCACCGCGGTGCCTGGTGGCTCGTCATGCCGCGTGAGTACTGGATCGGCATCCCTGCCGGGATCGGTGCGTACGCTTACAGCATCGGTTGTTGCTGATACACCTGCAAACAGTGACTTGCCCGGTGGTGGGCGCGAACCTCCGCATCGAGGCGATCACATGGGTGCCGGATGCGTTCCTGGTTTCACAGGGCTTCCTTGACGAAAAGGCAAATCGCGTATACGCGCCAGCAGACTATCCCGGTCACGGCGATGGTCTCTTCGCCGTCGGTGTCGAAGGCAACGGCAACATCTACGCGTATGCACTGAATCACACCAACAGCACATTCACGCGCGTGGCGACGTTCTCGAGCGGATACACCGGAGTCATGGGACTGGAGTTCGATCGCGAACTGAACAACTTCTGGGCAACATGCGACGATGGGTGTGGCAACCGTTCGTTCATCCTCGAGATCGATACACGCCCCGGCCTCGCGACAACCGGCAGGTTCCAGGTCACCCGCATGTTCGACCGGCCGCTCGATCCGGCGCGCACGCATTCCATGCACGAGGTTCTGATGCGGTGCTAACGCTCAGCAAAGCGTCAGTCTGTACTGGATGATGGCGGCAACGCGCCTCAGGCAGGCGTTCAGACAGGCGGGCTGGTGCGAACGAGCGGGTCCGTGTCGCGGCGCCGGTCCCTCAACCACGCCTCGAGCGCGCGCAGATCGGGCAGGACTTCCACACCGCTGATGCGGATGCCTGCTGCACCGGCGCCGCCGGCGAGGAGGGGAAGTGCACGGGGCAGGCGACGTCGCAGGTTGCGCAGTTCCTTCAATGCATCTTCGGGAACCGGAAGCACGCAGCTGAGTGCCAGGCCGGCGAGTGAATGTTCCCGTGCAAGCTTCGCAAGCTGATCAGCAGGTGTATCGACCCCGAGCACGAGCGGCTTCCATCCGGTGAGTGCGCACACGAGTGCAGCCATGTGCAGGCCGAGACCGTGACGTTCGTGCGGCAGTGTAGTGAGTGCGATGACGGGACCCTGCAAGCGGTCCTCGAGTGGAATGCGTACGGCGCGCAGGAAATCGCCCAGGCATGCGGACGCGAAGTGCTCGTGACGCACTTCGATGCTTCCGTTCTCCCATGCGTTGCCGATCGACTTCATGAACGGTGCAGCACGCTGCTCGAGAAACTCGAGCGGGCCGCGGTGCGCCCATTCCATCTCGAACGCGCGTTGCAGCGCAGTCGCATCGAATGCGCGCACCGCTGCGAACATCTCCGCGGCATTGTCGAGCGATACGGTGGGACGCGCCGGCGCAGCAGCAATTGCAGCGGGATGCGCAGCAAGCAAGGCTGCGAGCTCGCGCTCCGACGCGGGCACCACCTCCGCCGCGCGGTGTCCGCGTGCGAGCACATCGCTGATCAGGCGCAGGCGCTGCACGACTTTCACGGGATACACGCGGTGTCCGGACGGCTTGCGTTCCGCCACCGGGAACCCGTAGCGGCGCTCCCATGTGCGGATCGTCGTCACGGGCACTCCCGTCGCGGCGGACAGCGCGCCGATCGACATCCCTCCCTGCCCACGAGCGCTCATCCCCTCGCCCCGCTGAATCGGTTCTGCAAAGCTTCATGCAGAAGATAGGGGCCGCGCCGCCCGTGCGCATTCACTGCACGACGATCAGGCGCGCGCCGCGCTCGCGCCTGACCGGCTTCGCCGCGACTGCGAAACAGAGCGCGGCGAGACCGACCAATCCGTGGCGTCAGAATGTGATGCGCAGCCCGGCCGTAATCGGCCAGACCCACGCGTTCGTTGTCGACAGCTCGGATTCCTTCGTGAACGCGATGTCGCCCTGCGGCGAGAGCACCAGCGCGAACGACGGATTGAAGCTGTACGACAGCTTCGCTCCTGCATTGATCGCGAAATACGTCATCGCATCGGCGTTCTCGACGTCGAACGTCACTGCGCCGGCGCCGAGGTTCACAATCGCTTCCCAGCCCTTGTCGCGCGCGCCGTTCAGCGAGTAACCGACCTTGCCGATGTAGTGCAGCGTCTTGATGTCGACGCTCTCCGTCGCCTTGTCCTTGTGCATGCCGTAGTCGAACTCACCCATCAGCACCCAGCGCGGGGTGAGCCGGTAGCCGACCGCCGCGCCCACTGCGCCGCCCGTCTTTGCGACATCGGCGATATCGAACGTCGGCACTGCCGCGCCAGCGAGTCCCTCGACGAACATGCGTGGCGACATGTCCTGTGCTGCGACCGGCGCGGCGACGAGCAGCATTCCGAGTCCGAGCAGCGTCCTGTAATTTTTCATGATCCTCTCCATTACCTGTTCAAGTATCATTCTGCGTAGAATATGAATAGGTATTGAAAGGGGTGAAGTCAAGGGGCGACAGGGAAAAGGCAGTCAGCTCGGCACATGATCGGCCTCCAGCCAACTGCTCCGCTGACGGATTGCGTACGCCTCGAAGCGCGTCGGCTTGCGCCCGAGAAGATGTTCCACATCCATGGTCACTTCCGCAGCGCCCCCCAATCGCTGGATCGTGTAAAGCGCAGTCATGACCAGTGCCAAAGACAGGGGCGCACCGGCTCTGCGCTGGTCGCAAATGAAGCGCCAAAGGCTGGGGCGGCGATAGGAGATTGGCCGTCCGAGGATCTCCGTTAGAATTGCAGTGACCTCAGTAAAGGAAAGCGCTTGCGGACCGGTGAGGTGGTAGGCCTTCCCTGCATGACCCATTTCGGTGAGCACCCTGGCACCGACCGCGCCAATGTCGGCGACATCAATGAAGGCCGAACGTCCGCTGCCTGCCGGAACTGCAATTTCATGGCGCTCGCGGATGGCGTCCGCGTGGACCGTTTCGAGATTTTGCATGAAGTCGCCCGGCCGCAAAATCGTCCAATCGAATTCCGGCTTCTGGATTAGCTGTTCGATGCCGTGATGCGGCAAAAGCGGATTGCGATCGGCGCCCGCAACTGACAGCAAAACGATCCTTCGAATGCGACGGGCTTGCAGTTCCTCCAGAAACGGTTCGAAGACGGCAGCCTTGGTGATTTGTGGCGGGCGCATCAGGAAAACGGCGCTGATCCCGTCAAGGGCTGCCTCAAAGCCTTCGGGCTTTTCGAAAGCGAACGCCGTCCAGTGCGTCGGGCCGACCAGGATTGCCGGTTCTCTGTACGCTCCTCGGACCTCTACTTTGGGTCCCAGGGCCTGGATGATCGCCGAACCAACCCGTCCTGTGGCGCCTGTGATGAAAATCATGGATGCACTCCTGCCCTCGGCACCACAAAGCGCTCGTTGCGTCGCAAGGAAGCCGTCGTCGGCTGAAGCGTGCGTCGGCGCTACTTCACGAGCGCCTGATACACGAGCGTCGCAAACTTCGCGCGCAGGTCGTGGCGAAGCGGCACCTGGTTGATCATGAAGACTGCGACAATACGTTCCTTCGGATCGACGAAGTACAGGCTGCCGTAGGCGCCGCCCCAGCCATACGTACCGACGGAAGCCAGACCGTTCGCGCCATAGCGGTCGACAGTCTGGAATCCATAGCCGAAACCAAGTCCAGTTGTGCTGTGCAGGGTGCCGCTCTGGTTCGTCGTCATGAGATCGACCGTGTGCGGCGCGAGGATTCTGCGACCATCCAGCACGCCGCCATTTCGAATCGCCTCGAGGAATCGCGCGTAATCGCGCGCGGTTGACACAAGCCCTGCTCCTCCCGCAAAACTCTTCCGCGGACCATCTACATAGTGACCCTGCCCGCGTGAGCCTTCGATTGCGCGCGCAGCATGGTTCATCGAATCACTCGCATATACGGTGACCAGCCGCTGCTTCTTCGCGGGCGGCAGGAAGAAATGCGTGTCGCTCATACCGAGCGGTCCGGTGACACGCGCGCGCACGAGCTCATCGAGCGTCTTGCCTGACGCACGCTCCGCAACACAACCCAGGATGTCGGTGTTGTAACCGTACACGAACGCCTCGCCTGGCTGTGCTACGATTGGCAGCGAGCCGAGCCGTTCCATCGTCGTGCAGATCGGCTCATCCTTGTCTGCCGTGTACCAGCCTCCGCCTGCAGCTGGACCGAGACCGGCCGCCTGGTAGAGTGCAGCGACGCGCGCATCAGTGCCGTACGAGATGCCGGCCGTGTGCGTGAGGAGATCGGCGAGGCGGATCTGACGCTTTGCGTTGACGATCGCCGCGCCCGTATCCGTCACGACCGAAACCTTCGTCTGCGCGAACGTCGGGATGTACATGCTCACGTTGTCGTTCACCGCGAGCCTGCCCTCTTCCATGAGCGAGAGCAGCGTCGCACTCGTGATCGCCTTGGACATCGAAGCAATGCGGAATATTGCATCTGTTGTCATGCGACGTCCTGCATCCTCGTCCGCCCACCCGAACGCGCGTTCATAAACCGTTTTTCCATCGCGCATCACGAGAAGGACGGCGCCTGCGATGCGATTGGAGTCCACCGCTGCCTGCACGTAGCTGTCGATGCGGGAGAGACGATCCTGCGCGAAGCCGTTCTCCAACTGCGCTGTTGCAGCGCGCTGCGCGGCGGCGGGTGATGCTGCGAATGCGACGGCAAGGACCGCTGCGGCGAGCTTCATGTGGATTCGCATTGTAAATTCCTCCTCGAGAGAGTGTTACTGCACGACCCTGTACCGCACCAGAAAACTGGACGTCGCGGCGACGGCATATTCGAGCGTGCCAAATTCGGTCGCTATGGTTTGGCTTCGTCCTGTGACGCGCCGCTCCGCCGTTTCAACAGCGTCCCGGAAACGGGACCAGACATATCGCCGCCTCTGGCAGAGCAACGGCTCCCGCACCCGGCAACCACTGCCTGCGGGGCGTCTGGATCATAACCTTTCGCGCCTGCCGACAACCAAGGGCAGGAGCGCGGCAATGACCTAGGCCGAGAGGTCGAGCATTCCTGCTGGCGTCGCCAGCGCCGCGGCTACGGACTCAGTGGCGGGCAGCCATCGACCATCGCTGCATTCGAAGCCGGTGCGCTCGATGTGTTCGACCAGATCATTACCGACCCCACGGTCGCACGCACACAAATCATCGTGCACGGCCATTCGCTCGGCAGCCTTGCGGCCGGTCATGTCGCAGCGCAGCGGCCGCTGAGTGGAGTGGTGCTGGAAAGCTCGGTTACGACCGGTGACGAATGGCTGCGTCATGCAGACAGGCGGCCTCGGGCGGTGCGGCTCTGGACGCGAATGCGAGTCGCGCGAGATTCTCAACGCGGTTCGCGATCTCTTGTAACCCCTCCAGGGCGTTACACGGCTGTTTGTACTTCCATCGCCACTCCGCGCGCAGCGGCCCACTCCACGCCTAAACGCTGCAGCTGTTTGATGCCGAGCGCGTGCTCCGCACGCGGAAACGCCACACTTTCCTCTCTCTGGAAGTGTGCGCGCGCGGCTGCGATCATCTCGCCCAGCAGCTCGCTCGCACGATCTGCATCGCGCGCCGCAGCGATCGCATGGAGGAAGCCGGCAATGACCACATGCTCCTCTTCCATCAACTGAAAGATGCCGGGGTCATCGTCCTGCGCCGCGAGCGGCCCGAAGAGCAGGCGGTCTTCCAATTCGGCATGGCTTTCCAGCGCGCTGGCGATCACAGCTGCAGCCTGCTTCAGGATTTCGAGGCTGCCGCGATCGAGCAACGTCTCGCATTCATCGAACTGCGCGTAGAACACGGCATGTTCGCCCAGGAACGCATCGGTAATCTTCATGGTCACTTCCTCTAGTTCTGCGCGCCGACTGTCTGCCCACGCAACCGTTGCAGCCTGCGTTGCGCCATCAGCGCGGCCCCGAATGCCGCAGTGAACTGCGGCAGCTCCCCGGGCGCCACATTGACGTCACTGCTCAATTCCTTGCGTACGACATCCACCATGCGCTCGAAGCGGAGGATGCCGCCGACCAGCGTGAATTCGGGTTCCATGCGGACACGCTTCATCAGCTGCACCGAGCGGCCGACCAGGGAAACGATTGCGCCGTGCATGATGTCGGCGGGTGCGGCACCCTGCGACAGCTGATTGATGACTTCCGATTCCGCGAACACGGCACACACCCCGGAGATCGGCACGGAGTTCTTCGATGTGGATACCAGCGGCCCGATTTCCAGAATGCTGTAACCCATGTAGCGCGCAGTCTTCTCCAGGAACGCGCCGGTGCCGGCGGCGCATTTGTCGTTCAGGCGGAACGCCTGCACCTTGCCTGCGCCGTCCACCTTGATCGCTTTCATCGTCTGCCCGCCCACATCCAGCACGGTCCTGGTCTGTGGGAATAACGTGGCCGCGCCACGCGCCGCGGCCGTCAGATCCGTCACCTGCGCATCGCTCACATCGACCTGGTGTCGGCCGAAGCCGGTGCTGACGACGTATTCGACGTCGTCGCGCTGCAATCCCGCTTCCGCAATTGCCTGCTCGAGCGTGGCACGTGCGATCTCGGCCAGGCGAAAGCCGGTCGGCGCCAGCGCGCGACTGACGAGTTGATTGTTGCTGTCGGCAATGACGGTCTTGGTATAGGTCGAGCCGATGTCGATGCCTGCGGTGTAGCTCATGATGTCCTCGCGATTTCCGCCACCGGTACGCGGCTGGCGAGCACGTGATCGAGCGCGAAGAGCGCAGCACCCAGCGCACCCATGAAATGCGATTCCTCACTGACGTTGAGCCTGGTCCCGAGCCGTTGTTCCAGCGTCGCAATCATCGCCGGGTTGCGCGCCACGCCGCCCGTGAAGGTGACTTCATCCGTGACGCCCACACGCCGCAACAGGCCGGCCGAACGCGCGGCAATCGATTGATGGACGCCCAGAAGGATGTCCTCGATCTTCTTGCCCTTGCCCAGCCAGAAAGCACTTCGGACTCAGCGAACACAGTGCACGTCGTCGTGATCTTGACGGGGCGCTCACCGCGCAGCGCCGTCGCGCCCAGCTCACTCAGCGGAATCGCCAGCGCGCTCGCCGCTGCGCCGAGGAATCTTCCCGTGCCGGCCGCGCATTTGTCGTTCATGCAGAAGTCGACAATCTCGCCTGCCGGCGACACGCTGATCGCTTTCGTATCCTGCCCGCCCATGTCGACGACGGTGCGCGTGCCCGGAAACATGTGCACCGCGCCGCGCCCGTGGCAGCTGATCTCCGTTACCTGCGTATTGCCGAACGTCACCTTGTAGCGGCCATAACCCGTGCCGATCACGTATTCGACTTCCTCCTCGCGCAGCTGCCCGCTCTGCAGCGCATTGTCGAACGCCGTCTGCGCCGCCTGTATGACGTTGGCGCCCGTATCCACCAGTGCACGCGCCACGATCTGTCGCCGCTCATCGATGATGACGGCCTTGGTTTGCGTGGAGCCTACGTCCACGCCCGCTGCATACGCCATCTGCGCCTCCTCAGCCCGCAACCAGGGCTTGCTGTTTCTTGCGTGTCGCCAGTCCCTCGAAGAATGCGTCAATGCGGTTCTTCATCTGCGCCTCTGAAACAACGCGCCGATCCATCATGTCCGACTCGATGAAGAGGCTCGCGATGTCCGCGCGCTGCATGAGGTCGCGCCGGCTGTCGGCCAGCCCGGTGGACACCGTGCGGCAGCTCTTGATCGGATGATAGACGACGCCGTCCACGTCGAACTCCTTGATCATCCGCAGCAACGGCTCGGTCTGGAAGAACATGCTGTCCATCGCGCTCCGCACACTCAGCATGAGCCCTTCGGCGAGGCTCTCGAGCGGCCGCGCGAGGTCGTACTGGTAGCCGATGTTGGAGCCACCCGAAGCAAACCACAGATAGGTCGAGTTGACGAAGCTGCCACCCCACTCGCTGAACAGCTCGGCGAAGCGGCGGAACATGGGATAACACGGCACGCCGACGAAAATCAGCCGGTACTTCTCCTCCGTCAGCGTGCCGATGCCGTGCAGCTGCTTGTACTCAAGCTCCTCGACCAGCTGCGTGAAGTACGTCGCGCCTTCCGGTGAGCCGCGCAGCGTATTGCTCACGCCCATGAAGATGGTGCCGTCGGTGAGCGCACTGAACACGGCAGGTGTGGAGCGATTCAGCTCCAGCACGCGTGCCCAACCGCTGCTCATGGTATTCGCATGATCGAGGCTTTCACGGAGCCGGTCGATGTCGAAGCGCACACCACTGGTTTGCTCGCACAGCTCGATCAACTCGCGCAGCTGCGCCAGCACGTACTTCAGGTCGTTGGCATAAGCGCCCTGCCCGTTCGAGGGTGACAGGTCCGCCGCGCGGCTGCCCGGGACATCAAGCACGAAGGTCGGCATGCCGTACATCCGCCCCCAGATTTCCGCCCACTTCACATAGGTGTTACAGGCGTTGGTCAATACGGCGATGCCTGGCTTCGGAATCCGGCCCATCGGCAGCTGCCCGCCGCGCAGCTGCGTGGCTACGTCGGCCTTGACGTAGCCGCAAATGTCGGGGGAGTAACCGTAGTCCTCGGCTTCATCCAGGTACTCGTGCGCGACGTGCCGCACCGCGGTCTGCAGCGAGTTGATTTCCGGAAACACGATGGGGAAATCGAAGCAGCGCAGCAGCTCGGCCAGGCTGCCCATGACGAAGACGTATGCCGCGCGTCGATCCGCTTCCGCCGCCGCGCCGAGACCGTCGAACCACTCGCGAAAGAGCCGCGCGCCCTCACTGTTGCCGCGCCCCACGATTCCCTGTTCTGTGCTCGCCATGGCGCTTCTCACTCCTATTCGAACATCAGGTTTTCGATGAACGTCTCGAGCTGAATCTCGAGATGGTCGAAGCTGGTCATGTTCTCCTCGAACTCGCTCACGAAGAACGGGATGTGCGCGGCTTCCAGCGCCCGCACGTACGCGACCTGCTCCTCCAGCCCAGGTTCGCACATCTTGGCGGCGGTCACGATCGCGGCCTGCGCGCCCGCGTGGCGTATGCGCTCGAGCAGCATTTCTTCCTTGGGCTTGCGGGCGTCGTGCTGCACCGGGCTGTATGACGACTTCTCCAGGTAGGCGTGAGCAAGATTGCCGAGCGGATCATCGCCGATCGCAACGTCCGACAGGATCCAGCGCATGCCGATCAGCAGATCGTCATCGACGACGTAGCAGGACCGACCGATCGCACGGATCAGGTCGAGCGGCGGCTGTTCGCAGAAGCCGCCCTCGAATACCACGCGGATGCGGTCCAGCTTTCGTGTCGTACGCTGCTCCAGCAGCGGCAGCACGTAGCGCATCAGCGCGTTGTGTTCTTCCCGCGGCATGAGGCCGGCGATCGCGCACAGCGCGTAGGCATCATCGGCGGAGATCAGCCAGGGCTTCTCGCGCTTCAGCACGTACAGCTCGCGCAGGAGCGCACGGTTTTGGTTGTAGGTGGCAATGGCCGCGTTCAGATCCTGCGTGCTGGTTTCGCGACCGGTGATTGCTTCGACGTCGTGCAGCAGCCTTTCGTACTCACCTCGCAGATAGGCGGGTGCATGCCGCGAATTCGCGTTCTGTGGCAGGTAGAGGATCTGGCAGCGGTAATCGAAGTTGCGACCCCAAACCCCCGCGAGGTTGCGCGCGGCGTCGCAGATCGGGTGCGTCACGAACATGTCCAGCTCGACGCGTCCACTCAACGCCAGCTCGAGCGACGACTTGATTATCGAACAGAGATAGGAGCCGAAATGCGAATCCGATTTTAGAGGGTCGACGGGCGCGCCGCGCACGCGGAAGGGCAGTGCGCCTGCGGCATCCGCGATTTCCTCGGGGAAATAGACCTGGAAGTGCCCGACCACTTTGCCGCCGGCTTCACGCCAACGCTTGACCGTCGGAAAGTCGGTGTCCTCGAGCAGCTCGCGGCAGAGCCACAGCGTATCATCGAGAGATCTGCCCTGCCATTCCGGAAAAACCTGGACCGCATTCATTGGTGGCTCCATTGCGGCGTGCGTTTCTGCACGAATGCCTGCAACCCTTCGAGCGCGTCGTGCGTGGTCATTAATCGATCGGTGTAAAGCGCGTTTGCGGCTGACACGCGCGGCTCGATGCTGCCCGCTGCGCCGCGCAACGCCTGCTTGGTCAGACGCAGTGCAGACGCGCTGTGCCGGGCGATGCGGGCCGCGAACGCGAGTGCCTGCGCGTGCAGCTCGGCCGCCGGCACCACACGCGCGACCAGTCCCGCTGTCAATGCCTGGTCGGCAGTCAGTGGATCGCCCGTGAACAGCAGCTCGGCCGCGCGCGCGCGGCCCACC